>Ga0256404_1000824_pt1 | contig 79598 bp, 68 predicted proteins | sample RumenRJG_01DNA_FD_185990 | JGI IMG/M metagenome (GOLD analysis project Ga0256404, IMG submission 185990) | Bovine rumen microbial communities from Lethbridge, Alberta, Canada - RJG_01 | ecosystem: Host-associated > Mammals > Digestive system > Stomach > Rumen | place: Canada: Alberta | collected...
TCACCATGAAGCCACGCTCACTGATGCCTCACAGATTTATCGTGTCTGCAGTTCACGCCCTCAGCGCATCCTGCCCTCACAAGGCTCTAAGACAGGAAGAACCATCACGCCGTTCGGCAACTTTGCCGTTCGGCAACATATTGTCAAACACTTTAATTCCTACTATGACAGCAGATGCCGCCAGGAGACGTCACCATTCTGCATGTCGGCCTCGTGCGACTACTATGTTATCGCACTGAGGCACATTATTCGTTGACGTAGTTGTCTGATTTTCACAAGGACACACAAAATTAATTCACATTATTCATTTATAAAAAGTAACAACTATGTCAAGTATCAAACACTTGGAGATGGCTGCTGCCCTCTCCGCATATACGAATATCAAGATTAAGAAATCACTGTTTTCAACCAAGGTCATATATACGCCTACTCAAAGCCAGATTATGGCCTACATACTGGAATATAGTCCTTCTGAGGGAGAGCGTGTGGAGCGTCTACTGGAGATGCCCTTTGACAAGATGGCTGCTGACATCGTGCAGAAAGGCAAGCCTGTGGCTGGGGCCAACGGCAACTTCCGCTTGGAACTCTGCCTGAGCGACGATCATCAGTTCTGTGGCCTTCAGTTGTTCCGCTTCGGCGACTTTCAATACAAGCCAGTCTTCGAGCCGCGCTTCTATGAGGGCAAGGATGCGGAAACAATCGCACAACTGATTTAGTTGATGGTATTCATACACAGGAATCAGCAAGTGGGGGTGTCGCTCTGGTGACCCCACTTTGCTGTTGATTTTCGGTCTCAAAATGTTGCTGGCCATGAATGAGTATATCAACAGCTTGGGTGCACTCGTAGGCCTGAACTTGAACATACCTCATATAGAGGTGCCGACCTCCATCAGCCTTATCGTTATCTTTGGTGTTCTTGTGATGTCCATGCTACTCTCATTCATCATGACTAAGCACGAACAAGTATGAGGACATCCAATTCTATATAAGCTCCATAAACTTCTGCATGGCCTTGCGGATATACATGTCTTTGGGATAGAGCCAAACGACAGGCATTGGGAGGGCAGCTTCACGGAGGGGAACGGCACAGAGCCCCTCCTCACCATGGGTGATGCTGTCAACAAGTATGGCTACCCATCGCCCTGTGCGTACCAGATGGAGCAGCGTGTGGATCTCGTTAAAATGAAAAAAGTAGGTAGAAACGCAGCAACAACGCATTTTTAGTTTTTTTATGATTTGAAATTGTGTCAAGAAATAAGAAAACAGTTGCCAAATTGGGTTCAAGAGAACCCGTTTTGCGTCCCAGAGAGCGTCCCCAAAAACTGAAAAAACTGGGGACGCAGGGCACAAAGAAGCCGCTAACTATTTAAAAGTCAGCGGCTTACATTTTGAAAGGTGGTGGAGCTGGAGGGAGTCGAACCCTCGTCCAAACAGGGAAACCATACGCTTTCTACACGCTTATCCTGGACTTCGTTTTCGTGCTGCAGCAAGACCCAGGCCACCAACTGCAACCTTATCCTCTAAAGTTTCATCAGATCATCGAGGCCTGACCAGACTATTTCCGATTTAACCTGCGCCGCTGGATCTCTGGATTCGGAACAACATCCTCGGAGCGACGTCTCGTTCCATCACCTGGTGACGGAATTGAGCCTCAATCTACTATGCTTCGATCAGGCAGCGAGAGCGTAATTTCTTTCGCCAATTAATTTTCTCCTGACTCAGATTATGGAGGGAACCAAGAAGCCTCCGCGTGCTTACGTACCATCTCAACCCGCTGTCAAATCCAGTCAACCCCAGGTGTGATTGTAGTAAAATCGCTGCAAAGTTACGTTTTTTTCCGATTACTTGCAAATTATTTGGAAAAAAAGAAGTACCTTTGCACCGATTTTTATATAAATAGGTCGTAATGAACATTAAAACGCTTCTAAAAACGGGCTGTTTAGTCTTGCTGCTCGCTTCGTGTACGACTCCGAAGAACGTATCGTACATACCCAACTGGGCAGAGGGCGAGTCGCTGATAACAGCCGAGGCAAAGGGCATCGTTCTGAAACCGGCAGACAGGCTGTCGATCATCGTCAACACGAAGTCGGCCGAACTGAACAACGTGCTGAACATGCCTGTGACCTCACAGATTATCGGCTATACTGAAGTACAATCCATCAGCCAGAGCCGCGGCGCATCAGGCTACACCATCGACCCAGAGGGCTATATCGACTTCCCGCTGGTGGGCAAGGTGAAGGCGGCAGGCCTGACACGCTCAGGGCTGGCCGAGCACCTGAAACAGACGATGCAGGAGAAGAACGTGGCCACCGACGCCGTGGTCACCGTGGAGTATATCAACCTGGGATTCTCCGTGCTGGGCGACGTGCTCACACCTGGATTCTACCAGTTCAGCAGCGACCAGTTGAACGTGCTCCAGGCCCTGAGTATGGCTGGCGACATGAACATCACTGGCGACCGCGAACACGTGAAGGTGATACGCACCGACGGCGACAAGCAGGAGGTGTATGTGCTGAACCTGCAGGACCATCAGGCCATGATTGCATCGCCAGGCTACTATCTGCAGCAGAACGACATCGTCTACGTAGACCCCAACCACTATAAGAAGCGCCAGTCTACGGCCAACGCGAGTGAGATCACCAAGGCCTCGTTCTGGCTCTCGGCCATCTCCGTGCTGACTACCGTGGCCGTGCTGGTATTTAAATAAAGAGGTGAGAGCAAACTTTAAACAACCATCCACTATCGTATGAAAGAATCATTTACTTTCAGTGAGTTTATCCGCCTGTGCATCAAGAAGAAGTACTGGTTTATCCTCTCTGTCGCTGCTTGTCTGTTGCTGGCAACCGCCTATCTGGTGAGAGTCCAGCCCAAGTATACTCGCAAGGCCCAGATACTCGTCAGGGACGAGGGCGGCATGGGCGGACTGATGGGACAACTCGGCGGTCTGGCTGAACTGGGCGGATTCATCGGATTCGGCTCATCGAACGTGTACAACGAACTCTACGCCATGCAGTCGCCCTGGCTGCTGTTGAACGTGGTCAACCAAATGCACCTCGACATGAACTACACCATCAAGGGCATCCGCAACAAGGACCTCTACGATAAGACGCTACCCGTCACAGTAACGTTCAAGAGCATCACTGAGGAGGACGACGTGCGCATGAAACTCGACCTGAAGCGCAACGGCGACTTCAAGATCTACAAACTGAAGAAGAACGACGACAAATACAGTGACGAGGTGACAGGCCACGTGAACAGCACCGTGAAGAGCCCTATCGGCGACATCGAGGTGAAGGCCACCCCCTATCTGTCGAAGATGGAGGACGACGAGGTGACCATCACCGTGACGCGCACAGAGCCGATGGCCGTGGTGGACCGTCTGAAGAAGCGCTCGCTCAACATGGTCGTCAGCAGCCGCGACGCCTCGATCATCGAGATCAAGTGCAAGGACGTGTCGAAGCAGCGCGCCACAGACATCATCAACGCCGTCATAGCAGAATACCGCAAGGAGTCGAACGAGGACCAGGATGCCCAGGCAGCCGTTTCAGAGCGCTATGTGCTGGAGCGGCTGGCCTCGCTGGAGAGTGAACTGAAGACCCTCGACAACCGTGTGGCCGAGTACAAGAGCAAGACGCTGATGCCAGACCTGGAGGTGATGGCGAAGGCCTATGCCGATGGAGCCAAGGACATCTCGCAGGCACAGATGGAGATGAAGAGCCGTCTGTACATGGTGGAGTCGATACGCGACTACCTGCGCGACGAGTCGAAGAAGGACGAACTGCTGCCAGCCCTGCTCATCACAGAGAAGGAGGGCGGACTGGGCGAACAGGTACAGGCCTATAACACCGTGCAGTTGCAGCGCAGCAAGATCATCGCCAGTTCGAGCAAGGAGAGCCCGCTGGTGAAGGATCTGGACAAGCAACTCTCAGCCATGCACGACGCAGTGCTCGCCTCGGCCGAGAACGCCATCAAGCAGTTGAAACTGCAGTTGAAGAGCGTCATGGAGAAAGAGAACGAGGGCAGGCAGTTGCTGGCCACAGCCCCCAAGAAGGCCATCGGCGGCCTGACAGACGAGCGCGACTGGAAGGTGCTCAACGAGGTATATATCTTCCTGCTCCAGAAGCGTGAGGAAGCCCAGATGGCCAAGGCCATGAAGACAGACGTGCGCGTGGTGACGCCACCACTGGGCGTGAAGAAGCAGACCTCGCCCGTCAAGTCGACGGTGATCCTAGGAGCCTTCCTCCTCGGACTGTTCTTCCCTGCCTGTTTCTTCTTTGTCCGCGAACGTAACCGCAAGCCATAAGGGCGCCCATGACATTCCTCATCGCAACGCTGATCATCCTCCTGCTGATCCTCTCGTGGAAATATATCTTGCGACTGGAGCCAGCAGGCGTGTTTGCCCTCATTTGGGTAGCATCGGTTCCGATGATCCTGTTGCTACAGGAATACATCGTGCTCAATCTCGAGGGTGTCCTGTTCATTGTCTTAGGCGTTCTCACATTCCTGCTAGGCACCATCTTCTGTGACTATTACTACCACCCTGAAAAAGACAAGTCTACTGTGCTCACCTTTAAGAAGGGATGGGCTCTGCCGCTGGTGTGCGTGCTGCTCGTCTGTGCGATGGTCAACCCGCTTTATTCCATCATTCTTCATGGTTTTTCGCTTCAGGCTCTACTCGACATGCGCGAGGTGCTGGAGATGAACAAAGGCATATCCGAAGACCGTTATGCGGGAGCAGAATATTCAAACGTGCTCAACCAGTTCTTTCTCATATTCTGTTATGCAGCCCCTCTGTTTGGAGGTTTCTGCTACAGGCTGGTCGGAAAACTCACTAAAACCATCTGTGTGCTGACACTGATACCTGGTATGTTCATTGCGTTGACACAGTCGATGAAGATGGGCATGATCACAGGATTCATCCTCTGGTTCACAGGCTATCTCATCTGCTCCTATAGCTACGGATTATCGCTGAGAATCAAGTTCAGGAGTCTTTTGTTTTCCATACTTGGGCTAGCAGGTTTCTTCGGCATTTTGTTTATCTCGATGGTGTTCAGAACAGGAGAAGTGAGTGAGAAGACGATTCTTGATATCGGCCAGAAGTTCTTTACCTACGCGTTAGGCCAGTTCCACTGCTTCGATATGTGGTACACCACCCATGAGCCAAAGCCCTTCGCCCTTGGCACGAAGACCTTCATGGGCATCTCGAATGTCCTCGGCCTTGAAGAGCGCACTCAGGGTGTCTATACGGAGTTCCACCAGATAGGCCAGAACGGCTACTATGGCATCTCGAACATATTTACCATCTTCCGCTCGCTGATTGAGGATTTCGGCGAGGCGGGCGCGCTATTGTTCATGTTCCTACTCGGAGTCCTCACCTGCATGGCCTTGAAGAATCTGCTGTCGTGCCGTATGATATTCTTCAGTCAGGTCTGCGTCTCAGCGGCTTACGCCTATCTGATGTGGTCGTTTGCCACGTCGTTCTTTGCCTATACCAGCTATCTGGCCATGTTTTTCCTGGCCTACTTCCTGTTCCGGATGCTTCAAAAAGAGACAGCGCCATGTTGAAGATGATTAAAGCAAAACTCAGTTCCGGCATGGGCAAGGATGTTGTCTGGACATTCTCGCTGCAGATCACCATCATGCTCTGTTCGTTCGCCATTACGAAACTGTTGGCAAGCCGTCTGAGCATTGACGACTTCGGACAGTACAACGTCATCAAGCGTTCCGTACAGGTACTCTCGTTTGTGATGCTTGCGGGAGTGGGCATTGCCCTGCCCCGCTATATTCCCCTCTATCGTAACGCCACGCCGCCACGTCGCATCGCCCCGCTGCTGAGTGCCTCCTTTATATATATAATAGGTGTATCGCTGGTGGTGTTCTTCGGCTGCATGATGTTCTCCACGCAGATGCAGGATGTCATCATCGGACAGAGTGGCAACCTTTCACTGCTGCTCATCGCCCTGGCCTATGCCTTCACGTTGGCGATAGCACAATATGCCTATGCCTACTATCGTGGCATCGGCAACTTCAAGTGGTACAACGGAGCGCAGTTGGCCGTACAACTGGCCATCGTACTGCCACTGGTGTTGTTACCTATACTGACGGTGGAAGGCGTCTTTGTATCGTGGCTCATCATCACAGCCCTACTCGCGACTTGGTTCCTGGGTAGAGAACTGTGGCTCTTCACCAAGAGGGGCGACTCCTTCATGTCCGACACTCCCTTGAAGTCGCACCTCAATACCATCGTCAAATATTCCTCCGGCCGTCTGCTGGCAGACTTCTTCCTGTTCTCGCTGTCGGCCTTCCCGCTCATCTATATTAGTAATGTGCAGGGCTTAGAGTCTACAGCCTATTATTCCGTCGGCATCACTTTCGTCACGATGGTCACACCGGTATTCTCCTTCATGGGCATCATCCTGTTGCCATTCGTGTCTGAATGTATCGCCAAGGGCGAGATGCAGGCAGCCAACCGATTTGTCAACCTTCTGGCGCTGCTCTACGTGGGAGCCTCGCTTCTGATCACGTTGATACTCTATGCCTTCACCAGTTTCCTCACGTGCCTGCTCTTTACCAGCAGCTACGTGGTCACAGCCGACCTCTCGCGCATCATGATTCTCGCTATCCTGCCTCAGGCCATCTATCTGCTCTACCGCAATCCCATCGATGCCGTCTCCGTCATCCCCTACAACACTATCATCCTCGGCATCTGTCTGGCTGTGATGATTGTCAGTTTCTCGCTTTCCACCACCCTCACCCAATTCGCCTGGGCCTACTTAGCCGTCTCAGCTCTCCAGGGCCTGATGTCGTGGCTCACCTGGAAACTCATCCGCAAGAAATAATCTATATATGCCTATAACAAAAAGAGTCCTTTCTGGAGCAACACTACTATTGCTGGTCATAGCAGCAGAGGCGAGAACCATCATTTACACCTCGCAAATAGGTGGTGTTAAAGGACTGGCTCAATACAGCAGCCTCTCTGATTGTACCGTGTTTTTTGATCTGGAGGAAGAGACCGATTACACCATTGTGCTGGCAAATGTTGAGAATGCCATATTCGACGGCATGCAGACCGCCCTTGTCTGCAAATCCACCCTATTCAGAATCGACGGCGGGTGCAGGAACATCGAAATCTGTCACTTCAACGCTGAAGCCAAGAGCGGGTACACTCCCGACTTCCAGTGTATGACCAGTGCGAATAATGAGAAGATCAGAAAGAATATCCATATCCACGACAATTATCTTCGCGGCTTCTCCATGGCCATCTCCTTAGGTGCCGACAACGTCAAGCCGGGAAAAGGCGTCAGAAACAGCAAGGTACACGACAACCGGATTATCGGCACTCTGGGCACTACTCCAGGCAAGGGTTATGGCATTCATCTTGCCAACGCGAGGAATTGTGAGGTCTATAACAACTATGTAGAGAACACCACGCGGCACGCCATCTACCATGCATGGGGCAAAAGCAACCGGATCTGGGGTAACACCATCACCCACCATCGGATGCCCGTGGACTTTAGCCATGAAAACACAGGCATCATCAAGGGTGCCGTAGCCATATTCAGGGATTCGCAGGACGTGATTGTGGAAAACAACACTTTCATCGACAACTACAACGTGTCCATCCACGTTTACAGTTTCCCAGACCCTTCGTTTATGAACGAGGCACATTACGCCGACATGAACGGCATCATCATCAGGAACAATCATTTTGTCAACAATGGCATCCACTCTGTCAATACCGGCTCTTCAACGGTGGAAGTGGACTACCCGGCCATCATGATAGGCTTCAACGCCTATAATCCTTATACAGCCCCCCATCAATACTTTATAAAAGATGTAACCATCTCCGGCAACAAATTTGAAAACCTGAACACCAACTGCCAGCAGTGTATTCGGATGTACGAATGTTCCTCACTGGATATTACGGAAAATGAGTTTGTATTCTCGCATAGTTCAGACATCAGTAGTGGTAAGTTCTGGTATCTTATCTCCTTAGAGACTGATTTCAAGGCTTATACCTCTTTCAAAGCCAACATTGCCAGAAATACTGTCAACACACAGAATACGCATTCTACAATGAGTGTTTACGTTCTCAATGAATTGGCCAATTTCAACAATTATCCCAGAAATAAGATTACAGTAAAATACAATCATCTCGTCAACCAGCAAGGCACTGACGGGTTAAGATATAAACTGCAACGGTGAAACGTATAGTGACATATTTGATGGCGGTGCTGGTGCTGGGAGGATGCGTCAGTTCTGGACGGAAAGCAGCGATGCGGGCGGGGCTTGACAGCATTAATGCCGTGAACCGCAGCGGACTGCCGTTCACCGTGGCAGACGTAAAACCCTACGTCGAGTTTTTCGATGACCACGGCACACCCAATGACCGCCTACTGGCCCACTACCTGCTGGGCCTTGCCTATTACGACCACGGTGAGGTCCCCATGGCCCTGCAGTGCTATCAGGAAGCCCTCGACTATGCCGACACCACCGCCACCGACTGCGACTATGCACAGTTGAGTAGGGTTTATGCCCAAATGGCAGAGATTTTTTATGACCAAGGATTATATAGGCAGGAACTTTTATTTCAACAAAATGCCAAGAAATATGCATGGTTGGGCAAGGACACCCTTGCGGCACTGATCAACTATGAAAAGGAATATTTAGCCTATAGCAGATTGGGAAATACAGACTCTGTAATTTTCATCCTTGAAGACGTTGCAAAAAAATATGAGCAATATGGTTATCCTACTGATGCTGCAATAGCATTTGGAGCTATTCTTAGAACCCTTGTTGACAGAGGAGAGTACAAGAAAGCCAAGGACTATATGGACAGGTATGAGTCAGAATCGGGTCGTTTCAATCATAGAGGCGACATAGAGTCTGGCCGTGAAATCTTTTACAAGACCAAGGGACTTTATTACTTCTATAATAATATAGCGGACTCTGCCGAGTATTATTTCCGTAAGGAACTACGCGATGGCAAGGACTTTAATAACCAGAATGCAGCAGCAATGGGACTGGCTCTGCTCTATCATAGGTTGCACCAGCCCGATTCTGCATCGAAATATGCCATCTATGCATACGCCATGAACGACTCCATGTATGCCCAACAGGCCACAGAGACGGTTGAACGCATGCAGTCCATGTACGACTATTCCCGCCATCAGAAAGAAGCCCAGCAGGAAAAGGAAAAAGTAACCCAACGCAATATGTTTATTAAGATATGCGTTGCTATTATTGCCCTCCTATGCGTTCTCGGATATATCATATACGAGAGAACGGACCATAAAAAACGAGAGATAGAATATAGATACCTGCAAAGCCTTGAGACCATTCAGCAAGCCCGTAAGGACATTGAAAGACTGGAAGCGAACAAAGTTGACAACTCAGACATCATAGACGAGAAAAAGCAAATCATCCAGAAACATGAAAAGATTCTGAAAGCATTGTCAGACAAACCGCTTTTATACAAAAAGATGACTATAAGCGGCAAGAATCCGTCACCAGAAGAATGGGAGATGATTAAGAAACTCGTCTTTGAGCTCTTCCCCCAATTTGGTGGTTTTATGGAAAGCCATTTACACCTGTTAAATGACAAGGAATACAAGACCTGTCTTTTGACTTATGCCGGCGTTAAGCCCAAGGCAATCAGCAACATGTTGGACGTTGATGTATCATACATTTCCAAAATCCGACGGGAAATGTTGACCACTCTTTTCGGTCTTTCTGGCGGTTCCAAAGACTTTGACAAGGCCATCAGATCCCTTTAAGGATAAAAACAAGCTACTATTCTGTTGATAATGAAGCACGTACGCTTGGTCAAGTTTTTGGTCAAGTTTCTCTTCATCATTTACTTGTTACAAAACGTTTTATTGTCTAACTTTGCATCGAAAAATTGTTCAAAGTTAAACAAAAATAAAAGCGTATGAAGAAGTTTCTATTATTCGCACTCAGTGTTTTCACGTTGAGCACAAGTGCATTCGCGTGGAAGTTTCTTCCATTGACAGTAAGTATTTATGACAACAAGTCTGCGGGACATGATGGCACAAGAGACCTCGTTGATCCTCCGACGATCTATATCGAAGACTATGCACTGACATTCGAGACCAATCATCCTGACTATGTCCTGAACATTAAGGATGCTACAGGTGCAGTGGTTTACACAACTACAGTTTATTCTGCAATGACACTGGTCACGCTGCCTTCTACCCTCTCCGGTGACTATGAGATTGAGTTGGTCTATGGCTACTGGCTGTTCACGGGTATCATTAGTTTATAACAAGAATAGTATAAATAGGAGATAAAATTATGCCAGTAACAAGAACTATTATTCATACATCACAGATTGGTGGTGTTGCAGGACTTGCACAATACAGCAGTCTATCAAACTGTACCATCTATTTTGACAAGGAGGAAGAGACAAACTACACAGTCTTATTGACAAATGTTGAAAATGCCACATTTGACGGCATGCAGACTGCGCTTGTCTGCAAATCCACCCTGTTCAGGATAGACGGTGGATGTAAGAATATTGAAATATGCAATTTCAATGCAGAGGCTAAGACAAATTACAGCCCAGACTTCCAGATAATGACAAGTACTTATAATCAAATCGTTAGAGAGAATATCCATATCCATGATAATTATCTTCGCGGTTTTTCAATAGCCGTCTCTTTAGGTGCAGACAATGTTACATCAGGAAATGGTGTTAAATCCTGTACTGTTCATAACAACAGGATTATTGGCACACAGGGAACTATTGCTAGTACTGGGTATGGAATCCATCTGGCAAATGCAAGATTTTGTGATGTTTTTAATAATTATGTAGAGAATAGCACCCGGCATGCTATATACCATGCATGGGGACAAAACAACAGAATCTGGGGGAATACGATAGTTCACCATCGCCTTTATTACTCTTATGTGGCAGACGGACAATACATATCGCGTGAATGCCAATCTTCAGACAGAAAACACGATTGAGCATAACCAACCAACTAGTGGCTATCACTTGTTTGGAGATTTGGCATTTGCCAATACATCCTCTGGTGTAACTAAATACAGATGTACAAGTGCTGGCAATCCTGGACAATGGCAAACGTTTTAACTAATTGTATCAATAATGGTACAATATTATCATATAATCATTCGTTAGTAGTATAAAAAATAGATATAATGGGATTATCATTTAGCACTCGAAGGGCGGTAGCCCTGTTAGCGTTTAGCATGGCAGCAATTGCTTCATGGTCGCAAGTGTTCGAACAGGACGGCATCAAATACCGCTATACGCCTGAAAGCCGATCGGTGGTCGTAGTCAGAGTTTTCGGAAAAGGCGCCATCGTTGTGCCGCATACGGTTGTGTTCAACGAACAGGAACTGCCTGTAACAGGCTTGATGCCAGAATGCTTCATGGATAATAAAGATGTCACCTCCGTCTGCTTGTATGAGAACATCAAGGAGATACCTATGTATGCCTTCACGGGCTGTTCATTGGAACACATCGATCTCCCGAAGGGTCTTGAGACCATACAGAAACACGCCTTCGAAAATGCCAGCAACCTGAAAGAGGTCAAACTCCCCCAGTCGCTGAAAGTGATAGAGGAAAACGCCTTCAGATATTCCGGTCTCTCCTCCCTGACATTGCCTGACAATATCCAGACCATAGGCGGCGAGGCTTTTGCATCCACCGCCATAGAAGAGGTGTCCTTCCATTGTGCGGATGGAACACTTCAGGACAACGTGTTCAACTTCTGCGAGCGGTTGCGATGTGTCACCATCGAAGAGGGTACGACCAACATCCGTCCCAACTTTGCCGGATGCAAGTCTTTGGAAAGCCTGTATATTCCTGCCAGCGTCAGCCAGTTAGACTATTTTGCCTTAAACGGTGCAAGAAAAGAAGGAAACTATCTGACCAGCATACAGGTTGACCAGGGAAACAAGAAGTATGACTCTCGCGGAGATTGTAACGCCATTATCGAGACGGAGACGAACGCCCTGGTCTTTGCCTGTCCTGCCACCGTCATGCCAAAGGACATCAGGAGCATCAAGAGCTATGCCTTCTCGTCGGAAAAGCAGACAGAGATTCCCATTATCCCCAACGGTGTGGAGTATATCAGTGACCTGGCCTTTAACTGTCTCAATGAGATTCCGTCGCTTGTATTTGAAGACGGGGATAAGAACCTGACCCTTGCATACCATTTCAACGCACGCAATGATGACATTGGCTTTGCAGCCATCAACAGTCTATACCTCGGCAGAAATGCAACGTGGCAAGGTAATGGGGAAGAATGGGATGAGAATATCATGACAGTAGGAAAACTCATCCTCGGCAGTGGTGTCAGCAGGCTGACGTGTCAGGTCAACTTCAACACTGACGGTTTTTCCGTATATGCCTTGAGTGAAGAGCCACAGCCCCTGGACATAGAGTTCAGGAATGGTGACCAGATATTCTTCTATACTACGCTCTACGTACCAATAGGTTCGAAGGAGAAATACCTTCAGGCAGAGGGATGGAAGAAGTTCCTCAACATTGTGGAATATGATGCCACCAGCATTTCGTCAGTCAGTTCAGCCTCTGACAGCAAGGTGATTTACAATCTTAATGGCCGTCGCATTGCCTCACCCCAGAAGGGTATTTATATCCAAAACGGCAAGAAGTATTTTGCTAAATAGAAATTATTGATAGAAAGTCCTAATGATATACTGCATGGCCTCGTAGTTGCAGCGGCAGTAGAAACTGTGCTTCATCTGACCTGTTGAGGCATGTTCAGAGTCGCAGACCTTGATAGTAGGTACGTACTGCACTTTTAGACAGGCTTTCCAACACTGTTCTGCCAGATAAATCTCCTCACAGAACAGGAAAACGGGATAGTCCACCTTACCACAAGCCTCAAAGTATTTCTTTGTCAGGATGATAAATGAGCCGTGACCTGCATAAATCTGGCCTGCAGGATGACTTTCGAACTTCTTTTTTCTATAAAATGTACGGGTATAAAGCGCATCAAGGAAGGGGAACTGGTAGAAAGTCTTCAGTATCTGAAGCTTACGTAGAGAATAACGGCAGAGAATCTTCGGATTGCGGTCACGCTTCTCCAATTGTGACCATATCTGCGGCGCTATCCAGCCTGTATCCTCTGCACAGTCGTAATCAGCGAGCTGAAGGAAGAAATCCTCATCCATCGTCAGATCAACATTACTGATGACGCTATAGTCGTAGGCCGTTACGTCGACCTTCTCCATCAGTCGTTTGATAGCACCGAAGTAACCGGGATTGTCATCCTTCGTATTGCTGGCTACATAAGTATCCACACAGACCTTGTCACCAGCATTCTGGGCTGCACGCTTAATGGAAGCCAGATACTGGTTACACTCCTTATCGGAGTTATAGGTTACACAAAATATCGCAATTTTCATCTTGTTTCTTAGAAATCAGCCAATCATCATCACACAAAGACTGCGACGACCAGTGTGAGTAGAGTCGAAAGACACAAACTTGCCGTCGGCACTGACACGTGGATGAAGGTCGCACTTCCAATTATGGTCGTCGTCTGGGTTAACGAATTGTTTCAGACTCTTCACATCAGCCAGCAATGACACCTCATCCGTCTTGACGTTCACCTTCCACAGTTTGATATGACGATACTTATCGGGATAAGTATCCACAACAAACGTGTCGTCGTCAATAAAATGATGATGGCCGTCGGAATTTAGTTTCGGATAGCCACAACGTTTCCATTCCCGCATCGAAGGATCAGAAAAATAGACATGGGAATCAATATCCTCCATACGACAATAAGCCACAATGCCATTGCTCTGGTTCCATACATAATGCGACACCATGCCCGTCGTAGGAGATACATACAACTCATTCGTCTTCAGATTGCAGACAATCAGACGGGTACGCTGGAATGTGCCCTTATACCAACGATGCAGGAAAGCCACATAGCGTCCATCAGGAGAGAACTCAGTATGCGTCACAAAATGATATTTATCCGCCATATCCGCTACTGGCTGCAAGGCAGCAAGTTGCCTGAGACTGACAATCATCTGTCGTTCATTCTTTTGAAGGTCAATGAGATAGAGACCTGTGCTCTCTGGAATATAATCGTCAGAAAAAGATTCATCATCACTTACGGCATAACCATATCCAGGCATCTGGCGTTCCAAACGTCCATAACTGAAAGAGGTTGCCCACTTACCATCGGGACTAACCGTATCAATTGGCCAAGTAATCAGTCTGTGCTCACTGTCTCTAATTGAGGAAATTGTAGCATTCAGACCACCACCCTCACTGGTATTATAAATAATATGAGTTTCATCAAGCCATTGTAGACGACAGCCTTTGTGATAATTCCACGCATGGGTTTCACCCAACTTTTGCCATTTACTGTATTTCTCGCCTGACCAATAACCAACCTCGAGCACATCGTCTTTTGTCGGCATGCGCAAAGGAATGGTCAGACGGTTGCTCAGCAGGAGACGGTTGTCACGGCTGAAGGGCTTAACATCATGGAAGCCAAAGAAGCAGTCCTCAAGCACTATCGGGGGATTCGCAAACTGCGATTCGTAGTTGGGGAGCAGGTCGAAGAACCCTTGATAAATATTACGCAATGCGTCTTTCAATACATAGTTATTCTTGACGCGTCCGTATATAAATGCCTCGATTTTATTCATTTTTCGCAAATTTTGTGCAAAAGTACAAAAAATAATTGTACCTTTGCACACTAATTGCAAAAAATCTTCGTTTTAAGGATAAATGAACGTTCGAACAGTATCAATCATCTGCCCGCTTTTCAATGAAGAAAAGTTCATTGAACGGTGCATTCTGTCGATTCTGGAGCAGGACTATCCGCAGGATAAACTGGAGGTGCTCCTCATCGACGGCAGGAGTACTGACCACACCGCTGATATCGTGAGACGCTATGCTGAGAAACACCCCTTCATCAAGTTGCTTGACAACCCTGAGCGCGTGGTGCCATACGCCCTGAACAAGGGTCTGGAGGCCGCTACGGGCGAAGTGATCATGCGCATTGACGGGCATTGTACCTATCCGACGAACTACATCTCAGAACTGGTGAGATACCTCTATGAACTCGACGCCGACAACGTAGGTGGCGTGTGGAACACCCAGCCTGCGAAAGACACGGCCGTCTGCCACGCCATCGCCCTGGCTTCCAGCCATCCCTTCGGCGTAGGCGGTTCGATGCACAAGATCGGCGCCTCGAAGATCATGGAGACAGACACGGTGCCCTTCGGCTGCTACAAGAGAGAGGTGTTCGAGAAGACAGGACGCTTCGATACAGACCTCGTGCGTAATCAAGATGACGAGTTCAATGGGCGTCTGCAAAACCTCGGCGGTAAGATTTTCCTGATTCCACAAGTTATTATCAACTACACAGCCCGTGACAGCATTCGCAAGATGCGCCACATGTACTATCAGTACGGTCTCTACAAGCCACTGGTGAACAAGAAGTTAGGGTCGCCTGCCACCATCAGGCAGTTCTTCCCACTGCTGTTCCTCCTGTGTCTCTTCTTCGGAGGTATCATCAGCATCTTCTCGCCCTTCGTCCTGAAGATGTATGTAGCCATGCTGTTGCTATATCTGGTCATCAGCCTTGTAGTGGGCGCCATGGGGGCCATCCGCACCCGTCGCTTCGCTGTGATGCTGATCATGCCCTACATCTTCCTGAACATCCACCTGAGTTATGGCTTCGGCTATCTGAGGGGAATCTTCAAGGTGCTGGGGGGCAAGTCATTCAATGTCAAATCAAACCGATAGCTTATGAAGATATCTTTCTCTCCCCCTGATATTACGGAACAAGAAGCACAAGAGGTCTGCCGCGCGCTGCTCTCTGGGTGGATTACGACAGGACCACGGACGAAGGAGTTCGAGAGGCAGATTGCAGGATACTGCCAGACACAGAAAGCCGTGTGCCAGAACTCTGCCACCGCCTGCCTGGAGTCGATCCTACGCATTCTGGGCATCGGCCCTGGCGATGAGGTCATCACCTCTGCCTTTACCTATACGGCATCGGCAAGTCCTGTATGCCATGTGGGGGCACGTCTGGTCATGGTGGATACCCAACCAGACTCCTATGAGATGGACTATGAGAAGATGGCCGACGCCATCAACGAGCATACGAAGGTGATCATCCCTGTGGACTTGGGTGGTGTGCCTTGCGACTATGCCAGGATCATGGCTATCGTAGAGAGCAAACGAGCCCTGTTCCATCCTGCCAACGAGTTGCAGGAGGCCATCGGACGCGTGATCGTGGTGGACGACGCCGCACATGCCTTTGGAGCCAAGTGGCATGGTCAGATGATCGGCTCGGTGAGCGACTTCACCTCGTTCTCATTCCACGCAGTGAAGAATTTCACGACGGCTGAAGGTGGTGCGCTGACTTGGCGCCCCATCAGGGGTATCGACGACGAGTTGCTCTACAAGCAGTTCCAACTGAACTCGCTGCACGGACAGAGCAAGGATGCGCTGGCGAAGACACAACTCGGTGCCTGGGAATACGACGTGCTGTCGCCTGCCTACAAGAGCAATATGACAGACCTCACTGCTGCCATCGGACTGGTACAGATGAAACGCTATCCGCAGATGCTGGCTCGCAGGCGTGAACTGATAGAGCGCTACGACGAGGCGCTGAAGGACCTCAACGTGCAGGTGCGCGACCATTATACTGATGAACATATATCGTCAGGCCATCTGTATCAAGTGAGACTATTGGGTAAAGACAGTGACTATCGTAACGAAGTCATCACAGAGATGGCCCGTCGCGACATCGCCTGCAACGTACACTACAAGCCCCTGCCGATGATGACGGCCTATAAGCGTCTGGGCTTCGATATCAACGACTATCCCAATGCCTATAATTTGTTCAAGAATGAGGTCACACTACCCCTGCACACACGTCTGACAGACGAGGAGGTGGCATTTATCCTCACGAACTTCAAAGACATCATACATTGATCAGATTCTTTGACATACTGTTCTCTTCGATAGGACTGATTCTCCTCTCACCCCTGTTTCTCATCCTCTGGCTCTTGATCAGGCTGGGGAGCAAGGGGCCAGGATTTTTCGTGCAGGAGCGTATCGGACTGGGCGGCAAGCCATTCGGACTCTATAAGTTTCGTTCCATGCGCACGGACTCAGAGAACGAAGGTCTTATCACCATCGGCGAGAACGACCATCGCATCACACGAGTTGGGCACTTTATCCGCAAATACAAACTCGACGAACTGCCTCAACTACTGAATGTGCTGAAAGGCGACATGAGCCTTGTGGGTCCCAGGCCAGAGGTGAGGAAATACGTGGAGATGTACACCCCAGAACAGCGGAAGGTTCTTGACGTGAAGCCAGGCATCACTGACTATGCCTCGATAGAATACGTCAACGAGAACGAACTCCTGGGCAATGCCGACGACCCAGACCGTGTGTATATAGAGCAGGTGATGCCCAACAAACTGAAACTGAACATGAAGTACATCCAGAACAAGAGTCTGGGTGAATACTTCAAGATCATCTTTCTGACATTGAAAAGCATCGCCAGCATCGGCGCCTTCAATAAACTCATCAATTGGTACTTTAACAGGAAATCGCTGCCCTTCTGGGGTATCTTCCTCATGGACTGCGCCATCGTATTTGCCTCCTTCCTGTTTGTATACCAGCAGTTCAACAGTGGTGAGGACGCCCTCTACTACATCGAGCGGCTGTCGCTTTGCATCCTTATCTACCTGGTATTCTTCATCATCGGCTTCCGTATCTTCCGCACATACAGCGGCATTCTGCGGTACTCGTCGTTTGTTGACCTGAAGAAAGTCGGCTATGCAACCCTCCTTGGACTCGTGATGTCAGAACTGACGCACTTTGTGTTCTGCTGCCATGAGACACTTTCCTATCTTACAGCCGTCCAAATACTGTTGGCAGCAGTCCTGGCCACCTTCTTGTTATGGATGGTGCGTATCAGCGTGAAGACCGTCTACGACATCACCCTCACCAGCATCCATTCGAAATACGCCTATATATATGGTGTTAAAAACGGTGGTATCGCCATAGCCAAACATATCAGGAACCAGAATCCTGCCAGATTCGACCTGAAGGGTTTCATCTCCGATGATCCTAAGGAAGAAAACAAGATCCTGATGGGTGTCAGAGTCCATAGACTCGACACAGAACTGATGAAAGCCATGACAGAAGAAGGCATCGAGGCTTTGATTGTATCCCCCTACCGCAAGGAAACCTTCTTGAAGAATGAGACGCTGATTGACGAACTGATCAAGGCTGGCATCCACATCTATTTCACCCAGGAAGCCCAAGAGTGGGAAAAAGTGATTGGCGGAGCATCGCCAGAACTCAAGGAAATCAGTATCGAAGACCTGCTGCCGCGAGATGAAATCGTAGTGGACATGAAGTCTGTGGGCGAACAGTTGAAAGGCAAATGTATCATGATCACAGGCTCAGCCGGCAGTATCGGACAAGAAATCGTACAGCAGATCTGCAAATACGAGCCAAGGCATCTGGTGCTGGTAGACCAGGCAGAGACGCCACAACACGAGGTACAACTGATGATGGCACAACGGCCAGACATCAAGGCCGAGGTACTGGTGGCGAGCATCTGCCACCAGAAGCACATGGAGTCGCTGTTCCGTGAGTACAAGCCCGATTATGTGTTCCATGCTGCTGCCTATAAGCATGTGCCCATGCTCGAGGACAACCCAGAAGAGAGTATCTATAATAATATATATGGTACGCGCGTGATAGCCGACCTGGCTGTGAAATACAATGTCAAGAAGTTTGTGATGATCTCCACAGACAAGGCTGTGAACCCCTCGAATGTGATGGGCTGCTCGAAGCGTATCTGTGAGATTTACGTGCAGAGTCTCGACAAGGCCATCAAGAGTGGGAAAATCAAGGGAGTCACGCAATTTGTCACCACCCGTTTCGGCAATGTACTTGGCTCCAACGGCTCTGTCATCCCATTGTTCAAGGAACAGATCAAGAACGGTGGTCCTGTCACGGTGACACATCCAGACATCATCCGTTACTTCATGCTGATTCCTGAAGCCTGTCAGTTGGTGCTCGAAGCAGGCACAAAGGGCCATGGCGGTGAGATTTTCGTCTTCGACATGGGTAAGCCCGTCAAGATTGACGATCTCGCCAAACGCATGATACAACTCAGTGGCGCCAAGGATGTGAAGATAGAATACACAGGTCTGCGACAGGGAGAGAAACTCTATGAGGAACTGCTGAATGTGGCTGAGACGACCAAGCCATCATTCCACAAGAAAATCCGTATCGCCAATGTCATAGAGTATGACTACGACACGATTTGCCATGAAATAGAAGAACTGGAAACTATCTGTGAGAACTACGACAAGATGGCCACCGTCAGGAAGATGAAGCAGATTGTACCAGAATTCAAGAGCAACAACTCCATATACGAGCAACTCGATGTCGCCCTAGAAGGAGGGCTCTAATACTTTCGGAAGTGCAGACGCAGCACACCATTGTCCAACACCATGCTTTTATCATTCAACTCAATGATGGAGAATACTTCTTCTAATTGATAGATACCAAAGGGCTTGAGCACCTCCACATCATCGACAGGCTCATCTGTCTCATAGAGATGGTGAAGAATTGGAGACGATAAGTTCAAGGTATTGGACGTCCTTTCGAACCTGAACAACAAGCCCTCTCCCAGATACTTCCCGGTTTCAGAGAAGCGGATCTGCAGCAGTTTACCCTGGACACCCCAGTAGATAAGAGCCTCACGCGTATCAGCAACACCGCCTGTTGACAAGGTGTCAACCTGATTCATCTGCCAATAGCCATCCAATTCCTTGTTACCTGAAGTCTCTAATTCACAAGACACGAGGAATGTGCAAAGGGCCAGTATATATATTATTTTTCTCATTTCTTTTTCCTTTCAATGATGCCGCTCTTGGCTATTGTCAGTTGCAAACCGTAATTATTACCCATAAGTTTTCCGAAGTCCATGCCCAAAGCCCCTCTCACGCTCCACCCCTTGAGTTTGGAAGTGCTTGCGAAAGAATAGGTTGCCTCGGCAAGCATGGAGACCGTCTTACGCGGGTCAAAGTAAGGGGTATCGTAGGTTCCATAACCTTTCACATAGGTTCCAAGAAAGCGATAATGAAGACCAGGGAAAGGATCGCCTTTGAATCCGATATGGAAAGCCTCACTACGATTGTTCTTCACTTCTATAGACTGGTCAGTATTATAAAGAGGCGACAGGAAGAGCGGATTACCCATGACCTGTCCCCAATGCTGCCAGCCAGTATAAAGGCTGTGGTTATAATAATTATCCTGTCCACCCAGATGGTCAGAGATGACCTCATCATGGTCATGGTACACAGGCCCGCTCTGATATTTAGAATGGAGATACTCAAACAGGATATTGTTTAACCAAGGAGCATCAACAAAGCGGATCTCAAGTCCTAACTGGATATCCTTTAAGGCGTAAAGGAAATAACGACGGTCTTTCTTGACATTCCACTCGGAGCCTTGGCCGTAACCATCATAATCCATGAAGAACATGGCGGAATGATCTTCAAAGAAATGATCGGCATAGAAGCTGAATCCCCATTCGTCTGTATCGAAATTAAAACGTGCCAGCCAACTGCCCAGACTATTTCCTGCACCACCGGTATAAAGATCGTCTACCGTATCCTTTCCACCCGGTATCAATGCCCTCAGCATACCTTTGAGCCCTCCTTCCTGATGGACGACATCATCAGGTGTTCCATCTGAATAGAAACGATAGCATGTGCCTCCAAACTGGGTGGCAAGCTCGACTCCCAACTCTACTGAAAACAGAACATCCTCAGGATTTCCAATCTTCAGATATCCGGCTTTGGAGTGATAGAGCATACCTTCTGTATATTTGTGCTTCTGATTGGTAAAGTCCTTCTGCCAGCCATCGTCAGTGGTCTTACCATAGGCGATATGGCCTTTCAGCGCCAGCCAGTTCTTCGTATAGGGGATGACCCAGTAGTCTGGTAAGGCAAGACGCACCTGAGGCACAGGACGGGCATTGATGCCAAACGTCTGCGCTCCAGAACTCAGTTCCTGGTTCTTCAGTTCCATCGGCTGTTCCTTGGCACCAACGGTCAGTGTGCCTTTCAGCCAACGCACCTCGGCAAAAGCCTGATGCACAATCAATTTACTGGTGAATCCTGCAGCCACTGCTACATCGAGCCCATAGCCGAGCCCCCACTTACGTCCATTATCCAGAGTCAACGGACGCTCGACGGCTCCTCGCAGATAGCCATTGGTATTCTTCAATGAACTCAGGCCATACTTGTTTGCATTGAGCCATAGAGGATTATAGTCGCCACCAGAAGCAGTAGCCTGTATCTCTGCACGATAGGCGAGACTATCGAGCAACGAGCGTTCTTGGGCCTGCGCCATTAGCAGCGATGCTATTGATAATATAAAAGAAAACAAGAATCTCATATATAAATGCTCTATTCAGGGTGCAAAATTACAATAATAATTTCGAATTACCATATAATTTAGGGAAATTCCCCCACGTGATTAGGGAAAATCCTTTGCGAATGCCCTACTTTTGTTGTTACTTTGCATCGTGATTAAGACAAATGATGTCAAACCCTTTAAAAAGATATGAGTATGAAGAAGATGTTTTTCGCACTGATGATGATGCTGACAGCAACCGTCACTGCACATGCTATGAGTTATGAGCAGGCTCGCAACGAGGCCCTGTTCCTGACAGACAAGATGGCCTATGAACTGAATCTCACAGACGAGCAGTACGAGGCAGCGTATGAGATCAATCTGGACTACCTGATGGGTGTCACCAGCCGTTACGATGTGTACGGAACTTACTGGGAGCGCCGTAATCTCGACTTAAGTTATATCCTGCTCGACTGGCAGTGGAATGCCTTCATTGCAGCCTCTTATTTCTATCGTCCGCTGTACTGGGACGCTGGTTACTGGCACTTCGGCATCTATGCCCGTTATCCGCACCGTGACTATTTCTACTTCGGACGTCCTCACTTCTATGTCACCTATCGTGGTGCCCATGCCTGGCACAGAATTGGCGGACACGGCTACTATCACGGTCACCGCAACCACTACCGTGCCCCACACAGAGAGCACTTCGGCATGCACGACCGTTGGAATCGTGGTGACTTCCGTGGCAGCAACCGTCACAGTTCCACCCGTGTCACTGCACGCGACAGAGGCCATATCGGACGCGGTTCCATCGAAAGGCGAAATCCTGGCAACAACAGGGGTATCGAGCGCAGGGGCAATACCATCGAGCGTAGGAATAACACCATCGAGCGTGGCAACAGAGGTGTTGAGCGCAGGGATCCGACCAGATCCATCGACGGTCGCAATTCTCAGATGCGCCAGAGGAACTTCGACAGAGGCTCTCGCGGCAACAGCACCTTCAACGGTTCAAGCAACCGTAGCGGAATAAGTTCCCACAGAAGCAGCACTTTCAGCAGTTCTCGCAGCAATAGCGGATTCAGTGGTGGTTCTCGTAGTGGTTCTTTCAGTAGTGGTTCCCACAGCAGATCATTTGGCGGCAGTTCCCATAGTGGCGGATTCAGTGGTGGCACTCGCGGAGGCGGTTCATTCGGCGGAGGCTCGCATGGTGGCGGTTCTCACGGTGGTGGACACAGCGGCGGAGGCGGCAGAATGGGTGGACACCGATAATTCAGAGAACAAGTTCCCTGACTTCAGCATTCGACATCCTCTGAATATCGCTCATTGACTTCTTATAATAGACAGCCTGGATGGCTTTATTGATAATGCCATGTCCAACGGCCAGTACCTTCTTTCCTGGATAAGTCTTCTTGACATAGGCGATGAATTCGCCAGCCCTGGAAAGAAGGTTTTCTAATGTCTCTATGTCATCCGGCCACACTTCATTCTTCAGGCTTGGAATGTATCTTCCTGTAAAGCCTCCCCAGTCACGCTCTCTCAACAGGGGGGTCATCACGACCTCCAGTCCGTGCGGAGCCGCGATGATTGCAGCAGTGTCGACAGAACGCCTTAGATCACTTGCTATCACAACGTCTATCTCGCGATTCTTCCACTGCTCACCAAGTTCTCGAGCCTGGCGCAGACCGTTTTCATTCAGTTCGCCCTGTGTCTGACCCTGCATGATCTGGTTGGCATTGTCTACCGTTTCGCCATGCCTGACAAGATATAATACTGTCTCCATTCGTATGATTTTGGTGCAAAATTAAAAATAATCTGTGATTATCTGTTTTATCTGTGGCTTTTTTTGTATTTTTGCAGCGTAAAATAGAATAAATACCCATTATGAAGATATTACAGAGTTCCTTTTTTCGTGCTATCTGTGCCATTGCCGTAGGTATCCTGCTCATCAAGTATCCTGACAATACCGTTACCTGGATTACTGTTGCCATCGGCGTACTATTCTTTCTCTCAGGTATCATCTCACTGGTGGTGTACCTGAACGCCAGGAGGCACGTATCAGAATATAAGATCACCGATGCTGAAGGCAATGTTGTGGCGGGCGAGCGCCCCACCTTCCCCATCGTCGGCGTGGGAAGTGTCATCCTTGGTGCTATCCTTGCACTGACACCTAACATATTCATTACCGCACTGATGTATATCATCGGCGGTATGCTCATCTTAGGTGCCATCAACCAGTATATGAACCTGGTAAACGCCCGTAAGTTCGGCAAAATAGGATTTGGATACTGGATATTTCCCTCCATCATCCTCCTCACAGGCATCTATGTGCTTATCCGTCCTATGGATCCTGCGAGCGTAGCCATGCTGATTCTCGGCTGGTGTACACTGCTGTATGGCGTGACAGAGATGATCAACTCTATCAAGTTCCACAACGACAGGCGCAAGTACACCAAGGCACAGGAGATCCAGCAGGCTGAGGAAGTGCAGGAGGTTGAAGAGATACAAAACGCGGAAGAGGTAAAAGATGCCGACGAGGCCAGCGACTCCACCCCAAAGGGCCATGAAGCCTATCTTCCCAAAGCCACTACTGAGGACTAATCAATCCTCTCTATTTTTCATCTCCTCGCGTACTTCTTCTGAGAATCCTTGAATATAGGTACGCAGGATGTCGATACCCCGTTTATTCTCGCGTCCCCAGGGGATAATGAGGTCGGCAAATTTCTTGGTGGGCTCGATAAACTGCTCGTGCATGGGCTTGACGTCATTCTCATAGTGGCTCAGCACCATTTCAACAGTCCTTCCTCTCTCCACCACGTCACGACGAATGTTACGGATCAGGCGCACGTCACTGTCTGTATCGACATAGATCTTCAGATCCATCATATCGCGCAACTTCTTATGATGCAGGGTCATGATGCCCTCAAGGATGATGACGGGTTTCGGTTCGATATGGACTGTCTCTGGCAGACGATTCGATATCACATACGAATAGGTAGGCTGTTCAATGGCCTCGCCATTCTTCAGTTTCTTGATATGATCCGTAAGCAGTTTCCAGTCGAAGGCGTCCGGATGGTCGAAGTTGATGGCCTTACGCTCTTCGTCTGTCAGGTCGGTAGTGTCGTTGTAATAGGAGTCCAAAGGGATGATGGCCGCACAATGAGGCGGTAGAGCCTTGGCAATACGCTTTACGACGGTGGTCTTGCCAGAACCTGAACCGCCTGCGATTCCGATGATAATCATAGTTATTGTTCTTTAGAGGCTACAAAGATAGTGTATTTTTTCCAAACCACCATATTTTCTTTAAGGAAAAACAAAAAAGAGACGAAAAGTTTGTGTAATCAGAAAAATATTCGTACCTTTGCAGCCCAAAGTGAGAATTTGAACAATTTACATTATTAATATTAAACTCAAAATGAAAAAAGGTATTCATCCCGAAAACTATCGCCCCGTCGTGTTTAAGGACATGTCCAACGGCGATATGTTCCTCTCGAAGTCTACAGCAAAGACGAATGATACAGTAGAATTCGAAGGCGAAACTTACCCTGTGGTAAAAGTAGAAATCTCCAGCACCTCTCACCCGTTCTATACTGGTAAGAGCAAACTCGTCGACACCGCTGGACGTGTTGATAAGTTCATGAGCCGCTACGGTAAGGCAGCGAAGAAGTGAGTACAGACGAAAGTTCGCTTTCAGTATGTCGAACGAAAGCTGGCTCGACCGAAGGTCAAGTCGCCAAGAAATAATATACACGACATCGTAAAAAGTTTGCGCTTGGGTAGTTGCATATACCCAAGCGCACTTTTTTTGCTCAAATATTTGGTGGAGACAGATAAAATGCGTAAATTTGTAGCCAGAACTTAACATATTAGTTATTTTACGTAAAAAAACATGAGAACAGTTTACGACTTCACTGTCAAAGACAGAAAAGGCAAGGACGTATCCCTGAAGGAATACGCCAACGAAGTGTTGCTGATTGTCAACACAGCAACCAAGTGTGGATTCACTCCGCAATACGACGAGTTGGAGAATCTATACAAGAAGTATCACAGTCAGGGATTTGAGATCCTCGATTTCCCTTGCAACCAGTTCGGCCAGCAGGCCCCTGGTACAGACGAGAGCATCCACGAGTTCTGCAAACTCAACTTCGGAACGGAATTCCCACGCTTTAAGAAGGTCAAGGTCAATGGCGACGATGCCGACCCCCTCTTCAAATTCCTCCAGGAAGAGAAAGGTTTCGCAGGCTGGGATATGCAGCACCCCATTGCCCACATCCTCGACGACATGCTCGCCAAGGCTGATCCTGACTACAAGCAGAAAGCAGACATCAAGTGGAACTTTACCAAATTCCTCATCAACAAGAAAGGTCAGGTCATTGCCCGTTTTGAACCTACAGAGAAGATGGCCAATATCGAGCAACAAATAGAAGAGGCTCTGAAATAATAATAGTCAGGCTTCGCTGACACATTGATTTATATAATATGAAAAGGCCCGTTTCACAACGAGCCTTTTCTACAATTACTTAAAAAACTAAATTAATCAACCATAAACCTTAACCATTAAAATCTTTTTCTGATGCAAAAGTACAATCAATTTCCCAAAGCGATGTCGAATTATCATTATTTTATGTTGAAAATGCGTTATTTGTCGCATTTTCAACATAAAATCACGCATTTTAAACATTTTCCGCCCTAAACCATCAGTTTTTTCCAAGAAATCTTCGCTTTCTCAATAAAAATATCTAATTTTGCACAGAAGATTAACAACCACTCTAACTGATGAGCGCGCGCATATTACTCGTTTTTGCCATCTTGGCAATCATTGTCGTCATCGTCTTCGTAGGCAGAAATCTCTACTTGCGAAGCCTTCGCCTGCGCCGCCGACTCCAGATGAGTGACATATTTACAAACATCACCCACGAGTTGCTGACGCCACTTACTGTCATATCAGCCTCTGTCGACAAACTAAGAGAAGAGGCTCCCCAGCATGGACACGACTACGACCTGATGCAACTCAACATCCAGCGTATGGTGCGACTGCTCCAGCAGATTCTCGAGACTAGCAAGTCCGAGGCAGGTCAACTCAAATTGGTCGTAGTGCAAGGAGACGTCATGCGATATATTCGTGAGACCGCCGAGTGTTTAGAGCCCCTTTTGGTGCGTAAACGCCAGCAATTCAGCATCTCATGCTACCCAGAGAGCATGATGGGGTGGATAGATACCGACAAACTCGACAAAATCATCTACAACCTTCTCTCCAATGCCGCCAAATATTCTAAAGAAAACGGCGTCGTATTATTGAAAGTACAGACAAACAACACTTTCGACCACATTCATATTGAGGTGAGTGACACTGGTGATGGCATCCCCCCAGAGAAGATGAGACACCTCTTCCAGAGGTTCCACGATGGCGAATACCGCAAGCACCAGACCATCGGAACGGGTCTTGGCCTTAACCTTACCCACGATCTCGTATTTCTCCACCACGGCACTATCCATTGTCAAAGCGAAGTGGGCAAAGGCACCACCTTTACCGTCGAGTTGCCTATCAACAAGGAGGCCTTCAAAATCGATGAGATCGACGAGACACGCAACATCGACTTCAATATCCCCAAGAACGCTATTATCGACGTTCAGGCACTTATTCCCGATGTCAACGAAGACGAAGACCCGCAAGAGCAGCCCGATGAGGACATCTACCGCCTGCTTATCGTCGAAGACAATGTCGAACTGCTCATGCTCATGCGCCAACTGTTAAAGTCATCTTATCACGTCTACGCCGCAAAGAACGGCCTTGAGGCTCTTGACATCATCCACCAGAAAGACCTCGACCTCATCATCTCCGATGTGATGATGCCTGAGATGGACGGCTACGAACTCACAAAGGCCGTCAAGGGCGACCCCAACTACAACCATCTGCCCATCATCCTGCTCACTGCCAAGACGCAGGAGGAAGACGAGCAGGAGGCCCTGCTTCTCGGTGCCGACGAATACCTCACCAAGCCCTTCCGTCTCAGTGATCTCAAACTCCGCATCGACAACATCATTGAGAACCGCAAACGCATCCAGAAAGAATACCATCAGGAGACTACCGACGAGGCACATCGTATTGTTACCGCCCCCAAGTCGCCTGATGAGGAGTTCCTCAGCCGTGCCATAGGATGTGTCCATGCTCATCTTGACGACGACACCTACGACCGCGAAACCCTCGCTGCTGATATGGGTGCCAGCGCGTCGACCATATACAACAAACTGCGCTCCATCACAGGCCTGAACGTCTCCAGTTTCATCCGCGACGTCCGTCTGAAGGAGGCCCGGCGCCTTGCGCAGGCTGATCCCACTTTCCGTGTCAGCGACCTCGCATACAAGGTGGGCTTCCGCGATCCCCGTTACTTCTCCACCTGTTTCAAGAAACAGTTCGGCATGCAGCCTAAGGAGTACATGGAAACCTTGGTTAAGTAATTGACAATAGAGAATTAGAGATAAATAAACACCAAACATTAAACAGAATTATGGCTAAACAAAAGAAATTCATCCTCCAAGAGAGTGAGATCCCAACACAGTGGTACAACATCCAGGCCGACATGCCCAACAAGCCCATGCCGCCCATCCATCCTGCTACGAAGCAGCCCTTAGGCGTCGACGACCTTGCACATATCTTCCCACGTGAGTGCTGCGTGCAGGAACTCGATACGACACATGCATGGATCGACATCCCAGAAGATGTGCTCGAGAAATACAAGTACTACCGCTCTACTCCGCTGGTGCGTGCCTATGCCCTCGAAGAGGCTCTCGGCACACCTGCCCACATCTATTTCAAGAACGAGTCTACCAACCCCTTAGGATCGCATAAGATCAACTCTGCCCTGCCCCAGTGCTATTATGCCAAGCAGGAAGGCACCACCAATGTCACCACCGAGACTGGAGCCGGCCAGTGGGGTGCAGCCCTCTCCTACGCTGCCAAGATCTACGGTCTCGACTGTGCCGTCTACCAAGTGAAGATCACCATGCAGCAGAAGCCTTACCGCTCGTCGATCATGCGCACCTTCGGCGCTGTGGTGGAGGGTTCTCCTTCGATGTCCACCCGTGCCGGTAAGGATATCCTGACCAGAGACCCCAACCACACTGGCTCATTGGGTACGGCTATCTCTGAGGCCGTAGAACTCGCCACCACCACGCCCAATTGTAAATACACTCTTGGTTCCGTGCTCAACCACGTAGGACTCCACCAGACGATTATCGGCCTGGAGGCAGAAAAACAGATGGAGATGGCAGGAGAATATCCTGATATCGTGATCGGCTGCTTTGGCGGAGGTTCTAACTTCGGCGGTATCTCATTCCCCTTCATGCGCCACAACCTAAAGGACGGCAAGACGACGGAGTTCATCGCTGCCGAGCCCGACAGTTGCCCGAAACTCACTCGAGGACAGTTCCGTTACGACTTTGGCGACGAGGCTGGCTATACCCCGCTTCTGCCAATGTACACCCTGGGCCACAACTTCAAGCCCTCGAACATCCACGCTGGCGGCCTGCGCTACCATGGTGCAGGCATGATCATCTCCCAACTCATCAAAGACGGTCTGATGCATGGTGTCGATATTCCTCAACTCGAGACCTTCGAGGCTGGTATGCTTTTCGCCCGCACCGAGGGCATCATCCCTGCCCCAGAGAGTTGCCACGCCATCGCTGCCACCATCCGCGAAGCCAAGAAGTGCAAGGAGTCTGGCGAAGAGAAAGTCATCCTCTTCAACCTCTCTGGTCACGGCCTGATCGACATGCCATCGTATGAGGCATTCATTAAGGGTGACCTGCAGAACTATACCCTAACTGATGAGATGATCGCCGAGAATCTTGCTGCGCTCGACAAGCAGTAAGACGGCCTTCCACTCTATACAGTAGAGGAGAGTCAGAAGTTGGTTCTGATGCCTTCCACGGCAGTAAGGAATGCCTGTTTACACTCATGGAGATGCCTGCTATACCCTTATAGGAGGCATCTCTTTCTGTCGTACTAAGCATCCCTTACACTCACGCAAGGCATCGGAACGACAGAAGCCATCATTTCGTGCGTACATTCCGAATAAACAGAAGCAAAAAAGAAGTCAGGCCGTAAGCCTGACTCTTATTTTAGCGATTGTAAGCGTAGTTGTTGAAATTCAGCATGTGGTCTGTTAGCCATTCCAGATCCTCAGGTGACTCGCTTGGCTCGCGTCCAAAGTCCTCGACAAACCACTGATGTACAAACTGTTCGCGTCCTTTATACATTTTGAGCCAGCGCTTCACTTCTTCATTGGTGCTGAGCAGTTCGATGATGTGCTCCCAGTTCTTCTGTGTGATGTATTCGGTATTGCCCTCTTCGGCGGCCTTCTGGAACAGATAGTCATTGTACTGGATTCTCACCTCACCGGCACACATTGCGAAGAGTTCCAAGATGCGGGTCTGGGACGTACCTATCATATCGGCCAACTCCTTGACGCCGAAATCAGGATTCTCATACGATTTCTCGGTCTCAAGCTTTCTCCAGTTCGCCCACACGTTTTCGCAAAGCAGCGTTCTCCTCTTTATATTCTGCTATATTCTTAAGGCATAAAATATTATTTCTTCTTTCTGAACTCATCCAACTGTTTGAAGCAATGGCGGTCGATGATGGCCTCCAACTCGCGGTCGGGATTGTTGCGGATGCCACACTGATAGTTGAACACCATCATTTCACCATTCTGGGCGGTATAGGGCTTCCAGGCAGGCAGGCCGTCAATATTCGGATTGCCGTTATGAGCAAACTGTGCCCATACGCTGCTCATTGTGTCTGCCAGTTTCAGGTCGTCTGCCGTGGGCTGGGGCAACTCATTGGGCGAGTGATGCAGCGTGTTGAAACAGAACTTCAGTTCATGACCATGCACCGAGCCCTTGTTGACGGGAGAACGCCAGGTGAACATATACATATACATGTTCCCACCACCCGCCATGGCATTGGCGGTGATAAGAGTCTTGGGGCGGAAGAGCCAGTCAATGCTCACCAAGTCCTGAGGTGTGTAATCGGGATAGGCCTTGGCGAAAGCCTTGACATAGGCATCAGTCTCGTCGCCGAAGGTCTTCTGGAGCTGTTCACGGGCCTGGTCCATCGTCAACGGCTGGTCATACTGCAGGCGCTGCAGTTCGTTGAAGGTCGTACCAATCAGCAAGGGCACCTGATCCGATAGTTTGGCGAACGTCGGCTGAAAGGGCTGCTGCAGCAGTATTTCTCCGTCAGGTGTAGGTCCGAAGCCCCACATCATCGGCGTGCCAGGTTTACGGGTCCCGATGCTGGCTGCCATGGCCCGTTGGCCTGCATCATACAATTGCTGATAGGGGATATCCTTGATCTTATCCACATCTTTCTCACTGATACCCAGTTCCTTCAGGACGGCCTTGCCCAACTGCTGCGTCATATCACGGTTGTTCACATTGAGGATGGTGCCACTCATGATGATTGCCTTATGGAAGAGACCTCTGGCCTTGGGCATGCACATCAGCGTACCCACCTTGCCACCACCACCAGACTCTCCGAAGATGGTGACGTTCGACGGATCGCCACCAAACCGTGTGATATTATCACGGACCCACTCCAGCGCCTGCACCACGTCGAGCATACCCACGTTGCCAGACTCCTTGTATTTCGGAGAGACGGCTGAGAGGTCGAGGAAGCCGAGGATGTTCAGGCGGTGGTTCACGCTGACCACAACGACATCCTTCTGAGCGAGTTTCATGCCAGGGTTCCAGGCCGATGTACCCGAGTCGAAGCCACCACCATGCAGCCATAGCATCACGGGTTTCTTTGCCTTCAGGTCAGTAGTCCACACGTTCAGCACGCAAGAATTTTTCTCCGACATCTCATCTTCGCTGAGTTGGCGGCCCCACGTCTGCTGCATGGCCTGCGGACCCCAGTGGTCGCAGGCCCTCACACCTTCCCATTTGTCTACGGGCAACGGCGGCATGCACCGCTCCACCTTCGCATAAGGGATGCCGAGATAGGCCATTGAGCCCTCCTGCATGATACCGCTCACGTTGCCTGACACCGTACTAACTACAGGTGCCAGGCATGGCTTAGGGCCCACGATGTCCCTCACCTGCTTGGCCAATGCCTCCGACGGCACCGCCTCTCCCTCGTAGGGCATCAGATACCAACGCACGGTCCAAGAAAGTGACTCCTTCGGCTGCAACAACTGATAGGCGCCCTGACTCTCCAGTTCGATATGAGCCTTGCCACGGTTCACATACACCTGAACCTCAGCCTCATCAGGAGCAGGCTGCTCGGGCGTCAGGTCGTCAAAACGCTTCACCAGCAGCAGGCCACGAGAACAATACGCCAGCCAGCCTTTGCCGTCGGCGTTCACCTTACGGTTCTCGTTCCGCTCGTCCGTCTGGTACCATGCCAGCCCGTACTGTGTATTAAAGTCCATCAGACCCGCAGGCCATATACCGTCCACGGGAGCATCGAAGAAGATTACGCCTCCCTCGTTCTCCACGCGTGTAATCTCCCAGGGTGCTACCTTACGCGGCTCGCTACCCTCGTTGGTGATGGTATAGGTCACGACGATTGCCCCGTCCTTCTCATCCGTGGTGAACGTCTTCCCTACCCTGCACTTCAACCGCTCCGACACCTCACTCGTCATCTTGAGTGTCCCACCGTCCTGCGTCACCGTATAGGGATTCTTGTCAAACTCCTTCACCGGCGGCCAGTTCCACTCTTTCTGCGGACTAGTCCAGAACGTGCTGCCGAAGGCCTCTGGCCATCTCAACTGCGAGAGCATCTCACGATCATCATACTTCAACGACAGGATTTTTCCGCCTTTGGCGGCATTGATCTCCATCTTCACGTGTCCGCACTGCAGGCTATACAAGCCCGTTGCGTCCTGATCTCCTTGTGCAGGCTGTGCCGACACGGTCTGTCCTCCCATGACAAACGCCACGAGGAGCGCTGTGAGCAATCTTTCCATAAACAATCTTATTAATTGATAATTATTAGTTACTATACCTATTTATATATACGCTCAAGATGCCCAAAAGTATACCATCCCCCATCATTATTTATAAAACATTAACGCATAATCACAAAAAAAGGAGGCTCGCAGATGCTGCGAACCCCTTTGTTTTGTATGTTCAATCAACTGAGATTGCTTTATGCGATGTCGATTTGGCGTGAAACTTTGACCTTCTCCTCTACGATTTTGGGGAGTTCCACGGTCAGCACACCGTTCTCAACCTTGGCAGAGATAGCGTCACGCTTTACATCGTCTGGAAGAATCAGTGTCTGCTCGAACTTCGAGTACGAGAACTCGCGGCGCAGATAGCGGGTAGTCTTGTCCTCCTCCTTCTTTTCATTCTTGCTCTCCATCTTGACAACCAGGTTGCCCTCATCGTTGATGTGAACATTGAAATCCTCCTTTTTCATGCCCGGTGCGGCTAACTCTACAGTATAGGCCTTGTCGCTTTCTTTCACATTGATGGCTGGTGCTGTCGCATTTACCTTCGGTAAGAACTCAGTGTCAAACAAGTCATTGAACACACTGGGAATCCAACTGTTACTTCTCATTACTGGCATCATAATCTTTACCTCCTAATTTTATTTTTAAAAGTTATACATGTTGACTATTTTCGCGATTACCTTTCGGCTCTCACCATGCATTGGGCAAATAGGATGCCAAAGTGTTTGAGGAAGGAGGAAATAGAAAAGCAGAAGGGAACATAATGTCAGTTTGACATAATTTCACGACAGATTGTCAGCGCATCATTCACAGAGGGGACTTCAGCAATAATCACAGAGCGCTTGCCTGCAGTCTCGTGGAAGTTACAGCGCTTGGGATGATGGCCCACATAGTCGAGAATTCTTCCAAAGGCCTCGCTTTGGAAATATGGGCTATCGGGATTGGTGACGAAATAGAGATGCATCTTAGACTGTTTGAGGAGGATCTTCTCGATGCCAAGCGTCTTGCCACAGACTCTGAGCGGCACGACGCGGATCAGTTCCTCTGCCACATCAGGAATAGAACCGAAACGATCTGTCAGGCGTTTGCGATAGGCATCAAGGGCGCTTTCCAAGTTGCTGCTGCCAGCCAAATTATCAAGTTCACGATAGAGCAGCATACGCTCAGAGTCACTAGGAACATAAGTGTCAGGGAAATACATCTCGATATCAGACTCCAAAGTACAGTCGTCAACCCATTGAACATTGAACATTGAACATTCTTGTGTCCCGATGGTAGCAAGCGTCCTTCGGCCGAGCGGAACATTATTGGCTGTCGCCTTCGACTTTCCAGACTTTTCGACTTTGGAAAATTCCGGCTCTTCATTCCTTAGTTCAGCCATCGCCTGGTTGAGTATTTTCTGATAGGTTTCATAGCCGAGATCAGAGATGAAGCCAGACTGTTCGGCTCCAAGCAGATTGCCTGCACCACGGATGTCGAGGTCCTGCATGGCGATATTGATGCCAGAGCCCAGGTCGGAGAAGTTCTCCAAGGCTTCGAGTCGTCTACGCGACTCAGGGTTCAAGGCGGCTAACGGCGGTGCCAAGAGGTAGCAAAAGGCCTTACGGTTGCCACGTCCGACGCGACCGCGCATCTGATGTAGGTCGGAGAGTCCGAAGTTGTGGGCACCGTTGATGATAATGGTGTTGGCATTGGGAATATCAATACCGTTCTCTACGATGGTGGTGGAGAGCAGCACATCATAGTCGTAGTTAGAGAAGTCGAGCACGATCTTCTCCAGTTCTTCAGGCTTCATCTGTCCATGCCCGATGGCCACACGGGCATCCGGTATATGATTATGAATCATCTCTGCGATATGGGTGAGGTCGCTGATGCGGTTGTTGACGAAATATACCTGTCCGTTGCGCGACATCTCGAAGTTGATAGCATCGACGATGATCTCTGCGCCGAAGGTGTGTATCTCCGTCTGGATGGGATAACGGTTGGGCGGCGGCGTCTGAATGACACTGAGGTCACGGGCTCCGACGAGCGAGAACTGGAGGGTACGCGGAATGGGTGTAGCCGACATTGTCAGGGTATCGACATTGGCCTTCATCTGACGGAGTTTCTCCTTGGTAGAGACGCCGAACTTCTGTTCCTCGTCGATAATGAGAAGGCCAAGATCCTTGAACTTCACCGTCTTGCCAATGAGTTTGTGCGTACCTATTATAATATCTACCTTACCTTCAGACAGGTCGTTCAGCAGGGCCGTCGTCTGTTTGCCTGTTCTGGCACGTGTCAGATAATCCACCCGTACTGGCATATCCTTCAGTCTTGACGAGAAAGTGCGATAGTGCTGGTAAGCGAGTACCGTCGTCGGCACGAGCACAGCCACCTGCTTGCCATCGACAGCAGCCTTGAAGGCGGCACGCACGGCAACCTCCGTCTTACCGAAGCCCACATCACCACAGACAAGGCGGTCCATCGGACGATCCCGCTCCATATCAGCCTTCACATCCTGCGTCGCCTTCAACTGGTCTGGGGTATCCTCATAAAGGAAACTGGCCTCCAGTTCATGCTGCAGATAACTGTCGGCGCTGAAGGCGAATCCCTTCTCTCGACGGCGCTTGGCATAGAGTTTGATCAGATCGCGGGCAATATCCTTGATATGCTTCTTCGTGCGCTCCTTCAACTTCTCCCATTGACCTGTGCCGAGGGTGGAGAGGCGGGGCGGATTGCCATTGTCCTGCGATTTATATTTCGACACCTTATAGAGCGAATGGATGGAGACATAGATGCTGTCGCCATTCTGGTAGATGATCTTGATCATCTCCTGATAACTCGGAGTATCCGGAGAACTCTGGGTTTTCTGAGCAATCGGCATTCTGACCAATCCGCCGAATTTGCCCACACCATGATCGACATGCACCACGAAATCGCCAATTTCAAACTGCTGTATCTCTTTCAGCGTCAGGGCCATCTTGCCACTACGGGCCTTGTCGCTCTTAAGGTTGTATTTATGGAATCGGTCGAAAATCTGATGGTCAGTGAAGACACAGATACGGAGGTCGTGATCGATGAAACCCTCGTGCAGTGTCTTGTCGATGGGTGTAAAGACATCGGCGCCACAGATTTCCTTCAGACGCTCATTCTGCTTCAGGCTGTCGGCACAGACATAGACCCTATAGCCTTTTTCACGGTAGTCGGAAAAGGTCTGTTGCAGCAGATCGAAGTTCTTGTGGAAAAGGGGCTGGAGAGAGACGGAGCATGTGAATTGGACGACTGGTGAGTCCGTAGAAGATGGACGGTGCCCGAACTCGATGCGACGGAAGTTAAGAGCATCGGACATGAACCTGGCACCTGTAGTGAGTTGAAGTTCACGACGCAGTTGGCGTTCAATCTCCTGCTGTTCCATCTCCGTGGCCGTCTCAAGTTGTTCTTGCTTGGCTTGGGCCGAGAAACCTTCCTGATAGGTACGGTCGATAGCATCACGGACATAGAGGAAATCCTTCGTCACAAGAAGCGTGTCATTGGGTACAAACGAGAGGAAGGGCACTTTATCCTCTGCCGTCAAGGTGAGTTCGGGCACAATCTCAATATGGTCGCACTGTTCCCTGGACAGCTGATCCTCCACCTCGAAAGTGCGGATAGAGTCGATATCGTCGCCAAAGAAGTCTACTCGATAGGGGTATTCGCAACTGAAGGAATAGACGTCGAGGATGGATCCACGCAAGGCGAACTGACCTGGCTCGTAGACATAGTCTACTTCATGAAAGCCGAACTCATGGAGGGTCTTCTCAATGTCGGCGACAGCGATAGTCTGGTCTTTCTCCAGCACCAGCGTACGAGCATCAAGGTTTTTCTTGGAGACGACTAGTTCGGCAAGGGCCTCAGGATAGGAAACAACGTACAAAGTGGAAAGTGCTTTCCTCATTATTCTACTAAGCACCTCCATCCTCAGAATCTCTGAGGCTGGGTCGCGCTGAGCGTACTTCACGGCACGGCGATAACTGGAGGGGAAGAAGAGTACATCACTGGTACCCATAAGTTGGGTGAGGTCGTGGTAGAAATAGCCTGCCTCCTCAGCATCCTGAAGGACAAAGAGCATACGACGTGGACACTTCGCAGAGAGACTGGCGAATAGCATCGGTGCCGACGAGGCCAACAAACCCTCGAGGAAAATCGTTTTACCTGACGATTTCCCTAGTTCACTGGCAAGTGCCTTCAACTGCGGCAGACGGGCATATTGCTGCTCTAACTCCTGTATCTTCATCGCGAATCGGATGCAAAGGTACACAAAATAATGAAAAGGTGAAAAAGTGAAAAGGTGAAAATTTGCAGCAGCATGCGTTAATAATACTAAAAATGCGATAATGAGGACGTCTTTTTTCACTTTTTCACTTTTTCACCTTTTCACTTTTTATTAACTTTGCACCATCAAATCACAGAACGATGCACCAAAGCGATAGTATTGTCATTATTCCTACGTACAACGAGAAGGAGAATATCGAGAAGATTGTCCGTGCGATATTTGACTTGGACAAGTGTTTCCACATTCTCGTCATCGACGACGGCTCCCCAGACGGAACGGCAGCCATCGTCAGAGGTATGATGGCGATGGAGTTCGGCGACCGTCTGAACATTATCGAGCGCAGCGGGAAGTTAGGATTAGGTACGGCCTATATCACAGGCTTCAAGTGGGCACTGGAACATGACTATGAATACGTCTTCGAGATGGATGCCGACTTCAGCCACGACCCCAAGGACCTACCCAGACTGTATGCCGCCTGTCACGACGAGGGATACGATGTGGCTGTCGGAAGCCGATATGTAAGTGGCGTGAATGTCGTCGACTGGCCTGTAGGGCGTGTACTGATGAGTTATTTCGCATCGAAGTATGTGAGACTCGTCACAGGCTTTAAGGTACACGATACGACGGCAGGCTTCGTGTGTTACAAACGTCGCGTACTGCAGACCATCGAACTGAATAAGATCCGTTTCAAGGGTTACGCCTTCCAGATAGAGATGAAATATACAGCCCATAAAATCGGCTTTAAGATCAAAGAGGTGAGTGTAATCTTCGTGAATCGCAAGGAAGGTGTGAGCAAGATGTCTGGTGGCATCTTCGGCGAGGCGTTCTTCGGCGTGATGAAACTCCGGTGGGACGGGTGGACACGCAATTATCCGAAACCTGTTTAGTTTACGGTTTACTATATTACAGATGATTACACTGTTATACAGACTATACCAGATTTTCGTGGGAGTTCCTGTGGTTGTGATTATGACAATCATCACTGCTATTGAGGTGGGCATCGGCACGACCATCGGCAACGGCCACTACTGGGGCTACTATCCTGGACGATGGTGGGCAAAGGTTATCCTCTGGGTGCTACTGATTCCTGTAAAGGTCGAAGGGCGCGAACATCTGGAGAAAGGGCACAGTTACGTGTTCGTAGCCAATCATCAAGGCATCTTTGACATCTTCCTGATTTATGGCCATCTGGGGCGTAACTTCAAGTGGATGATGAAACATCAGTTAGGGAGAATCCCCTTCATCGGCTATGCCTGCCGCAAGTCGCATCAGATATTCGTCGACAAGAGCGGTCCAAAGAAAATCAAGAAGACCTACGACACCGCCCGTGAGATTCTGCAAGAGGGTTACAGTGTGACGGTGTTCCCTGAGGGAGCCCGTACGTTTACTGGACACATGGGGGTATTCCGGAAGGGTGCCTTCGCATTGGCAGACGAACTCCAGTTGTCTGTGGTTCCACTCACCATCAACGGTTCTTTCGACATCCTGCCTCGTACCAGAGGGTTCATCAACCTCATCAACTGGCACCCGCTCCGTCTGACCATCCACGAACCAATCCATCCCATAGGCAAAGGACCTGAGAACGTGGAGAATAGTCGTCAAAAAGCGTATGATACAATCATGGGCGGTCTGGCCGAGAAGTATCAAGGATATATCGAGAACCCAGACCAATAGAAGGATTACTGACTGATATTTACGATTGATATGATTGCGAGGGCTCCATATTTGTTTTTGCTGCTGATACTTATTCCTGACCTGTATTTCGACCTGCACTACTGGCGTCATAAGTTCCGGGGGGGGCAACGGTTATTGCGCTGGATCCCATCCATCATACTAGTGGCATACACCATCAAACTGGCATACGAGAAGAACTTCATCCCTGATAATCCCAATGTATTATGGATATATCTCCTGCTGCTTGGGACAATCGCAGTTCCTAAGGCTGTGTTCATGCTCTGTTCCATCATTGGACTGGGGTTTTGCAAATTGTTTAAAAGACGCAAGAATTATGGCAATCTGGTGGGAATTCTCTGTGTGCCTATCATCTGGTACATTCTATTCTACGGGTCCTTTGTGGGTTTCAACAAATTGGAAGTGAATCGTCAGACCTTTGTCTCAGGCGACCTGCCCAAAGCCTTCGACGGATATCAGATTGTACTGTTCTCCGATGCCCATGTGGGTTCCTATACCAATCGCAATGAGTACGTTCTGAAACGGGCTATCGACAGTATCAATGCCCAGCACCCTGACTTGATCGTCTTTACGGGCGATATTCAGAACACTGAGCCAAAGGATCTGTACCGCCACATGGACGTGCTGAGTTCATTGAAAGCCAAGGATGGAGTCTTCTCTGTACTCGGCAACCACGACTATGGCGACTATATCTGTGGCAACACAGCCAGAAAGGTGGCAAATTGCCGTGAAACCATGAGTCTGGAGCGACAGATGGGGTGGACACTTCTGATGAATGAGCATCGCTACATCAATCGCGAGAAGTCAAGCATCGTCATTGCAGGCATGGAGAACGATGGCGACGGCATTAAATTCCCACAGAACGGCGACATCAAGAAAACACTGAAAGGTGTATCTTCTTCCCCTCCTAAGTTAGGAGGGGTTAGGGGTGGTCTGAACCATCGCTCTGACCTTCACTCTGACCATCGCCCTTTCGTCATCATGCTCGAACACAATCCTTCTTCCTGGCGACGTAAGATCATTCCTGACGGCCGTGCCCAGCTCACCCTCAGCGGCCACACCCATAAGATGCAGTTCGCCCTCTTCGGCTGGAGTCCGATGGCGCTATTGGGCAAAGAGTTCAACGACTGGTACACCGAAGGCTCCCAATCCCTCTTCGTCACCGCAGGCCTCGGTGGCCTTATCCCCTTCCGCTTCGGCGCCACCGGTGAGATCGTAGTGCTCACCCTCCGCAGAGGCACTTAGTCAATCTTTGTTATAATTTAAAGGTTCACATGCGTGGCGCGGAGAAAGTTTTCGGGCTTTTTCTTGTTTGTTTCAGAGATTATTCGTATCTTTGCAGAAATAATCAATAGCAATGGCCGATAATATCACTATTTATCACGGCAGCAATTATGACAAACGTATTCTTTCCTGAAGACCTGATCACGACAGACGACCTTTATTTCGTCTGCTATATGATAGAGAGGATTGCCCGTCAACTGAAACAGCCCAACAAATATGTGGCAAATTCGATGGGACATGACGAGTTGGCAAAGAAATTGTCACTTGCAGACATATTGCACTCAGAGAATCCTCTGGCCGTTGCTTCTGATTGGACAGATGAATACCAGTTGCAGCCAGGTAATTACGATGTCACTGACGTTGATGCCGAGTTATGCCTCACGATTCCAACAGAAACCCAAATGGGAAAAGTTTACAAACGACTGATACTGAACACCCTCCAGCCTAACGAAGATTATGCGGATGCCATCCTCCGTGTCTACAACAATCCCATTTGCGAGGTCATCGACAACTACAACACCAGTGCCTATTACGAGCCTTCCCCTTACATAGCCCGCAACTACTTCGCTGGAGGATTTGCATAAACGCACATCTCTATAGTGTCTGATTTACACTCGAAACTTTTTGCAAGTTTTCGGGCTTTTTCTTGTTTGTTTCAGAAATAATGCTTATCTTTGCCGACGAAGCAGGAAGGATCCGCTCGGCAGAAGAAGCGTAATGCTCCAAACTTGCGGATGGAAACGTGAGATATTTTCAAGCAAGGCTGATTAAAGCAGGAGAGCAAGAACGGCTTCCACGCTTAGCGTGGGGCTGTGTTCCATTTTCTTTAATCGGGTTTTCTCACGACCTCCATCCGGAACTGGCAAAAGCAGTCCCGCGCTTATGCTATGTGTAACGTAAATATAAATAAGTATTAAACTAAAGATTATGAAGAAATTGCTAACACTCATCTTGATGATGACATTCGCCGGAGCATTGAATGCACAGGGATTTAAAGGACTTCTCAACAAGGCAAAAGAGAAGTTAGACAAAGTTACTAACAACACTGGGGGGAAGACATCTTCCAAAACAGCAATTACATCGAGAGAAGATCAACTCTCGACACAGCGTAGCACTCCTCAATCTGGAAGTGGTTTGTCTGATGAAGTTCGCACCATTAATGGTATCTCGACTATTATGAAAGACTTTGAGACAGAACATCCTAGTGATATACTGCCCTATATTCAGAAGTATGCCACTCACAAGAAGACGGCCAACTCAAAGGTTATCACAGTGGATAATTTGAGTGGTATTTTTTTAGGATACTATGCAGAGAATCGCGCTTTTGTATATGTACCGTCAGATGGTATTTATTGTTTCGATGAAAAAGGGAACATCGTAAAGAAATGGGGGAAGGAAGAAGCGGGGGACATGCATCTCCTCAACTTTGGAATTTCTGTCCCCAGATTCGATTCCGGTCGTATTATGGTCGATCACAGAAGTGGATTTAGCTTGGTTTGTGATGGTGTAATTTATGACAAAGACTTTAAAGAAATTAAGCGTTTCAATAAAGTTGAATCCATATCACCTTTTGTAGAAGGAGTCGCCTGCTATTTTAACAGCAAGATTGAAGGTCTTGGAACAAAGCGCTACACGGTATTTGTTGATACCAACGGCAATCAAGTATTGAAGAATATCTCAGACCAGTGGAACAAGGCCAATCTCTTTTTTGATCCTAAATTGATGCGCTATGAAAAAGAAGGTCTGATAGCCTACTGCGTACCCGATGCCACAAGTAAAAAGATAAAATGGGGGTTCCGTGATGCTAAAGGCAATATTGTCATTCCTGCCAAGTACGACATGGCTCGAGATTTCAGTAATGGTCTTGCTGCTGTAGCCGCCGGCGATTACTCATCTGCAAAATGGGGATTCATAGACAAGCAAGGTAATATGATCATTCCCCCAAAATTCTCAAACGAGCCATCGAGTTTTGATGAATGTGGATTGGCTATGGTTCTTGACAAAGACAAAAAAGCCACATTCATCGACAGACAAGGCAATATTACCCCAAACCGTTATGAAAGAATAACCCCATTCTGGAACGGTGTCGCTTTTTGGAATGAGTCGTATGACCCAAACATTGTAAAATTGATCGATAGTAAATTTAACGTCCTAAATGTATTCGACAGCAGAGTGGTTGACAGATTCGAATCTGAGAACCCTTATGAGAACGTTTTCTTCTCTGATTACATTAGTGAACGCATGGGTAGAGTGAGACCTTTTGGAGAATATTACTATTCATGGATGGGCCGACGTTTAAGTGGCGATGGTATACCACCCGAGAAAATGGGGTACGCAGTGCTTGACAAACAAGGAAACATCGTGACCGCAGGAGTCTCAGGCTGCTATGTCGACGGTCTTGCCCCAGTCTTCATAGACCAGACCGATGAAATCGGTTATGTCAACATGAACGGTGAGTGGGTCATCAAGTTCGAGAGAAATGAGTTTTGATTATTAACTTAAAATGATATTAATATGAAAAAGTTATTGTTAGTGATAATGCTGGCCCTTAGTTGTCAGGCCAGTTTCTGTCAGAGTGCTTTCGACAAAATGGTTGCCAAGTACACAAAGCAGACAAGTATTGTGGCTAATGTTGATGTCACTGGTAAGGATTTAGCAAAGGATGCCAAAACCGCTGGCGAAAAGGAAATAGCAAACAAGATTAACAGGTTCCGGATGTTTATTATTGAGACTAAGCGCCTCTTCCCGAGTTTTAAGGCCGACTTCGCCACTATTGAGAAAGATGGCTATACCCGCCTTGGTGGTACTACAGGTAATGAGACGATCCTCGTGAAATATGGTGCGGGAGGAGCAACGATGAACGAAGTCGTATTCTGTAATGTACTTCCCAAGAGCGCATATATCGCCCGTTTTACAGGCAAATTCACCAAGAGTGATCTGAAAACCCTACAAAACATTTTCAAATGACAATTTGGCTTTATGAAGAGGATAATAGTGGTATGTCTTGCTATGCTTTTGGCCATCGGAGGTATGGCTCAAAGTGCTAAGATTGTCAGTGCAAAGGCCTCCGGATATATTGCCAATGTAAAGGCGGGAGAGATGTCAGGATTGGACTTGCTGGTGAACGTTGGTGTGGAATACAGCAAGATTAGTGATAACCAAGCTTCCTGCGTCGTAGTGATGAACAATGCCAAACTCCCGTTGATTAACACGGCAGAGGACTTGCTTGAAGCATGTCAGAAGCTTAGTTATTACGGTGAGGATATGCCAGGTTCGACTTTTAGCCACAAAGAAATATTCAGTGTGGCAGTTCCCCTTGACCCCGAGCGTGTTAGCGGACAGGAGAAAGTGTTTTATGTGCAGTCTTTCGTCATGTACGATGAGTTCAATCCTCGGCTTCTTGCAAAAAGCGAGGTACTCAAGGTTGATGCGGAAAGATTGACTGTACTTGAGACACGCATGCCACAAGAAGAGTTGCAAAACTATAGTGATGTCATTAGGAGTGCGATAGGTTTGGGTGCAGATGCCGGTATCGATGCTATGCAAGGCCGATCTGCCAATGGGCAGATACGCTGTAGTGTCTGCGAAGGCACAGGCCGAGTGGAAGTAGGAACTGGTGTCGATAAACACCTCGACAAGTGTTCCAATTGTAAAGGAACAGGCCTGATGGACGATCCTACAGGTGATAACCACAGCAGTGCGGATGCTCCCACAGACTTTTTTGAAACATACAACAAGGCTCGTGACTATAGAATGAAGCAAGCCCAAAAGAATAATTCTTCAAAGAGAAACAGATAATCAGAATACAAATTAATAAAATCTATCAACAATGAGAAAGACTATTGTAACACTGGTTGCACTTTGTGCTGCGATGACAGCCAATGCAACAATTCTGAGAGTGAGTAATGTGAATGGCAGTACCGCCCCGTATTCAACCATCAAGGCTGCACATGATGCGGCTAGTGAAGGCGACACGATTATGGTGGATGGCTCTGAAACGAGGTATGGACTTACAGAAATCAGTAAGCGAGTAGTTCTTATAGGCCCAGGCTTCTGGATTAACGAAAACGGACTTGTGCAGGAGGCTGCCCCAGCGGCCATAGCAGAATTCCTGATTCACGCCGGTGCTGCCGGGACGGTCATAGAGGGGTTCAAATTCGAATATAATAGGACTTCGCTGCTGACGATCAATGCAGACAATTGTATCGTACGCCGTTGTTATTTCTGGAATCATAGTAATTATGTTGCAATCAGGTTCAGTAGAGACGATGTTTCCAGTCAATCTCTGCCAAACCCCAGTGGTGCAGTCATCCAGCAGAACTTCTTTGCAGATTGCGGTATAAACATTTATGGTCTCAAATATGAGACAGAGATGACCAATGTCTTGATATCCAATAATATTTTTGTTAATAACGGAGGTGGCTATGAAGACATCTCACATCTCTCTAATAGCCAGATAGAATATAACACCATGATAGGTGGAGAAGGTAATTCGGGATCTTATCCTTGTTTCGGATTTATCTACTCGTCTTCTATCGAGCATAATATTATCAGACGCATTAAGACAGACAATAAATATGAGCATTTCCGTCCAGAGATAATAAGATTTGCTAACGTAAATGATATTGATACTAATGAATGGAGTGACAATATAGAAAAGTCCCCTTCGTCTGTGGAGTATAAAACCGATAAAGACATTCTCGAATTAGAAGCGATAAAAGAATATAGCGAGAATTACGGTGCCTTTGCCGGTGATTCACCTTACGTAATAAGTGGTATTCCCTCTGCCCCGGTAATTGAGGATCTGGTGGTGCCGACGACCGTTGAAGCCGGCAGCAAGATGAAAGTGACGATTAAAGTAGGCATTCAGAAATGAGGATACGTAGTTTTATAATAGGCACGGTTCTCCTGTTAGCGATGGCGATGCAGGCACAAAATCCGGTGAAGGTCGAGTACTTCCTCGACAAAGATCCCGGTTATGGCCAGGCTCGCTCTGTCAACAACATCCGTGCCGGAAGTAACCAAATAGAGTTCGACGTGAGCGATGCTGCACCTGGTGTACATCTGCTCAGTGTACGCAGCCAAGACTCTGATGGGCGATGGTCGACCACCATGAGCCGTCCGCTCTTCATCGACCGCCTGCAGGACATTGTCTATGTGGAGTATTACATCGACACTGATCCTGGTGTAGGAAAGGCTACACCTTTGTCTCTGCCTGATCTAAAGTACAAGGCTCATTTGGATTTTTCCTTGGACATCAGCACCAAAGGACTTGCTTTAGGCAAGCATGAACTGTATGTAAGAGCCAAAGATGCCTTCGACCAATGGACAGATGTGATGAGCCGCTCCTTCACCATCATCACGAGCGGCGGTGAGGAGCCGGAAGAGAAGGGCGATCTCGCACGGATGGAATACTTCTTCGACAGCGATCCTGGCTATGGCAAGGGGTTCCCACTTTTGAAGGCAAGCACAGGAGAGAATACTTACGAAATATCGTTTGAGTCATTGAGTTCAGGCTATCATCTGCTAAGTCTAAGGGCACAAGATGAAAAAGGCAGGTGGTCTTCGGTGGTATCTCGCCCGATCTTTGTGGCAAATCCACAAAAGGTTGTTGCAATGGAATACTTCATCGACAATGATCCTGGAGAGGGTAAAGCTATAGCAGTCAAACTGCCAGAAGACCTCTCCGCCCCCTTCGCTTTCGAAGTGGCGACAGAACAGCTTGAACCCGGTGAACACAAGTTCTGCGTCCGTGCCAAAGGTACTGACGGCATCTGGACTTATCTCAGCAAGAAGTCTTTCACTGTATCCAACGGGAAAGCTGGAGACGCTAACTGTGACGGCCACGTGACTGCTGCAGATGCGGAGGCGGTAGCTGACCACATCATGGGTCAGACGCCCGACAACTTCAATGAGAAGAATGCCGACGTGAACGGCGACGACAAGATAGACGCTGCCGACATCGTGGAGATTGTGAACAGGATTGAATAAGGAATCTTCTCAAATAGTACGAGCGGCCTGACCTCAATGCGAAGTCAGGCCGCTACATATATACACTACCGTCTGGTCTGCCAGAGGGCGGAGAACATATAATAAAAATAACAGAATTGTGCAAGTGAATTTCCAAATGAATTTTGTTGAAATTTGCTTCAAGCCTCCATAAATATGGTTTTCTTATTGATATTCAGATATTTAGGCTATGGAGACTATCGTTTGAGCATCCATTAAGCCTCCATAAATTGGTCAAAAATCACATTTTGACTCCTTCTGACTCCGAATGAAGATACTAGTTCATGATAGTTTAGACAGGGTAAACTATCAGTTTAGACTGCGTAAACTGTTAGTTTAGACTGTATAAACTAACAGTCCAAGCCTTTTGCGTGATTAGTTAACAATCTTATATTCAACACTTTATATAGGTTTTAGCAAAATTTTTGTCAGTATCTTTTACCAAAATGCATTATTTTTGGAGGCTCAATGGAGGCTTAAATGATAAGCCTCCATATTATAAACCATTTATTTTCAATATGTTAGCTAATATTATGGAGGCTTGAAGTAAATTTGATAAATTTGCGATTGAAACAATTTGGTAATATCACAAACACTTCATCCTCTTAGATGGCATCAAATCAAGTCTTTTCAAGAGGACTTTGAACTTCTTTACAAATTAGCTGCGAGGAAGCGGCGGCAGAGTTCAAGGGGGAGGCCACGGCGGCGGGCATAGTCGCGGAGTTGGTCTTCGCCGATCTTGCCGATGGAGAAATAACGGGCCTCGGGATGGGCAAGCATCAGACCCGATACACTCGCGTGGGGCTTCATGGCACCACTCTCGGTGAGACGGATACCGATTTGTTTCATATCTATGAGATTGTCGAGAACGAAGTTCAGACTCGTGTCTGGCAGTGAGGGATAGCCCACAGCGGGACGGATGCCCTGGAACTTTTCGACGAGCATATCAGGGATGGAAAGGTTTTCATCCTTTGCATATCCCCAGTATTCCTTACGGACTTGTTCGTGCATACGTTCTGCAGCAGCCTCTGCGAGACGGTCTGCAAGGAGTTGTGCCATCATTTTTTTGTAGGGGTCTGAGTCAAAGTCGGTTTCGAGGCCGATGGAAGCGGAAGAGGCGAAAAGGGCCATTTTAGAGGTAAGAGGTGAGAGGTGAGAGGCAAGAGATATGTCTTGGGGGGCAGATGCGACAGTTTTCTCAAGAGGAGAGATAAAGTCGGCGAGGCAGAGATAGGGAGGATTGCCCTGCTGCTGACGCAGACAAGGGACTTTCTGCATTTGAGGTATTCTCTCACCTCTTACCTCTCTCCACTCACCTCTAAGCACAACGATATCATCCCCATCACTATAGGCATCGAAGAGTTCAAATAACCCATAGGCATGGTATTTCCCCTCCAACTGCTGCAGAAAGGCGCAGGCTTCCTGTTGCAAGCGGTCACGCTCTGATGGTTCCTTCACCTGCCAGGCAAAGAAGAAATAGGGCCAGTTGATATAGGGTATCAACTCAGAGATATCGTAGACGAGTTTCATGTTGAAAGAGGGAAGCGGAAATAGGAAAGAGGTATACTATCTGAAGGCGACGGGTTGGCCAATGTAGGAGGTGTCTACCCTGCCCTCTTCATAGACGGCATGACCATTGCAGAGAGTTCGTTCGACGCGCCAAAGATACATGTGACCTTCCATCGGGCTCCAACCACAACGGCTCTGGATGAGGTCGTGTGTCACCGTCCAGCCCGTGTTGGGACGTACCATTACGATATCAGCCTGATAGCCCTCACGGAGGAAGCCACGCTGGCGCACCTCGAAAAGACGGGCCGGGTTATGACACATCAGTTCGACAAGACGCTCGAGCGAGAGTACGCCCTGATCCACAAGTTCGAGCATCGTGACGAGCGAGAACTGAATCATCGGCATACCACTGGCAGCACGGGCACAGCCACCCTCCTTCTGTGAGAGCAGATGGGGAGCATGGTCCGTCCCGATGACGCTGATACGCCCATCGTTGAGCGCCTCCCGCAGGGTATCACGGTCATACTCCGTCTTGATGGCTGGATTACACTTGATGCGCGTGCCCAGCATCGGATAGTCGCGATCGGAGAAGTAGAGATGGGAAACGGTGGCCTCAGCGGTAATAAAGAGGTGGGGGGTGAGAGGAGAGAGGTGAGAGATAGGACTGGGGGGTATCAAGTCCAACTCCCTGGCTGTGGTAAGATGGGCGATGTGGAGACGGGCATGATGCTTCGTGGCGAGTTCGACGGCGAGGCGGGTGCTCTCATAGCAGGCCTCCTCACTACGGATCTCTGAGTGGTGCGTCACCTTCGGGTCGTCGCCATACTTTGCCTTCGCCTCCGCCATGTTGCGGTTGATGATGTCCGTATCCTCGCAGTGGGCCATGATAGGCAGCGACGCTGTGGAGAAAATCCGTTCCAGAGCCTCACGACGGTCTACGAGCATATTGCCTGTCGAAGAGCCCATGAAGAGTTTGATGCCAGGGATGCGATGAGGATCGAGTTGTGGGAAAAGGACTGCATTATCGTTCGTGGCCCCAAAGAAGAAACTGTAGTTCACATGACTCTTCTTGGCTGCAAGGGCGAACTTCCCTTCGAGTGCTTCGAGGGTCGTGGTCTGCGGCACCGTGTTGGGCATGTCGAAATACGTGGTCACGCCCCCAGCGGCAGCCGCACGACTCTCTGTGTCAATGTCAGCCTTCTCCGTCAGACCAGGTTCACGGAAATGCACATGATCGTCGATGATACCTGGCAGTACAAAACAACCCGAAGCGTCGATGACTTCATCATACGACGCTTCGGGCGTAGGGTTTCCTTCTATAATATGTGCAATCTTCTCATCTTCAATGACCAGCGAACCATTGAATGTCCTGCCTTCATTGACAATCGTTCCTCCTGTGATCAGCGTGGTCATTTCTGCGGAAGGCTGAGTGACGGCAGTTGCAACGAGTCGGGTTCTGCCTGTGGAGCCACGGGCTGCTGGGCTGTCTGTGCTGGCGCATCGTCATCTACGAGACCGTTCTGACGGGCCTGAATCTCATTGGCCGTACGATAGTACTCCTTCACGTAAGGGTCATCCTTGAACTTCTTCGTGGCCTTGCTCATGATATCCTCTATCTGAGGGGTGAGCACAGGATAAGGATATCCGCTGGTCATCATCATGAAGACACCTGGCCCCAGCACATTGTCGAAATTCTCGACGATGAAGTTCGTCACCAGCGAGTCCTCCTGCTGGGCCAGACGGGCTGCCTCAGCGGAGAGTTGACGGTTGATGACATCCTCGTCTATGCCTTCGAGCAACATCTGACTCTGCTTGTGGGAGAGTTCGTTCAACTCGTTGCCTATCTGGTCATGACGGTTGATGAACTGGTAGAGTTTCTCATTCAGAGGTGAACCTGTCACATTGCGACCCGTGTTGTCAATATGTATCTCGATCTCGCCGCTCTCCACCACGACAGGCATGGCGAGCGACTGTTCGTCCATATACAGCGTGGCCAGACGGACGGTGTCGAGCAGACCCGTAAAGCGGAACTTGCCATGCACCACGTCGCAGGAGTCCATGTTCTTCAACTCCTGATCCTTCACCGTCTTCAGGTAGAGTTTGCTACCGTCGAGCGATGAAACGGACGACGTCCCCTGTATCGAATAAGACTCGGCACAGGACGTCAGCACGGCCATGACGACAAATATATATATGATCTTGTTCATAAATTCATGCGTTACGTGGCGCAAAAGTACAAAGATATATGGAGGTAGAAAAATAAATTTGCGCATTTTAAAACAAATGCGCAAACTTTTATAGTTTTTTTGAAGAAGAGTCAGCCTCTTTGGCCAACTCATGGTCAATTCTGTGCGTGGAATAGAGTTGCAGGACGGCCGCAATGAGCAGCGTCAGCACCCACTTATTATATATATAGGTAATATAGTCGATATGGCTCAGTCCGAACACATTTCCCATGCTGGCGAACATCAGCAGGGCGGAGAGCAGGAAGAGGAAGTCGCTGAGGAGCATCATACGGCGCAGACGGCGGATGACGAAGTTCGAACCTTCATAGCGCTGCAGGAACTGCATCGACGAGAAGCCGAGGGCACCTATGGCGAAGACATAGGGAGCCGGCTTCCAGGCCAGCACACTGGCTCCCGCCCCCACCACCATCAGCAGGGCTCCCAGCAGGAAGATCATGTTCTGTGTCTTATTGAGCCGTCGCATCGCTTACTACGGATTTCGGGGCGCGCTCATCGTCGCTCAGCACGAAGATATCCTCGTCGTCAGCCTTCATGAAATATCGTTCACGGGCGATTTTCTCCATCGCCTTCGGATTGCGTTCGAGATTGCGGATCTGGGCTTTGTCTCGCTCGAAGACCTCATTATAACGGGCCTTCTCCTCCATCAGTTCGGCGATACGCTCACGGTTCTTCAAGTGATTCCAAAGACTGTTCTCGTCGAGGAATCCCACGATGAGCACACCTGCCGCACAGACCACCACATACTTCAGTGCCTGCGACCTCCAGATGCGGAGCGTGTACTTCTTGATACTATCAATTACCTTCATATTTCTGCTATTCGGTTGCAAAATTAATAAAAAGTGAAAAGGTGAAAAAGTGAAAAGGTGAAAAAAATGCGACCGCTATCACATTTTTAATATTATTAACGCATATCGCCCTCACTTTTCACCTTTGCACCTATCCACCTTTTCACTTTTTTTATGTACCTTTGCACCACAATTTATCAATAACGAATATGGAATACATCGTTTCAGCCAGGAAATACCGCCCGATGACCTTCGACACCGTCGTGGGACAGGAGGCGCTGACCACGACGCTGAAGAACGCGGTGAAGAGCGGCAAACTTGCTCACGCCTATCTCTTCTGCGGTCCCCGTGGCGTCGGAAAGACCACCTGTGCCCGTATCTTCGCCAAGGCCATCAACTGCCAGAACCCTACAGAAGAGGGAGAGGCCTGCAATGAGTGCGAGTCATGCCAGTCGTTCAATGAGCAGCGCTCACTCAACATCTTCGAACTCGACGCGGCCTCGAACAACTCCGTGGAGCACATCAAGACGCTGATGGAGCAGACGCGCATCCCGCCGCAGTTAGGACGTTACAAAGTGTTCATCATCGACGAGGTACACATGCTCTCGACGGCTGCTTTCAACGCCTTCCTCAAGACACTCGAGGAGCCGCCTGCACACGTCATCTTCATCCTCGCCACCACAGAGAAGCACAAAATCCTGCCCACCATCCTCAGTCGATGCCAAATTTACGACTTCGAGCGGATGACCATCCGCAACACCGTCGATCATCTGAAACACGTGGCAGAGCAGGAAGGCATCACCTACGAGGAACAGGCTCTCGCCGTCATCGCCGAAAAGGCTGACGGCGGTATGCGCGACGCCCTCTCGATCTTCGATCAGGCAGCATCGTTCTGCCAGGGAAACATCACCTACGAGAAAGTGATCGAAGACCTGAACGTGCTCGACTCCGAGAACTACTTCCAGATCGTCGACCTCTCTATTAATAATAAGGTGAGCGACATCATGGTGCTGTTGAACAACATCATCAACAAGGGTTTCGACGGTGGACTGCTCATCCAGGGTCTGGCCAAGCACGTCCGCAACGTGATGATGGCGAAGGATCCTCAGACGCTGCCCCTGCTCGAGGTGAGCGACCAGCAGCGCCAGCGTTATGCCGAACAGGCGAAGAAGTGTGAGACGCGTTTCCTCTATCAGGCCCTGAGGCTGATGAACCAGTGCGACATCAACTACCGCCAGTCGTCGAACAAGCGCCTGCTGGTGGAACTGACACTGATTGAAGTCGCCCAGATCACGCAACCCGACGATGATGCCAGCGCGGGGCGACGCCCTAAGAGATTAAAATCCCTGTTTAAGCAACTGATACAGCAGTCTCAGCCCAAGAAAGTGGCCCCGCAGGTAGCCCAGGCTAAGACTGTTGCATCTACAGAGGCTAGTCAGACTAGTCAAACTAGCAAGACTAGTCAGACTAGCCAGACTAGCCAGGCTACCACCGCCCCAACGATGAAACTGGGCAACATCGGTTTCTCGTGGGGTTCACTCCTCCAAAAGAACAAGAACTCGAAGATGAACATCCTCCCTGGTACGGATTCTACCATCAGGGCAGAGCAGACTGATGCCACCTTCACACAGGAAGACCTCGAACTGCAATGGATGTCGATGTGCAACCGCATGCCGCAGGAGTTCAGTGGCATCGCCACCCGAATGAAAAACATGAACCCTGTCATCACGGAGTTTCCCCAGTTACAGGTGACTGTCGACAATACGCTCATCCAGCAACAGATGGAGGAGTTCAAAGGACGTATCGTGAAGACACTTATCACCAATCTCCACAACACAGGCATCACCCTCGAGATCAAAGTGGCCGAACAGACAGAACGCGTCAGACTGCTCACCCGTCGCGAACAGTTCGAAGCGCTTTGTAAAGAAAATCCTGCCGTAGAGAAACTATGGCAGGACTTTGAACTAGAGTTGGCCTGAGGCTCTACTCTCCCACAAACTTCTTAATCGTCTTCAGACAGAGTTCGCTACTCACAGGTTTCGACAGGAAATCATTGCATCCTGCCTCCATAGCCAACTGACGATCGCTGTCGAAGGCATTGGCCGTCAATGCGATAATAGGCAGATCGGGTAATGATTTCTTGATGGCTTTCGTGGCCTCCAAACCGTCCATAACAGGCATCTTGATATCCATCAGAACAATATCATACTCACCCTTTTCAGCCATCTCCACAGCCTCCTGGCCATTCTTTGCACGCTCAAACTGATAGTACTTCTTGAGGATATACGTCATCAGGATGTAGTTGCTGTCGTTGTCTTCTGCAATTAAAATCTTTTTCATACTTCTACTTTCTTTGAGATTTGAGATTTGAGATTTGAGTTCACTTTTTCATTCTGTCTTTCCACATCTTGCTCATATCCTCGAGCGTCTTGCCCTTGGTCTCAGGCACGAGGCGCCACACGAACAAGGCAGCCACCACACAGATGATGCCATAGAGACCATAGGTGAACCAGTGACCGAAGTTATCACCCTCCGTCAGATGCATGTTGAACATGGGCACGAACGACGACGATACGATGAAGTTCGAGATCCACTGGAATGCCACAGCGATAGCGACGGCAGCACCACGGATGGTGTTGGGGAAGACCTCTGCGATGAGCACCCAGGTGATGGGTCCCCACGAGAACATGAACGAGGCCGAGTAGATGAGCAGCGAGGCAGCCGTCACAAGTGCAAGACTGTCATTGCCGAATGTAACAGCCACGCCAAAAGCACCAAGAGCCATACCTAACGAGCCACTGATGAGCAACGGTTTACGGCCCCACTTCTCGACGGTGAACACAGCCACCAGTGTGAACGAGATATTGATGATACCCATGAAGACCGTCAGCATCATCGGGTCGTCCATACCCATATCACCGAAGATACGCGGTGCATAGTAGAGCACGGCGTTGATACCCACAGCCTGCTGGAACACAGAGAGCATGATGCCGATGAAGATACACATCGCACCGTAGGTCATCAATTTCTCCGTCTTCACTACCATCGTGTCCTTGATATCCTGCAGGATCTGCTGGGCCTTCAGGCTGCCGTTGATCTTGGCCAGGATACCCTCGGCCTTCTTGTCCTGGCCGATAGAAACGAGATAACGCGGGGTCTCAGGCACAAAGCAGATGAGCAGGGCGAAGAGTCCTGCTGGCACAGCCTCCGAACCGAACATGTAGCGCCAACCTGTGGTCACCGTCCACTGGGCTGCGGGATTGATGGCAGCCAGGCCCTTACCCATCTCCTCCACCAGCGGCTGGATGTGGTCGCCCAGGATGAAGAAGTTCACAAAGTAGACCACCAACTGACCGAAGATGATGGCGAACTGGTTCCACGAGACGAGCATACCTCTTATATTAGAAGGCGCCACCTCGCCGATATACATCGGGCAGATGGCCGAAGCCAGGCCTACTCCGATACCGCCGATCACACGATAGAAGTTGAACATGATGAGCAGCGAGTAAGTCGGTGTGCCATGTTCAAAGAACATGAACTCAGGCTCCATCGATCCGAGGGCTGAGATAAAGAACAACAGTCCTGCGATGATCAGCGACTTCTTACGTCCGAGGTTTGTGGCCAGCAGTCCGGAGATGGCCGATCCGATGATACAGCCGATGAGTGCCGATGCCGAGGTGAACCCATGCCAGCCGTCGGTGTAGGTAAAGTCCTTGGCCTCCATGAAGAAAGCCTGCAATCCCTTCTCAGCGCCCGAGATGACGGCGGTGTCGTAACCAAACAACAGACCACCCAAGACGGCGACCATCACAATTGAAATGAGGTAGGCTTTGCTACCTTGTTCTGATTGATTAACCATAATGATTTACGATTTACTGATTATTTAATTGAATATTTATTGTTCATTCTTTTTGATTCATCACTCTTCATTACACCTTCAGCGGCAGTCCGAGAGTGAAACTCGTGCCTGCTTCCGACGTATGGTCCAGTCGGAGGCTTCCGCCCAGACACTCTGCCGTCTCATAACAGTAAGCCAGTCCGAGGCCAAGCCCCTGTTTAAACTCATCTACTTTCACGAAACGCTCGAAGATGGAGCCTACCTTGTCCTCGGGGATGCCGCAGCCCGTATCCTCAACGGTGAACCACATCCTCTGTCCGTCGTTACGCAGCGTCAGTCTGATATCTCCTTTCTCTGTAAACTTCACCGAGTTCTCCAGAAGATTAACCAGCATCTGCAACAAACAGTCGCTATTCGTGCATAACACGGTACCTTTACCGTGCGTCTGGTCGTCGAACGACACCTTTATCTTTTCAGAATCCACGGGCGGCATGGCCCGGAGGGCTTTCTTGCAGATGCCGAGGGCGTTTGTCTCTTCCACATTCTTCAACATGTCTTGCTTATCCTGATTAGCCAGGGCGAGCATCTTGTTCACCAGCGAGGTAATCTGTCTCGTACTCGTGCCTACGGTATCAGCAATCTGGCGCCGCTCATCAGTGTTGAAGGTATGCTCCCCGTTGGTGAGCACCTGCGTAAAGCCGTTGATGATGTTCAGCGGGGTCCGGATCTCGTGGCTCACGTTCCGGATGAAGACCGACTTCATCCGGTCTGCCGCCTTCACCCTGCGGTTGGCCTCCCGCAGTTCCTCGTTCTTCGTCAACAGACGTTTCTGGAAGCGACGGCGTATGACGATATTACGTCCCATCAGCACAATGGCAAGTACAGCCAGCGCAATGGCGACCACCAGCACGATGTTCATCTGCCGCGCCATCTTCTGCTGGTGCTTTATCATCTGCATGTCGTGCTCCATCTGGCTGATGTTCTCAGCCATCATCTTACCCCTGATGGAGTCATTCTTCAGCAGCAGTTGCCGCTGCGTCGAGAAGGCCTTCTCCAATTCCCCGGCATAATGATAGATGTCACACTTCATCAAGTATCGGTCCTTGATGCTCTTGATGCCGTCAGTAGCCTCCAAAGCCTCCTCAGTCCGGCCGTCGAGTGCCAGGTGATAGATGTCGGAGTATTCCATGAATTTGCCCAAATACCCGCTTGGTATCTCTTGGCGAAGCGCCTCAGACTGCTCATACCAATAGCGGGATTTCTCATAGTCCCCCTTCTTGAAATAGATGACAGACTTGAAGTCGTAAGCCCCAGCCAACTTCTGCGGGTAGACCGCCGACTGTTTGTATCCGTCCAGCGCCCTGATCCCCTCGTCGACCCATTCCAGCGACTGTGCCTGGTCAGAGTTCAGCGTCAGGTGTGCCAAAGCCAGATAGAGCGAAAGCACTATCGACTCCTCATAGCGCGTACCTTTTACGAGCGTAATAGCCTCTTTCATTTCCGTGATGGCGCCCGACACGTTGCCGCAGACATTATATACCTGCCCCATCAGCATCGGACCCATGTATTGCTCTTCCTTTCCGCCCATCCCGTTCTTCAGGTCATCCTTCAGCATGACAGCGACATGATAGGCATCGCAGATATTCAGCCTGTCCAGATTAAAAGACACCCCACACATCCACGCGCTGTAATGACCCTCGAAATCCTTCTCCGCGTCAACATGTTTCTGAAACGTCCTGATAGCCTCATACACACTGTCAGCGTCCTGACCTTTGGCAGACTCCCACATCGCCGACTGCAGGCGACGGTGCTCGACCGTATCCTTGCACTGCGGTGTCTGAGCATACACAGATAAGCCCGTCACTACAGCGACAGTACACAACAGGAGTCTGAGCCAATGGTTGATCATCATACGCTCGGGTTTTAGGAAATTGCTGCAAATATAGTGCTTTTCCCTGAAACCACCAAACTTTTTGGTCTGAATACGTTAAAAAATCATAGATTGTTGCATAATGTCGCTATTTTTATTTAATTTTGTGCCCAATATGACTGATCACATACTACTATTATAATAAATTATGAGAAAACTAACGACTCTGCTTCTGCTTGCTGCCAGCCTCACGGCGACGGCACAGACACACGTCATGGACGTGAACACCAAGAAACTTGGGGCACCCGTACAGCCCACGATGTACGGTATCTTCTTCGAGGATATCAACTACGCTGCCGACGGCGGCCTCTATGCCGAGATGGTGAAGAACCGCTCGTTCGAGTTCCCCCAGCGCCTCATGGGCTGGCGCGCCTTCGGTAACTTCGAGGTGGAAGACGACGGACCCTTCGAGCGCAATCCCCACTATGTGCGTCTGAAATACTCCGGCCACAGCGACAAGTTCACGGGCCTTGAGAACGAAGGCTTCTTCGGTATTGCCGTCATGAAGGACAAGACCTACCGCTTCTCCCTCTGGGCCCGTTGCCCCGAAGGCGGCAAGAGCACCCTCGAGGTGAGTTTCGTTGACAATTCCACGATGGGTGAAGACCAGCGCTTTGCCACTGTCAACGTAGAGGTCAGCGGCAAGGAGTGGAAGAAGTACACCGCCACGCTCACGTCGCCTCAGACGGAGCCGAAGGGTGCCCTCCGCATCTTCCTCGCAGGCGACAAGGCCACGACTGACGTGGAGCATATCTCCCTCTTCCCCACCGACACCTGGAAGGGTCGTGAGAACGGCATGCGCCGCGACCTGGCTCAGGCACTCGCCGACATGCACCCTGGCGTGTTCCGATTCCCCGGAGGCTGCATCGTAGAGGGTACAGACCTCGAGACCCGCTACCAGTGGAAGAACAGCGTAGGCCCCGTTGAGAACCGTCCGCTGAACGAGAACCGCTGGCACTACACCTTCGGCCACCGCTTCTATCCCGACTACTTCCAGAGTTACGGTCTCGGCTTCTTCGAGTTCTTCCAACTCTGCGAAGACTTCGGCTGCGAGGCCCTGCCCGTCATCTCCTGCGGACTCTCCTGCCAGTTCCAGAACCCCGACCCCACGAAGAAGGGCGTGCATGTGCCCCTCGACGACCTCGATGACTACATCCAGGATGCCCTCGACCTCGTGGAGTTTGCCAACGGCCCCGTTGACTCGAAGTGGGGTAAGGTGCGCGCAGACATGGGCCACCCCGAACCCTTCAACCTGAAGTACCTCGGCGTGGGCAACGAGCAGTGGGACTACGACGAGGCCCACGGCGGCTTCGGTCCTGTGTTCACTGAGCGCCTGAAGAAGTTCATCGCCGCCCTCCGCGCCAAGTACCCCACGCTGAAACTCATCGGCACCACAGGCCCCAACTCCGAGGGATGGGACTTCGACCTGCTGCAGCCCCGCATGAAGCAGTTGAAGGTAGACCTCTACGACGAGCACTACTACCGCAATGAGCAGTGGTTCCTCTCCCACGGCCTGCGCTACGACACATACGACCGCAAGGGCCCCCGTGTGTTTGCCGGCGAATATGCCTGCCACGGCGACGGCAAGAAGTGGAACCACTTCGAGACCTCGCTCTACGAGGCCGCCCACATGACGGGTATCGAGCGTAATGCCGACATCGTCCACATGGCCACCTACGCTCCCCTCTTCGCCCACGTCGAGGGCTGGCAGTGGCGTCCTGATGCCATCTGGTTCGACAATCTCCGCTCCTTCAAGTCCGTCAGTTACTACGTTCAGCAACTCTTCGCCATGAACAAGGGCACCAACGTGCTGTCGCTCACCATGCAGAAGCAGCCCGTAGCCGGACAGCCCGGACAGGACGGGCTCTTCGCCTCCAGCGTCTTCGACAGCACGACGGGCGAGGTCATCATCAAGGTGGTCAACACCTCTGATGCCCAGCAGCCCGTCAGCATCCAGTTGCAGGGCATGAAGGGTGAGCGCGACGTCCAGACCATCACCCTCCACAGCGACAACATGGTGGGTGAGAACACCCTCGACCGCCCGGAGATGATCATCCCCGTCGCAGGCTCCTGCACCGCCGATGCCGGCAAGGGCGCCACACTCATCACCGACGACCTGCCCGCGAAGACATTCCGCATCTACAAGGTTAAGAAATAATATTTACAAATTGAAAAACTTTTCAATAATGATAAATTTCAAGTGATGATGCCTTGATCGACACTACCCTTTTAAGAGTTGCTTCGGCAACTCTTTTTTCGGCTTTTGCGTTTCGAAGGCAAGAATGCCAGAAAGAGGGCTGACAGGGATGCTGTCAGTCCTCTTTGCATGTCAGGCTAGTCCTATAACGTCACTGGGCCGTAGCCCATACACGAGGTGGTGCTGATGGCGGAGAGACCGGCGGCTGGCGTGGACGGGAGGCTCCACGACACAGAGGTGCCCGACCCCAGCGTGTCACTTACAACTTACATGAAGTTAAGTTTGTTGTTCACCAAGGCGGTAACAAAAATCAGCGGGATCAAATTTGGTCTCGCTGATTATTATAACTATGTATTTCAAATTACTCGTAGTACTCGATGGTGCGGGTCTGCTCCATGGTCTGACCCATCATCTCGCCAGAGCGGCTGATCCAGTTGCCCTTATCGTCGAACTTATAGTTGGTATAAGGCGACTCCATGGCGTTTCCACCCATGTCGATGACATCAGCCTTCGGCGTGCCGTCGTCATTGTAGGTGCGCTTCACCTCCATGTCGTTACCCATCACGTTCATCTTCTGACTCACCACACGGCCGTTCTCCCACTTGTAGGTGACCACGATCTCGTTGCCCATCATCGTCATCTTGGCTGACTGCAGGTAGCCGTCGGCGTCGTACTTGGCGTCGCTCATACCCTCCTGCGACATCTTGCCGTCCTGGGTGAAGTTGATCACGATGTCCTGACCCATACGATTGCTCTTGATACACTTCACGGCACCCTTGGCCTCGTTGAGTTCAACATCGTGGAACTTTGTCTGTGCCTGCATGGCGAACGAAACTGCCAGCGCGGCAACCATCATCATTAATTTTTTCATTGTTTGTTGTAATTTAAAAGTGATTAATTAAGTTAGATAACTACCCCTTAGACGCATTGACTCCTAAAAGGTTTAATTTCATCATCAAGAAATCTTCGATTTTCTTCTGAAATCCCAGAGTTCTATGCTGTTGACGATGTTCTGCCACAACACATAGCAGCCCGCTCCGACAGAGGCGACAGGATTCAGATAAGCATAGGCCACCCAGATGGAGAGGGCCGTATTCTTCTGGAAGAGGCCCTGTCCTGCGTCCGTCTCATCACCAAGGTGCCGGCCGATACGACGCCCGAGGAGGAAGAGGGCGAAACAGAGCACGAGGCTCAAGGTGGCGATGGTGAGCAACAGAGGCAGGCCTGCGTCGCTATGAACGATATTGCGGACGGTGACACCTGAGGTGACACTGAGTTGTGCCGCCCATAGGTAGAACGACAGGTCGGGGATGGAGACAATCCAGGCACAGGCCCGCTTGGCGTAGTGCTGCATGAACCACCCTAACAGCAACGGAGCAATCAGCACCATCGCCAGTTTCTCGAGAATGATGACGAAGGCTGTCCAGAAGTTCAGTCCCGCCCCACGCTCCAGAAGGGGGAACACCGCTGGGATCATCAGGGCCGACGCAAAAGAAGATATGACCACAAAGGCCGTCATCGTATTGATATTACCACCGATCTTCGCCGTCACCACAGGGGCGGCAGTAGCCGTGGGGCCGATGATACAGGTGAGCACGCTCTCCCACAGGATCTTATGCTCCACGCTGGCCTCCACACCAAAGATGATCCACACGTTGAGGGCCACGAGCAGCATCTGCGCCACCAGGACACCCACATGCCAGCGGTGGGGCCGCATCTGGTGGAAATCGATGCGGCAGAACGTAGAGAACAGCGTACAGAACACCATCATCGGGAACACCGTGTCGACCACCTCGCCCAGCACCTCGCCCGCGGCATCCAACTGCGGCACCCAGTAGAACAGGAGATAGACCACCGTCCCAACGGCAATCGCCACTGGCAGCGTCCAGTCTTTCAGAAATTGCTTCACACTCATTTCGACTGCAAAAGTAGCAAAAATCGCCCAAACTACAAATTTATGGTACATTTTTCTGGTCATTATTCTGATTTCTTTCTTAATTTTTGTAACTTTGCACCCAATTATGAGCGTAACGGAATTGATTCATCAAGATAAGGCGGCCAGGCAGTTCTCGTTCGAGGTGCTGCCGCCGCTGAAAGGGACGGGCACGGACAGGCTGTTTGCCGACATCGACAAACTGCGCGTGTTCGACCCCGCCTATATCAATATCACCACCCACCACTCGGAGTTTGTGTATCGCGAGATTAAGGAAGAGCGGGGGAACGAGGGCGCGGGAGGACGAAGTTTGAGCGAGCCGCGATTTGAGCGGATCAGGGTGCGCAGGCGCCCCGGCACCATCGCCATCGCAGCCGCCATCCAGCAAAGGTATAACATCCCCGTTCAGCCCCACGTGATCTGTAGCGGTGCGACGGTGGAGGACATCGAGTATGAACTGCTCGACCTGCAGTTTCTCGGCATCCACGACCTGTTACTGTTGCGTGGCGACAAGGCCAAGGAGGACAGCCGGTTCGTGCCCACGCCAGGCGGCCATGCCCACACGACAGACCTGATCCGACAGGTGAAGCGCTTCAATGAGGGATTCTTCGCCGATGGCACCCCCATCAAAAACCCCGGCAGGGCGTTCGACTACGGTGTGGCCTGCTACCCCGAGAAGCACGAGGAGGCGCCAAACCTGGAGATGGACATGCAGTATCTGAAGGAGAAACAGGATCTGGGGGCGCAGTATGCCGTCACACAGTTGTTCTACGACAACGAGAAATACTTCTCATTCGTGGAGAAGGCGCGGGCGATGGGTATCACCATCCCCATCATCCCCGGCATCAAGCCGATGGCCAAACTCTCTCAACTGACGGTGGTGCCGAAGACGTTCCACTGCGACATCCCCGAGCCGCTGGCCAGGGAGATCGTGAAATGCAAGACGGACGAAGACGCCCGGCTACTGGGCATCGAGTGGACTACGGCGCAATGCCAGGAACTCTATGCCCACGGGGTACATAATATTCATTTCTATACTGTCTCGGCAGTTGATTCTGTCGCAGAGGTCGCCAAGCGGCTTCTGAAGTGATTAAAAATATTAAAGAAAGTGCAATTTAGTGAGGTGATAGGACAGCAGGAAGCCAAGGAGCGGCTGATGCAGATGGTCAGGGAAGACCGTCTGCCGCATGCGCTGATGCTCTGCGGCCCCTTGGGCAGCGGCAAACTGGCCCTGGCCATCGCCTTCGGCTGCTATCTGCTCAATCCTAATCACCCTAATCACCCTAACTCCCCTACCCTCCCTCCTCAAGAAAACCCCATGCTCGAAAAACTCGAGCACCCCGACCTGCACTTCACCTACCCCACCATCAAGTTGCCATCGATGAAAAGCGACTATAAGCCCGTCAGCGACGACTTCGCCAAAGAGTGGCACGAACTGGTGATGCAGAGTCCCTACTTCACCATGGAGGAGTGGATGGCTGCCATGGGCGGTGAGAACCAGCAGGCCATCATCACCGCCGGTGAGAGCGACGACCTCGTCAGGAAACTCTCGCTGAAGTCGAGTCAGGGCGGCTATAAGGTGAGTATCATCTGGCTTCCGGAGCGTATGAACACCGAGTGCGCCAACAAACTGCTGAAACTCATCGAGGAGCCTCCGCAGCAGACCGTGTTCATCATGGTGAGCGAGGAGCCTGAGAAACTGCTGGAAACCATCCGCAGCCGCGTACAGCGCATCGACATCCGGAAAACCGACAACGACTCCATCCGCCAAGCGCTCATCGAGCGGCGAGGCATCGACGAGGAGTCTGCCCTGCGCATCAGCCGCCTGGCTAACGGCAACTGGCTCACAGCCATCGAGGAACTGCAGGCAGACTCGGAGAAAGGATTATTCCTCGACATGTATAAGTCACTGATGCGGCTGGCCTACCAACGGAAGATCAAAGACCTGCGCAAATGGAGCGAGCAGATGGCCGCAATGGGCCGCGAGAAACAGCGACGCTGGCTCACCTACTTCCTCAGGATGTCGCGCGAGAATTTCGTCTTTAATTTCAAGGAAGAGGAACTGAACTATATGACAGCGGAAGAGGAGGCCTTCGCCGGCAACTTCGCCCGTTTCATCAACGAGAGCAATATCCTGCCTTTCAGCGACCTTGCGAATCTCGCCATCCGGGACATCGGACAGAATGCCAATGCGAAGATCGTGTTCTTCGATTTCGCCCTGCAGACGATCGTGCTACTACTGCAAAAATGAAGGGCAGAAGATTGTTTACAGTTGACGGTTTACAGTTGACAGATGATATGACTGGAGGCCGCTCTGACGATAGAGGTAATCAACTGTAAACCGTAAACAGTAAACAGTAAACAAAAAAATAAAAAGAATGGATAAGACAAAAGAAATACCTGTAAAGGTGGGCTGCGACAGAGGTCTGTGCCATCAGGCCGTGGGCCGACAGGACAGACAACTGAACACCTACGACTGGCTAGCCGACGTACCTGGCAACGTGGAGTCCACCGACCTCGTGGAGGTGCAGTTCAAGCACACACGCAAGGGCTACTATCATAACGTCAACCACCTCGAACTGAAGAAAGGCGACGTGGTGGCCGTCGAGGCCAGCCCAGGCCACGACATCGGCGTCGTCACCCTCACGGGCCGTCTGGTGAAACTCCAGTTGAAGAAAGCCAATCTGAAATCGGAGGGTGACATCAAGCGCATCTACCGCATCGCACGCCCTGACGATATGGACAAGTTCCATGAGGCAAAGGCTCGTGAACACGCGACGATGATTGAGAGCCGGAAGATTGCCAAGGGCCTCGGACTCGACATGAAGATCGGCGACGTGGAGTACCAGGGCGACGGCAACAAGGCGATTTTCTACTATATTGCCGACGGCCGTGTGGACTTCCGCCAACTGATCAAGGATCTGGCAGCCGCCTTCCATGTACGTATCGAGATGAAACAGATCGGTGCCCGCCAGGAGGCAGGGCGCATCGGCGGCACAGGACCCTGTGGACGTGAACTCTGCTGTGCCACGTGGATGAAGAATTTCGTCTCCGTCAGCACGAGCGCCGCCCGTTTCCAGGATATATCCCTCAACCCCCAGAAACTGGCAGGCATGTGCGCCAAGTTGAAGTGCTGTCTTAACTACGAGGTCGACGACTATATCGAAGCCGGCAAGCGGATGCCTGGCCGTGAAGTGGTGTTGCAGACACAAGACGGCGACTACCATCTCTTCAAGACCGACATCCTGGCTGGACTGGTGACCTACTCTACCGACAAGAATATCGCCGCCAACCTCCAGACCATCACGGCAAGCCACGCACGAGAGATCATCGAGATGAATCGTCGCGGCGAGAAGCCCCTGAGCCTCGACGAGAAAGAAAGAGACGAACCCGTGGAGACACCGCACAAGATTGATTTGGCTGGCGGTGACATCAACAGATTTGATAAGGCCAAGAAGAAAAAGAAGAAAAAGAAGCCGGTCAATCGACAGAATGAGGCCCGTAACTCGGAGAGTCGTATCGAGAAACATGAGGAATAAATCGATTGTCACGGTCGTCCTGCTCATGCTGGCCATGCTATGCGGCTGCCAGCAGCAGGTTGCCTACCACCAGTTCAGGCATATCTTTGAACCGGGATGGGATAAGACCGACACACTCCATTTCGACATCAGCCCCCTGAAGAGCGGTGGTCACTATCGTCTGGACGCCGAACTGCGTACCAACAAAGACTACCCTTTCCAGCAACTGACCATCCAGATAGACCAGACGATCTATCCCTCTCAAGAGAGGTTTCACGATGTGATAGGCTGCGACCTGATCAGCGAGGAGGGTGGCATTGAGGGCGACGGCATCAGTTTCTTCCAGTATCAGTTCTCGATACGCGACCTCAGCCTACACCAGGGAGACTCCATCCACGTCAGCCTGACACACAATATGAAGAGAGAGATCATGCCAGGAGTGGCCGACGTAGGCCTGCGCCTCTCACTGGCGAACTAAATGACGGCCTGCATCGATACGAAGGAAGATAAACAGAAGCAAGGTGAAGCCCCATAGCGACGAGCCTCCATAACTGAAGAACGGCAATGGAATACCAATCACGGGGGTCAGTCCTAACACCATGCCCACGTTGATGAACACGTGGAAGAGGAAGATACTCAGCACACAATAGCCATATACGCGTCCAAACGTATGCACTTGCCGCTCTGCCAGATAGATAAGCCTTAAGATTAAGGCCAGGAAAAGCAGCAGGACTCCGGCAGAGCCCAGGAAGCCCTCCTCCTCGCCGACAGTACAGAAGATAAAGTCCGTATCCTGCTCAGGCACGAACTTCAACTTCGTCTGCGTGCCGTTGAGGAATCCCTTGCCCTCCAAGCCACCGGAGCCGATAGCAATCTCACTCTGATGCACATTATAACCCGCTCCCTTCAGATCTTCCTCCAGTCCCAGCAGCACATTAATACGTACCCGCTGGTGGGGCTCCATCATGTTGTTGAGCACATAGTCTGCACCGCTGTAGAATACCAGCGACCCCACGGCGAATGCCGCAATCCAAAGGTAGTTACGAATGCGCGTAGACAGCCAAAGCCACAACAGATAGCCGACGCCCAGAATGCAGACAACCATCATGACCTTGGTGATGTCGAACGGGATGACGAAGAGCGAGAACAACAGCATCAGCAGCGAGGAGCCGATACTTGCACCCAGTAACTGAAGCGTCCGAAGGCGATCCTTACAATAGACCCACACCATGACTGCAGAGAACAGCATGATCATCAACAGGACGGCGAAGCGCCCCACAGAGGTAGGCGTGTACCACATCATCACATCAGCGAAGCGGATACCAACGACGAAATACACCACCATCGCCACGCCTGTCATCAGCACACTGCCCGCCATGCCTTCCCTGTACAGCATGAGGAAGAAGGAGAGATAGACCAGGGCTGAGCCCGTCTCATGCTGGAGCACGATGAAAACCATCGGCACGAAGATGATAAAGAGCGCTGCCGCAAAATGTTTCCACTTATGGATATCATAGCCGTAGATGCTCATGAGTTTAGCCAGTGCGAGGGCCGTGGCGAACTTCGCAAACTCTGCCGGTTGCAGTCTTAACGGTCCTAACACAAGCCATGACCGTGATCCCTTAATGGTATGGGGATTGAAGATGGTGCCGAAGAGCAACACCAACAGCACCCCGAAGATGATGAAAGCCAGCATCTCATAGTAGCGATCGTCAGTCATCAGCAGCACAAAGCCTAACACGATAGACGTGCCTATCCACACGATCTGCATGCCTGAGCGGGTATCAAGGCTGAAGATGTCTGTGTCGCCATACGAATAACTGGCACCGCAGACACTCACCCAACCAAAGGTGAGCAGGGCCAGATAGATGAGGATGGTCCACCAGTCCAACGAGCGCAGTACGCCTTTATGCTGTCTATCTGTCGCTTGTACCATAGTTGATTCTCTTTTCCTGTATCGTCTTGGCTCTTGCTTCCGAAGCCTCCGAGAGTTTTCCCTTCAGATACTGTTCCATAATCAGACCGCCGATGGGTACGCCATAGGTAGCACCCCATCCACCATTCTCCACATACACTGCCACGGCGATTTTCGGCTCATCCATCGGGGCAAAGCCCATGAACACGGAGTGGTCGTGACCCTTGTTCTGTGCCGTACCCGTCTTGCCACAAGCCATGAAATCATATTTCGCCAGTTCGTGGCAGGTACCTCCGAGTGCAGAGGAACGCATACCCTGCACCACGTAGTCATAGGCTTCGCGGGTGGCTTTCGTATAATGTTTACGGGTATAGGTCGTGTCAAGGGGTTCGCCCTCCACCTTCTTCACCACGTGGGGCACATAATAATAGCCACGGTTAGCAATCGTCGCTCCGAGGTTGGCGATCTGCAACGGCGTGGCGTTTACCTCACCCTGTCCGATGGCGATGGAGATGATCGTCAAGCCATTCCACGAGCCCTTATACGCTTTATCGTAGAACTGGGCATTGGGAATCATGCCACGTTTCTCGCCTGGCAGGTCAATACCTAACTGGTAGCCGAAGCCCATGCTGACCATATAGTCGCGCCATGTGTTCATCGCATTCTGCACCGTCCCATACTTCGAGATATTGGTGTTGATCATGTGATACAGTCCCCAACAGAAATAGCCATTACACGACGTGCTCAGCGCAGGCACCAAGGGGAGCGGAGCCCCGTGTCCGTGACAGCCCACCCGCAGGCCACGGAACACAAAGCCGTGACTGCATGGATACATCGTCGAGGGGGTAATCACACCTTCTGTCATGAAGGTCAGGCCCTGTGTCGTCTTGAAGGTCGAGCCTGGCGGATACTGACCCATGATACTGCGGTTCAGCAAGGGTTTCCACACATCCTGCGACAACTGACGATGGTTCTTGGAACGTTGGCGTCCCACCATCATACGGGGATCGTATGACGGCGACGATACCATACAGAGCACCTCACCCGTCGAGGGCTCGATGGCCACAATACTGCCGATTTTGCCTTCCATCAGCCGTTCGCCCAGCAATTGCAAATCTGCATCAATACCGAGTGTCAGGTTCTTGCCTGGCTTGGCACGATGGTCGAATTCGCCATTACGGTAACGGCCCTGCACACGGCCATGGGCATCTCGTAACAGTATCTGAATGCCCTTCTCACCACGCAACTGAGCCTCGTATTTACGCTCCACGCCCAACTTGCCAATATAATCACCCGGCTGATAGTAGTCATCTTCTTCGATATCGGCTGGCGACACCTCTGCCACGTCTCCCAACAGGTGGGCGGCCATGTTATAGGTGTACTGTCTGACCGTACGCTTCTGGACATAGAAGCCCGGAAAGCGGAACATCTTCTCCTGAAAGACACTAAAGTCCTTGTCACTCAACTGACTCATAAACAGTTGTTGTGTATAGCGCGAATAACCTGGGTTGCGGTTACGGTCTTTCATCGTGGCCATACGGCGGTCAAACTCCTCACGAGTGATGCCGAGGGTCTGGCAGAACTCCAGGGTATCAAGACGGTCGCGCATCTCATTCATCACGACCATAATGTCGTACGACGGTTGGTTAAACACCAGCAGCCGGCCCTTGCGGTCCAGCATATTGCCACGTGACGGATACTCGATCTTCTTCAGGAATGCATTTGAGTCTGCACTCTTCTTATAGTCGTCACTCGTGATCTGAAGCATGAACAGACGAATGATATAGATGACCACTATCACTGTGGCCACCCCTCCTATCACATAGCGTCTGTATGTCAGATCGTACCCTTTCACCTTTCCTTCCTTAACCTCTTTATTTAGAGCGCACACTTTCAATGGCCAGCATCAGCACTAAGGTCAGAGCAGCACTGCAGATGGTACGCATAAGCCACAATTGCCAGTCGAAGAAATTGAAAGCCTCCAGGATAAAGAATACCAGACAGTAGAATAAGGTCAATATGCCACTCAGCGTGCTGAACTTACCCCACCCTAATGTGGCGGCCGACACGTCGAGATTCTCTACCGAGTCGCGGGGCACAAAAAATTCCACCAGATAGGTCTGAACCATACCGATGAGAGTCAGCGAGCCTGCAGCCAGACCTGGAGTATTGGAAAAGATATCAATGAGCAGTCCGAGGAGAAAGCACCACGCCAGCACCTCTCCCCGCTCTGTGTTACGCGGGAAAGTAATGGCGAAGTAGACGTATAACAGAGGCGTAGCCACATTCAGCAGCCATACGTGGTTCAGCACCAGCACTTGTACCAGGAGCAGCACCACAAACATCACCAATCTGTTCACTAAACGTGTCATACTTTTTTCCTTTTAGTCTGTTCTCTTACCTCGCACCACTAATCTTGTTGATTGAATCCCTTGCTGCCTGCAAAAGGGCTGCACGCTCAGCGATGCTCTTATCACTGATCACCAGCACATCACGCAGATTCGTGAAATCCGTGCTCAGGCGGATCTTCAACTTATACGACAGACCGTCGCGCGAATTATAGGCCTGCTCAATCTTACCCACCGACACCCCAGAAGGGAAAATCGACGAGAAGCCGCTGGTGACCACCCACTCGCCCAACTTGAACTTGGCATGACGGGGCACGTCCTCCACATAAGCCACGGAAGGGTCGCCACCATACCAGTGCAGGTAGCCGAACGAGCCTCTGTTGCGAATGGCACAACTGATACGCGATGACGAAGCATTCAACACCGGTATTACCACAGAATAGTGCTCCGAGACGAGATAGACGACGCCTACGACACCTTTGCCACAGACTACGCCCATATCCACCTCTACGCCGTCGGCACGGCCTTTGTCGATGGTCAGCAGATTCTCCTTGCTGTCAAGCGAGTTATCCACCACCTTCGCGGGTATCAGGTCATACTGCCTCAGGAACTTCATCTCGTTGCGCTCCATGACAGTCGAGTCATACGTCAGTTCCATATAGCGACGACGAAGCATATCCACATGCTGCTCCAGCAGGAAGTTGCGTCTGGTCAGTTGCTCATTGGCCTGCGACTGCGTAAAGAACTTGGTTGCCTCACTCTTCCACTCATAAACCTTGCCAGTCACCATGTTGGCAGAAGAGAACCACACACTTCCCTGATAGTTGTTGTACTGAAACAACAGAAAACCACTGACCACTTCCAAAAACACGAAAAGTAGCCAGTGATAGTAATCTTTCAGGAAATCCAGCAGGTTCCTCATCAGATTGACAGTTTACTGATTGACGATTGGCCCCCGGTTACCTCATGAGGAAGTTGAAGCGGTCGATATTCTTCAAAGCGACGCCGGCTCCCTTTGCCACGCTGTGGAGGGGATCCTCAGGCACATGGAAGGGGATATGCATCTTGTCCGTCAGACGCTTGTCGAGGCCGCGCAGCAAGGCACCGCCGCCAGCCAGATAGATGCCGTTCTGCACGATGTCGGCATAAAGTTCTGGAGGCGTATTCTCCAGAGCAGAGAGCACGGCATTCTCGATCTTCGACACCGTCTTGTCCAGACAGTGGGCAATCTCCTGATAGCATACAGGCACCTCCATAGGCAGGGCGGTGATACGGTTAGGACCGTGCACCACGAAGTCCTCCGGAGCCTCATCGCCCAGGTCTGTCAGAGCCGAGCCTACGTTGATCTTGATGCGCTCAGCCATACGCTCAGACACCTTCACGTTGTGCTGACGATACATATACTCCTGAATATCGGCCGTCAGGTCGTCGCCTGCGGTACGGATAGAGTTGTTTGATACGATACCACCCAGTGAAATGACGGCAATCTCCGTCGATCCACCGCCGATATCCACAATCATATTTCCCTCCGGGGCTTCCACGTCGATACCGATACCGATGGCAGCAGCCATAGGCTCGAAGATCAGATACACATCACGGCCGTCGGCATGCTCCGCAGAGTCACGCACGGCACGCAGTTCGACCTCTGTAGAGCCTGAAGGCACACCGATCACCATACGCAGTGAGGGTGAGAACAGGCGGCTGCCCGAGTGCACCATCTTGATCAGGCCGCGCATCATCTGCTCACAGGCAGAGAAGTCGGCAATCACACCGTCACGAAGGGGACGGATGGTGCGGATATTATCGTGCGTCTTCTCATACATCATCTTCGCCTCGTTACCCACGGCGATCATCTTGTCGGTACGACGGTCCAGCGCCACCACCGATGGCTCATCCACCACGATCTTGTCATCGCTGATAATGATCGTGTTGGCTGTTCCCAAGTCCATTGCAATCTCCTGGACAAAACTAAAAAATCCCATTCTTCTATTCTTTTTTGTTTATAGTTTAATGTTTATGGTTTATAGTTGATTACTTCTATAGTCTCCAATGATTCTTACGAGGGCTTGCCTGGTTATCATCTATAAACTATAAACTATCAACTATAAACAATCTATAACTATTTTTCAAACCAAGAGTGTATGGCGGTGTCGTAATGCGAACTCACACCGAAGGCACGGGTAGCGAACATACGGCGCTGCTCCTTCGTGGTCTCTGCACCCTGCTTGTTCAGGATATCCAGCAGCACGCTGTACTCAGCCTTGCTCGGCACGATCACCACATCGTTGAAGTTCTTGGCTCCGGCACGGATCAGTGAGATACCGCCGATATCGATCTTCTCGATGATATCCTCCTCAGAGGCGCCGCTGGCAACGGTCTGCTCAAATGGATAAAGGTCTACGATCACGAGGTCTATCTCCGGAATCTCATATTGAGCCATCTGCTCACGGTCACCCTCGTTGTCACGACGACCCAGGATACCTCCGAACACCTTCGGATGCAGCGTCTTCACACGACCACCGAGGATAGAAGGATAGGTCGTCACATCCTCCACCTTCTGGCATTCGTAGCCTAACGACTCAATAAACTTCTGTGTTCCACCCGTAGAGAGAAACTTCACACCCTCCTCATTCAACTTCTTGAGGAGTTCATCAAGGCCGTCCTTGTGGAATACAGACACCAAGGCAGTCTTAATCTTCTTTGTCTCAGCCATTTCTTATGATACTATAACGTTATAAAATTCGAATTAGGCCGCAAAGTTACAAAATAAAAATGGATTAATCTCTATTTTCTCTCCGAAAATTTTGATTAATCCATGTTAAAATAATATAGGTCAATTTATATCAGCGTCATGCCGAGAGCCTTACAAGCCTGGCGCATGTCGTCGGGCCAGATAGAGGCCTGGATTTCACCGATATGACCTTTATGGAGCAACACCATGCAGAGACGGCTCTGGCCGATACCTCCGCCGATGGACAGCGGCAGACGGTCGTTGAGCAGTTGCTGGTGGAAGTAGAGTTGTTCGCGCTCCTCCTTGTGTTCAAGTTTCAACTGGCGCAGCAGACTCTCCTTATCCACACGGATACCCATCGACGAGAGTTCGAAAGAACGACCGAGAATAGGATACCAGATGAGGATATCGCCATTGAGGCCCATCTTACCGTTCTCGGCGATGGTAGACCAGTCGTCGTAGTCGGGGGCACGGCCGTCGTGCTTCTCACCGTTGGAGAGTTGGCCGCCGATGCCGATGATGAACACGGCACCGTAGGCTTCACAGATGGCATCCTCGCGCTCCTTGGGCGTCTTGTTGGGATACATCTTCAGCAGTTCCTCGGCATGGACAAAGTGGATCTTCTCAGGCAGGAAGGGCTTCAGTTGGGGATAAGTCTCACAGGTAAGATACTCCGTGCGACGGATGGCAGCGTAGATACGCTCAACGACATCCTTGAGGAAAGCCACCGTACGGTCTTCGCGACGGATGACGGCCTCCCAGTCCCACTGGTCGACATAGAGGGAATGGAGGTTATCCAGTTCCTCGTCGGCCCGGATGGCGTTCATATCGGTATAGATGCCGTAGCCGGGCTCTATCTGATACTCTGCCAACGACAAGCGCTTCCACTTGGCCAGCGAGTGGACCACTTCGGCCTGCGCATCGCCCAGATCCTTGATAGGGAAGGTAACGGCCCGCTCCACACCGTTCAGATCATCGTTGATTCCCAGTCCTTTGAGAACGAACAAGGGTGCCGTGACGCGACGCAGACGGAGTTCTGTGGAGAGGTTCTGCTGAAAGAAGTCCTTAATAAGTTTGATACCCTGCTCTGTCTGTTTGGTATCGAGCAGGGCCTCATAATGCAAGGGTTTGATTACTTGTCCCATTTTTACAGTTGATTCTAATTTTGCCTGCAAAGGTATCTAATTAATTACACACTTGCAAGCAAAATTAGAATTATTTTTGCAAAATGACACAAATTCTTGATTTCTGCTAACATTTTGATTAGAATCGGCCACCGCGGGGTCCACCGCCGAAACCGCCACCGAAGCCACCTCCGCCACGAGGACGACCGCCACCGAAGCCTCCGCGACCACCACGGCCACCAGGACCGCCGAATCCGCCACGACCGCCACCAAAGGCACCACGGCCGCCGAAGAGGTTCAGACGGTAGATGACGTGAACCATGCCATAACTGGTGATGGCGTTATACTCGGTATCGTTACGCGACAAGGCAGTGATAGTACGGCTGAAAGTAGACTGCTCGTGCAAAATGTCGTAGAGTTGGAGTGAGATGGTGAGGGCGTTGCCTTTGAGGAAACTCTGAGACAACTGGGCATTCCAGATGAGTTCGTTGGTATTCATCGAATTGTCGGCATAGCCGCGACGGCTCTGCATGTTCAGATTCGTGGTAAGTGCCGTTCCCCAGGGAGCCGTCACACCGATCATACCACCATAGGTGAACTGCCACGTATCGAGGTTGTTGTTCGGCTGCAGTTCACTGCGTGAACGCGTGTAGTTCAGGCCTCCATTAATCTCTATCTCCAACCACTCGTTACGGTAACTTCCTGCAAGACGTTCATTGATGCCGAGAGAGTTGGTGACGCTCTTCTCTGAATCACTGAGGCTATTGATGCTCACAAAGCCCACGTTGTGATTATAACTCAGGTTAGTAAACGTGTTGACATTGAAGAAGGCAGCCGAGTCAACAGCGGTATTGAACATGAATCCGAGGTTACCGTTCCAGTTGCCGTTGATATTCTCCGGACGGGTGATGGTTCCACCTGTCTCGGTGTTTAAGGTGGTCTTATTTGCCACCGAGTTGCTGGTCGTTGAGAAATTCACAAACGTCATCACGGCCCGCTGGTGTTTCTGGAAATAGTCATTGTAGAAGAGTTGGAACGACTGCGTGAAAGAGGGTTTCAGTCCCGGGTTACCTCTTGTGATGCGCAGAGGGTCGCTGTCGTCAACGATGTCGAGCAGGTCGCTCATCGAAGGCTGCTGACTGCGTCCACGGTAGGTGAAACGCAACTGTCCCGTAGCCGACTTCTTCCAACGGAAATCGAGGGTCGGGGTGAAATTGGTGACCGTACGGGTGGTATCGGCATGAATGCCCTGATAGTCCTGGATGAAATGAGACTTCTGCGGGAGAACCTGGAAACCGACATTGAAATTGTAGGATTTACGGACAATGCGTAACATCAACTCTGCCGTATGGTTGTAGTTCTTATACTCAGACATACGGCTCAGGTTCTTGTCCTCATAATAGTCCAGGGGATTGACAAGCCTTACCAGATAGGCATCCCAGTTACGATACTGGGGCACGATGTCGGTATAGTCCACATCCGTCAGACTGTAAGTCTTCTTGTCGCTCTTTGAATAACTGTACTGATAGGTATAACTGAACTGAAGGTACACCTGCCGCATAATAGGCTCGCTGTAGGTCAGGCGTGCACTGTAGCCCCACCTGTCTTCCGGCGTGAGGCTATAGCGGTTGGTCTGATAGGTAGAGTCGCCGATGCCCAAGGAGTTCATCACCTGGAACAGTTCGGAGAAATTGTTCGATATGGACTTGCTGGTACCGTCGCTCCAGTTACCATTCAACTGCAAAGTGATGTTGCGCCCAGAGTTATTGAGTCGGCGATTGAACTGCAGCATACCTCTGATATTCTTCGAATCGCTGTAACTGACACCATCCTGCAGGCTGTAGTTCTTGACGATGCCGTACTTCTCGGCAATCTCCATGACTGAGGCCAACGGATCGGTGGCATAGTCGTATGGGTTCTTGTCGAAGGTGGCGTTCTCGCTGGTGTTCTCACCGTCGTTGGAGTTGTAACTCACGTTGGGGCGGAACATAATGTTCGTCATCGAGTCTGGCTGCCACTCCAGACGCATCTGCCCGTTCCAACTGTTGGAGCGAGAATACCTCTGGCTGAGACTGTTGCCGAACGACGAGGTGGTGCCGCTGAAGAAGTTCTCCGTCGAACTCTTTGAGAAGACATCGCCGTCGCTATGGTTCCAGCGCACACTTCCATCGAGTTTGAGTTTACCGGTATTCTCGTAGTTCAGGTTCAGACCGACCATCTTGTTGGCTGTAAGGCCCTGACGGGCACCGCCGAAACGGCCACCGCCACCACCGGGGAAGCCCATATCGTTAGTATTGTTGGCATTGGTCATCAGGAATACCTTCATATTGTCTTTCATCACACCTCCGAAGATACGGCCTGCATAGCGGTTCTTGGTACCTGCGGCGAGGTCGGCATTGGCCATGATACCCTTGTTCATGCCTGCCTTGATGCCGAAGTCGAGCACCGTCTCTTCCTCACCGTCTTCAATACCGGAGACACGGGCAAGGTCGCTTTGCTGGTCGTAGGCCTTGATACGGTCGATGATGTTCGTGGGCAGGTTCTTCATGGCGGTCTTCGTGTCGCCTGTCATGAATTCTTTACCGTCAACAAGGATCTTCTTCACCTGCTTGCCATTGATCTTGATGGATCCGTCGTCGCTGATCTCTGCACCTGGCAGGCGGCGCACCAGTTCTTCGGCCACAGATCCTTCCGGTGTACGGAAGGCATTGGCATTATAGACAAAGGTATCGGCCTTGAGCGTCACCTTCTGGGCACGGGCCGTCACCGTGGCACCCTTCAGCATAATGGCGTCGGGCTCCAGTTTGATCGTACCGGCATGATAGTCTTTGTCTTTCAACGTGATCTTCTTCGTGTAGGTCTTGAAACCCACATAGGTCACCTGCAGGGTATAAGAACCCTCAGGGGCCTTGATGGAGAATCCTCCTTCTGTGTTAGTGACGGCGTTGGCAATGACCTTCTCACCACTCAGCAGGGCGGCGGTAGCCTGAATGACGGCTTCCTGCGTGTCCTGTTCTACTACTGTTCCTCTAACTGTTCGCTGTGCAAATGCTACGACTGTCACCGTCAGGGCAACAATCAACAATCCTATTTTCTTCATTGATAGTTGTGAATTTATGACTCTTTGACGCATGAACGGGATAAAAGTTTAACGGAAAGTAAAAAAAATCCCATTTCTTATGGCCATTATGAAAAAAAAGTCGTACCTTTGCAGCATCAACAACAAACGAGCAACCATAAGCATAGAAAGATGAACCCGCAAAAGGTTGTTATTTCCGAAAATCTGACAGAGACCCTCACGGCAGCCGTGGCTGAATGTGAGCACGACCGCACCTTTCTCCTCGTGGATGAGACGACGGAGCGCTGTTGTCTGCCATTGGTCAGCGACATGAGTTGCATCCGCGGTGCCAGGACCATCGTCATTGGCGCCACCGATACGCACAAGACGCTTGACTCTTTGTCACATGTGTGGGAAGCCTTAGGCGAGGGTGGTGCCACCCGTCACTCCTTATTAATAAATATAGGAGGAGGCATGGTGACCGACCTGGGAGGCTTTGCGGCCTCCACCTTTAAACGGGGCATCAATTATATCAACATCCCTACAACGCTGCTCGCGATGGTCGATGCCAGCGTGGGAGGAAAGACGGGCATCAACTTCCGGGGACTGAAAAACGAGATCGGCGTGTTCAGCAATGCCAGCACCGTCATCCTCGACACGGCATTCCTTAAAACCCTTGATGCCGCAAACATCTGTTCGGGCTACGCCGAGATGCTCAAGCACGGACTGATATCGAATGAGAAGATGTGGGCTGAACTCGTCAACTTCGACCTCACCCAACCAGATCTGGAACAATTGCGTACGATGGTGGCCGACAGCGTCGCCGTCAAACAGCGCATCGTCACAGAAGACCCCTTGGAACAAGGCATCCGCAAGGCACTGAACCTCGGCCACACCATTGGCCACGCCTTCGAGAGTTTCTCCCTACAGTCATCTCTCTCACCCCTCACCTCTCACCACTCACCTCTTTTACATGGCTATGCTGTGGCATACGGCCTCATCAGCGAACTGTACCTGAGCACCGTCAAGACGGGATTCCCCTCTGACAAGATGCACCAGACGGTGAGTTTCATCAAGGAGCACTACGGGAAGATGACTGTTACCTGCGATGACTACCCCACCCTGCTGGAACTCATGACCCACGACAAGAAGAACGTGGCTGGAACGATTAATTTCACCCTCTTAGGCGGTATCGGCGACATCCGTATCAACCAGACCGCCTCGAAGGAAGACATATACGAGGCACTCGACTTCTACCGCGAGTGCTGACGAAGGACGACCAATCAACTTAATAGACCTGATCATATTACTAACTAATCGCAGATAGGGTCGCTCGTGAGAGTAGCCCTATCTCTTTTAAAGAGAGGTGAGAGGTGAGAGAAAAGATAATAGTCACTAACAATTAAACATAAAGGATATGAAGAAACTATTCATGCTGACGGCAGTGCTGCTGACAAGTGTCTGCACGCAGGCACAGCAACTGCCACTCGTCTACGAAACAGAGAACACCGGTATCAACGCCAACCCCGTGCTGCCCACGAAGGAACAGGGCACGAAGGTTGAAGCCCTGCCAGACCCCCTCGCATGGTCTGACGGCAGCGGACGTGTCAAGGACTTCAAGGACTGGAGCCTCCGCCGTGGTGAGATTGCCAAGGAGATCCAGCACTATGAAATTGGAACCAAACCGACAGTAGACCCTTCTGCCGTAAAGGCACGGATGGATGGCGACACGCTGAAGGTGACCGTCACCGTGGGCGGACAGTCGCTCGAACTCAGCGCCCTCATCAACTATCCCTCTACAGGCAGCGCCCCCTACCCTCTGATGATCGGCACCAGCGGCATCTCACTCCCCAAGAGCATCTTTGAAAAGCGTCCTATCGCCACGATGGTCTACCGTGAGTCACAGGTGAACAACTATAGTCAGTTTGGTGCCCGCTTCGGCCGTAAGCCTGCCGGACGTGGCAACTACGACTTCGACCGTCTCTACCCCGACCTGAAAGACAACGGCGCCTACAGCGAGTGGGCATGGGGACTGAGCCGACTCATCGACGGTCTGCAGCAGTTAGGTCCTGAGGTGACGAAGATCGACACGAAGCATATCGGTGTGACAGGATGCAGTTATGCCGGCAAGATGGCCCTCTTCTGCGGCGCCTTCGACGAGCGTGTGGCACTGACCATCGCCCAGGAGCCTGGCGGCGGCGGAGTCGCTAACTGGCGATACTCCCGCTGGCTGAACATCCAGCCAGAGGCCGAGCAAGTGGAGAACCTCGACAAGACGGACTACAACTGGTTCAAAGAGAGTCTTCGTGAGAACTACGGTGAGGAGAACGTGGCCTACCTGCCCCACGACCACCATGAACTGGCAGCGATGGTCTGTCCGCGCGCCCTGCTGATGTTGGGCAATCCTGATTTCGTGTGGTTGGCTGACCCTTCTGCCTACGTCTCAATGAACGGTGCCATGAAGGTGTGGGAGCAGTTCGGCATCGCCGACCGTGTGGGCTATTCCATCGTCGCCAATCACGGCCACTGTCAACTGCCTGAGGTGCAGTTCCCTGAGGTGGAGGCATACATCGACCGCTTCCTCCTCGGCAAGACAGATGCAAACACCACCGTCCGCATCGCCCCAGAGCCCTACAAGGACATCGATCTCAACTACTGGATTCCTTGGTAGGGAAACTTCCTCCCCTAAGTTAGGGGAGGTCAGGAGGGGTCTGAAGATGCGCCAATCCCTCGCCCTTTGCTAATCCCTCTGCCTGCCTTCTGGCAGGCTTTTTTGTTTCCGTCATGGGAATCTCGCTGACATGAATGTACGCTTTCGGACGCTGGAACTTGGGCAGCACCGCCTCACAGACCCTCTTCGCCTCTTCCACATCGCCCTCCGTCAGCATCACGACCACCTCGCCAAACTTCTTGTCCGGCCTTTTACTTATTAAATAAGGTATGCGTAAATGGCCTTTCAGCATCCGTTCCACCTCCTCCGCCTGGATCTTGATTCCCCCGGAGCAGATCACATTATCCTTCCTTCCCAGAATCTTGAAGGGGACATTGGCGACACAGGGGGACTGTCCCTCGTGTGCGGAGTTCGCGGAGCACATCAGGGACTGTCCCCTCTGTGTCGCCAACTCTGCGATATCATTCGTCACCAGCCGCTCTTGACACACCTCCGGCGCATCGATCACCAGACACCCCTCCTCATTCAGACTGACACTCACCGACGGGAACGGCGTGTACCACTCCGATGCCTCTGGCCCATTCAGTCGTCTCAATGCGATATGCGATAACGTCTCCGTCATCCCATACGTACTCCACACATGATTCGGAAACGTCTTCAGTTCCTCAGCCATCGCCTCGTCGATGGCTCCACCGCCAATAATCAGGTGCTTGATCATCATCAGCCGCTCTCTCTCCCCCGGCACCTGCAACGAGTTATACACCTGCATCGGCACCATCGCCGCGAAGGTTTCCCCTCCTAAGTTCTTGCGTCCCTTCGGTAGCAAGCGAGCAAAGCTCGAGCGAGGAGGGGATAGGGGTGGTCTGAACAAGCGTAAATCCCACGCTTGACATTTCTGTTTCACCAATGGATGTCCGCTTGGCTCAACGACAATCAACCTCAGGCCTCTCTCTATCGCCCGCACCACCATCATCTTGCCAGCGATATAGTCGAGCGACATACAGAGCAAGGCCGTATCGCCCTCCTTCAGTCCTAAGAAGTCACAGGTGATCTTCGCCGAGGCCAGCATCCGCCGCTTCTCCACCAGCATCCGCTTCGGCTCCCCAGTACTCCCGCTCGTCTTCACCTCGACATACGGACTGTCGCTATTCCATTCTACCAAAAACTTCTCTAAAGTTATCATCTACAGATTTTAAGACATAAGAACATCGATGTTTTTTTTAGACATAAGAACATAAGAACATATTTTTTATTCCAACAACACTTGTTAGAGTTGGTCCAACAACTCTCTACCCTTCTTAGTCAGATAGTATGATTGCATTGGATGATTTGGAGCCTCAGGATAAAGCATCGCAATATAACCTGCTTCAATGTTTGGCACAATATATGTGCTCACAAATCCTTTTCTATCCTTTCTCTGCATCGATTCCATCAAGGCTCTCAGATTTGAGCCATTTGCTCCAATAGCGGATAATAAAGCTTTTAAACGCTTAGCTTTTGCTATCTCGCGTTTTGAGGTTGAGGGGGTTGAGGGGGTTGAGGGGGTATTAACTTGTGGGGTTGTGGGGTTGTGGGGTTGTATGGTTGCGCGTTTGAATGTGACCCACACGAATGCCGCATTCTGATTGAACTCTGGTTCTGGAAGATTAGCTTGCTTACAAGCATCTACCATGCGACCTACGCCACTACCCCAATTTTCCAAGAACGTAGTCTCATCACCTTGTATGATCACTTTTACATCCTCTATTGTCATAATACCTTCTATCTTTCTAATATGTTTGCAAAATTACAACTTTTTGGGCAAAAAGACAACGTTTTGTTCGAATTATATATGATTTACAATTTTTATTAGTCATAATTTATACCTTTGCACCCAAAATGGTTTCAACAAAAAAATGAAGGAAATTCGAAAAAAGTTATCGTTTTGCTTAGTTTTTCGGTTCGCTGAATCGTCCCTGTAGTGTATGACTGATTAAAAAGTCTGTTTATGACCAGAGAAGAATTTGAAAACATATACCGTCAGCATTATGCCAAGATGTACCGTCTAGCAAGGACGATGCTCTATGATGTCGACGAAAGCAAGGACGTGGTGAGCGACATCTTCGCCCGACTGCTACGAGAT
>Ga0256404_1000826_pt1 | contig 79427 bp, 66 predicted proteins | sample RumenRJG_01DNA_FD_185990 | JGI IMG/M metagenome (GOLD analysis project Ga0256404, IMG submission 185990) | Bovine rumen microbial communities from Lethbridge, Alberta, Canada - RJG_01 | ecosystem: Host-associated > Mammals > Digestive system > Stomach > Rumen | place: Canada: Alberta | collected...
ATAGGCGCGAAGCGCCGCATTTTTTGCGGTTATTGTCAAGTGTTTTTTGATAAAAAAGTGGGGGATTTTATAAAAAAAGGAATCTGGAAGTCTTATAGAATGGGACTTAGAGATTCCGAGAGATTATCGCATTGCGGAATGGAGGACAAATGTTAGAATTCAAATATGATACCCAGTTATTAATTGAGGGAAAAGACCTTGACGAAGATGTTATCAGTGATTATTTTACAAACAATTTTAAAGGTGACTGCCTGTTAGCAGTAGGTGATGATGAATTAATTAAAATTCATTTTCATACAAATGAGCCTTGGAAAGTATTAGAATATTGTTCATCATTAGGCGAGATATATGATATCGTAGTTGAAGATATGGACAGACAGGCAAGAGGACTTAAAGGTTAAGATAAATCTGATATAGTGAAAATTAAATGTCCGCCTATGGAACATACTTAATAAATAATAGTGTATGTTTCATAGACGGACATTGTTATTTAGAAGCTGGTGTTACGTCCATATTTTTAGGTAATACAAGATTTAATATAATAGATACTATAAATACAACAGCTACGCAGTTTTCAGCAAATACAGTTTCTACAATCTTTGGGAAAATGCCAAAGATTTCAGGAACCTGTGTGAAACCGATACCAATACTTAATGAAAGTGCTGCAATTGTGATATTTCTCTGTGTGTATCCGCATTTTCCTATCATCTGTAAGCCGCTTACGACAATGTTACCGAACATCATAAGTGTACAACCACCAAGAACTGCATCAGGAAGAGTTGCAAGCAATGAACCAAAGAATGGGAATATGCCTGCGAGTAACATTATAATAGCACCGGCAGCGATTGCAAATCTGTTGACAACCTTAGTCATTGCCACCAGACCGACATTCTGGCTGAATGATGTAATTGGCAGACAACCAAATACTGATGATAATGCGCTTATAAAACCATCACATGCAATAGAGCCGGAAGTTTCTTTAAGAGTAACATCACGATTTAATCCGGAAGCAGCTAATGCAGATGTATCACCGATAGTTTCCGTTGCAGATACTAAGAAGATTAATGTAACGGAAATAATTGCATTAATGTTGAATTCAGGTTTGAAAGGCATAATTGATGGAAATGCAATAATCGAAGTATTCTGTAATGCGGAAAAATCAATCACACCCATACAAGCAGCAACGATATAGCCGACAATTAAACCGAATAATACTGAAAGCTGTTTTAAATAAGATTTAGCAAATATATTGAAAATAATACAGCTTAATAAAGTAACTGTTCCGATAATCCAGTTCTTAGCTGAACCAAAATTCTCTGTACCTGAACCACCACCAAATGATGAAGCTCCAACTGAAAGAAGTGAGAAACCGATAGCAGTTACAACGCTTGCAGCTACAATTGGTGCGATAAGCTTAATCCAGTATTTAGCAAAAAGACCAAGTACACCCTCGATAATACCACCGACCAGAATCGCACCGACAATTGCGTTATAGCCATACGTAGGTCCGATGTAGCAGAAAACGGAAACAAATGTAAAACTGATACCCATAACAATTGGAAGTCCTGAACCAATACGCCATATAGGGAAAAGCTGTATGAGTGTACCTATTCCGGCAATTATCATTGCACTCTGAATAAGCATTGCGGTTTGTGAAGCTGACAGGTTACAAGCACCTGCCACTATAAGAATTGGTGAAATATTAGCAACAAACATTGCTAATATATGTTGTAAACCAAATGGTATTGCCTGAGTGACAGGAATTTTGCCATCAAGTTTATAGAGATTAGCTGTCGAAACAGTAGAATTTGTACTTTTCATTTCTTTTCTTATCCTCTTTTCATATAGTATTACAGTAATATTACAGATGTGATGTTGGGCAAAAGATTTTCTGACACCAAATTACTGCTCACGAAACTGTATTGTACCGTTTGCAGCATCCATACTTTCGACAATAGCAAGTGACTCTAACTGATAACCAAGATTTCTTATGATACGTCCGCCTGATTGGAAGCCCTTTTCGATTGCAATACCGATGCCCTCAACTGTTCCGCCTGCTTCATTTACAATAGAGATTAATCCCTGTAATGCACAGCCATTTGCAAGGAAATCATCGATAATTAAAACCTTATCATCAGAATTTAAAAATTTCTTAGACACTATAACCTGATTCTTGCATTTATGAGTAAATGATTCTACTTCAGCAATATACATCTCACCCTCAATATTTATACTTTTTGATTTCTTTGCAAATACAACAGGAACATTGAAGTATTTAGCAACAACACAGGCGATACCGATACCTGATGCTTCGATAGTTAAGATTTTATTGATTGGTTTATCCGAAAAACGGCGTTTAAACTCTTCGCCCATCTGTTCAAATAAGCTAATATCCATCTGGTGATTGAGAAAACTGTCAACTTTTAAAACATTTCCCTCTTTAACAATGCCGTCTTTAATAATTCGTTCTTCTAAAAAATTCATTTTTATCCTCTTTTCTACTACAATATATTTAGAATAGGTTAACAAATTTTATGGATTATGGCAACCAAAAGATAAGAAAAATTACATATAAAAATTGGAAAGTCAATAATTCTTATATTTATATCTGCAGATTCGTTTAATATAGATGATTTGATTCCAATATGTATGTGCGAAGTTTGAGTTAATAACATAATAAGCAGCATTTATATGGATTGACATTTTAAATTTACATAGTAAGATAGAGAAAGTGATAGAAAATGATAAAAATGGAGATGAATTTATGATAATCAGATTAATTGAAGATAGAGATAAAGAAGAAGTTCTGGAGATGATGAAAGTATTTTACGCATCACCTGCTGTTTTGCATAAAGCACCTGAAGAAATATTGAAAAAGGACATAGATGATTGTATTGGTAAATGTCCATTTATCGAGGGATATGTATTTGAATGTAATTCAGATGATAAGAAAGGGCTAAACGAAGAAGATAAAGAAAATAAAATCGATAAAATCGCAGGTTATGCTATGCTTGCAAAGAGCTATTCTACTGAATATGGCGGAATGTGCGTATGGGTTGAGGATATATATATTAAAAATGAGTACAGGGGAATGGGTATAGGCTCTAAATTCTTCGAAAAATTACAGGATATGTACGGAGATGATTCAGTCAGATTCAGACTTGAGGTAGAACCTGAGAACGAAAGAGCAGTTGCGGTATATGAGAAATGCGGATATAAAAAGTTACCATATATGCAGATGACAAAGGAATTATAAAAAAAGTATTGACATAAATTCAGACCAACTGGTTAAATCAGGAGATTATTATGAGTAAAATATATGAAGAGAAAAATGACGAAAATGAAATTATAATAAGAACAGCTACTGTAGATGATGCAAAGGCATTATTAGATATTTACAGACCATATGTAGAAAAGACTGCGATAACATTTGAATATGATGTGCCTACAGTAGAAGAATTTCGAAGCCGTATAGAGAAAACGTTGAAGAAATATCCATATTTAGTTGCAGAAGTTAATGGCGAAGTGGCTGGATATGTTTATGCCGGTGCATTTAAGGGACGGGCAGCATATGACTGGGCAGTTGAGACAAGCGTGTATGTCAAGGAAAATATGAGAAAAATGGGGCTTGGTAAATTACTATATGCCCAGATAGAGAAGATTTTGAAGAAACAGAATATTGTAAATCTTTATGCCTGCATCGCATATGCGGAGGTTGAAGACGAATATTTAACAAATGCAAGTGTAAGATTCCATAAACATATGGGATATGAATGGATTGGCGAATTCCATAAATGTGGATATAAATTTAACAGATGGTATGATATGGTGTGGTTAGAGAAAATGCTCGGCGAACACATAGATAACCAGCCGGCGGTTATTAAATTTGCAGATTTGGAAATTTAGAAATAAATAGAAGTGAAAGAAAATGAAAACGAATCATAAATCAGAAAATAAACACAGTATAGTTTCAGAGGGAGATTTATATGGTAAGGAGAAAATTGGCAAAATTTTACTAAAAATTGCACCACCCGTTATGTTCGCACAGTTAATTCAAGCATTATACAATATTGTTGACAGCCTGTTTGTGGGAAAATATTCAGAAAGCGGTCTTACAGCGTTGTCAATAATTTATCCGATGCAGTTATTAATGATAGCTTTAGGCGTCGGAACCGGTGTGGGCATTAATACAAATATGGCTTATTATCTCGGAATAAAGAAGAAAGATAAGGCTGATGAGAACGCAGGAATCGGAACTCCGTTAGCACTTGTGTTATGGATATTATTTGCGGTAATATGCTTTTTTATTATGCCGGTATATGCGAAAATGTCTACAGATTCGAAAGAAGTCATAAGATATGTAGTGATATATGGGCGAATTGTCTGCGTGGCAAGTATAGGATTATTTCTTGAGAGCGTATGGAGTAAGATTCTCCAGGCAAGAGGTGATATGAAAACACCTATGTATGCCCAGATTGCAGGAGCAATGACTAATATAATCTTAGATCCTATTTTGATTTTTGGAATGTTTGGTGTAAGAAAATGCGGTATCGCAGGTGCTGCAATTGCAACAGTAGCAGGACAGATAGTAGCAGCCTTAATTGTATTTAAGAAAGCATACCATAGGCCACCACATATTTCTAAATTTCTTCCTGAAATTAAGAGAATATATATACTTGGAATACCTAATATATTAATGCAGTCAGCATATACATTTTACATATTGGGTTTAAACCTGATTCTGGCAGAATTTTCAGACCAGGCGGTGACCGCACTTGGATTATATTATAAATGGCAGACATTTTTCTTTATTCCGTTGGGAGCATTGCAGACCTGCATAGTACCTGTAATAAGCTACAATTATGCGGCAGGAAGTTTAGACAGATGTAGAAAGACATTATCTACCTCTTTAATTGCAGGGGTATGCCTTATGGCAGTCGGAACATTGTGCTTTGAAACAATTCCGTCACAGATGCTTTCAGTATTCACAAGTGATAAAACAGTAATAGAAATAGGAACGATAGGCTTCAGATTTATAGGCTTTAGCTTTATTCCAATGGTAACTTCATTAATATTCCCGGTATTCTTCCAGGCGATAGGTCGTGCATTAAAAAGCTCGGTATTAACAATAGTAAGAACTGTTGTATTATTTGTTCCATTAGGTTATATATTCTCAAGATTTGGACTTAATAAATTCTGGCTTACGTTCATAATTACGGAATTGCTTACGTCTTCACTAGGTGTATACTTTTATAAAGACTTCTTACGCAAAACCATAAAAGAAAAATAATTTATAATGCAGACTTCGCACATATAAGGATTCGTTTTTATTTACTGCTGTAGAATGAATTTGACATATATAAATATTAGAAATCATTGTAAAAATTGCGTAAATTTGTCATATGTTATCTTTTTGCTCAAAGTTTGTGTACATTCACGATACAGACATTAAGCCGAGGTGTCCGTCTATGACACACGCTCTCATATTTCTTAATCTAGTGGGTGTAAATGCCGCCATCTGCAGAGGTTATTACGGTGCCGCCAATCAAACGTGCTTCGCTTGAACGGTGATTTACGGCACCGCCCTTTTGCATCTGGCGGCATATAACGCCCACACGATACGGCATAAATCGAGCGTGTGTCATAGACGGATACCTCGGTTTAAATGTCTGGATATTGAATGAACACGAATAATCAAAAGAGCAAAAAGATAATATCGACAAATTAGCAATTTGAAACACGATTTCTAATATTTATATATGCAAGGTCATTCAATGGTAGCTTCTAAAAGAGTCCTTATATGCGCGAAGTCTGCTTATATAAATTATTTTTATTTTATGCAATCAAAAGAAGTCTTAAAACGTATACATAGTGAAAGACAAAGCACATACATTCGCGAATAATATGAACTGATTATATCAGGTGGTGTTTTGCAAATAACTTACAGTTTTATCTGACTGCAAGATGGAATGGATTGGAGAATATTGTTTTGACTGATAATGAAATGACAGAAATTTATAACAGAAATGTCCTATCGGTGTATCGACTATGCTTTTCATATCTTAAGAATGTGACTGATACAGAAGATATAGTGCAGGAAACATTTGTAAAAGCATTTATGAGAGATAAGGCATTTGAAAATGAAAGACACGAAAAAGGGTGGCTCATAATGACTGCCGGGAATATGTGTAAAGACCTGCTTTCACATTGGTGGAGGAAAAACAGGAATTTAGACGATTATGAAACCTTACAGGCTAAAGCAGGTTTTGATATTGATGAGACTTTCATAGAGATTATGAAATTGCCGCCTAAATATAAAACTGTTATTTATATGTACTATTATGAAGAATATTCTACCCGGGAGATAAGTGAAATATTGAAGAAAAATAAATCAACAGTATGTAGTCTGCTTAAACGTGGCAGAGAGATTTTAAAAGAAAGACTGGGTGAGAATAATGAAGAATAGTAATGATAGATTAAAAGCAAAAATAAAAGATTCATATTCCAAAATTGCAGTTGATAATAGCAAAACAGAAAGAATGTTAGGTGATATTATGGCAGCAGTAAAGGATAAGAAAGAGAAGAAAAAAAGTGTATTTTTTATCGGCGTTGTGTGTGTACAGATGGTGGCAATAGTTATTTTATTAACCGTTGTGATTAAGAATGGAACTAAGTTAGGTGATGAACCTCAGACTACGAGGAGGGTGGCAACAAAATTTGATACTATTAATGAATCAAATGATAAAGAAACAGACAGTAAAAATACAAGTACCACTGAGAATATAACATCTGAGGATGTGACTAAGAATACTAATACAAATAATAATGATATTCCGCAGGATATAATTAAAAATATAATAGAAGAGACAGTATATAATAATAATTTCCTATGGTTATATAGAAATGAAGTATCTCTGGAAAAAGGAACTAACCTTACTAATGCCGATAAACTATGGTATATACTTAACCTTGTAGGCAATGGTGAAAAAATTGACATATTTAGTGAACCGGAAATAAGTGGAGAACTTATAAGAAATTACTTCCAGAAGAGTTGTATAAGCAGCAGTGGGCTTGAACTTACGGATATCGGATATTATGGCAGCAGTGATATTATCTATAATTACGATAAGAAAAGTGATACATTTATTTATAATGAAGATTTTAAAGCCAGAGGTGTATCATTAGCAGTACCGGCATATTATAAACTTGACAGCCTTAGACAAAGTGATAACCAATATGTGGCAGATATTACAATTCTATATGTTGGTGATATGGTATCAGATTTTGAAAATGAATGGGCTAAATGCAGATTATATTTTACTTATAATAATGCATTAGAAGATAGAAATGGCATAAATGTGTATGGAACATTCAAGGATTCGGGATATCCGCAGAATCAGGAAGCATATTTCGATTATATAGCAAATAAGGGTATGTCAGAAAATATGAATGTTACAACCCATAAATTAGTATTTAGCGTTTCGGATAGTGGAAATATTGTTGTATCAGAGTTCTATTCGGTAACACAATAATATGTTGACACCAATAATATATTTTTATATAATTTAATTAGTTTACGAGAGGATAAAGATAGATAGGAGATTGGTGGATTATAGAAACTAGAAAATATTATATAGTGCTTTTTATATTCGCCAGATGATTCTGGCGAATTTTTTTACTTACTAGGAAATTTCGTTGAAATTGTCCTAGTAAGTAAAAACGCTCCGCGAGGATCGCACTGCGGTGGAGCAGAAAATGTTGCTATCGCAACCCGCCGCAGGCGGAGAATGTCGCAAGCGACATTCTTTATTCTGTGGTGAGAAGTATATTTGGATAAATTTAGAGGTGATAGAATGACAAGTGATTTTATGGGAGACTTGTTATAAAATTATGTGAAGGCGCTTATGTGGCAGATAAATTGTATGAAAACATAAATATAGTAAAGACTATAAATTAAACAGGAAGTGAATGTTTGCTATGGATATAAAAGAATTAATTGGTGAAGCAACAGAATACGATAAAAAGCTTGCACTAGAGGAAAAGAAACCAAAAAGTTGGTGTAAAAGTGTAAGTGCATTTGCAAATACATTTGGTGGAGCATTGATTTTTGGTATATCTAATGAGGGAATGGTTGTCGGACTTGAAAATCCGGAAGGTGATGCAGAAAAGATTAGTGAAGTGATTAAGACAAGACTCGATCCAATTCCGGAATTTAAGCTTAGATTTTATCAAACCGAAGATGGTAAGGTTTTGATCATACTTGATGTATATAAGGGTAACGAAACCCCATATTATTATTCAGGAGATGGAGTATTGGAAGCTTATGTTCGTGTTGGAAATGAAAGTGTAAAGGCAACTGCGACTGAATTGAAGCGTCTTGTTCTTAGAGGTAAGAACACATCATATGATTCGCAGAATTCTACCTATAAGGTGGAGGACTATGCATTTTCAAAGCTTAAAGAAAGATATAAAAAATGGACTGGAAATAGCTTCGATGATAAAGATTTGATTTCTTTTGGTCTGGTAAATGAACAGGGAAACTTGACCAATGCAGGAGCGTTACTTGCCGATGAAAGTCCTATTCGTTGTTCAAGGCTGTTTTGTATAAGATGGAATGGGTTGAATAAAAGTGGTGGTGCAGTCGATGCATTAGATGATGCTGAGTATTCGGGCAGTGTTATTTCATTGATTGAAAATGGAGAAGCCTTTATCAAACGTAATTGCAAAATGAAATGGCGTAAAACAGCAAATTCAAGGGAAGAAATGCCGGAGTATGTAGAGCGAAGCTATCATGAAGCACTCGTAAATGCTTTGGCACATCGTGATTATCTAGTCAATGGAAGTGAAGTTCATATTGACATATATGATGACAGAATGGAAATCTATTCTCCGGGAGGAATGCCAGACGGGTCCATGATTCAGGACAGAGATCCGCTTATGGTACCGTCAACCAGAAGAAATCCGGTTCTTGCCGATGTATTAAACAGGCTTGGATATATGGAACGTAAAGGTAGTGGATTTGGAAAGATTATTAGTGGATATGAATTTCAAATTAATTATGATGAGAGTAAAAGACCATTATTCCGTTCAGACAGATATCAGTTTACTGTAGTAATGCCGAACCTGAACTATGATGTTCTTCAAGATTTTGAAGAAAATGAGACAATGTCCGAATCAATGTCCGAATTAATGTCCGAATCAATGTCCGAATTGGAAAGAACAAGAATGCAGATTATTTTGCACTATCTCGATACAAATAAAGAAATAAATAGCTCTATTGCAGCAAAATTATTGAAAGTGGAAATAAAGACGGCAAGCCGACTGTTATTGAAGGCAGAAAAATTGGATATTCTAAAAAGTTACGGAAAAACAAAGAATAAAGTATATTTTAGAGAATAGTGCAATGAAATGGTGTGAAAGACATAAGATTGATATTGTTGAATAAAAGAAAGGGGCTGCTATGATACCCACAGAAGATATTATACCGATAGTGAAAAACACAATTTCTGCATCAATTAAATGTAACACCCATCGGGGATACATTGGTTGGAGCAGCTGTGATAATATTTGTATGGATATGCATGACTGCCTTGATATGTGTGCTGAGACTTTGGAAATGCGTGGCTATATGGTTGCACTTGAGGCAGCTACATACATTTTAGTATCTGGCGTTAAAAATGAATTATAACTATACATAATTAATCCTAGCCAGTTAAACACAATGATGTTATAATGACGGAAAAGAGTTTACTGTAAACGAGGATAAAGATGGTTTTTAGCAGTTTAATATTTCTATTTAGATTTTTACCTTTAATATTACTGATTTATTATATAGTACCGGGAAAATTTAAGAATATGGTTTTATTATCAGGAAGCCTTGTATTCTATGCTTGGGGTGAGCCAAAGTATGTTCTTATAATGATTTTCTCGACACTTGTAAATTACATTTTCGGAATATTAATAGAGCATTTTAAGAAAAAAGATAAGATTTCTGCATCGAAATATATGGTTGTGGCATCATTTATTGTTAATCTGTCGGTGCTTGGCTTCTTTAAATATGCGGATTTACTTATTAACACAGCAAATAAATTGACAGGAAGTGGGTTTCATTTACTTGAAATTGCACTTCCTGTTGGTGTGTCTTTTTATACATTTCAGACAATGTCATATACGATTGATGTATACAGGGGAAATGTTGCAGCCCAGAGAAATATTATTACATTCGGGACATATGTAACAATGTTTCCGCAATTGATAGCAGGACCGATTGTTAAATATAAAAGTGTTGCAGATGAGCTTAATAACCGCAAGGGAAATATTGATACATTTGCAGAGGGAATAGGGCGATTTATAACCGGCTTAGGTAAAAAAGTTTTATTAGCTAATAACATTGGTAATCTGTGGGACACGATAAAGGCTGTTAATCCGGGAAATATGTCGGTGTTATCTGCATGGCTTGGAATTATCGCATTTACATTCCAGATATATTTTGATTTCTCGGGATATTCAGATATGGCAATCGGATTAGGTAAGATGTTTGGTTTTAATTTTGAGGAGAATTTCAATTATCCGTATATTTCTAAAAGTGTTACGGAATTCTTTAGAAGATGGCATATTTCACTTGGCACATGGTTTAGGGAATATGTCTATATTCCACTTGGAGGAAACCGTTGCGCTGCATATAAACATATCCGTAATATTTTGGTGGTATGGATACTTACAGGCTTGTGGCATGGTGCAAGTTATAACTTTATGTTATGGGGATTATATTACGGCGTAATTCTTATCATAGAGAAGATATTTCTTAAGAAATACATAGACAGACTTCCAGCATTTATACAGCATATATACACTTTATTTATTGTAATTACCGGCTGGGTAATTTTCTCATTTGAAGATATGGGACAGTTAGGAAGATATCTTAAGACAATGTTTAATATTACAGGTGGGAAAATCTATGATAACCAGTCAATTTATCTGTTATATACACACGTAGTTTTACTGATTATATTAATAGTGGCATCGACACCTGTTGCTAAGAAATTAGTAAACAGGCTGTTTGAAATTATAAAGAGTGAGGCGGTTAAAACAGTCCTTACAAATGTTTTCTATGTTGTTGTATTTGCAATGGTAATAGCTTATCTTGTTGATTCAAGCTATAATCCATTTCTGTATTTCAGATTTTAAATAAGGATAGCGTGAAAAATGAAGAAATTAAAAGGAAGCATAAGAAGTAAAGTTACAGTTACAATATTTTTATTAATTTTATCAGGAATGTCAGTATTTGGCTTTGCGGCAGGTGATGAAAGATATTCAGAAAAAGAGAACCGTTATCTTGCAATAAAGCCTGATTTAGACAGAGAGAATCTGTTAAACGGCAAATATCAGGAGGATTACGAAACGTATCTTGCGGATAAGACGGTATTTAGAAATAAATGGATAGAATTTAAGACGTATATCGAGCTTGCAAGCCTTAAAAAGGACGTAAATGGAGTGTATTTCGGAAAAGATAATTATCTGATAGCAAGACAGGATACAGATAAGTTCGAAACGGAAAATGCGGATAAAAACTGTGAATATTTAGAAGAATTTGTGGATAATTACAAGAAAAATACCGATATATGTGTAATGTTAGTTCCAAATACTTCGGAGATTTTAAAGGATAAGCTTCCAAAGTATGCATATAACTTCAATGAAACTAGGTATATTAATGACATTTACAAGGAAATCGGAGAGGATAATACAGTAGATGTAAATGAGATACTTAAGGCTCATAAAGACGAATATCTGTATTATAAGACAGACCATCATTGGACAACACTTGGTGCATATTATGCATTTACGGAGTATGCGGATAAAACAGGAATTAATATAGAGAAATATACGACTAAGTTAGTAACGGATAAATTCTACGGAACAATGAGTTCAAAGGTGAATTTAGAGATTGAAGCTGATAAGGTATACATCTATGAGCCGGATAAGGAAGAAGAGGTATCAGTGAGTTACAATAATTCTACAGAACTTAAAGACAGTCTGTATGAAATGTCAGCACTTGATAAGAAAGATAAATACAGTATATTTCTTGGAGGCAACAATCCATTAGTACAAATCACTACCAATGCTAAGAATGACAGAAAGGTTCTGGTTATAAAAGATTCATTTGCACATTGCTTTATTCCATTTATGATTAGTGGGTTTAGTAAGATAGATGTAGTTGATTTGCGATATTATAATGGGAGTATTGGAAAAATGATAGAAGAGGGCGGTTATACGGATATTCTGGTGCTGTATAATGTTGGAAATTTTGTGGAAGATAAAAATATATATAAGTTAGTGAATTGATATTGGAGAAAATAATGCAGAAAATTTTTATTATAGAAGATGACAGTATAATTGCATCATCGGTTGAGAAGTATCTGAATGGTTTTGGATATGAGACAAGGCTTGTAAGAAAATTTGATAATATAGTGAATGAATTTGCGGAATATAATCCGCATCTGGTATTAATGGATATTTCCCTGCCTTATTATAATGGTTTCTATTGGTGCAGTGAGATAAGGAAGATTTCTAAAGTACCGATTATATTTGTTTCGTCAAGTTCTGATAATATGAATATAGTTATGGCGATAAATATGGGTGGAGATGATTTTATTGCCAAGCCTTTTGAATTATCGCTTCTGTTAGCGAAGATTCAGGCAATGCTTAGAAGAACCTATGATTTTGCTTCACAAACTAATCTTATAGAGCATAACGGACTTATATTGGATATGGGAAATGCGACTGCTACATATAAGGGAAGTGCAATCGAACTTACCAGAAATGAATTTAAGATATTAAAAATTCTTATGGATAACAGGGGCAAAACCGTAAGCAGAGAAGATATAATGACTGTATTATGGGAATCGGACAGTTATGTTGATGATAATACGTTGACGGTTAATGTGACTAGATTAAGAAAGAAATTAGAAAATGCAGGTTTAGAGGGATTGATTGAAACGAAAAAAGGAATGGGGTACTATATAGCGAATGGAGCTTAGTGTGAAAAATACAGATTGATATCTGATTTTTCACACAGCTAAATGTGTCGCAGGCGCCACATTTAGCGTCTATCGCAGAGCCAAATCTGATATTTGGCTCGCGATTCCTCCGGCACTTCGTACCTGCGGAATGGAGCTTAGTATGTTATATAAATATTTGAAACAGAATATTAAAATGATAAGTCTGTATATAACTATAATGATTTTAAATGCTGTTATCTTATATTTCGAAAATGTTGATAAAACAGCGATAATGTATTCGACAAGTGTAATTCTGTATATTGGAATTGTGGTTGTATTATTTGGAATGTTCAGATTCTATAAGAAAAGCAAAGTATTAAAGAGAAAATCAATTCCTAAGAAGTTAACTCCGATAGAAGAAGCATATGTGGATATTATTAATGAAAAGGTAGAAGAGATAGAAAAGCTTAAGTCGGAAAATGGCATAAAGCGTAAAGAGATGATGGAGTTCTATACAATGTGGCTTCATCAGGTCAAGACACCGATAGCAGCACTTAATTTTCTGTTACAGGAGGATGAAGTTAAGGAGTTAGCTAACCATAAGGAATTAGAGAACGAATTATTTAAGATAGAACAATACGTGGAAATGGTTCTGTCATATCTTAGAATGGAAAGTGACAGTACGGATTATGATTTTGAAAAATATTGCTTAGAGGATATAGTAAAGCAGGCTGTAAGAAAATACGCAAGACAATTTATCAGAAAGAAGATAAATGTAGAACTTAACAATCTTGATATGGAAATAATTACAGATAAGAAATGGTTATTATTTGTAATCGAGCAGGTGTTATCAAATGCGCTTAAGTACACGAATGAGGGAAAGATAAAGATATATACAGATGCTTATGAAAGACTTGTAATTGAAGATAGCGGAATAGGGATAGCTAAGGAAGATTTACCAAGAATATTTGAAAATGGTTTCACGGGCTATAATGGAAGAATCGAGATGAAGTCGACAGGAATCGGATTATATCTGTGTAAAAATGTGATGAAAAACATTGGCGGGGACATAACAGCAGACTCGGAAATACATAAGGGAACTAAGATTTTCATAAACCTTACGAAAATGTAAGGTTTATTTTTGTATTGTAAGTTAAATCTATGGAAGTAATAAAGAAATTTAATTATACTCTTATCTGTAATCAGGTAATATATTCTAGTAGAAAAGAGGATTAAAATGAATAAAGCAATTTTAGAAGTAAAAAATTTAAAGAAAATATACACAACAAGGTTTGGTGGAAATAAAGTTCAGGCATTAAGTAATGTTACATTCTCAGTTGATGAGGGTGAGTACGTTGCAATAATGGGTGAAAGTGGTTCGGGTAAAACGACATTATTAAATATTTTGGCTGCACTTGATAAAGCAAGTGACGGAGAAGTCTTATTAGACGGAAAAAATATTATGACACTTAAAGATAAAGAACTTTCAGCCTTCAGACGTGATAATCTGGGGTTCGTATTTCAGGACTTCAATTTAATGGATACATTTTCACTAAAAGATAATATTTTTCTTCCATTAGTATTATCGGGCTGCAAATATGATGAAATGCAGTCAAGACTTGAGCCAATAGCTAAGAAGTTAGGGATAAGTGATATTTTAAATAAATATCCATATGAGGTATCAGGTGGACAGAAGCAGAGAGCAGCAGTTGCAAGGGCATTGATAACAAGACCAAGACTCATACTTGCAGATGAACCAACCGGAGCATTAGATTCCAAAGCAACAGATTCTCTTTTAAGATTATTTGATGATATTAATAATGATGGTCAGACAATTCTTATGGTTACACATTCGACTAAAGCGGCAAGCAGTGCGAAAAGAGTAATGTTTATTAAAGACGGTGAGGTATATCATCAGTTGTACAGAGGAACATTGAGCAGAGAGGAAATGTTTGCAAAGATTTCAGATACTCTTACAATGATTACTTCGCAGAAATAGACAGACATTATAAGACAATTATTTAATTAATCATAAATGTGTAATGCAATTGCTTATATCTATATACAGACAGAACTAAGAGATTGCATTGAAAATGGAGGAAAAAATGAAGAAAACAGGTAAAAATAAAGCATTTTATCCAAGGCTTGCATTAGAAAATATCAGAAAAAACGGTAAATTTTATTATCCATATCTTATAACATGTGTATTTACAATTGCAATGTTTTATATAATAAGTTTCTTATCGTTCAATACCGGACTTGACGTTATAAGAGGTGGAGAATCATTAAGAATTATTTTAAAGTTTGGAATGGGTGTTATCGGAATATTTTCATTTATATTTCTGATATATTCGAACAGCTTTTTGACAAAAAGAAGAAAAAGAGAATTTGGTATCTACAACATACTTGGTATGGAGAAGAAACACATTGCCAAAATAATGGTAATTGAAAATATATATACAACAATAGGAACATTGATTGTCGGAATCTTAAGCGGAATAGTATTTAGCAGATTAATGCTTATGATTCTTAGCAAAATGGTACGTTTTGATTCGAAAATTAAATTTGATATAAGTGTAACAGGTATTTTAATTACTGTGGCAGTATTTGCAATGATATTTATGATAATTCTGATTGGAAATCTTATAGCAATCGCACGTTCTAAGACAATAGAACTTCTTAGTGGAAGTAATGTCGGTGAAAAAGAGCCTAAGACTAAGTTATTAATAGCTATTTTAGGTGTGACAATGTTAGTTATCGGTTATTATCTTGCAATGACAACGGAATCGGCAACAGAAGCACTTAAGAGATTCTTCATAGCTGTATTATTCGTAATTGTTGGAACATATTTTATATTTATTGCAGGCAGTATAGCTATACTTAAAATACTTAAAAATAATAAGAAGTTCTATTATAAGGTTAATAATTTTACGGCAGTATCAGGAATGATTTACAGAATGAAGAAGAATGCAACAGGTCTTGCAAGTATATGTATTCTATCAACTATGGTGTTAGTTGTTGTGTCAACTACAGTATCTATGTATATTGGTGTTGATGATGAGATGAAATACCGTTATCCGAATGATATTACTATTGATAAAACATATAGATTTTCAGAAGTAAATAATATTGAAGATATGAATACGTCTAATGAAGATTTCAGGGAAACAATATTAAATACAGTAGCTAAAACAGGGATTCAGGTAAAGCGCTTCAGAGCATACGAGGAATGTACAATAACAGCTACTTATGAAAATGGTAAATATAATTATATCGGATATTATGGAAGTGATGATACTCATGAGTTCCATGTCATATCAGCTAAGGATTATGAAAATATTACCGGAGAAAAGGTCGAACTTAATAGTGACGAAGTATATGTATACAGCGCCGATAAGAAAGTAAAAGACGAATTTACCATTGGTAATTATAGCTTTAAGGTAAAAGGTCGAATTGCCAAATTCGATATGGAAACTGATTATATGAGAAATATGCATTTGCTTGTGGTTAAAGATGGCGAGGTCCTAAGACAGATTTATCTTGATAAATGTGATAAGTTAGGAATTACGACAGAGAATTCAGAAGATGTAATGCCTATCTGTTATATGATGAAGATTGATTTTAATGCATCCGATGAAAAAATATCAGATTGTTATAGTAAAATATTAGACGCCTGTGACAAGTTGAATTATGATGTTATGTTTTCATGTCGTGCTTATGCAAAAGATGAATTCTATATATTGTATGGTGGCTTATTGTTCATTGGAATATTCTTAGGCATATTATTCTTAAGCATTACTGTACTGATTATCTATTATAAACAGATTACAGAGGGCTATGAGGATAAAGAAAGGTTCGACATAATGCAGAAAGTCGGAATGAGCCATTCAGAGGTGAAGAAGTCGATTAAAACCCAGGTATTAATGGTATTTATGCTTCCAATTGTGGTAGCAACAATTCATGTAGCAGGAGCGTTTAAAATGATAAAGAATATACTTATGTCATTGAATCTTAAAAATGATTCATTATTCATAAGATGTACACTTGGAACAATAGGAATATTTGTCATAGTCTATGCATTGGTATATCTTCTTACATCTAAGGTATATTATAATATTGTAGAGAATAAAAAGTAGACATTGAAGTGAGAAAAGTAGACATTGAAATGTAAAAAGTAGACATTCGGCACAAAAAAGTAGATATTCAGAACAAAAAAGTAGACATTGAATATACAAAAGTACAGTAAAAAGTGGTATAATTATCAGTATAAATGAATTGTAGTTATTGTTGTAAAATGCAAGATTATGAAATGAGGTAGGCGAATATGGAAAGGGACCCGTTTAAGGAATATTTGAAAGAGTCTGAACCTGATAAGGTTAGTAAAGGATATGCGTGGAGTACGGCAATAGGACTTCAGGCAGTAGATGGACTACGACCATCTAAGTATCTGGTTGAAACTGCTATACAGAATATTGATGGTAAAATTACTGTTAGGGAAGCTAAGAATCTTATTGACAGCTATTATGAGGAAAGACCTGTGCATATGTCAGATGATGATAGGACCGAAGAAGCTGATAAGGTAGCATCACGTATTGCAGAGATATTGTCAGAAACAGCATTTTCGTTTTCGCCAAATGAATATATCTCAATACATCGTAAATTATTTCAAGGAATTTATGACCACGCAGGCAGAATAAGAGATTACAATATTACTAAAAAAGAATGGGTTTTAGACGGAGCAACTGTTATGTATGGCAGCGCTTCAGAACTTCGTGCAACGCTTGAGTATGATTTTTCACAAGAGAGGAACTTTAGTTATAAAGGTCTTTCGATGAATGAGATTATTCATCATCTTGCAGTATTTATATCGAGATTATGGCAAATTCATATTTTCGGAGAGGGCAACACCAGGACAACAGCAGTATTTTTTATTAAATATCTGCGAACACTAGGCTTTTATACAACGAATGATATTTTTGCTGAAAATGCCTGGTATTTTAGAAATGCGCTTGTACGTGCTAATTATACAAATCTTCAAAAAGGTATTCACGAAACAACAGAGTATCTTGAATTATTTCTAAGAAATATGCTCTTAAATGAGAAAAATGAACTTCATAATCGTAATTTGCACATAAGTGGTGAATTTGATAATGTGAGAACAGATATTGTTAAGGAAGATTTGGACATTGAAGATGAGAAAACAGATAAGAGAGCATATAATGTAAAAGAAAAAGTAGATATTGAAGCAGATAAAATGGATATTACAAATGGAAAAGTAGACATTGAATGTGTATTTTCTGATAATTTAAGTAATTTTTCAACTAAGACAATTGCTCATATTTATAAAATGTTCAATAAGTATGGGTATAATGAAGTCTTTGGACGAAGTGCTGTCAGAGAACTATTAGAACTTAAAGATTCAAGTGTTTCTAAATTGCTTTCTAAATTATTGCAATCTGATATTATCGAAAATGTATCAGGTTATGGTAAAGGAAAGTATAAATTCAAACAAAATGATTAAGAAGAATAACCTGTAATTTCAACACATATAATAGATACAAATGTATAAGGTGGAGTGTAATATGTGTGGAATTGCAGGTTTTGTGAATTATAGAAGAAATTATCTGTCAGACAGAGGTAAATATGAACATATCTTAATGAAAATGTGTCAGGTATTGTACCATAGAGGTCCTGATGAAAGTGGGCGGGTGTTAAGAGAAAATTATGGACTTGCACATACACGATTGTCGATTATAGATTTGAAAAATGGTAAACAACCAATGTCATTAAAGGTGGGCGATAATACATTTAGTATTGTATACAATGGAGAGATTTATAATACATCGGAGCTTCGAAATGACTTAATTAGTAAAGGCTGGAGTTTTGAGACCACTTCAGATACAGAAGTAATACTTGTGACATTTGCAGAGTATGGTAGTGATGCATTTAAAATGCTTAATGGAATATTTGCATTTATGGTGGTTAATGATAAGAGCAAAGAGACATATTTAGTAAGGGACCAGGTCGGAGTAAAACCGCTTTATTATACCGTTAGAGACGGAGAAGTAATTTTTGCTTCGGAGATAAAGGGAATATTTGAATATGAGGGTATCAGACCTGAGATAGATACAGAGGGACTTAATGAAGTGTTATCCTTAGGCCCTGCAAAAACCTATGGTAAAGGTGTATTTAAGAATATTCTTGAAGTAAAGCCGGGACATTTTATAAGGATAACGAAAGAAGAGATAAGGGAACATAAATATTGGGGATTAGAGGCAGAACATCATACCCTTTCATATGATGAAACAGTTGAGAAAACCCGTTTTCTTGTATCAGATTCCATAAAGAGACAGATGATTTCAGATGTTCCGATTGCCACATTTTTGTCGGGAGGAATTGACAGTAGTGTAGTTTCTGCGATATGTTCAGATGAATTGAAGAAAAAGGGCGAGGTGCTTGGGACATTTTCATTTGATTTCGTGGATAATGATAAATATTTCAAGGCAAATTCATTTCAGCCATCGCAGGATAAACCATTTGTAAAAATAATGGTTGATTATATGCAATCAGACCATCATTATCTGGAATGTAATAACAGTAATCTCTATGATAAACTCTATGAATCAGTTGATGTAAGAGACCTGCCGACTATGGCTGATGTAGATTCATCTATGTTATATTTCTGTAGTCAGGTAAAACCTTATTATAAAGTGGTTCTGACAGGCGAATGTGCAGATGAGATATTTGGAGGATATCCATGGTTCCATAAGAAGGAATGTTTTGAAGCAGATACATTTCCATGGTCTATGGATATTACAGCAAGACAGAGTGTGTTAAAAGATGAAGTTATCAGAGAACTTAGAATGGACGAATATATAAGAAATGCATATGAGAATACGGTAAAAGAGACTCCGGCATTAGATGGTGAGGATAAAACTGAAGCGAGACGAAGACAGATATCTTATCTTAATATTAAATGGTTTATGCAGACATTATTAGACAGAATGGACAGAGCAAGTATGTGTTCGGGACTTGAAGCGAGAGTTCCATTTGCAGACACCAGAATAATGCAGTTTATGTACAATGTTCCATGGAAGATGAAAAGTGAGAATGGTGTTGAAAAAAGTCTGCTTAGGAATGCCATGAAAGGTCTTCTTCCTGACGAAGTATTATTTAGAAAAAAGAGTCCGTATCCTAAGACCTATGATCCGCATTACGAGAAACTTCTTGCAGGCAACCTGATAGAAGTAATCGAAGATACATCATCACCTGTGAATCGATTGGTTGATAAAAATAAAGTTTATGCATTTATTAATGAGAAGAAAGATTATGGAAAACCATGGTATGGTCAGCTTATGGCAGGTCCGCAGATGCTTGCATATCTGTTACAGATTAACTATTGGCTTAGAAAATTCAATTTGTAAGGTGCAAATTTACAGAAAGTATGGTAAACTAAGTAATCAGAATTGTTGATGATTAATAAAAGTGATTGCAAAATATTTAATCAGACGACTTATTTCATATAGTTATTTGTACCGCAGGTGTCACAAAATAACTTTAATCGCATAGCTGAATTTAATATTCAGCTTGCGATTCTTAAAGAACAATGTGTTGAACAATGAGTATTAGTATGAAAATAATAATTTTGCAATCATTTAAAGAAATGTATAGAAATATATATAGAAATGGAGAATGAAAATGGATATCAGAACACAGGCAGAAAAGATGAAGTTAGACAGTTCAAAGATGTCAGCTCTGACATTTGAGGATAGAAATAAAGCACTTATTGCGATAGCAGATGCTATTATGGCTAATAAAGAGAACATTATAAAGGCAAATGAAGAAGATTTAGAGAAAGCAAAAGAAGATGGAATTGCCGCACCTATATTAAAGAGATTAAAATTTAATGAAGATAAGATAAATGATGTGGTAAAGGGCATACGTGATTTGATTGGATTACCTGACCCACTTGGCAAGGTTCAGATGAAAAGAGAACTTGATACAGATTTATTATTAATCAGGGAATCGTGTCCTATCGGAGTTATCGGAGTTATCTTTGAATCAAGACCTGATGCCATGGTACAGATTTCTACATTATGTATAAAGAGTGGTAACTGTGCGATATTAAAGGGCGGCAGCGAAGCTATGAATACGAATAAGATAGTATTTGATACAATATATAATGCGGCAATAGAAGCAGGATTGCCAGAGAATTGTATGATGCAGGTAGAGGCAAGAGAAGAGATAAATGAATTGTTAGCCTGCCATGAGTCAGTAGATTTACTTATACCAAGAGGCTCAAATGCATTTGTACAGTACATAATGAGCAATACAAAGATTCCTGTAATGGGACATGCTGACGGTATCTGCCACATTTATGCGGACAAAAATCTTGATATAGATAAGGCAGTTAAAGTCATAATAGATTCTAAGACACAATATACAGCCGTATGTAATGCGACAGAAACATTGCTTGTACATAAAGACATAGTAAATGAACTTATGCCTAAGTTAAATGAAGCATTTAAGGCAAAATCAGTAGAAGTAAGAGGTACTGATGAAATCAGAAAAGTCATCGACTGTGAAGAAGCTACTGAAGAGGACTTTAAGACAGAATATCTCGATTTAATAATTTCCGTAAAAACAGTAAATGATATAGATGAAGCAATTAACCATATCAATAAATACGGTTCACATCATACAGACTGCATTATTACGGAAGATGATAAGGCAGCAGAGAAATTTATGCAGTATGTAGATTCAGCAGGAGTGTATCAGAATTGTTCAACGAGATTTGCGGATGGATACAGATACGGTTTTGGTGCAGAAGTCGGAATCAGTACAAGTAAATTACACGCAAGAGGTCCGGTAGGACTTGAGGGACTTTGCACTTATAAATACAAATTATTTGGAAATGGAAATGTTGTAGCTGATTATGCAGATGGAAAACGCAACTTTAAATTTAAGGATTTGATATAGTGAAAGAACATTTTAGAAAAGTATTTAACAGAATTTTTCTTACAGTTATAATTATTTTATTTCAGATTGCATGGTGGATATTGCTTGTATTAAAGCTTATGAAATATTCAGATATTATTGAATTGATTTCGGTAATATTAAGTCTTGCCATGGTCGTATATCTGATAAGTAAGGACGATAACCCCGAATACAGAATTATATGGATAGTTCTGATATTAATATCGCCATTATTCGGAGGCTTGTTATACCTGTCATTTGGTGATAAGAAGCCATCTAAACGTCTAAGAAGAAAATTCAATCTGGCACATAATGAACTTAAGAAATTTATGCCACAGGATAATGATACATTAGAACGTTTAGAAGAAATGAATACCAGAGCAGCACAGACATCTAAATATATAACTAACTATTCAGATTATCCGGTATGGACCAATACAGAGACAACTTATTATAAAGTGGGCGAGGAAATGTATGAGGACATGCTTGAGGAGTTAGAGAAAGCTAAGCATTTTATCTTTTTGGAATATTTTATTATTCAGGAGGGTAAAATGTGGGATTCTATCTTAGAGATTCTTGTACGAAAAGCCGCTATGGGTGTTGAAGTAAGAGTTATCTATGATGATATCGGTTCTATTGCAACATTACCACCACAATATGATTTATATTTAGAAAGCCTTGGAACAAATATACATTGTCTTGCATTTAATCCATTTGTACCGATTGCTTCACTGGTTATGAATAATCGTGACCACAGAAAAATCATGGTAATAGATGGTAAAGTTGCTTTTAATGGTGGAATTAATCTGTCAGATGAATATATCAATGAGAAATCAAGATTTGGACATTGGAAAGATACAGGAGTACGGATTAAAGGCGAAGCAGTATGGAATTTCACATTAATGTTTCTTGAAACGTGGCGTGCATATAGAAAAGATGACGAAGATATTATGAAATTCAAGACAGAGCCACTTAAGAAAGATGACAGATTGTCAAATGGTTTTGTACAGCCATTTTGTGATACTCCGTTAGAGAATGAGCCAATAGCTGAAAATGTATATATAGAAATACTTAATCAGGCGGAAAGATATGTATATATTTACACGCCATATCTGATTATAGATTATGAAATGTCAAATGCACTCTGTCTTGCAGTAAAAAGAGGTGTAGATGTAAGAATTGTTACACCGGGCATACCTGATAAGAAGATAATATACAGACTTACAAGGTCAAACTATACACCACTTTTAAAGGCAGGCGTTAAAATCTACGAATACTTACCGGGCTTTATACATGCCAAAAGTTATGTCTGCGATGATAAATTCGCTGTAGTCGGTTCAATTAATATGGATTATAGAAGTCTGTATCTGCATTTTGAATGCGGAACATATATGTATAAGACTTCAGCAATACAGGCATTAAAAGAAGATTGCTTAGAAACATTTGAGAAATCATATCAGGTAACTTTAGAGAATAGAAAGCAGAGACTTATTGGAAAGGTCTTCGATGCACTTTTACGAGTGCTGTCGCCATTGTTATAAAGTGTTGTGAAATTAATAAAAAAACTGTGTACACGAATGTATCATACTTCTAAAATGCTTATTAAAAAAGTATAAAATGCATTGACTATAAAAACTCGCTATGCTATGATACGAAAGAACAAAAATATAATTTAATAACGTTTATAAAAGGCGTGGAAAGGGCTGAGTGATATGAGAAACGAAGATAATAACAATTATTATTCAGACTATGATAACTCAAACAGTAATCAGTATTCGAATAATAACAATAATAACACATATAATTATTCAGGCAATAATTACTCTAATGATAACAGATATAATTATTATGGAAATGATGGTGGATACAATAATAACAACTATAATAATTATAACAACAATTATAATAATAACTACAATGCAAGTAATTATTATGATGGAACAGTTTATGATTCATCAGAGACACAGTCAAAGATTATGACAAGGTCATTTGTAATTGTATTGGCAGCATTATTAGTTACAGCAATTTCAGCATCATTAGTATTGGTTAGCAAAAGTATTGAGGAAATGGTATTTTCCGGATTCATGGTCTGGCTTGTACTTGAGTTTGCAGTAGTAATGGGTGCATCATTTGCAATTGCAAAGAGAAAGACAGTACTTGCATCAGTATTGTTTGCAGCATACTCAGTAATTAATGGTTTGACATTGTCAGTTATCTTTTATGCATATGATTTTGGTTCAATACAGGAAGTGTTCTTACTTACAGCAGGAATGTTCGCAGGTATGGCAATAATAGGAGCAACAACACATATTGATTTAACTAAGATGGGTTCAATCTTTATGATGGCTCTCTGGGGTGTTATACTTGTTACACTTGCTAATGTATTATTTATTCATAGTTCAGGCGTTGATTTACTGATGGATTATGCCGGAGTAGTTATCTTCGTAGGTTTAACAGCATATGATACACAGAAGATGAAGAAACTTGCAAGTAGTGGTGAGATGTCAGATATGAATATTATCGCATTATATTGTGGTATGGAATTATATCTTGATTTCATTAACTTATTCTTAAGATTATTAAGTATATTTGGAAAACAGAAGAACTAATAGTATACAACCGGTTATAAAGTATAGAATATAAGTCTGGTATATGTAAGATTACAGATAATAACAGACATTTTATGGCAGAGGAGAAACTGCGTATGCAGTTTCTCCTTACCTCTTTAAAACGGTATATATGGAATGGAGATAGTGTGAAAGAATTGCGCCGATGCGCCAATCCTTTCACACCGCTATTTGTTTCGGAGCGAAAGCAAATAGCAATGATGGCAGATGAGAAATCGCCTGCGCGAATTTCTCATCGCCTCTTCGCAACAAGTCGCTCAGAAATGAGGATAGTGTGAAAGAATTGCGCCGATGCGCCAATTCTTTCGCACCGCTATTTGTTTAGCAGGCGACACAAATAGCATTATCGCAGAGCAAAATCTGAAATTTTGCTCGCGATTCCTCCGACGTAAACGTCTGCGGAATGGAGTTTAGTGTGTTAAAAGTAATAGTTGCATTTCTGCTTATATCGATAGATATCGTTGTAAGTCCTGATAAGAAGGCAAATCTTGATTTATTACCAGATTTCATAGGATATGCGATACTGATATATCAATTTTATAAATTTAGAAAAGATAATAGTGAAAATGACTCGCTTAAGGTAGCTGCGAAGCAGGGAATGATTACGGCAGCGATAACATTTGTGGTATCATATGTCGCATATATCCTTGATATGTATGGAGTCTTATATAAGATTAATGCTAACATAACAGTGATGTTAAGTGCTGTATTAGAATTGGCATTTTTACTTAATATATTTATGTTTATACAGAATCTTTCGGCATTACAGGGCAATGACAGTAATTATCAGGTTAAGAGAATGAATATGTTATGGAAGATAATGTTCTTATGCATATTATGTGAATACATTTCTATGCCGATAGAATCAGTAGCATTGACATTCTTTATATTTGAAAAAGCAATAATGGTTATATTTGCATGCTACATATTTACATCGGATATGACATATAAGAAGAAATTAAAAGAGAAATCAGGAATAAAAAAGATTGTAAAATAGACGATTATCAAATAAAATATAAGTTATAAATCATAATAAAATGAAAATATATAAAGAACTATGGAAAGGAAGAGAAAATTGAGAAAAAGATTTTTTGGTAAGAAACTTGCCACAAGTGCATTAGCACTTTTATTAGCAACATCGATGGCATTATCAGGTTGTGGAAAGAGCAATAAGTCAGATAATACTAAGAAAGAACCATCTACTGAAAAGACAACCGAGAAGATTAAGATAGACGGAGAGGAAGTTCCAGCACAGTTACAGTCTACACTTAATGTAATTGATGATAAGAACAGAAACTATTATGAAATCTTTGTTGGTTCATTCTGTGACAGTGATGGTGACGGAATGGGAGATATTCAGGGAATAATCAGTAAACTTGATTATCTGAATGATGGTGACGATTCGACAGATACCGACCTTGGTATAAATGGTATATGGCTTATGCCAATATCTCCATCACCATCATATCATAAATATGATGTAACAGATTATTGTGACATTGATAAAGCATATGGTTCACTTGATGATTTCAAGCAGTTAATTGAAGAATGTAATAAACGTGGAATTAAGGTTATCGTTGACCTTGTAATGAATCATTCATCAATCGGACATCCTTGGTTCAAGGAAGCAAGAGAATATTTACAGAATCTTCCTGATGACAAAGAACCTGATGCATCAGAATGTAAATATGTTGACTATTATACATTTAAAAAGGGCGAGCAGACTGGTAATTATTATCAGGCAGGTACTTCAGCATATTATTATGAGGGAGTATTTTCACAGCAGATGCCTGACTTAAACCTTGGTAATCCTGATGTCAGAAAAGAATTTGAAGATATTGCTAAATTCTGGTTAGACTTAGGTGTAGCAGGCTTCAGATTAGATGCAGCAAAAGAGTATTATTCAGGTGAAACAGACAAGAACATAGAAGTATTAAGATGGTTTAATGATTATGTTAAATCAGTAAATCCTGACACATATATAGTAGCCGAGACATGGTGTGCAGATTATGCAAGATATGTTGAAAGTGGAATTGACAGTGCATTTGACTTCAGTTATTCAAGCTTTGACGGAAATATATGTCTTGTAACACAGGGCGCTGATCCTGCTTACAGCGGACAGTATTTTGCAACAGCACTTAAGAATACACAGGATACACTTGCAGGGTATTCTAAAGATGCAATTTCAGCATCATTCATTGGTAACCACGATTTAAACAGAGTTGCACATTACCTTGCATTTGATGAAAATAAAATTAAATTTGCACATGGTTTATTAGGAATAATGAATGGAAGCACCTACATTTACTATGGTGATGAAATTGGTATTGGTGGAACAGGTGCAGATGAGAATAAGCGTTCACCAATGATTTGGTCATCAACAGACAAGACAGGCGAATGTAAAGGACCTGTTAATATGGATAAGAATTATGTAATTAACAGATTTGCTTCTGTAGAAGAACAGGAGAAAGATGATACATCAATTCTTTCATATGTTAAGCAGTCAGTGAAATTAAGAAATATTTTCCCTGAAATAGCAAGAGGAACAATTGAGATATTATCAGATGTTGAAGATGCAGATATCTTCGCAGTTTCTAAGACATATAATGACAGTAAGATAATAATTCTTGCCAACACAGATAAAGAAGAGACTAAGACAGTAACTTTATCAAGGGAAAAGAACAATTACACATGTATTCAGGGAATGTTAACGGTTGGTGAAGATAAGCCATATCAGGTAGAGGATACAATAGTTCTTCCACCATATTCAATTGTAATTCTTAAATAATTTGAATAAATTTAATTTGAACTAAATTAATTTAATCTGAGCAAACTTAATGTGAACTAAATTAAGTTCGACTAATTTAATCTAAGCAAACTTAATGTGACAAATAATCGAAAAAATTATTTGTCACATTATTTTTAAAAAAAGGTTTATTAAAATGCAATATAATTATAAAATAATCATAGAACTTCGTTACAGGAGAACGAGTAACTAAGAGAATAGACAACAGATTTTTAAGAAAAATGGAGAAAAGTATATGTTATATATTATGAGACATGGAAAAACCGATTGGAACGAACTTCATAAGTTACAGGGACGTACCGATATTCCACTAAATGACGAGGGAAGAGAGATGGCAAGGGAGGCAAGAGAAAAATATAAAGATGTCAACTTTGACATATGTTATTGCTCACCACTTGTAAGAGCAAGAGAGACAGCTAAGATATTTCTTGAGGGTAGAAATATAGATATAATACCAGATGACAGGTTAAAGGAAATGAGCTTCGGAATATATGAGGGAACAGCAAATTGTATAAGAGATTTGAACTGTCCTGTAAGAGTATTGTTCAAAGACCCTGCTAATTACAAAGGAGTAGAGGGTGGCGAAAGCCTTGAACAGTTATATGCAAGAACAGGTGACTTCTTAGAAAATGTAGTAAAGCCTCAGCTTGCAGATGGCAAAGATATACTTATAGTCGGACATGGAGCTATGAATTCAAGTATTTTATGTCAGGTGAAGAACATTCCGGTTGAGAAATTCTGGGATGCAGGAATCGAAAACTGCCGACTGATGAAGCTATAATGACATAGCGAAAACATATGACACTATGAAATGGAGTAAAGTTTATGAGAAGAAAGATTTTAAGTACCATACTTGTAGTTGCATCATTTACAATAATGATGTCGCTTGGTGGCTGTGGTATGAAGAAAGATGATATAAGACTTGGTACAGCAGGAGAGGGCGGTATGTACTATTCTTTCGGAGACGAGCTTTCTAATAAGATATCATCAGAAGAAAATTTAAAGATTAAGGTAAAGGAAACTGCAGGTTCGGCAGCGAATCTTAGGCTGCTCTCTAAGAAGTATATTGAACTTGGAATTGCACAGGCAGATTTGATTAATGATGCTTATAATGGAACAGGTGAATTTGAAGATAATGCTTACAAAGGATATTCAGCAATAGCAGGACTTTATACAGAGGCGTGCCAGATTGTTGTAATGAATGATTCGGATATTTTGTGTATTGATGATTTACAAGGGAAAAAGGTAAGTATTGGAGAACATGAATCAGGAACGGAAAGAAATGCAAAGCAGATATTACAGGCGTATGGACTTAATGATACACTTGTTGAAATGAAGAATTATGATTATAAAACAGCCGTAAATAAGTTAGAAAATGGTGAAATAGATGCATTGTTCTGTACGGCAGGAATTAAGACTGAGATTATTGATGAACTTGCAAGCAGAAGTAAAATACGTTTGTTAAGTATAGACGACAATCAGATGGAAAAAATTACATCAACATATGATTTTCTTACGGAATATGATATACCTGCGAATACTTATGAGGGACAAGCTAAGGACATACAGACTATTGGCGTAGAGTCAGTTCTTCTTGCAAGTGATAAATTAGATGAAGATATAGTCTATAAGATAACAAAGTTCCTGTTTGAACATGGTAATGAACTACAATTTAATAGTCTGACAGATTTAGAGTTAACACAAGATAGCGTAACACAGGGAATTACGATTAAATTTCATAAAGGTGCGGTAAAATATTATAAAAAGAGTGGAATAGATGTTGAAAATAATCAATAATTTTTCAATATTACATCATAGTAAACTATTCAGAAACGAGGAAAATAATGATTATACATTTAGATATGTATCAGACTCTGGCTATTGCAGTAGTTGTTCTGATGCTAGGTCAATTTTTGAAAATGAAAATAAATTTTTTGGAAAAATTCTGTGTTCCGGCACCGGTTGTCGGTGGACATGGAACAGCGGGTGCATTTGGACCTGTTTTAGAAGATTTTAATATATCGGGAGCAACTACGATATGTACAGCAGCGGCTACGTTTGGACTTGTAGCAGGAAGTCTTATTGGAGGTCCAATTGGAAGAAAACTTATTGAAAAGAAAAATCTTTTTTCAACAGTTGTACCGGAAGATGACAGCCTTTTAGTTGAAGATGAGAAAAAGCATGAAAGACATACCAATATGTATGCAACAGCAGTATTCCAGTTAATTATTGCGGTAGGTATAGGTACGATATTTTCAAAACTTTTAACACTTACCGGTATGACATTTCCGGTATATATTGGAGCAATGATTGCCGCAGCACTTATAAGAAATATTGATGAATATACAGGAAAATTTAATATACACATGGGTGAAATTAATGATGTTGGTGGTATAAGTCTGTCGTTATTCCTAGGTATTGCGATGATTACATTGAAACTCTGGCAGTTAGCAGACCTTGCGTTGCCGCTTGTAGTATTGCTGATGATACAGGTGGTATTGATATATGTATTTGCCAGATATGTAGTGTTTAACGTAATGGGACGGGATTATGATGCAGCAATATTAGCAGCAGGAACCTGTGGCTTCGGAATCGGGGCTACACCTAATGCAATGGCTAATATGCAGGTATTATGTGAAAAATACGCACCATCAGTTAAAGCATATCTGTTAATTCCATTGATTGGTAGTTTATTTGCAGATTTTATAAACAGTCTTGTAATAACATTTTTTATTAATATTCTGTAATGGAGGTTGTGAAGATGTTTTTTAAAAGAAAGAAAAAAGAAAAATATTTCAAGATTAAGGAAATTAAAGAGAAGAAAAAGTATAAGATGGACTATGATTATCTTGCGGTACCTGAGATACATACGACAAGTATGACAAAGAAAGAAAATGAAGGTGAGGAAGAGGATAAAACAGAAAATAGTAATGAAGTAAATGAACATATTACATATGATACTGTTGCAATGCCGGAGATTCATGTTCAGAAGAAGAAATAAACATCACATTGAAAAAGTATATAACCTGTATTAAAATAGCCAATAGTTATACAGAATTGGAGGTTGACTGATATTAGTACATTAACAATTTTTCAAATAGCATTAGAATTTTGGGGAGTTATGGTGTGCATAGCAGCAATATTTGGAATAATAATTGGGAAAGCAAAGATTCATGCAAATAAATTGTTAAAAATAGTTATGTAATTATGGTGCATTATTTTATTATCGAATGATTCGCTGGCATTTTATTTCAGGGGAAGGCCTGGAAATCTGGCATACTATATGGTAAGAATAAGCAATTTTACTGTATTTTTCAGTAATTACATATATATGAGTCTGTTTGCATATTTTCTATGGAAGTCTGTAGCTAACAAAGATGAGAATAAACCTAGAAGACTTTATATTATATATGGATTAAGCATGCTAGGTATAGTACTATTGATTATTTCGCAGTTTAACAGAATGTTTTACAATTTTGATAGTCAGAATGTATATCATAGAGGAACTGCATATATAGTTACACAACTTATAGCAATTATAGGTATTGCAATTAACTTTACAATATTACTACAATATCGTAAAAGATTAGAAAAGACAATATTTTATGCAATGCTCTCATACTTCATACTGCCGGCCATAGCCACAGTCATTGTGATAATACATTATGGATTAGCACTCCAGAACCTGGCGTTAGTTATTTCAACACAGATAATGTTCTTTGTAGATTTACTGGAAGTGTCACAGAAACTAGATAAAACGGAAGTTGCGGTTTTAGAAGCAAGATATGCAGCGGAGCATGATTCATTGACGGGCTTGTATAATAAAGTAACCGGTATGGATATGATCAAAGAGTATATAGAGAATATGTATAGTGATGGCAAGGCATCATTATGTTTTATAGATATTGATAATTTTAAGGATATTAATGACATATATGGTCATATGGAGGGCGATTACTGGATTACTGAGATATCAAGAATGCTTGTAGGAATATGTAGAAAAGATGATATAGTATGCCGATTTGGAGGTGACGAATATCTCTTGTTCTTTAAGGATTTGGCAGATGATAAAATACTAGAATCAAAGATAAATTGCCTAAATGGTAAATTAAATGCAAAAGCAGATGAGATAGGTAAAGAGATTCATTGCAGTATAGGAATTTGTAAAATCATTGGTAATAAACATACATTTGATGATTGTCTGAAAAAAGCTGATGATATCTTATATGATGTTAAGAAAAATGGCAAAAATTCATTTGGTATTCAGGCAGTTTAATATAATTTATGAATAAAGTATTTAGAAGTGAGGTATATATGAAACAGTGTATGGATTCTGATAATTTGCATCGCAGATTGAAGAAAATTATCGGGCAGGTTCAGGCAATAGACAGAATGGTTGATGAAGATGTTCCATGCGAAGATATTTTAGCACAGATTAACGCAGCCAAATCAGCATTACATAAAGTGGGACAGGTAGTGTTAGAGGGACATATAAAACATTGTGTTAAAGATGGAATTGAACATGGAGATGCGGATAAAACCATTGAGAATTTTACCAAAGCCGTTGAAAGATTTGCCAATATGAAATAAAAATAATAAAGAGAAAGAAGTATTAGAAAATGTAAGCCAAAAGCAGAACTACATTTTTAATACTTCTTTTTAAAAGAACTATATCTTATGTGTGCTTCGGCTGAGAGAAAGTCTGAACATCCATTCTAGCAATTATAGGAACATTAAGCCCTGTAGCGGGTGCGTTGTTTCATAATGCAGGTTCAATTATGGTTATTATTAATTCAGCTCTTTTACTAAACTGGAAGAGCAGATAAATATAATTTATAAAATGTTTATAACTTGTCCTCTTCTTGTTTATTATTATCTTCTAGTGTATGATTATAGTGTAGAGCAAAGATTAAACAGGTTTACACTATAATCATAAAGAAGATAGAAAAGAGGTTTAGTGTGAAAAATAATGCTGATGCGATTATTTTTCACACAGCTATTTGCTTCGGAGCGAAAGCAAATAGCTTTTATGACAGATGAGAAATCGCCTGCGCGAATTTCTCATCGCCTCTTCGTAACAAGTCGCTCAGAAAAGAGGATTATTATGTTGGAACATTTAATGATTGCGGAACAAAACATATTATTGTGGCTTCAGAATAATATGCGAAATGACATATTGAATCATATTATGATATTTATAACATCACTTGGAAATGCCGGTGCAATATGGATAATAATGGCTGTGGGATTACTTATACCTAAGAAGACAAGAAAAACAGGTATTATGGTAATATCAGGATTATTGCTGTCGTTTATAATTAATAATATAATCCTTAAAAATCTTGTGGCACGAACAAGACCTTATGATATGATTGCCGGACTTACTTCGCTTGTAGGAATACAAAGTGATTATTCATTTCCATCAGGTCATACAGCGAGTTCGTTTGTAGCGGCTGTTATAATGCTTGGAAATTTACCAAAGAAATATGGTATACCTGCAATTATACTTGCGTTCTTAATAGCATTTTCAAGAATGTATGTAGGCGTTCATTATCCATCAGATGTTATTGCAGGTGCATTGATTGCAACAGCAATAGGTCTGTTTGTAAATTGGGTTGGAAAACAAGGAGAGCAAGTTATATGACAATGAAAAAAAAGATATTTATATCCAATACAATGATGGTACTTATTTCTCTGCTTATTCTATTCGGAGTCGGAGGAATAAGCGTTCTGTTATTCAAGGGCGAGTTAATGGGGCGAGTCGAGCAGAATGCAGCTTTGTCAGAGGATATCTATGAGGTGCAGACAATTTTATTAGAACAACAGAAAGAACCGGGAAGCTGGGAGGAGTTAAGTCAGAAACTCAGTACATATAATTTCGAATTATACGTTTCAGATTTACAACATAATAAGCAATTTTCAAATGCAAGACACAGCGAAATGGAATGCATAGAGGAAATCGAAAGAAGTAAATTTACAAATGACAGAGTTAAGCTATACAGTATGGAGAAAGTCACAATTGCAAGATGTATTATAAAAGTTGATGATACACCATATATGGTGTATGCTATATACTATCCTAAGGAATTGTCATTGCTGGGTATGGACCGCGGCGTATTTGAAATGTTTGTAATTGTATTTATAATATCGGGAATTATAATAATAACAGGCCTTATAATATGCTCGCAGATATTTACAGGTATGATGATTAAGCGGATTATGAAGCCTGTAGATGAATTAAATAATGCAGCAATGCGAATAAAAGAGGGCAACTTTGACGAACCTGTCAATTATTCAGAAAAAGATGAATTCGGTGAAGTATGTGAAACCTTTAACAATATGCAGAAACATCTTAAAGAGAGCATAGAAAAGACTCAGTCATACGAGAAAGCCAGAACAGAGATGGTATCGGGAATTTCACATGATTTACGTACACCTCTTACTTCGGTAAAAGGCTTTATTAAAGGAATGCTTGATGGAATTGCCAACACGCCTGAGAAGCAGAGACAGTATCTAGAGATTTCCTATAAAAAAGCATGTGATATGGACGTTTTGTTACAAAAGTTATTTTTCTTCTCAAAGCTTGAAACAGGCAATATGCCGTTCTTTCTTAAAGAAACCGATATGGGCAGATGGATAGAAAATTATGTTGCAGAGAAATGTGATAAAACCATTTCGAATGATTATGATATAACAGTTATAAAAGATGATACAGAATATATGGTTAATGTTGATAAAGTACAAATGCAGAGAGTATTTGATAACATTATTGAAAATAGCAGAAAATATGCCGATGTATCAGAGTTACACATTATAATTACGATGAATAAGAAGAATGACGTGATTACAATTGACATTGCTGATAATGGTAAAGGTATTTCAGAAGATAAACTTGCAAATGTATTTGAGCAGTTCTACAGAGGTGACGATTCCAGAAACAGTAAAAACGACGGAAGTGGTCTTGGATTATATGTATGCAAATATATAATTGAGGAACAGGGTGGAAACATCAGTGCATTGAATAAGAATGGTTTCTGCGTGGAAATAGAGTTGCCAATATTAGAAAAATAACGAGAAAAATAATGAGAAAATTAACAAGAAAAATAACAAGAGATATAGCAGGAAAATGAGGTAAATATGGCGAAGATTTTAATTGTAGAAGATGATGAAGAAATAGCACTTTTAGAAAGAGATTATTTAGAAGTCAGTGGATATGAAGTAGTGGTTAAAAATGACGGAAACGGTGTAAAAGAATTAGTTGAGAACAATGATTTTGCATTGATAATCCTTGATTTGATGTTACCTGGAAAAAGCGGTTATGATATCTGCAGGGAGATAAGGGGAGAGATAGATATTCCGATTCTTATGGTTACAGCTAAAACAGAAACTATTGATAAAATAAGAGGTCTTGGTCTGGGCGCAGATGATTATATAGAGAAACCATTCGACCCGGCTGAATTAATAGCAAGAGTTCAGGCACATTTAAAGAGATTTGAACGTTTAACACATATTAATTATGAACGGGGAGAAGAGGATAAATGCGAGGAGGGCATAATTACCATTAACGATATCCGTATTATGACAAGGAGCTGGAAAGTATACAAAGATGGAGTCGAAATTAAATTTCCACATAGAGAGTTTGAACTATTGAAATTCCTTGCAGTTAATCCAAATATGGTATTTTCAAAAGAATATTTATTTGAGAAAATATGGGGATATGATTATGTTGGAGACAGCGCAACTGTTACAGTACATATAAACAGAATCAGAGAGAAAATCGAAGATGATCCGAAGAAACCCCAGATTATCGAAACTGTGTGGGGAGCAGGGTATCGCCTGAATATGTAGAAAACGTAATAAATATAAATAGCTAATCAAAATTAAAATTAATTACCCCGGACTTCGCATATACAAGTTTTAGTTATATTCATCTGCTGAAATAAATTTGACAGATATAAATATCGGAACCCCTTGTAGAAATTGCGTGAATTTGTAAGATATCATTTTTCGGCTCGGATTTTGTGTACATTCACCAGACAGACAATTAAGCCAAGGTGTCCGTCTAAGACACACACTTTCATATTTCCTTTATCTGGTGTGAGTAAATGCCGTCATCAGCAAAGTTTATTACGGTGCAGCCAATCAAACGCGCTTCGCTTGAACGGTGATTAACTGCACCGACCTTTTGCTTCTGACGGCATATAACTCACACACACGATACGTCATAAATCAAGTGTGTGTCATAGACGGACTACTTGGTTTAATTGTTCTGGATGTTGAATGAACATAAATAATCGAAAGAGTCGAAAAATGATATCTACAAATTAGCAATTTCTACAAAAGTTCCAATATTTATATATACAAATTTATTTGTCACAGATAATATAATTCTATTTTGTATATGCGAAGTCCGGTTAATTAATTTTCACAAAGAGAAACTGCGATTTATCGTGGTTTCTCTTTTTACATAGAATACACATTTTATAATATTCGTTTATAAAAAGTTTAGAAGTTATAATGCTTATGTTTAACACCGCAATTTATATTTAGTAAAAAGAAAATGAAAAACATAGGCAGATAAAAATGAGCCGGCATATTAACAGTGCGTACTAACAAGGCGTACTAACAGTGCGTACTAACAGGGCATATTAACAGAGCATACTAACAAGACGTATTAACAATAATAAGAAGCCTGGATTAGAACTAATGTATAACAGCCGGTTCAGGAAATGGAGCTTTTTATGAATATTGGACTTTTTACGGATACTTATTATCCGGAGATAAACGGAGTTGCAAATTCTACATATCAGTTAAAGAAGGAACTTGAAGACAGAGGACATAATGTGTATGTATTTACCGTGAGCAACAGTAATGCGGATAATGAAGAGCATAATGTATATAGAATGAAAAGTATACCTTTTATATTTCTTAAAGAGAGACGTATAGGAATTTCATTTACGGGAAAATGGTATAAGCTTATTAAAAGCCTTAATTTAGATATAATACATACGCAGACGGAATTTGTTATAGGCCACATTGGAAGAAAAGCAGCTAAAATGCTTAATATTCCGTATATTCATACATATCATACAATTTATGAAGATTATACACATTATATTAAGGTCCCATTTAGTTATAAATTAAAGGGAATGATACGTTTTCTTAGTAAAGTATGGTGCAACGGAGCAGATGAAGTGATTGTACCGACTGACAAAGTAAAGGACCTTTTAGAGTCATATGGTGTTAATAAGGACATATTAGTTCAGCCAACAGGAATTGATATAGATAAATTTAGACAGACAGATTATGAAAAGGTAGCATTTCTAAGGAAGAAATATGGTTTAACAGAGTATAATCATATTCTGATTAATATAGGAAGAATTTCTAAAGAGAAAAATTTGAGTGAAATTATATTATATATGAAGAAAGTCACTTGGACAGATAAAAATGCAAGGTTAGTTATCGTAGGTGACGGACCTGAGTTAAATTCCTTGAAAATGCTGGTTAAAGAAGAAAATATCGAGGAATATGTTGTATTTACAGGAGAAGTCGGATGGAGTGATATACAGAATTATTATGCTTTAGGAGATGTATTTATAAGTGCTTCTACGAGTGAGACACAGGGCCTTACATATGTAGAAGCTTTAGCCTGTGGGAAGCCTTTGCTGGTGAGATATGACAAATGTCTTGAACAATTATTAGATAATGGAATCAACGGATATGCCTACAATAATGAAGAAGAATTTAAGGTGTATTATGAAAAAATGTTTAAGGACAGACAATATATGGCGATGAGGTCTGATGCAAAGAAGAGCGCGATTAAATATTCTTCTGTAGAATTTGGAAGAAGAATCGAACAGATATATTTAAGTCTTTATAGTGTAAATGGCATAGTGCTGGACGAAAGGAAGATTTGGTTATGAGTAAAGAACTTATTTTAAAAGGTTTAAATAAATATTGGAAGAAAATAATATTTATAATATGTACGGTTGCAGTTGTTGTATTTACTGTGATTGGATACAGAAAAGGCATATTTACCGACCAGATTGCAATGCAGAATTTCTTAAATAAATGCGGCATATTTGCACCAATATTTTTTGTGCTATTACAGGCGATACAGGTTGTCATACCAATTCTTCCGGGTGCGGTAGGCTGTGTGTATGGAGTCATATTCTGGGGACCATTAAATGGCTTCATACTTAATTATGTAGGAATATGTATAGGCTCGATAATGGCATTTATTATTGCAAGAAAATATGGAAGAAATTTCGTTGAGAAGATGACAGGTGGTAAATTCTATAATAAATATAGTAAATATCTGTTAAAAGAGAATCAATTCGAGAAATTATTTGCTTTATTAATATTTCTTCCATGTGCACCTGATGATTTCTTATGTTATTTAGCAGGTGTAAGCAAGATGCCGATTAAAAGATTCACGTTGATAATTCTGCTTGGCAAACCGGCAGCAATTTTCTTATATAGTATGGGACTTGATAAAATAATGCAGGTGATATTCGGAGCATTTGCATAGAAAGAGAGATAGTGTGAAAAATACAGATTGATATCTGATTTTTCGCACAGCTATTTGCTTAGGAGCGAAAGCAAATAGCTTTTATGGCAGATGAGAAACCGCTTGCGCGAATTTCTCATCGCCTCATCGCAACAAGTCGCTCAGAAATGAGGATTAAAATGAAAGTATATTTATATTCAGGATTACAGAAATTAATAGAAAAAAGTGGCGTTGGCAGGGCAATATACCATCAGACATACGCATTAAAATCAAATAATATTAAGATAGTTAATAATCTGAATGATGCAGATGTTATACATATTAATACGGTTTTTCCAAAATCTTATATTATTGCTAAAAGAGCTAAGAAGAAAAACATCAAAGTTGTATATCACGCACATTCTACAAAGGAAGATTTTAAAAATTCATATATAGGCTCAAATTTGTTTGATGGATTATTTGGAAAATGGATTAAAATCTGTTATAGTACGGCTGATATTATCGTTACACCGACACCATATTCGAAAAGACTTCTGTTATCATATGGAATAAAGAACAGGATAGAAGTGATATCAAACGGAATAAATACTGAATATTACGATAGAGATAAAGTAGAAAAAGGAAAATTTAGAAAAAGATATGGCTATTCAGAGAACGATAAAATAATTATGTCCGTAGGATTAACAATAGGAAGAAAAGGAGTCATAGAATTTGTCGAGTTAGCGAAACGTATGCCTGAATATAAGTTCGTATGGTTTGGCGAGACAAATCTTAATACAGTTCCTAAGAAAGTGAGAGATGCTGTAAGAATGAGCCTTCCTAATCTGTTTTTTGCAGGATATGCTGACAGAGACAGCTTAAGAGAGGCATATGCAGATTGTGATTTGTTCTTATTTCCATCGAAAGAGGAGACAGAAGGGATAGTGGTCTTAGAGGCATTAGCCATGAAGATACCGGTATTATTAAGAAATATACCGGTATATGATGAGTGGTTAGAGGAAAATAAAGATGTATACAAGGCATATACTACTAATGATTTTGAGATAAAAACTAAAATGATATTAGAGGGCAGATTTAAAAGCCTGGTAGAGCAGGGACATAAAGTAGCAGAAGATAGGTCATTAGATAAAGTGGGTGAAAAACTTATAAAAGTATATAATGCCACTAAATACAGCTAAATGCCATTAAATACAGCTAAATGCTATTAAAATGCCGCCCTCTATAGATATTATGGTGTAGTAATGCTATTTATTTTTATTGGAACAAAAATTCTATAAAATGAATGGCAACTTCTAATCTTGTTGTATTAACAGGAATAGAGAGAATTGGGGGATCAACAGGATCCCCTGCACCATCATAAAACTTATAATCTATATCATCAAGTAATATACCATAAGGAACTGATTCGGAAGAATCGCCTTTGGTTGCATATACGAGTTTATCTTCTACTTTCTTAAGTAAATCTTCAGGAAGAACCTTTGATAAGTCCTTAATTGTACCATTACCTATGTAATTCTTAAAGGTATTTTCACGGGTAATAAATATATCAAACATCTTCTTATCAAAGAAACCATCTAAACGGACATCATCAGTGAAAGTAGAATAGAATACTTCGAAGTAAGTTCTGTCAGCATTTATATATCCTTTATAATCTGTTTCGTTCTTAAGGTATTCAGTGAATTTCGCAGGCATTTCATCCATCGTTTCTTCATCAAATTGTACACCGGTCATCATACCGCAATAGAAAGCATCTTTCTGTTTGTCGGTTTTTCTTATGGAAACCACTACATATGTCATTGCAACTACGATTGCAAGTACAATAAGAATATATGGAATATAATATTCCTTATAATATAGAAATTTCTCACGACGGGATAATTTATTGAATTCTTCCTTATTAAGAGTTTCTGAACGGTTCTTATTATAGATTTCAGAATCTTTGTCTAATCTGGTTTTCTTAACCTCGTCATCAAGAGGCATATTTGCATCTGATTTGATATCTGGTTTATTAGTATTGTCATTTGCACTCATTAAAATTTAGTCCTTTCATATTTTTGTTTTTTATACTCTGTATTTTAGATTCTAATTTTGTTAAATATGTCTAATCATAGTGGGTATTTTAACATATGAAATATGCATAAACAAGTAAATATTTTATAAAGAAAGATATGAATATAATAAAATTTGTGCATAATGAAGTAAATGTGCATAAATTTTAAATAAATTATTAACTATTTTTTAAAAAAAATTACAAATTTGCTTGCAAGACAGAAAGAAATATATTATAATGATGATATTGACAGTAGTGTCAAGAGAACACAAACAAAATATAGAAAGGGATGGATTTAAAAATGAGAAAATCTATTAAGAAAATCGCAGCTACAATGTTAGCAGCAACAATGGTATTTGGTACATTTACAACAGCTTTCGGTTTCACAACTGAAGAAGTAAAGAATGATGATGGTTCTACATCACAGGTTATTTCAGACCTTGATGATGGTGAATACATCTACTTATTAGCAGGTAATGCTACGGGATGGAACACAAAGAACCCAGACGCAGTTCTTGCTAAAACAGACAGAGAAGGCGTAGTTTCATTCAAGTTTACTGTTCCAGCACCAGTAATAGATGAAAAAGGAAAAGATACTAACGAATATATGAGAAGATTCTCAATCTTAGGAAACTACTGTGATGGCGATGACTATGTACAGGGTGCATGGTCAAGAATGTTATTAGGCGAGCCTAACTACAAAGCTAACGATGAATTAACATGCTTAACAACTCTTGCAGTTGATAATCTTGAAGCAGACACAGAAGTAACACTTTACTATGATACAAGAACAGCTACAGTTTATATCGAAGATGCAGATGGTAATGCAGTAGATTACACAGTTGGCTGGTTAACAAACGATCGTGATGAGAAATTCTACACAATCGATGAACTTGCAGCTATGACAGCAGATGATTTCAAAGCTCAGCTTTCAGCATACAGACAGGCTGACCTTGAGAAGATTGCAGCTAACACAACATTAACATACTCTTTATTTGATGGAACATACAAAGCAAATGTTGAAGGATTAGCTAACTACATCAAAACTGGTACAGATTATGTAAAAGCTGATGAAGAGCCTACAACAGAAGCTCCTACAACAGCTGAAGCTACAACAGCAGCTCCTGAAACAACAGCAGCAGCTACAACAGCAGCAGCTACAACAGCAGCTAACCAGGCTACAAAGACAGGCGATGTTGCTCCAGTAGCATTAATGGTAGTATTATTTGCAGCAGTTGCAACAGTTGCAGTAGTTGCAAAGAAGAAAGAAGCTTAATTAGATAGGACAACCTGTTAATTAGACGGATTTAATCTAAAAGTTATGAGGAAGTGCAATTAAGTTGCACTTCCTTTTTAACTTACCAGAAAATTTAGTTGAAATTGTCCTGTTAAGTTAAAAACGCTCTGCGAGGATCGCACTGCGGCGGAGCAGAAAATGTTGCTATAGCAACCCGCCGCAGGCGGAGCATATCGTAAGCGACATTCTGTATTCTAACGTTTATAACTATATAAAGCGAATTGGATATTAATACATTTATTTAAGGATAATAAGATGATATTTGTCATTATTTGTATATAATTCACAGTTTATTAAAAAAAAATAAACGAAATGTATAAAAAATGTTTAAAAGAGATTGCAAATATAATTGTTTTGAGATATAATGTCATAGACAGAAGTTACAAGAGAATGTAACAGATATTTGAAAGGAGAATTTTTTATTATGAGAAAAATCATTAAGAAAATTGCAACAGTAGTTGCAACAGCAACAATGATTGCAGCAATGGGAATTACTGCATTTGCAGACGAAGATTCAACATACTCATTCATGGGTAATCCAAACATATTTGGAGTAGAAGATGAAGGTGACACAACAGTAGGTTGGGTACCAACAAATGAAGATCAGATTATGACAGCAGTTGACGGTATGGACGGTGTATACTCATATACAGGTAACTGTGTTGTAGCTGGTGATAAGGAATACAAAGTTCTTAAAGATGCTACAGATTTCGCATGGAGCTACCAGATGTGTCTTGGTAATCCAGATGCAGCTTGGGCAGACAACCAGTCACAGTTCAGAAGCACATTTGAAACAGGCGAATACAAAGTATATGTTAAACCAGCTAATGGTTTCGTAGTAGTTATCCAGAACCAGAAAGCTCTTCCTACAGTAGTTAGATATCATTCAAGAGACGAGGATTCAGCTAACTTCGTAGATACTAACAAAGCAGCTATTGAAGCTGATGGATATTCAGATGTAGCACTTGATGATGCAGCATATGAAGCATTTATTAAAGAATGTGTTGAAAAAGAAGGCGGTACATATGAACCAGCTAACAGCACAGACGATAATAAGAAAGATGATGAAACAGTAACAACAGACGATAATAAGAAAGATGATGAAACAGTAACAACAGACGATTCTAAGAAAGATGACACAAAAGATGATGCTAAGGCAGAAACAACAAAGAAAGAATCAAAAGATGATGACAAAGATGGCGTTTCTCCAGTAGTTATCGTAGTAATCGTAGTTGTAGTTGTTGCAGTAATCGCAGCAATCGTAGCTCTTTCTAAAAAGAAAAAGAACTAATTTCTGATTAACAGATATTAAAAGATAATAAAAGGTCATTGCTAAAAGGCAGTGGCCTTTTTATTTTATAGGTAATACCATGCTGCGTTAAAATATGAAAGTTATATTTCCTATAGAGTAAAAAGTCATATAAAATTGATGCATGATATACGCAAAGTGATATTCCTCTTCGGAGTATGAAAGTTATGTGTGAAATATGTACAAAAAAGGAAAAATAATTTAATAAAATATTAAAAATATTAACAATAAAGTATTGCAAAATGAAACAAACTGGTATATAATTACGATAATTGAAACGGGCTTAACTCGTTCAAAAATAAGAAATAAAAAAGGAGAAGAAAAAAATGAGAAAACTTAAAAAAGCAGTTGCAGTTTTATTAACAGCAGCAATGACAATGTCAGCAAGCGTTATGGCATTTGCAGATCAGCAGGTAACAATTCATTTCCAGAACGGATCTAACTGGGATACAGTAGGAGCTTGGATTTATCAGGGTATTTCATTTGACACAAACGTAACACCTAAGGATAAATGTGCAGTAATCACAAAAGAAGAAACAGGTGACAAAATCGTTTGGCCAGGTGCTAAAATGGATGATGATAAAGCTACAGGTTGGAAGACAATCACAGCTACATTCTCTGATTCTTACACAACAGATGGTATGGTAATGATCTTCAACAACTACGTTGCTGATGCAACATTAAATGATACAACAACAGAAGCTGACTTAAAGTCAATCAAAGATTCAGGTATCAAGACAACAGCTACAGATACTAAAGAGCAGACAAGTAACGTATTACTTAACAAGAAAACAATCGCTAACAAATTTGGTGGTTCAGTTACTGATCTTTATGTAACATGGGATGGAAAGACAGCTGAATTCTCAGCAACAGCTCCAGAAAGCTACACATCAGCAATCCCTGCAGATAACACAAACAACAATGCTGGAACAGCAGATAACAATGGTTCAGCAGCAGGAACAGCTAACGGTGGTTCTACAGCAAACAACACAGCTAAAGGAACAGGCACATCTTCAAACACAAACGCACCTAAGACAGGTGATACAGTTGCAGTTTCAGTTGTTATGTTCGGTCTTTTAGCAGCAGTTGCATATGTTGCATCTAAGAAAAAAGCTAACGCTTAATCTTAAATAATAACGTATATTTTAGAAGAAGTCAGTAATGGCTTCTTCTTTTTTTATGTGAAAGTGTGGTAAAATTGTCGGAAATGTGTTACAATGAGACGAAAAAGTGAAGATAGTATTTTAATATACAATTATATTTTGTAAATATAGTGTTCAGAAATGAGGATTAAAATGAAAAATTTACTATTTATATATAATCCATATTCCGGTAAAGGCATGATTAAGGAAAATCTGTCAGATATTGTCAACTGTTTTGTTAAGCATGGATATCAGGTTGGAATCTATCCTACACAGCAGAGACTTGATGCAAAGGAACAAGTAATACATTATGCGTATCAATACGATATGATTGTATGTAGTGGTGGTGATGGTACACTTAATGAAGTTATAAGTGGACTTATGGAATTACCGGAGAGACCTGTCTTAGGTTATATACCGGCAGGTTCGACAAATGATTTTGCACAGGGTATCAGATTGCCTAAGTCAATGATTGAAGCTGCAGCAGTTGCGGTTAATGGTATGCAGATTTCGGTTGATATCGGAGGATTTGGTAAGAAGAAGTTTGTATATATTGCTGCTTTTGGTGCATTTACAGATGTTTCATATATGACACCTCAGGAGATGAAGAATGTATTAGGCCATCCGGCATATATTATAGAGGCTGTTACGAAGCTTACCTCATTAAGAACATATCATATGAAAGTAAGTTATGAAAACGGTGATATTGAGGGAGATTTTTTATATGGAATGGTTACTAACTCGGTTTCAGTAGGTGGTTTTAAAGGCATAACAGGTAAGAATGTTGTTATTGATGATGGAGTATTTGAAGTTACGTTGATTAAACAGCCAAAGAGTCCATTAGATTTACAGCTTATTCTTGGCGCATTATTAGGAATGGATATTAAAACTGACAGTATCATTTCGTTCAAGGCATCTAAGATTATTTTTGATGCTGATGAAAAGGTGCCTTGGGTATTAGATGGAGAATATGGTGGCTCGCCAAAGAGAGTAAAAGTAGTTAACCATAATAAGGCTATAAAGATTATGTCTGGAATTTCAAAAAAATAGATGATTTTTTCGAATAAAATTGACAAAAAACCATATTTTTTAACAAATTTCAGAAAATTCAAAATAGCTGGTTTACATCAGCTATTTTTTTGTGTATAATGTTGCAACGTACAAGAGATAATGTAATTAGATGAAGAGAAAGGACCGATTTTGGTGGTTGAAGAAGAATTCTTAGGTAAATTAAGAAAATTAGTAGAAGAAGCTAAAGGTAAAAATAATACAATAGAGTTTGGTGCGATTAACAAATTCTGTAAGGATGCAAAGTTAACCGGTGACCAGATGGATATGGTATATCAATATTTAGAAGATAATAAGATAGAAGTATCACAGGCAGAGGAAGTAGAACCTGAGTTTACTAAAGATGGTAAACTTGTAGAGCCGGATACATTATTACTCGAGCCTACAGACGAAGAACTCGAAGAGGAAGAAGAAGAGAATATAGATTTAGATGCTATAGATTTATTAGAGGGTGTTGGTACTGAAGATCCTGTAAGAATGTATCTTAAAGAGATAGGTACAGTTCCATTGCTTAGTGCAGAAGAGGAATTACGTCTTGCTAAGAGAAAGGCAGAGGGTGACCAGCATGCTAAGGATAGATTAATTGAAGCGAATTTACGACTTGTAGTAAGTATCGCTAAGAGATATACAGGAAGAGGAATGAGTTTCCTTGATTTAGTTCAGGAGGGTAATCTTGGGCTTATTAAAGGTGTAGAGAAATTCAATTATGACAAGGGATTTAAACTAAGTACATATGCTACTTGGTGGATTCGCCAGTCAGTTACCCGTGCATTAGCAGACCAGGCGAGAACAATTCGTGTTCCTGTTCATATGGTTGAAACTATTAACAGAATGTCTAAAATGCAGAGAAAGCTTACTCTTGAACTTGGCTATGAACCATCAGCAGCCGAACTTGCAGAGGCTCTTGATATGACAGAGAGTAAAGTATTAGAGATAATGCAGATAGCGAGAGAACCGGCTTCATTAGAGACACCTATTGGTGAAGAAGATGATTCTAACTTAGGAGATTTCGTAGCTGATAATAATACAGTAACACCTGAAGCAAATGTAGAGGCAGTTATGCTTAGAGAACATATAGACCAGTTATTAATGGATCTGAAAGAAAGAGAGAGACAGGTTATTGTTTTGAGATTTGGTTTAGAGGACGGACATCCAAGAACACTTGAAGAAGTTGGTAAGGAGTTCAATGTAACAAGAGAAAGAATTCGTCAGATTGAGGCGAAAGCACTTAGAAAGCTTCGTAATCCTGTAAGAAGCAAGAAGATTAAAGATTTCTTACAGAGCTAAAAAGAGATAAAATGAAATATAAATATGTATATGTATGCCGCTGATTATAGCGGCATTCGTTGTATCTTATAAGTTTAAACTAATATTGGTTGTATCTGCTTAGAATCTAAGGCATTTTCAAGGGTAGGGATAATTAACTCTGTGTGAGCAATCATTGAATTAGGTTTTGCAACACAATTATCCTGGCCGAATGGAACAAAATATATATTTTTACAGTTTAGCAGAGAACCAACATTTTTAAAGTTCATTCCGAGTGCATCGTTAGTAGATAAGGAGATTACAAGCGGTCTGCCTGTTCTCAGATGACCTTTGGCAGCCATTAGAACAGGTGTGTCAGTTATTCCGTTATTAAGTTTAGCAAGTGTATTTCCGGTGCAAGGAGCAATTATAAGAATATCGAGTATTTTATTAGGACCGAATTTCTCAGCCTCGGCTATAGTAACAATTGATTTATTCTGGGTTGTATCTTCAACGAATTTGACAAAGTCACTTGCTTTACCAAAACGACAGTCAGTTGTATAAGCGTTAAATGAAAAAATAGGAATGACGTTTACGCCCTCCCTGGTCAGATGAAGAAGTTCGGTTTTGATTTTGGCAAATGTACAAAAAGAGCCGGTAATTGCAAAACCTACGGTCTTATTTGCAAGTTTCATTTCATACCTCCATTTCTGAGCAATTTATTGCGAAGTGGCAGTCAGAAATTCGTGAAACGATTTCTGACTTGCCATAAGATGCTATTTGCTTTCGCTCTGAAGCAAATAGCCATGCGAAATAATTGGTGCATCAGCACAATTATTTCACATTGACCTCCATTTCTGAGCAATTTATTATATGTTAATTTAGCATAGAGACGATGCATTTACTAATTATCAGAGCTGAGGCTTTTGGCGAATATTTACCAGGAAGTGACAGACAAAGTCTGGCGGTTATGCCGAAATGCTTACAGGCTTCAAAGTCAGTCCCACCAGGATTAGAGGCTATGTCTATTATGGCTGCTTCTGTATTTACGTTGCTTAATATGTTGCGATTAAGAATTAAAGAGGGTATGGTATTATAAATAAAATCGAATTTATGAATATGTCTGGTTAATTCATTTAGTGGAATAGGACTATGTCCCTGTTCATATGCCATAGACAATTGTACCGGGTTTCTTGCGGCAACGTATGTTATGGCATTTAAAGCTTTAAGTCTTGATGCGAGGGCCATGCCACATTTACCATAGCCTAGCACAAGAGAATGTGATTTATGGATATTTATCGGACTTGTGCAGATTGCTTCGACAATAGTCCCTTCAGCAGTTGCTATGGAATTATATAATTCGAAAGACGGAATATCCATTAAATCCTTAGTTACAATGTTTAGGTTATTACATTTATTGATAAAATCATTATTGAAACAGCCTCCACATATTACAGAGCAGGGATTGATAAGTGTAAGGAGGTAGTCTATATTTATCTGGGTAGAAATTTTAGAATATAGATTTATTTTATCCTTGGAAAATGGAATAGGAAATAGTATAAGATTACATAGTGGCAGACGCTCGGAGATAGAATGTGTATCATTCACATCTTCGATAAAAAATGGATAAATGTTATATCCATGGTTCTTAAGTTCGTAATATAAGAATTTCTGTCTTGTGTCGCCACCTATAATAGCAATGTTATTTTGGTTTTTCATACTACTCCTCATTTACATAGATATTTATATTCTGTTTTATAATATAGGATATGAGAATAGTAAATAAATGTGACATTGAAAATTAGAAAGGAAAAATGCTATATGATTTACAATATTATTTATGATGCTGTTAAAAAGAAAACTACAACTAATCCGCCAAATATATTTATCGGAAATGTGGAAATGGCGGCAGGTATGGGAATTGTATTAGGGGAGCTTGGAATGCAGATGAATTTCGAGAAAATAGATGAGCCGGGTAAGATTAAAGATAAATTTAACGAAATAATGAAAGAATCAGATGTATCTAAGTTAAGCGATATGTCGAATACAATAATAGAGCTTATTAACAGATATCAGGTTAAGGATATGGTTAACGAGACGATGGAAGATTTAGAAATATTAGTTAACAGGAAAGAAGAAAAGTTATAATTTTACAGTTTAAAAATCACAGGAACTGATATTAAAAAGACTAACCAGTTAAAATCAATCGGTTAGTCTTTTATTAATATATTCATCATAAAAATAATTGTATCAATATTATTACTCTATTGTTACTCTTAAAAAATTAGTCTCTGTCAGACATTGGAACGTAGTCAATGTGTTTTGCTACATTCTTATAAGCAGGACGAATAATTTTACCTGCATTAATTAATTCTTCAATACGGTGAGCGCTCCAGCCTGAAATTCTTGCGATTGCAAATATAGGTGTGTAGAGTTCCATAGGAAGTCCTAACATTCTATATACAAAACCGCTATAGAAGTCAACGTTAGCACTTACACCTTTATAAATCTGGCGTTCTTTAGCGATTACTTCAGGAGCAAGACGTTCTACTGCTGAATATAATGCGAATTCTTTATCAAGTCCTTTTTCTTTGGAAAGTTTTTCAACATAGCCTTTAAAGATTCTTGCTCTTGGGTCTGATATAGAATAAACAGCATGCCCCATTCCGTAGATTAATCCGGCTTTATCAAATGCTTTCTTGTTAAGTAAATCGGAAAGATAAGCCTTTATTTCGTCTTCGTCTGTCCAGTCAGATACATGCTCCATCATATCATCAAACATCTGGATAACCTTGATATTTGCACCACCATGTTTAGGACCCTTAAGAGAGCCTAAAGATGCGGCAATTGTTGAATATGTATCGGTTCCTGATGAAGATACTACGTGAGTTGTGAAAGTAGAATTGTTACCACCACCATGGTCGGCATGGATAACTAATGCAATATCTAGGATACGCGCTTCTAATTCAGTATATTTGCTGTCTGGTCTTAACAGATGAAGAATATTCTCTGCTGTAGACAGATTAGGATCAGGAGAATGAATGAACAAGCTCTGACCATCATGATAATGCTTGTAAGCCTGATAGCCATAAACAGATAACTGTGGAAATAAAGCTATGAGCTGTAAGCATTGTCTTAAGACGTTAGGAATTGAAACGTCATCAGCAGCATCGTCATATGAATAGAGTGTAAGCACACTTCTTGCTAATGTATTCATCATATCGTGACTTGGTGCTTTCATAATTATGTCTCGCACAAAACTTGTAGGTAGTGAACGATAATGTCCAAGTAATGCATTAAATGAATCTAATTCTTCCTTTGTCGGAAGCTTACCAAATAATAATAAATATGTGGTTTCTTCGAAACCGAATCTTTTCTCGGAAACAAAACCATTTACGATATCTTCGATATCTAAACCGCGGTAAAACAACTTACCCTCACAAGGAATCATTTCGCTGTCAACTGTGATATATGAGCGAACTTCTGCAATTTCTGTTAAACCTGTAAGTACGCCTTTTCCGTTAATGTCTCTAAGACCACGTTTTACGTCATATTTACCATATAATGATGGGTCAATTGAACTATTATCCAAACATAGCTTAGAAAGATTAGTTATTTCCGGTGTAATTGTTGAATAACTGTTTTCAGTCAAATGAAAACCCCCTTTTTTCGTAATAAACTTTATTTTACCATAAAAGGAATGTCCTAACAACAAAATTTAGAAAAACTTAATAGAATTTATAAATCTTAATATGATTGTTAAAGACCTGAAATAGTGGTAAAATTATTAAAGATTTATGTGGAATGGAGATTAAAATGGATTTATTTGAATATATGAGAAATAATACTAAGAGTAAGGAATCACCACTTGCTTCAAGAATGAGACCGGAGAAGCTTGAAGAAATAGTAGGGCAGAAGCATATTCTTGGTGAGAATAAGTTATTATACAGAGCAATTAAGGCTGATAAGTTAAGTTCAGTCATCTTCTACGGACCACCGGGAACGGGTAAGACCACACTTGCAAAGGTTATTGCCAATACTTCTGATTCAGAATTCCGACAGATTAATGCAACCGTTGCAGGTAAGAAAGATATGGAGGAAGTGGTAAATGCAGCTAAGGACAGTCTTGGTATGTATGGAAAACGTACAATTCTGTTTGTAGATGAGATTCACAGATTTAATAAAGGACAGCAGGATTATTTACTTCCATTTGTCGAGGATGGTACAATTATTTTAATAGGTGCTACGACAGAGAATCCATATTTCGAGGTAAATAGCGCGCTTATATCGAGGTCCACCATATTTGAATTAAAGGAATTAGATAAAGAGGATATAAAGATTCTTATTAACAGGGCAATATCTGATGAAGTTAAGGGAATGGGAGTTTATGGTGCCAAAATGAGTGAAGATGCCATTGATTTCCTTGCAGATATTGCAAATGGAGATGCAAGAACAGCATTAAATGCAGTAGAATTAGCAGTCCTTACAACGGACAGAGGGGCAGATGGAGTTATCCATATCGATATTGATACCATAGAGGAATGTGTACAGCAGAGAAACCCACGTTATGATAAGTCAGGGGATAATCATTATGATACGATATCAGCATTTATAAAGAGTATGAGAGGTTCTGATCCTGATGCTGCCATATATTATCTGGCGAGAATGTTAAATGCAGGAGAAAGTGTTACTTTTATTGCGAGAAGAATTATGATATGTGCGGCAGAGGATGTAGGTCTTGCAGACCCACAGGCGCTGGTCGTTGCGGTATCGGCAGCAGAAGCAGTACATCAGTTAGGAATGCCGGAGGCAAGGATACCTTTAGCAGAGGCAGTCTTATATATTGCAAATGCACCTAAGGGAAATGCAGCATATATGGCAATTGACAAAGCACTTGATTTCGTAAAAAGAGAGCCTACATATCAGATACCGGCATATTTAAAAGATGCACATTATGGTGGAGCGAAAGAATTAGGCCATGGAATTGGCTACAAATATCCTCACGATTACGAGGAACATTATGTGGAGCAGCAGTATTTACCGGACGAGATTAAAGATGTTAAATTCTATGAAGCAGACTAAAAATTTAGAGACATTAATTCTATGATACAGAATGAATTAGGCAATTTATGCAGATAGTAGAATTAAAGGCATTAATTTTTATAATGTAGATTATAGAATTAAAGCCTTTAATTCTACAATGCAGACTAGCAATAGAACAACATTTATGATAAAATTTAGATAAGAATTTTGACAGATATACGGAAAGAGGTATTTTTTTGAAAGAACTAATTGGGAAGTTATCAAGAGGCATAATTGAATATAATCTTCCGGAGGTTGAAGTATCGGTTACAGATATTGATAAATCAATAGAAGCGGGTGAACTATACCATGGTTTTTTTGAAATTTTTGGTAAAAATGACAATGAACTAAAAGGGATAGTTTATTCGACGTGCGAGAAATTCAAGATAATTAATGACCAGTTTGTTGGTAGAAATAATAAGATAGAATATGTAATAGATGGCAAACACAGTGAAATCGGAGATGTTATCAAAGGTCGTGTGAATATCGTAAGTAATGGAGGAGAACTTTTTATACCATATACGATTACGGTTAAGGAAGAGAGTATTCCATCTTCCATAGGTGAGATATCGAACCTGTTTCATTTCATTAACCTTGTTAAGCAGGAATATGACGAGGGACTTAAGATGTTCCTATCGAAAGATTTCGAGAGAATCATTCTTAAAGACAATGTGGCTGATAAGAGCCTTTATAATGGACTTATTAACAGCTATAGCAAAAAGCGTGCTTTAGAGGAATTTATTCTTGCCATTAATAAGAAGCAGGAAGTTAAGATAGAACTTTCGGATACATTAAGAGAGTATGATATGCTAGAAGAATCATATGGAGATATTCTTACTCTTACCAGAAATACATGGGGATACATAGATATTCAGGTAGATGTGGACGGAGATTTTATAACTGAATATAAGAAGAATATTACCGAAGATGATTTTGCAGGAAATAATTATGAATTCAGATATCTTATAGACATTTCTAAATTACATAGTGGAATGAATTACGGAAAGATTACATTTTCTACGATGAACCAGTGTTTAGAATGTGAGATTTCTATTGATAATACAAGGGAAATAGATTCGGCAAATCACGAGATTAAGAAATGTATTGCAAGTCTTAATGAGCAATATCTCAATTTCAGAATGAGAAAGAGCAGTATTGATACATGGGCAGAGAATTCTAATGCTTTAATTGAGAGAGCCAGAGGCTTCAGAGATGATATGCCATTTTTAAAACTTCTTCAGGCGCAGATGTATATTTCGAGAAGAAGAGATGAAGAAGCAAAATGGCTTATAGACAGTGTGGCAGAGGAGATTTTAGATAAGAAAGAGGAAAATGTAGTTTTATACTGTTACTATCTCTATGTAAGAACCTTGCAGAAGAGAAAGTTAGAGCAGACAATTATTGCTACGGATATTATTAGAAAATACTATGAAAATGGGTACGATAAATGGCAGTTGTTATGGATACTTCTATATATTGATACATCATTTGAGAATAATAAAAGTCTTAAATTAACAAGAATTAAGGAACAGTACAAGATAGGCTGCAGAAGTACGCTTATGTATTATGAGGCATTGTATGTATTAAATAAACAGCCTGCTTTATTAAGAGTTATTAATTCATTTGAGTTACAGGTGCTTAATTTCGGAAGTAAATATGATGCGATAGATTTAAGACTTGCTGTCCAGATATCTGAACTTGCGATGCTTGAGAAGAATTTCAGACCACTTTTATTCAATATTTTGGTGAAACTCTATGAGAAATTTGAGAATAAAGTAATTTTAACTGCGGTTATAAGCCTGTTAATCAGAGGTAATAAGACAGATGAGAAGTATTTCAAATGGTATGCTAAGGGCGTAACTGCTGACATACAGGTTACAAGATTGTATGAATATTATATATATTCGATGCCGGAGGATTTCGATGGTACAGTTCCTAATACTGTGCTTATGTACTATGTATACAATGGTAACCAGCTTATGGACAGAGAAGCATTTTTCTATGGCCTGATTATAAGAAATAAGGATAAGCAGCCAAATGTATACAAGAATTACAGAAGAAATATGGAGCATTTTGCATTAGATAAATTGCGAAGTGGAGAAATAGACAGATTTATTTCCGTAGTATATGCAGATGTACTTACAGAAGAGATGATTACTGAGGAGAATGAGAAGAATCTTGTAAAAGTTCTTAACACATGGCAGCTTAAATGTGACAATGACAGAATTAAGGAAGTTATTGTCAGACATAAAGAGATTGTGAAAGAGCAGACATTTGTTATTAATAAAGGAATTGCATATATAAATATCTATACGGATGATGCAGTTGTGTTATTAAAGGACATTAATGGAAATATTTATCATAACACAATTAATTACACATTGACGAAATTATATGATGATAAAAGATTAAATGAGATTGCATTAGAGAGAAATCCGGGAAATACTTATCTGATGGCGAAAGAGTGTGAGCAGTCATTAAAATATCATAAGAGTATTCCGTCAGGTGTAAGCCTCTTTAAAGAAGTTATGATAAGTGATGATTTTGAAGAGGACTATAAAGATTATATCATACACGATATTATAGAATATTATTCTAATAATTATGATGGTGAAGAATTAGATGAATATCTGATGAGCATAGATGTAAGCAGACTTAAGAGAAAATCAAGAGTCAGCGTTATAGAACTTATGATTATGCGTGGCTTATATGAATATGTGGAAAAATATCTTATAGAATATGGTTACAGCGATATAGACCCACGTAAGATTCTTAAATATTGTTCAAGGAGACTTAAGGAAGATAAAGAGATAGAGGAAGATAAGCAATTATTAGAATATTGTAATTATGCATTTTCTAAGGGAAAATATAATGAAATCATTCTAGATTATCTGTGCAGATATTATTATGGAACTACTAAGGAAATGATGGAGATATGGCGTGTCTCTAAGGAGTTTACATTTGAAAGCAGGGATTTAGAAGAAAGACTTATTGTACAGATGTTATTTTCAAGGACATTTATTTCGAGTGTAGTTACAATCTATGATTCTTATTATAAAAAAGGTGCAATCGAAGTAATAAGGTATGCGTATTTATTCTTTATGTCACACGAATACTTCATCAGGGAGAACCCTGTAGATGATATGTTCTTCAAACACTTAGGTGATGAGTTGGTATTTGACAAAAATATTATGGATATATGCAAATGTGCATACCTTAAATACCAGTCTGATAAGAAGACTATTTCAGATACTAATAAGGAAATATGCAGAGATTGTATGGAATATTTAGATAAGAAGAATATAGTATTTGATTTCTATAAACAGTTCACTAAATGGTTTACAGTATCAGACAGAATATTAGATAAGACAACGATTGTATACAGAGCAGAGCCGCAGGATAAGGTTCTTATTAGTTATTATCTTGAAACTGGTAATAATGAGGAGAAAGAGTATACGACTGAAGAGATGAAATGTTGCTTTACGGGAATGTATACAAAATCTTTTACATTATTCTATGGAGAAAAGTTAAATTATTATATAACAGAGATTTCAGATGGTGAAAGCCGTGTGACAGAGAGTAAAGACCACCAGCTTGATGACAGAAATGTTGAGGCAAGTCAGTCAAGATATGGAATGTTAAATGATATACTTATGTGTATGGAGATGAAGCAGGAGGGAATGATAAGCGAACTTGCCGGAAAATATTATGTGAATAATGAACTTGTGAAGCGTTTGTTCAGGTAGTGCAGATGCATTTTGGCATTAAAATATGGAGGAACTAAGTTGAGTACAAAGACAGAGAACAACTTAATATCCGTTTCAATAGATTTGTGTAGAGATTACACGCAGATTGCATATTGTATGGGAAATATGGCAGAGCCGGATTCAGTAAGTACAATTGCAGGCGAACAGAAATATCTTATTCCAACGGAAATAGGAAAATTGAATAATATTGATGAATGGTGTATAGGTGATGATGCATTGCTTAGGGAAAAGAATGGCGAGGCTATGTTAGCTGATGATATCCTTAAGACAATTTTATCTGAGAAAAGTATAGTTATAGGTGACAATACTTATATGGGATATGAGGTATTAAAGCATTTCTTCGAGGGATTGTTTAAAATACTTAAAACCAATTATCACATTGTGCAGCCTGATTATATATCTGTAACAGTTGAATATCCTGACCGTATTCTTGTAAACATTATCAGAAATGTATTAAATGATATGGGCTATGACAGGGAACATATAAAAATTATCGGTCATTCAGAAAGTATTATATATTATATGATTTACCAGAAAAAGGAAATATGGGTAAATGATGTGCTGATATTTGATTTTACAAAGCATCAGTTTCTTGTAAGATTACTCACAACAGTAAGAGCAAGAGTACCACAGCCGGTTATAGTCGAAGAGATGGATATGACGCAGAAGTTCAGAATGAGTGATTTACAGACTGAACAGGGCAGATTAGAGATGGATACGAAATTCTTAGAGCTTCTTAAGAAATTATGTAGTAAACATATTGTGTCAGCAGTATTCTTAACAGGTGTCGGCTTCTATGAGAAATGGATGGAAGATTCGATAAGGTTCTTATGCAGTAAGCGAAGAGTATTCCAGGGATATAATCTGTTTGTTAAGGGTGCAGGCTATGCTAATCTTAGTGAGATTGGAATAGGTAATGCTGACAGTTATCAGTTTGTATGTTCGGGAAGAACGTTAGTCAATATCGAAGTAGAAGTCGAGAAAGAGGATAAGAACATACCTGTCATATTGTCGAAAGCAGGAACAAACTGGTACGAAGCAGGAGCCAGAGCAGAGGGAATATTAGATTATTCTAAAGAATTAAGGCTTAAAATAGTATCCTCACTTAGCAAGAGCGAGAAAGAAGTTGTGATAGATTTATGTGGTTTTCCACCACGCCCTAATAAAACCACACGAATCGAGATTGTGTTAGCCTACAGGAATGACAGACAATGCATAGTGGTGGTTAAAGATTTAGGCTTTGGTGATTTCTTTAAGTCAAGTGAAGAAATGGTGAAAAAGGTAATTGATATAGAAGATTATCTGTAAGAAATGGAGAAGTGTATGAGTGGATTGATTTTATGCAGCAGAAAAGCAGATGTTCCATACAGGATAGCAGATGCGGACATAAATATATATTCTATTGAGGAATTTGCATACTATCTGTACAATAACGCATATTTTGTAGATGATGGTTTCTTTAATGAGGGACTTTGCGATTATATTGACAATAATCTTAATCTGCCGAAGGTTGCACAAAAGCTTAAGTATGCAATGGGACAGAGAATGAATTTCGTAGAACTTGTTATGATAATTATAAAATCTTCCCGTTATTACAGTGAAACGGAAATCAAAGCATTTGAAAAGGAATTAAAGTCCATTAGTTCAAAAGGAATGTTAGAGCGAATGAAAACAAGAGCAGATATGCTTTTTGAAAATGGAAAGCTTGGAAGTGCATTAAAGACATATAAAAATATTCTGAATAACAATATGTATAAAAAAGAAAACAATGAATTCTATGCAGGGGTATATTTAGGAATTGGTAAGATAGAGGGCAGAATGTTCTATCTGAAGGAGGCATTAGAGAAATTTAAACATTCATACGAATTAAAACCATCTGATGAAGCCTTAAAGGAGATTATTAATGTTAAATTTGCGATGAAATATTCAGGACTTACAGAAGAAATTGATTTTACTAAGGAGAATGAGATTAATTCTGAACTGGTTCTTAAATGCAGTGAAGAGGTTAAGGATATCTGGGAACAGATTAACAATGGAACTGAATATGAGAATTTATCTCAGACATTTATATATGATGGCAGACATAACCTTGATGATTATTATGAGAATGTTCAGGAAGTTCTTGATGAGTGGAAGAATGATTATAGAAGTAATATAGGTTAATTCTGTAAAGAATGCGAAAATATTGAATAGAAAAAGATAAAGTATAAAGGAAATATATATCCAGATATAGTAGGAGACACTGTAAAGATGAGATTGTTCAGAAAAAATAAAACGGACGAAACAGATTATCTTGACGAATTAGAGATAACAGGTGAAGATAACGAGACAGTTTATATTAAACCCGAGCCTATGCAGGTCGAGACATTAGAACAGAAGAAGCAGACAATAGAGAATTGCTGCGACAGAATAATGGGTGCTAATTCAAGAATTGCAGAGTTAAAGGTTGAGTATCAGACAGTAAATGCTTATCTTACCGACATACAGATAATAGAAGATTTGCCTAAGACACAGGAAGAAAGATTGAAAAATCTTGCTAAAAAAGTCGTGGTATTAGATAAGGACAGAAGAGATTTTGGACGTTCTATGGCGAAATTATCTGAAAAGCAGTTTAGTCATATGAAAGAATGTGAAGATGATATAAAAGACATTTTAAAGCAGATGTCAGATGATGAAAATTATTGCCAGACAGTCAAGACAGATATGAAATATTTAGAGGGCGAAAAAGCCGGATTAAAGATGGAGATACAGGAGTATAAGAACAGACTATATCTTATAAATGGGGCTTCAAAGATAGGAATAATAGCATTTGCGGTGTTATTCATATTATTTCTTGTAATCAATTATGCATTTAATAAAGATACCAGCTTGTTGATATACTTATTAATCGGCATCACAGCAGTATTTGCAGCAGGAATATTCTATATCCATAATCAGACAATAAATGAACTTAAATTAAGTGAGATAAAATATAACAGGGCAATCGGATTACTTAATAAAATCAAGTTAAAATATGTAAATATCGCAGGACGGCTTACATATGCATACGAAAAACATGGTGTAAAAAGTGCCTACCAGTTAAATAAAATATGGGGTGCATATTTAACACTAAAAAAAGAACACGAAGTCTACAATAAAGCATCAGGCAGACTTGCTGATGCAGAAGATGAATTAGTGCAGTTATTAAAAAATATGAATGTCAAAGACCAGAATGTATGGATAAGCCAGGCATATGCAATTATTAATCCAAGCGATATGAATGAGATAAAAAGCCACTTAATGAATAGAAGAAACCGTCTCAAAAAATCACTGGATTATAATACAGAAGTTATGGACAATGCAAGAGAAGAGATTAAAAATATAATTATGAATGATAAAGAGAATAGCACTGAATTAATGGGAATACTTGATGCATACGAAGAAAAACTCTAATAAACGCTGGAATTTTTATAAACCGGTTGCACATACAAATAGTAGAAAATCATCTTTGTACAGGCATTTGCATATATAAATATTGAAACATTTGTATGAATTGCTAATTTGGCGGTATTATTTTCCGGCTCTTTTGATTATTTATGTTCATTCAACATCCAGAACATTTAAACCAAGTAGTCCGTCTATACCACACACTTGATTTATGACGTATCGTGTGTGTGAGTTATATGCCGTCAGAAGCAAAAGGTCGGTGCAGTTAATCACCGTTCAAGCGAAGCGCGTTTGATTAGCTGCACCGTAATAAACTTTGTTGATGACGGCATTTACTCACACCAGATAAAGGAAATATGAAAGTGTGTGTCATAGACGGACTACTTGGCTTAATTGTCTGTCTGGTGAATGTACACAAAATCTGAGCCGAAAAATGATACCTGACAAATTTACGCAATTCCCACAAGGTGTTCCAATATTTATATATCAAATCGCCTGTACATATGATTATTAAATATATCTGTAAGTGCAATATCGGTTTATAAAAATTAGCGTTTATTAGAGGTTTTATCTTGACAAATATTTTTAAAACCTTTATCATTAAAAAAGTTAATATTATAAATGCAGTGATAAAGAGGAGTAAAAGGTTAACCCTTAAAGAGAAAGTAATTCGCAGGCTGAAAGATTACTAAGGCAGTGACCTTTGAAGGTAGCTTTTAAGCAGTATGGCTGAACATTTTATAGAAGATTAGAATAAGCAGATGCCTGGTTTAGAATAATGGCTTGATTTGCAATAATAAAGAACATTAGCGCATTTTATATAATCAGTAGGTCATAACGGAGTCGTCCACGTTATAGGATAAGATGAGACACGATGATAGTCGTAAATAAAGGTGGTACCGCGTGATATACGCCCTTTTTGGAATGTATCTGATATATTTCAAAAAGGGCTTTTTCTATTTAATAGGATTAGCGTGTCAAAAAGACACAGCTGGTTCAAAATAGTACCTGACACCAGTATATTTAACAGGAAATATTATTCAAATAACATCAGAAAGGAAGTTAATAATGGCGAAAGAATTAGAGAAGAATTATAATCCTGCTGACATTGAGCAGAGACTTTATGACAAATGGACAAATAAGAAATATTTTCATGCAGAGGTAGACAGAAGTAAGAAACCATTTACTATCGTTATGCCACCTCCAAATATTACAGGACAGCTCCATATGGGACATGCATTAGATAATACAATTCAGGATATCTTAATCAGAACAAAGAGAATGCAGGGATATGAAGCATTATGGGTACCGGGAACTGACCATGCATCAATTGCAACAGAAGCTAAAATCGTTGAGAAAATGCGTGAAGAGGGCGTAACTAAGGAAGAAATCGGAAGAGATAAATTCTTAGAAAGAGCCTGGGAATGGAAGAAACAGTATGGAGGAAGAATTGTTGCACAGTTAAAGAAGATAGGTTCTTCATGTGACTGGGACAGAGAGAGATTTACAATGGATGAGGGCTGTAACAAGGCTGTAAAAGAAGTATTTGTAAATCTTTATAATAAAGGACTTATTTACAGAGGCGAAAGAATTATCAACTGGTGTCCTCATTGTCTTACATCTATTTCAGATGCAGAGGTTGAATACGAGGACCAGGCAGGGCATTTCTGGCATTTAAGATATCCATTTAAAGATGGTTCAGGATATCTTGAACTTGCAACAACCAGACCAGAGACTTTATTAGGTGATACAGCAGTAGCAGTTAACCCTAATGATGAAAGATATAAAGATGCAGTTGGTAAAACATTAATTCTTCCATTAGTAGGAAGGGAGATTCCTGTTGTAGCAGATGATTATGTTGGTATAGATTTTGGTACAGGTGTAGTTAAGATTACTCCGGCACATGACCCTAACGATTTCGAGGTTGGTTTAAGACATAATCTTCCTGTATTAAATGTAATGACAGAAGATGCAAAGATTGTTGACGAATATCCTAAATACGCAGGAATGGACAGATACGAGGCAAGAAAGGCTATCGTAGCAGACTTAGAGGCAGGCGGATATTTAGTTAAAGTAGAAGACCATGAGCATAACGTTGGTACATGTTACCGTTGTCATACTACAGTTGAGCCAAGAGTTTCAAAACAGTGGTTTGTAAGTATGAAAGAGCTTGCTAAACCTGCAATTGAAGCCGTTAAAAATGGTGATACCAAGTTCGTTCCACCTCATTTTGATAAAACATATTATCATTGGTTAGAGGGAATTCGTGACTGGTGTATTTCAAGACAGTTATGGTGGGGACACAGAATTCCTGCATTTTATTGTGATGACTGCGGCGAAATGGTAGTAAGCAAAGAAAATGAAGTATGTTGTCCAAAATGTGGTAAGAAGATGCGCCAGGACCCTGATACACTTGATACATGGTTCAGTTCAGCATTATGGCCATTCTCAACACTCGGCTGGCCTGATAAGACAGAAGAGTTAGATTACTTCTATCCAACAAGTGTACTTGTAACAGGATATGATATCATTTTCTTCTGGGTAATCAGAATGATGTTCTCAGGACTTGAACATACAGGAAAAGTACCATTTAACACTGTTTTAATCCATGGACTTGTAAGAGATTCACAGGGACGTAAGATGAGTAAATCACTTGGAAATGGTATTGATCCACTTGAAGTTATAGATAAATATGGCGCAGATGCATTAAGATTTACGCTTATTACAGGAAATGCACCTGGTAACGATATGCGTTTCTACTATGAAAGAGTTGAAGCAAGCAGAAACTTTGCTAATAAAGTATGGAATGCATCAAGATTTATTATGATGAATATGCCTGAGGGTGGTATTAAGGAAGTTCCTGTAAGCACACTTACAGATGCTGATAAATGGATATTATCAAAGGCAAATAAACTTGTTAAAGATGTAACAGAGAATATTGATAAATACGAATTAGGTGTTGCGGCAGATAAGCTTTATAACTTCATCTGGGAAGAGTTCTGTGACTGGTATATTGAAATGGTTAAACCAAGATTATACAGTGAGGACAATACAACAAAGGATGCAGCACTTTACACACTTAAGACAGTTCTTGAAACATCACTTAAGTTACTTCATCCATATATGCCATTCGTTACAGAAGAGATTTATTGTACATTAAATGAAGATGCAGAATCACTTATGATAGCAAAGTGGCCTGAATATAAGGATGAATTTAACTTCGAGAAAGAGGAAGAGGACGTTGAATTAATCAAACAGGCTGTTTACAATATCAGAAATGTAAGAGCAGGAATGAATGTTCCACCATCTAAGAAAGCACAGGTATATGTTGTAACAGAAAGCGATAAGGTTGCAAGTATATTTGAAGAAGGCAGAGTATTCTTCCAGACTCTAGCATATGCAAGCGAAGTTGTTATACAGGCAGACAAGAACGGAATCGGTGAAGATGCAGTATCAACTGTTATCCCTGAAGCTACAATCTATATGCCATTCGCTGAATTAGTAGATATTGAAAAAGAAATAGAAAGACTTAAGAAAGAAGAAGAGAAGCTTACTAAGGAACTTGCACGTTCTAACGGAATGCTTTCTAATGAGAAATTCGTTAGCAAAGCACCTGCTGCTAAGATTGAAGAAGAGAAAGCAAAGCAGGCTAAATATATGCAGATGATGGAACAGGTTAAGACACAACTTGCACATCTTATGAAATAAGGATAATTTATTTTAAGCTGTATGGAAAATCAAATTTTGTATGTTGATTTTTCATACAGCTATTTATTTGGGTGCGTATAAGATTAATTTTTATAAATCAGCTGAATTTTGCAAATAATTTGCAAAATCACTTAATAAATATTGACAAAGTGGATTGATGAATTAGTTTATATTAAATTAATAGTAATCTGCAATTGTCGAAATTACGTGATAACATTTACTTGCAAAATCATAAAATAATTCCTATAATCGTTGTTAAACAATTGAATGGTGATAAACCACTCAGAAATGAGGATTAGTGTGAAAAATAATGTTGATACACTTATTTTTCACACAGCTATTTGTGTCGCAGGCACCACAAATAGCATCTATTGCAGAGCCAAATCTGAAATTTGGCTCGCGATTCCTCCGGCACGTTGTGCCTGCGGAATGAGGATTAGTATGAAATACAAAGAAGTTGTAGAATACATAGATAATATTCCTAAGTTCACAAGTAAGAATTCTCTTGCACATACAAGAAGATTCTTAGAGGAATTAGGAATAAAACAAGATGAGACTAATAAGATGAAGATTATACATGTTGCAGGTACTAACGGAAAAGGTACAGTATGTGCAATATTGTCTAATGTACTTGTTAATTGTGGAAAGAGAACAGGACTTTTTATTTCACCACACCTTGTACATATTAATGAAAGAATACGAATAAATAATGAAGAAATAAGTGATGAAGAATTTGTACAGGCATTCAATGAGGTGAAAAATGTCGTAGATAAGATGAAGCAAGAGGATTATCCGCACCCATCATATTTTGAGTTCTTATTTCTTATGGCAATGTGGAAATTTAATAAAGAGGCTGTGGAATATGTAGTTTTAGAGACAGGACTTGGCGGACGACTTGATGCAACTAATTCTATGCTATCACCATATCTTACGGTAATTACCTCAATCGGAATGGACCATATGGAATATTTAGGTGACACGATAGAGAAGATTGCTGCGGAGAAAGCGGGAATTATAAAAAAAGGTGCCCCTGTAATATATTGGGGAGAAGATGAGAGAGTATCAGGTGTGATTAGTGATGTTGCAGGAAGAATGCAGGCGAAAACAGTAAAAGTCCTTGCAGATAATTATAAAATAATCAAAAAAACGAATAAAAGTGTTGATTTTTCAATAGTTAGTGAGTATTATTTAAATGATACATTCTCAGTTCCTTTCATATCTGAGTATCAGGTACAGAATGCAACTGTTGCTATTAAGGCAATTGAGTGTATGCCGGAGATAAGGCATATGAAAGAACTTGTTAAGTCAGGAATTGCAAATGTACACTGGGAGGGCAGAATGGAAATGATTATGCCGGGTGTCATATTAGATGGTGCGCATAATGGTCCGGGAATAGATGAGTTCATAAAAACATTTAATGAATATGAATGTAAAGGTGATAAGAACATTTTGTTTTCGGTAGTTAAGGATAAAGATTATGAATATATGGTTTCTAAGTTATCAGAAACTAAAGTGAAGAATGTATACATAACACGTATTGATTCGGACAGAGGCTTAGAGACAGATAATATATATGAAGATTTTAGAAAATACGGCTGTGATGCGAGCATTTCAGTAAATGAAGATGTAAGTCAGGCATTCAGGCAGGCTGTAGATGAGAAAAAAGAAGATGATGTACTTTTCTGCGTGGGTTCACTATATTTAGTCGGTGAGATTAAAAAGAGCCTGCAGAGATAAAACTGATTTGCAGAATTAATAGTATTTGCAATATAGATTCAAGATATACAGATAATATTTATTTAGAAAGAAAGGGTAATCCTATGATTAATTATGATGAAGAAATAAAGAAGTTTAGTCCAAGTCTTGAAGTAGATGAGACAGAAGATGCAATATATAATAGTAATATCAAAGATATAACAGATGTTGTACTTGAAATGTTAAAAGAAATGAAGAATAATGACTAAAATATCTGCGGAATGGAGATTAAAATTAAGATGAGATGCTATAGATGTAACAGCGTACTTTCAAGTAACGATTTCTGTAACAGTTGCGGAGCAGATGTGGCTGTATATAAGAAGATTGTAAGATTGTCAAATGCATATTATAATATGGGACTTGCCAAAGCCCAGATTAGAGATCTGACAGGTGCATGTGAGTTACTTAGAAGAAGCGTAAGACTTGATAAGAAGAATACAAATGCAAGAAATTTATTAGGACTGGTATATTTCGAAATGGGAGAGGCAGTACAGGCCTTCTCAGAATGGATTATAAGTAAGAATTTCCAGCCGGATAAGAATATTGCAGATGATTACATAAAGAGATTACAGTCTAATCCTGTGAGATTAGATACAATTAACCAGACAATTAAGAAATACAATTATGCTTTAAATTATGCTAAGCAGGGAAGTGATGATTTAGCTGTAATCCAGCTTAAGAAAGTATTAAATACTAATCCTAACCTGATTAAGGGGCATTTATTACTTGCATTATTGTATATGAAGAAAGGCGATTATGAAAGAGCCAGAAAGCCTATTATGAAAGCCTTAAAGATTGATACAAATAATCCGTTAGCTAAAAAATATCTGAAAGAGATAAATACTGAAACAGATACAAAGAGAATTGATATCGGTAAGGAAAGCAAGAAAGATAAAATACGTGATTATGATAAGGAACAGACCGAAAAGGAATTACGAAACGGATATGATGTGATTATTCCTAAGAGACGTAGTGTATACAGGGAATCTAATTCAGGAATGATTACAGTTATTAACGTTGTGATAGGTCTGATTATCGGTGTTGCAATGACATTTTTCTTACTGGTTCCTGCTAAGGAGAAAACACTTAAAGATAATCATAATAAAGAAGTATTGAAGTTAAATTCACAGATAGAATCACTTAATAATGATAAGAAAGAGTTAGAGAGTAAGATAACATCATTAGAGGGCGAAAAGACAGATTTATCAGGACAGCTTGATTCTAAAGGAAATGAAAATACACAGATTCTTGCAGATTATGATAATCTTATAACTGCAATTAATTATTTTAATGCCAAAGACTATATTAATTGTGCAGATTCATTGCAGAAGATAACTAATAATGCACGTTCTGAGATATTTACCACATTATATAATTCAATTCAGCCGGAAGTATATAATCAGGCAGCAGCTAATTATTATAATAATGGTAGAAATGAGTTAGCTTCAGCTAATACATTAGAAGCTTATGATAAAGCAATAGAAGATTTAACAAAATGCTTCTTATATAATTTTACTTCTATTGATTATGTTTCAGCAGCAGACAAGCTTGGTGAGGCATATGAGAAGCAGTATACATTGGCATTAGGTCAGGATGTAACAGCGGCAGCAGGTTACAAGGAAAGAGCACTTAAGAACTTATCAAGTCTTATCAATGACACATTTGCTAAGACAGAGGGACTTGAAGCGAAGGCAACTGAGAATGTACAGGCAAGAATTGTAGCCATTACTGATAAATAATTGTAATGCATAAAATATGAAATGAATTGTATTATGCATAAAATATACAATAGACTTTTTAATATTAATTCTAATTATTAAATATTGGTCTTAATTATAAGAATATAAAGTACACAAGAAGGATAGCTTATGAAGAGTTGTCCTTCTTTTTATTTAAGAAAATGTACAAAATTTTAATCAAATATCAGAGATTTTGTGGACAACCACATAGAATTAGGAATTTAAAAGAGAGATTAAACAAATGTTTAATTTTTGACAACCTAATCTGTATTGAAAATAATTTTATCGGGAGGGAGAAAGAAATGAGATATAAAGAAGAATTTATTAATCAGGAATATGATGAAAGCGAGTACGAAATTGATTTAAAAACGCTGATAATCCACGTCAATGGAGAATTAGACCATCATAATGCGGTTACGATAAGGGAAATGGCGGACAAGACAATATATGATAATGGTATTAGAAACATTTTATTTGATTTTGGCAAAACAGAATTTATGGATAGCTCAGGAATAGGTGTTATTATGGGGCGTTATAAAATGGTACATAGCCTTGGTGGAAAAGTAGGTGTGATAAATGCAGGAAGAAATGTTGAGAAAATACTGTTATTTTCGGGACTTAATAAAATTATAAAAAAATATGATTCTATGGAAAATGCCATAGCTGATTTGAATGGAGGAGAAGTTTAATGATTATGAAAAATATTGATAAAATAAATGGGAAAAACATTAATTATAACAGAATGTATGTTGAATTCAGCAGTAAATCAGAAAACGAATCATTTGCAAGGATAGTTGCAGCGGCATTTGTTACGAGGTTAGATCCAACCTTAGAAGAGATAGAGGAGATAAAGACAGCCGTATCTGAAGCTGTTACTAATGCGATTATTCATGGTTATGGCACAGATGAGGGTATTATTGCGATGGAATGTGTGTTAAAAGGAAGAGAAGTTACTATTAAGGTTAAGGATAAAGGCGTGGGAATAGCTGATGTTGAACAGGCCATGCAGCCGCTATATACAAGTAAACCTGAAGAAGAACGTTCAGGAATGGGCTTTTCGTTTATGGAAATATTTATGGATAGTTTAGAAGTAGATTCGGCACCTGATAAGGGAACTACGGTTTTAATGAAGAAAAATCTGAGAAAACCGGATTAGGTGGTGTCCTATGGAAAATAAAACACTAATTGAAATGGCACATAAAGGTGATAAAAGAGCCAGAGATATGTTGGTTCAGGAAAACATAGGATTAGTGTGGAGCATTGTCAAAAGATTTGGTAACAGAGGTTATGAATTGGAAGATTTATTTCAGATTGGCTGTATCGGATTGATTAAGGCGGTTGATAAATTCGACAATTCATTTGAAGTGCAGTTTTCGACATATGCTGTTCCGTTGATTATGGGTGAAATTAAAAGATTTATAAGAGATGACGGATTAGTTAAGATTTCGAGAACAATTAAGGAGAATAACTGGAAGATTAGGAGAGCATCACAGGAATTAGCCCAGAGATTAGGAAGAGAAGCTACGATTGAGGAGATTTCTAAAGAGACAGGAATTAATACCGAGGATATTGTCCAGGCAATGGAGGCGATAAGTGATGTGGAAAGTATATATAAGTCAGTTTATCAGAATGACGGAAGCGAGATATATCTAATCGACCGAATTAAGGCAGGGGAAAGCAACGGAGAAAGTGTAGACAGGATTATAAATAATCTGGTTGTGGAACAGGCACTTAATGAACTTGATGAAATCGAACGTAATATCATAGTAATGAGATATTTTCAGGATAAAACACAGACAGAAATAGCTAAAAAATTAGGAATAAGCCAGGTTCAGGTTTCGCGAATGGAGAAAAAGATATTATTTAATCTGAAAAAGAAAATTTTAGCATAAAATTTTGTTGAAAATATACAAAATAGCACAAAAAATGTCAAAAAGACTAGAGATTTTGTATATATTATTGTATAATAGATGCATACTGATAAAAAGGCAGGTGTGCGGAAGATGGAAGAAATGAATAAAGGCACTACAGATATAGAAAGTGTGGATAATAGTGCCGATAATATAGAGGCTTTGGAGAAAACGGAAAATGATGAGCTTAACCCTGCAGATAATAAGAGTACATCAAAGAATAAGATAAAAGAACCAAAGCCTAAGAAGGAAAAGAAAGTAAAGGAACCGAAAGCACCAAAGGAGAAAAAAGCAAAAGAGCCGAAGGCACCTAAGGAGAAAAAAGTAAAAGAGCCAAAAGTACCTAGAGATAAAAAGGTGAAAGAGCCGAAAGTACCTAGAGATAAAAAGGTAAAAGAGCCAAAGGCACCTAGAGATAAAAAGATAAAAGAGTCAAAGATTTCCAAAGGTAAAGATGTAAATGAAGCTAATGGTTTAGAAGATACTAATACAGAGACAGCTAATCTTCTGAATGAAGCAAATGTAAAAGACTCAAAACTTTCAAAAGATAAGAAAGTAAGTAAAGCAAAATCACCTAAGGAGAAAAAGGTTAAGAATAGTAATAAGAATACAGATAAAGCGGCTGGTTTAGAAGAGATTAAGAAAGTATCGAAAATGAGAGGAATACAGAGTAAACTGATAGGGGCATTTTTATTGCCTGTCTGCTTATTCGTTATTGTCGGTATTATTATTTATTCTAAGTCGGAGCAGGGACTTAAAGATAATGCTGAATCATTAACATATACCAGTGTCGATATGTTAAAAGAATATTTCGAATTAGGTTTTGAAAGTATTGAATTAACATCTACACGTATTTCGGTAAATAGTGCAATTAGTTCACATTTCGGAGGAATGTATGATTCAAGCTTTGAAATCGATGCAAAAGGTGCAGTAGTAAATGAAGCGGTAGCTGATAAATATATCCAAAGCATTATTGCATTTAGTAAGAATCAGAAGAATTCAATATCTAACACAGGTGTTGTGAAGAAGAAAGATTTATACAATGCATTTGTTAATTCAGAAACAGGCAAATATGTAGAAGCTAATATGGAGAAGAATATGTGCTGGATTAGCAGCCATCCTGAAATTGATGAGCTGATGAATTACAGTCAGGATGATTACGCACTTGCACTTGTAAAGCAGATTAATGATAGCAATAATAAACCTGTTGGTTATATGATAATTGATGTTAAGAAATCATTTATACAGGATATATTAGACAATGCCAAAGTTGGTGACAAGAGTATTAAAGGCTTTATCACAAGTGATGGAAATGAAGTTATAAGTGGTAAAGAAGGTTTTACATTCAGCGATAAGAGTTTCTTTAAGAAGATTAAAGAAAAGGAAAAAGGTGGATATACATATGTTAAATATAAGGGTGAGTCATATTTATTCTTATATGACAAGGTAGCAACCGGTGATGGTTATGTATGTGCAATGGTTCCTAAGAATGTAATTATCGAAAAGGCAAATGATATAAAGATATATACAATTGTTACAATAATTGCATGTTGTATAATAGCTGTAATTGTCGGTTCACTTCTTGCTATGGGTATTGCTAAAGCAATAAATAAGATTAATGATGTAATGAAACAGACAGCCGAGGGTGATTTGACAGGAACAATCACTATGAAGCGAAAAGATGAATTCCGTCTGTTATCAGGTAACATCGGTAATATGATTAAGAGTATCAAACATCTGATTATCAAGATGACGAGAGTAAGTGAACAGGTTCAGCAATCAGCAGGGCAGGTTAGTGATAATTCAGAAGTTCTCTATAATGCCACAAAGGATATTACTGAATCAATCGGATATATTGAATCAGGATTAATCCAGCAGTCGGAAGATACAGAAAATTGTTTACATCAGATGTCAGATTTGGCAGATAAGATTTCAGTTGTATACGAAAGCACTAATGAAATAGAGAGAATAGCCGGTCAGACACAGGATACAGTAGATAACGGAATGGTTATTGTATCAGAATTAGGCAACAGAGTTCAGGATACAACGAAGATAACTAAAGATATTATTAATGATATTAATGAGTTAGAGAGAGAATCTAAAGCAATCAATACAATTATTGCAGCAATTAATGAGATTTCAGATGAAACTAATCTGCTTTCTCTGAATGCAAGTATTGAAGCAGCCAGAGCAGGCGAAGCAGGCAAAGGCTTTGCAGTTGTATCAGATGAGATAAGAAAGCTTGCTGAACAGTCAAGTGAGGCAGGTAGACAGATTGGTGAAATCGTAGGCAGAATACAGGCAAGAATGGGCAAAACTATTGAGACCGCCAGAAAAGCAGACGATATCGTATCTTATCAGGCTGAAGCACTTGGAACAACAGTTAATGTATTCCAGGATATAAAAGGTCATGTAACAACACTTGCACATGATTTGGATACAATTTCGGTTAATGTTAAAGGTATTGAGATGGCTAAAAATGATACATTGGAGGCTATATCAAGTATATCTGCAACATCTAATGAAACAGAGGCAGCATCTACAGAACTTAGCAGAAATGCTGATAAGCAGATGAAAGCAGTTGAAGTATTATATGGTGCAGTTAAACAGTTAAATGCTAATTCAACAGAACTTGATGAATCAGTAAGTATTTTCAAAGTCGGAGACTATCTTGAAAGTGAAATAAATTAGGAAGAGCCTAAGGAAGAAGAGTCTGTTTCTGAAGAAATAAGTTTAGAAGAAGTTAAGCCAGAGGAAGTTGATTCAGAAGAAGTAAGTTTAGAAGAAGTTAAGCCAGAGGAAGTTGACTCGGAGAAAGTTAACTTAGAAGAGGCGAATTTAGAAGAAGTTGGTTCAGAAGAAGTTAACTTAGAAGAGGTAAATTTAGAACAAGTTGGTTCAGAAGAAGTTAACACAGAAGATTAATGAATATTGTGATAAATTGACTGGAATTTGAATATTTAAACCTATCAACCGATATAAAAAACTAATAAATTAATAAAAGAATAAAGAGAAGTTTTTGCAATAAAACCATTCAATGAAGAGGATTAAGGTTTGATTTGCAAAGACTTCTTTTTTTACTTACCAGGAAATTTCGTTGAAATTGTCCTGGTAAGTAAAAAACGCTCCGCGAGGATCGCACTGCGACCGAGCAGAAAATGTTGCTATAGCAACCCGCCGCAGGCGGAGAATGTCGCAAGCGACATTCTTTATTCTAAAAATTACTTCTTGGGGAATTATAAGTATAATTTATAGAAAATGATACAAAATACTAATTAAGAAAAACGTAATGGAGACAGCGAGAAAAATTAAATCGATATGTTAATTTTTCTCACAGCTAAATGTGTAGCAGGCAACACATTCAGCTTTTATCGCAGAGCTGAATTTAATATTCGGCTCGCGATTCCTCCGGCACAATATGCCTGCGGAATGGAGACGGTGAGAAAAGTATGAATTCAAGTGTTAAAGAGAACATAAAAACGGTTCTGATATGTATTATTGTATTATTCGGTTCTGCTTTTGCAATTATGTCATTTAATGAGGACGTAGGAGTAGGTGATTTGTTTCAAAAGATATATAAACTAGTGGAGGGCAAGGAACATACAGGTTTTGGTGTATTGGAATTAACATATGGAATAGGTATAGCCCTTGGAATAACCGTATTTTTCAATAGTTTTAATAAAAAGAAGAAAAATAGTGAGCCTACGCCGATAGAACTTAAAATGCAGCAATATGATGATGATGTCCAGACTTATTTACAGACTAAGAAAAAAGGTTAGAGAGGGGATATAAAATGCGGACAGTTCTTTTAGCTTTCTGGGGGTTATGTATGGGAAATATTGTCGCAAGTGGTGTATGTGGGTTGCTGACTTCCTTAGGTGTTATAACAAGATTTGCGTGGAGAACAAAAACACAGGATAAGGTAAGGGTGTATGAATATTGTGTTCTCATAGGAACTACACTTGCAAATTTCATTTATATCTATAGGATTGGCTTACCGCCATTATGGATATTAAATGTCATAATCCTAGGTATAATCGGTATATTTTTTGGAATTTTTGTAGGAAGCCTTGCATTATCATTGGCTGAGGCATTAGATGTGTCTACAATTATTTTCAGAAAATTTAATATAAGAAATCATACGAAATATGTTCTGCTTGCAATTGCAATAGGTAAATTCATTGGAAATATAATATATTTTGTGGTCGATTAGGAATGGAGGTAAATATGCAGGTAAAAGATGATAAGGAATTAAGTAAAAAATATAATGAGTTCGTTAAATCTGTGACAAAAGAAAATAATATGTGGATAGATATGTTATGGGCATTCATTGTCGGTGGAATAATATGTTCAATCGGACAAGTGGTAGGTGATATATTAAAAAATTATGGTGTAGGTGAAGAACACGCTAACAGTATTACGTTATTAGTATTGATTTTCTTATCAGCATTTCTGACAGGATTAAATATTTATCCGAAGATTGGTAAATTAGGTGGAGCAGGAGCACTTGTACCGATAACAGGCTTTGCTAATTCTGTAGCTGCCCCGGCAATCGAGTTCAGGGCTGAGGGAATGGTAATGGGAATAGGATGTAAGATATTTACAATCGCAGGACCGGTTATTCTATATGGAACTTTAAGCAGCTGTCTGTTAGGAATTATTTATTGGATAACCACATTATTTTAATATGGGAATCAAAGTCAATAAGCATAAAAGTAATGAGTATAAATAGCATTAAAAGGCAGTGACTATAAATAAAGCAGTATTTATAAATAGTGGTTAAAGGAGGTAAATAAATTGAGTGGCAGGATTAATCAGATGAAAGGTATGCAGAGTGTTGAATTTGCCGAGATGCCATATATTATGGAAAGTGCGTGTATCTGCGGCAGTAAAGAGGGCGAAGGACCTTTAAAAGATACGTTTGATACATTTGTCAGTGATGATATGTTTGGTTGTGATACATGGGAAAAGGCTGAAAGTGCATTGCAGGAGAAAACTGTTAACTTACTTATGGCAAAATCATCACTTGCTAAAAAAGATATAAGATATATTTTTGCAGGTGATTTAATGGGACAGCTAATTGCATCAACATTTGGATTAATGAATTTTGAAATTCCGCTTTTCGGGTTGTATGGTGCATGTTCTACAATGGGTGAAGCGATAAGCCTTGGTGCAATGACGGTTGCTGGAGGATATGCTGATAAGATAATTGCGCTGGCATCAAGTCATTTTGCAAGTGCTGAAAAAACATTCAGATTTCCACTAGAATATGGTAACCAGCGACCATATTCGGCAACCTGGACGGTGACAGGCTGTGGTGCGGTTACAATTGTAGACAGGAAAAAAGTAGATGGGACAATGGCAAAGGCAGCAATTAAGGGTGTTACAACAGGTAAAATTATTGATTATGGTGTAAGAGATTCTATGAATATGGGTGCGTGTATGGCACCGGCAGCAGCTGACGTTATTGAAAATAATCTCAAAGATTTCAATTACAGACCTGATGAGTACGACAAAATAATTACAGGAGATTTAGGATATATAGGTCAGACAATTCTGATTTCACTTCTTAAGGAAAAAGGAATTGACATCAGTGAAAATCATATGGATTGCGGAATAGAGATATTTGACAGTGAGAAACAGGATACACACGCGGGTGGAAGTGGTTGTGGCTGTTCGGCATCTGTATTGTGTGGTTATATACTTAATAATATTAAAACAGGGGTTTGGAAAAAAGTGCTATTTGTACCGACAGGTGCATTGTTATCGACAGTAAGTTTTAATGAGGGACAGACAGTACCGGGAATTGCACATGGTGTAATTATTCAAAATGTGGAGGTGGAGTAATGTCTATGGTGGTGGCTATAATTAAAGCATTTATAATTGGAGGAATAATCTGTGCAATTGTGCAGATATTTATAGATAAAACGAAACTTACTCCGGGAAGAATAATGGTTGGTCTGGTTGTGCTTGGAAGCATTCTGGGTGCTATTGGAATATATCAGCCATTTATAGATTTTGCAGGAGCAGGTGCAAGTGTTCCTCTGCTCGGTTTTGGCAATACATTGTTTAAAGGCGTGAGGGAAGCGGTTGACGAGCATGGATTATTAGGTGTATTTATGGGTGGCTTTAAGGCGAGCGCTGTGGGTATATCAGGTGCTTTGATTGCAGGCTTTATTGCATCGCTTATATTCAAATCTAAAATGCAGGGATAATGAAATGGAGAGGTAGTGTGAAAAATATAGAAGATAATAAGGAATTTAAACCATATATTCCTGCGGATAAAGTTATGTCTGAGCTTAGCATAACATCAGTTATTTTAGGAATAATACTTGCTATAGTTTTCGGGGGTGCAAATGCTTACTTAGGGTTAAGAGTAGGTATGACGGTATCGGCATCTATTCCGGCTGCAGTTGTATCGATGGGAATAATAAGAATACTATTAAAAAGAAATTCAATTCTTGAAAATAATATGGTACAGACGATTGGTTCAGCAGGAGAATCGGTGGCAGCAGGTGCAATATTTACGCTTCCTGTGTTATTTATGTGGTTTAACGAGGGTAAGGCGGACTATCCGAAGTATGTCGAGATAACTTTGATTTGTGGTGCAGCAAGTATATTAGGAATATTATTTATGATTCCGTTGAGAAAAGTATTGATTGTAAAAGAACATTATAAGCTGCCTTATCCAGAGGGAACTGCGTGTGCTAAGGTGTTAATGGCCGGTGAAAATAATAAATCAGATGCAAATCTGGTGTTTGCAGGCTTAGGAATTGCAGCTATTTATAAATTTATGGCAGATGGCTTAAAGCTGTTTAGCAGTGAAGTACAATATAATATAAAAAGACTTAAAGGTGCGGCAATAGGAATAGATATTCTCCCGGCACTTTTATCTGTTGGCTATATCTGCGGACCAAGGATAGCAGGATATATGTTTGCAGGAGGAATAATTTCGTGGATAGGATTGATGCCTCTTATTAATATGTTTGGAGACAATATTATAATGTTTCCGGGAGATAAAGCTGTTAATCTTATGAGTTCTAGTGAATTATGGAGTAATTATATAAGATACATTGGTGCAGGTGCGGTGGCCACAGCAGGAATAATAAGTCTTGTTAAAACGTTGCCTATTATCTTTTCATCATTTACTAAGACATTGAGAAGAGAGGGAGAAAATGAGGAGAATGTAACACGTCTGAATAAAAATATTGATAATAAATTTATCTGGGCGGGCATTGCGGTAATTGTATTATTTCTATGGCTGAGTCCGATATTTCCGATTAATTTTCCGGGAGCAATTCTGATAGTTATATTTGGTTTCTTTTTTGCAACGGTATCATCTAGAATGGTCGGTCTTGTAGGAAGCAGTAATAATCCGGTATCAGGAATGGCAATCGCAACACTTATTCTTACAGGTGTAATACTTAGTTCATCGGGAATAAAAACTAATAATGCACTTACAGGTACAATAGTAGTCGGTTCTGTAATCTGCATAGTAGCAGCTATATCGGGCGATACGTCACAGGATTTGAAAACAGGCTATATATTAGGCGCAACACCTATGAAGCAGCAGATAGGCGAGATAATAGGTGTAGTGGCATCTTCGTTAGCGATAAGTGGAGTCTTATATCTGTTAAACAATGCATGGGGCTTTGGTTCAAGCGAATTACCTGCACCACAGGCAACATTAATGAAAATAGTTGTAGAGGGCGTTATGGAGGGAAATCTTCCATGGAATCTTATAATGATTGGTGCAGCTATTGCAATAGCTGTAGAATTTATGGGCGTTCCCGCATTGCCTTTTGCGGTAGGAATGTATCTTCCAATATATCTGAGTGCGGGAATTATGCTTGGTGGAGTCGTGAGATTCGTAATTGATAAATTTGCAGATAAAGTATCAGAAAAAGGAATATTAGTTTCTTCGGGAATGATTGCAGGAGAGGGACTTGTTGGAATAATTCTGGCTATAATGGAGGTAGTGTGAAAAAATATGCTGATGCGATATTTTTTCGCACAGCTAAATGTGTCGCAGGCGCCACATTTAGCTTTTATCACAGAGCAAAATCTGAAATTTTACTCGCGATACCTCCGGCACAATGTGCCTGCGGATTGGAGGTAGTGTGAAAAATTATATTGACTTAATTCCCATGATAAATAATGAAAATACATGGGGATTTGATGGGGCAAATAAGGTCATTATTAAAGTTAGAAATAAAGGTATAGTTAATGCATTTGCAATAAAATATCTTAATAAAGAGCCTGAAAAAGAAATAGAATTAGACCGTTACGGCAGTTTTGTATGGCAGCAGATAGACGGTGTAAATACCATACAGGATATAATTGATAATATTGTTGAGACTTTCGAGGAGGAAAGGGCGCTTGTAACTAAAAGAACTGTCATGTTTTTTGAAATGCTTAGAATAAATAAATTAATTGAATTTAGTAAATAAGGTGTAAAAAAGTGCTAAGTAAAGAGATAAATATGATAAATATTTTAAATAAATAAAAATATTAAAAGGTAAGGCAACATAATTATGAGGTTAATAAATCAGGGTAGGTCTATGTGGACTTGCCTGGTTTTTTGTGTTAGAATGTTCTCTAATAAAGTCTGAAAGGAAGATGGCAAAATGGATTATGGTTTTATAAAGGTTGCGGCAGCGACTCCTAAAATAAAAGTAGCAGATGTAGATTATAATACAGAACTTATCTGTAATCAGATTGATGAGGCGGCTAAAAATGGCGCAAAAGTGCTTGTATTTCCAGAGTTGTGTCTTACGGGATATACCTGTAGTGACTTGTTCTGGCAGTCATTAATGCTTGAGAAAGTAAAGGAAAAGACCATTGAGATTGCCGGATATTCAAAGGATTATGATATGTTAATTATGGTTGGTATTCCATATGAACATAATGGCAAGTTATATAATGTTGCAGTTGTACTTCATAAAGGTAAGATATTAGGTATGGTTACTAAAAAGCATTTGCCAAATTATTCAGAATTCTATGAAGCAAGACATTTTACAAAAGGCTTTGAAAAGGCTGTAACAGTAGATTTTGCAGGTCAGAAAGTTCCAATGGGAATGAATATTTTATTCAAATGCGAGAACAGACCTGATATGGTAGTCGGTATAGAGATATGTGAGGACTTATGGGTTCCAAATCCACCAAGTATCAGACATACTATGGCAGGTGCGACAATAATTGCCAATCTTTCAGCAAGTGATGAAGTTACGGGAAAATCTATATATAGAAGAGATTTAGTGGCGGGACAGTCAGCCAGACTTATATGTGGTTATATATATGCAGATGCAGGAGAGGGTGAATCATCTACCGACCTGGTGTACTCAGCTCACAATATGATAGCAGAGAATGGAAGAATGATTGCTGAAGCAAAGCGTTTCATTAATCAGACTGTGTATGGTGATATTGATTTAGACAGAATTAAGAATGAACGCAGAAAAATGACTACATACGACAGTAAAGATGAAGAAGATTATACAGTTGTTACATTTGAAATGAATATGGATAATAATGAATTATCCACTAAGATTAATAATATGCCATTTGTTCCCGGAGATATTGCAAAGCGTAACGAAAGATGTGAGGAAATTCTTACAATTCAGGCAATGGGACTTAAGAAGAGACTAGAGCATACTAATGCAAAATCGGCGGTTATAGGTATCTCAGGCGGTTTAGATTCTACATTGGCACTATTAGTAACTGTAAGGGCATTTGATATGTTAGGAAGAGACAGGAAAGGAATCGTTGCGGTTACGATGCCGGGCTTTGGTACGACTGACAGAACATATGATAATGCACTTAAAATGATTGAGAAATTAGGAACAACATTTATAGAAATCAATATTTCTGATGCAGCAAATGAACATTTTAAAGCGATAGGACACGACAGTAGTATTCACGATGTAACCTATGAAAATGTACAGGCAAGACAGAGGACCTTGTATCTTATGAATCTTGCAAATCAGTATAATGGTTTTGTGGTTGGAACTGGAGATTTATCAGAGCTTGCTTTAGGCTGGGCAACGTATAATGGAGACCATATGTCAATGTATGGTGTTAATGCTTCAATACCTAAGACATTAGTAAGACATCTTGTCAGATATTATGCAGACACTTGTGAGGACATAGAACTTAATAAAGTATTAATGGACGTATTAGATACTCCGGTAAGTCCTGAATTATTACCACCACAGGACAACGGAGAAATTGCACAAAAGACAGAGGACCTTGTAGGACCATATGAATTACATGATTTCTTTATGTATTATATGTTGAGATTAGGCTATACACCAAAGAAGATTTATTATCTCGCAAGAAATGCATTTGAGGGAATATATGATGATGAAACAATTCTTAAATGGCTAAAGACATTCTATAGAAGATTCTTTGCACATCAGTTTAAACGTTCGTGCCTGCCTGACGGACCAAAAGTCGGTACAGTGGCTGTTTCGCCAAGAGGAGATTTGAGAATGCCAAGTGATGCGTGTGCGACTATCTGGCTTAAGGAATTAGAGGAGATTTAATAGGGGAAATTTAATAAGAGAATGTAGAAAAATATGATGATTATGTAAGTAAATCGAATAGGATATCTATTTTAGGATAAAGTAGAAATTGAAATATCAGAACTAAAAAAGGCTGTACTTAAACGATTTTAGCGTTAAAAGTGCAGCCTTTTTATAAGTTTGAAAGAAGTCAGAGTTATAGGACAGAACGTTTGATATTTAGGATTAGTCATCATTACGTTTTGACCTATAATTCAGAAGTTATTTCTTAGAAGTTAAATTTTCTAACATGCCAATACTTTCAATAAAATCTTTCTCAACTGGAGATAGTTTATCTTCTAAACGATTTTTATATTTGTCATATTCTGCATGTGCTTTTTCAATAGCCTGCCTATGGCTGATGTGTCCACTGCTAGTAAGAATATCACGACGTGTCATTTTGAGATAATCGTCTATAGTTTCTAACCAATCTTTCATATACATAGGTTCTTTGTTGAGAGCATGTACTTCGGCAATATCGAGGTATGCAGTAACAATTTTATTGAGAGCATCAAGTTCCTGTTCGGTAAGATAATTTTTGGCAACTTCAACATCGGAACGATGAATTTCATCATGTGACCATGAGGTGAGTCCCATATTTTCTTTCTCAGAATCAGCTCTTTCAAAGATAACTTCAGCAGCAGTATGTTTATGGGCAGCCCAATGCATTTTATTTTGTACCTGTTTAAAGAAGAGTATAGAGCTTTCAGCGTGTGGATTATAGTCGATACTTGTTGCATAGATTTCTAGTACTTTTCGCCAGAAAACCTTTTCAGAAGAACGGATATCTCTGATACGTGCAAGTAATTCATCAAAGTAATTGCCACCACCTAATCTTTTGAGCCTGTCATCATCTAAGGCAAATCCCTTTTTCATGTATTCTTTTAATATTCCAATAGCCCATATGCGGAACTGTGTTCCACGAAGAGATTTTACACGATAGCCGACAGAGATAATGACATCAAGATTATAGTAATCTACTTGATAGGTTTTTCCATCAGAAGCAGTTGTTGCAAAATTTGCAACAACTGAATTTCGATCTAATTCACCCTCTTCAAATAAATTTTTTATATGTCTGGAGATGGTTGATTTATCTCTTTGGAATAATTCAGCCATCTGGTCTAATGAGAGCCACACAGTATCATCATCAAAAGTTGTTTCTATTTTGGTTATGCCATCCTCTGTTGTATACATAATAATATTTGAATTATTCATAAAATCGTACCTCCTATTTTTTATCATAATTCCGTAATGAATGAAAACTATTATTATCTTAACATGTTGAATTGCTTTTTCAACTGTTATTTAGTCTTTTTCATATATTTTGCCCTTTTCAACCTTATGGTAGTGTCAAGTTTACTACCTTATTTTTTATTAAAAACCTTTATTTTAGGGAGTTTGCAAACAAAAAGAGCATTGACCTCCTTTTTGTGGTATAATATCCGCGACCAAA
>Ga0256404_1000828_pt1 | contig 79239 bp, 72 predicted proteins | sample RumenRJG_01DNA_FD_185990 | JGI IMG/M metagenome (GOLD analysis project Ga0256404, IMG submission 185990) | Bovine rumen microbial communities from Lethbridge, Alberta, Canada - RJG_01 | ecosystem: Host-associated > Mammals > Digestive system > Stomach > Rumen | place: Canada: Alberta | collected...
CTACAACAAAGGTAAGGAAAAACTGATATTTCTCTTCCTATTTCTTCGTTTATTCAACGTTAAATTAATTAAGAGTTCCTAAGGACTCTTGTTTCAAACTGCAAAGTTAAAGCAGGGACGCAAGAATTTCACGAATAAACACGAATATTTTTTTGCGCTTTGCTGACAAATGATTACTTTTGCAAACAATATGAGAAAACTAATCACATCACTGGCGCTCAGCGTCGTTATTTCTACCGCTTGTGCACAGACCAAGCGCATAGGCGATTACATTGAATCCACGCGTTATAGTACGGCCTCGAACACGGAGGTGCGTCATCAACAGTATAGGCCTGAGGGTAGGGCATTCGTGACGGAGAATGGTAAGAACCGTTTTACTCGTGCGCTCTATGGCTCGCCTACCGATTGGCGATTGGAGACTAGCGACAGGCCCGTGTTTGCAGTGGCTAAGAAGAACTACCACAGGAACATCCGCATGAGGGTAGGGGGTGTGGCGCTCGACTCCACACAGTACTGCAAGGCTGTCTATGAGAACGGCATGCGGAGCTACCTGTTGCGCGATGGGCGTTGGGGCCCTTCCACCTTATTATATATAGAGGTGGTGGCGCTGCCTGATGAAGAGGGTGCTGTGTGGCATCTTCGTGGCGAGGGCTTCCCACACGCACTGGATGCTGAGGTGAAGGTGTGCGAGATAGCGCAGCCTAAGTTGCAGCGTAATGGCGACATCGGAGCGGACAAGCCTGGTGTGTTTGAACCTGATGCTGAGGAGAAAGGATTGCAGATTTCGCCTGCCACCTATACGGACGACAAGCAGACGGAGGGTTATGTGGTCATTAAGTTGAACGAAGTGGCGAAGGTGAGTGCCCAGGAGGCTGCGCAGTTGTTCGTCAAGGCGAAGAACCACTTTGCGCAGTTGAGCAGTCGCATCCAGTTCAATACCCCCGATCCGTATATCAACACGCTGGGTAGTGCCCTCGTGCTGGCTGCTGATGGCGACTGGGACGGACTGACCTGGTTGCATGGCTGTATCGGATGGCGCATGCCCCTGGCGGGTTGGCGCGCAGGTTATCTGGGCGACGTGCTGGGATGGCAGGACAGAGCCGTCAGTCACTTCGACGCCTATGCCAATAGTCAGGTGACGGACGTCGAGCCCAATATCCCACATCCCACGCAAGACCCTGCCCAGCAGATGGCGCGCGCTGAGAAGAAATGGCACACGCAGATGTATTCCAATGGCTACATCTGTCGTAATCCCAATCGCAACGACCAGATGCACCACTACGACATGAACCTGAACTATGTCGACGAGTTGCTGTGGCACTTCCAATACGATGCTGACAAGGACTATATGCGCAAGATGTGGCCCCTGTTGCAGCGCCACTTGGCGTGGGAGAAACGTAACTACGACCCCGATGGCGACCACCTCTACGATGCCTATTGCTGCATCTGGGCGAGCGATGCCTTGTATTACAGCGGAGGTGCCGTGACCCACTCGTCAGCCTATAACTATCGTGGCAATAAGTTGGCTGCTCGCATGGCCCAACTTCTGGGCGAAAATGCCACGCCCTACGAGCAGGAGGCGGAGGCTATCCTGAAGGCCATGAACCAGCGACTGTGGCTCGACCAAAAAGGCCATTGGGCTGAATATCAGGACCTGATGGGCGAACAACGCGTCCACGAGAGTGCTGCTGTCTGGAGCATCTATACGCCCATTGATTGTGGTGCCTGCACGCCTGAACAGGCGTATCGGGCTACGCAGTATGTTGATAACGAAATACCGCATCTTCAAGCCCCAGAAGGCTTGAAGATAATCTCCACCAGCAATTGGTTGCCATACTCTTGGAGCATCAACAATGTGGCTGCTGCTGAGGTGATGCACACCGCTTTGGCCTACTTCGAGGCTGGGCGCAACGAGGAAGGCTACCGACTGATGAAGGCCAACATCCTGGACCAGATGTACTACGGACAATCGCCTGCCAACTTCGGACAGGTGAGCCACTACGATGCTGCGCGTGGCGAGTGTTATCGCGACTTTGGCGACTGCATAGGCATCTCGTCCAGAACGCTGTTGCAGGGCCTCTTTGGCATCATTCCACAGGCACTCTACGGACAGTGCATCCTGCGCCCGGGATTCCCACAGGATTGGGACAGTTGCAGCATCCACACGCCCTACATCGACTATCAGTTCACGCGCAAGAACGGTACGCTGCGCTTCGTCATCGACCAGCGATTCAGCGAGCCCCTGCAGATGGTGCTGAGGCTGAACATGGGCGAGGGGAAGTGTCGCGACATCCAAGGTACAAAGGCATTGCACCAGGTCATTGAGGTGAAGGACGTGTACAAGCCCCAGCGCATCGACAAGTTCTTCAATGCCAACGTGCCCGACATCTTCAACCAGGAGTATCGTTCGCCCCGTCCGCCCTATACCACGTTGCAGATTCCGCTGCAGGGCATTGGCGAGTGGTGCCATCCGCACTACAAGCCCGACATCAACGACAGCGTGTTCCGTTCGATGGTCAAGGATGGACAGTTCACCGTGGCTGGCATCCCCTTCCGCACCCCTCGCGAGGGTAAGAACATCATCTACACCTCGCTGTTCGACAATTATCCCAACAGCGTCACCATTCCCCTCAGCGGACAGGCCTCGAAGGCATGGTTGCTGATGGCTGGCTCTACCAACCACATGCAGTGCCATATCGACAACGGACTCGTCATTGCCCAATATCGCGATGGAACGTCGGACACCCTGCGTCTGGTGAACCCCGACAACTGGTGTCCCATCGAACAAGACTTCTACATTGATGGCAAGGCGTTCCAGGCTCCGCAGCCCCGTCCTTACCGCGTGTCGCTAGGCACAGGTGTAGTGAGTCGCGACTTAGGCACGGCGTTGGGCATCGAGGGTGTCTATGGGCGAGAGATTCCTGGTGGTGCTGCCCAACTGCTCTGTCTGCCCCTCGACAGCAAGAAGAAGTTGAAGGCACTGACCCTCCGCACGCTGTCGAACGATGTTGTCATCGGACTCATGGGAGTCACGCTCGAATAATTCATAATTCATAATGCATAATGCATAATTAAAAAAATAATCGTACCTCTGACTGGCGTCGAAGGTACTCACGTTCGAAAAATCTCAAATAAATTTGGTTTTTTGCTCACTTAATCGTACCTTTGTGGTCGATTATGCAGAAGCTAGTTGAACTATACAAGCAATGGAAGGGCGAAGAGCCCCAAGATGTGGTGCGCCTCACTGCTGGAGGCAGCAATCGTGAGTATTACCGACTGACCGATAGTCAGGGTGTTAGTGTGGTAGGCTGCGTGGGTACCAGTCGTGATGAAAATCACGCCTTCGTCTATCTTGCCAAGCACTTTACCAAGAAGCAGTTGCCAGTGCCTGAGATACTGGCTGTCAGCGACGACGAGTTGCGCTATATCCAGACTGACCTGGGCAACACCTCGCTGTTCGATGCCATTCGTGGTGGTCGTGAGGCTGGTGGTCGTTACAATGTGAAGGAGGTTGACCTGTTGCGTCGTACCATCCGCGAACTGCCTAACATCCAGTTGAATGGTGCCGACGAACTGGACTTCGTCAATTGCTATCCGCAGCCTGAGTTCGACACCAATTCCGTCTTGTTCGACCTCAACTACTTCAAATACTGTTTCCTGAAGGCTACCGAGCTCGACTTCCACGAAATGAAGCTGGAGGCTGACTTCCGCCTGTTGGCCAAGGACCTGACTTCCGAGCAGGACACGCAGGGTTTCCTCTATCGTGACTTCCAGTCGCGCAATGTCATGTTGGACAGCAATGGCAAACCCTACTTCATCGACTTCCAGGGTGGTCGTCGTGGTCCGTACTATTACGACCTGGCCTCGTTCCTGTGGCAGGCTTCTGCCAAATATCCGTATAAGGTGCGCAGAGAGCTGGTGTATGAATACTACCATGCGCTGAAACAATATACTGAGGTGCCACAGCCTCACCATTTCGTCGACCGCCTGAGCCTGTTTGTGCTGTTCCGCCTGTTGCAGGTACTGGGCGCCTATGGTTTCCGTGGCTATTTCGAGCGCAAGCAGCACTTCATCGAGTCCATCCCGCCCGCTATCAAGAATCTGCGTGAGCTGTTGGACGAGCGCAACTTCCCCTATTCTTATCTGGTCGATGTGCTCGACAGGCTGACCAAGATGCCTAAGTTCCAGCAGGTGGAGGCCACAGCGGTGCGTGCTGACGGACTGAAGACTACGGAGAAGAATCCCTATAAGCCCCACCCGCAGGATGGACCTGCCACGTTCTCCAAGTACGATGCACAGGGTCCGCTGGTGGTTCGCGTCTATAGCTTCTCCTACACCAAGGGCATCCCCGACGATGAGAGTGGCAATGGTGGTGGCTATGTGTTCGACTGCCGTTCTACGCACAACCCGGGACGTTACGAGCCTTATAAGAAGTTGACGGGACTCGACGAGCCCGTTATCCGATTCCTCGAGGACGATGGTGAGATTCTGACCTTCCTCGATTCCGTCTATAAACTGGCTGACAACCATGTGCGCCGCTACATCCAGCGTGGCTTCACCTCGCTCATGTTCAGCTTTGGCTGTACGGGTGGTCAGCATCGCAGCGTCTATTCTGCCCAGCACTTGGCTGAGCATATCCACGAACGCTTTGGCATCGAGGTGCGCATCTGCCATCGCGAACAAAATATCACGCAAATACTGGAAGCGAAATGAAACAAGCAATGATTCTGGCTGCAGGCCTTGGCACACGACTGAAACCGCTGACGGACACCATGCCCAAAGCGCTGGTTCCAGTGGGTGGCAAGCCCCTGTTGGAATGGAACATCCGTAAGTTGCAAGCCCAGGGTTACGACCGTTTCGTCATCAACATCCACCACTTCGCGCAGCAAATCCGCGACTATGTGGCGCAGCAGGACTATGCTCCGCTGGTGCATTTCAGCGACGAGACAAGCCAGTTGCTCGAGACGGGTGGGGGACTGAAACACGCCCAGGACCTCTTCAGCGACGAGGAGCCCATCCTCATCCATAATGTCGATATCCTCGACAATGTCGATTACGCCTGGTTCGCCCGTCAGCATCAGACTGACGAGGATGCCGTACTGCTGGTCAGCCAGCGCAAGACCAAGCGCTACCTGCTCTTCGACAATGCCATGCACCTCATGGGCTGGAAGAACATCGAGACGGGCGAAATCAAGTCGCCCTATGAGTATGTGCGTCGCACAGGACTCTCACAGCATGGCGAGCCCCTCAACATGTTCGCCTTCTCTGGCATCCATAGCTTCTCGCCCCGTCTGTTCCCCCTCATGGATCGCTTCCCCGACCGCTTCAGCATCATCGACTTCTACCTCTCCGTGTGCCATCGTTCGCACATCGTCGGATTGGTTAAGCCCGACCTCAATGTCCTCGATGTCGGAAAATTGGATTCTTTGGAACAAGCAGAACACTTTGTTTCATTTACAATTTGACAATTTACTATTTACAATTGATTTTCCAATTTTAGAATTTAGCAATTTATGGACAAGGGCGAGTTACAAGAAAGAATGACAAACTTTGCAGTACGAATCATTAAGATGGTAGATGCAATGCCTTCATCTGTTTCAGGTCTTGCCATATCTCGTCAGATTGTTCGTTCTGGAACGTCACCATCTGCCAATTATAGAGCTGCCTGTCTTGCTAAGTCTGATAAGGATTTTGTCAATAAATTAAAAATGGTAGAAGAAGAATTGGATGAAACAAGCCATTGGCTTACTCTCATCATTAGAAGTGGGTTACTGAAACCCTCTCGTGTAGAGCCTCTTCATCAAGAATGTTGTGAGTTGCTAAGCATCATCGTAAAGTCAATAGTCACGGCCAAAAATAGAATGAAAGCCTCCGACTTGGAAAAAAAATAGAAAAATAATAAAATACTTCAATAAATAGTAAATTGTAAATAGTCAAATAGTAAATTACCAAGATGCAAAAGATTATTATTCTCGATTTCGGTTCGCAGACCACCCAGCTCATAGGCCGTCGTGTCCGCGAACTCGACACCTTTTGCGAGATTATGCCTTACAACAAGTTCCCCAAGGACGACCCCGATGTCATTGGTGTCATCCTGAGCGGCTCGCCCTACTCGGTTCACGACCCTGAGGCTTTCAAGGTCGATTTGAGCCAGTTCGTAGGTCGCCTGCCCGTGCTGGGCATTTGCTATGGCGCCCAGTTCATCTCGCACACCCTGGGTGGCAAGGTGGAAAAGGCTGATTCTCGCGAGTACGGACGTGCCAACCTCCAGACGGTTGACGTCACCAACCCCCTGTTCCGTGGTTTCGAACAGAACTCGCAGGTATGGATGTCGCATGGCGATACCATTACCGCCATCCCCGAAGGCTTCGAGGTTATCGGCTCGACGAAGGATGTCCAAAATGCCGCCTTCTGGGCTTCCCCTGAGGCGGTAGCAAATTTTTCACTTTTCACTCTTCACTCTTCACTTGCCAAAGGCATTTGGGCTGTTCAGTTTCACCCCGAGGTTTACCACACCTTACAGGGTAAGCAGTTGTTGAAGAACTTCGTCGTTGACATCTGCGGTTCCAAGCAAGACTGGAGCGCTGCTTCGTTTGTCGATACCACGGTGGCTGAACTGAAGGCGCAGTTAGGTAACGATCGTGTCATCCTGGGTCTCTCAGGTGGTGTCGATTCCAGCGTGGCTGCTGTTCTGTTGAACAAGGCCATTGGTCAGCGTCTCACCTGTATCTTCGTAGACCACGGCATGCTGCGCAAGAACGAGTTCCAGCAGGTTATGGACGACTATAAAGTCTTAGGTCTGAACGTGATTGGTGTCGATGCCTCTGAGAAGTTCTTTGGCGACTTGGCAGGCGTTACCGACCCTGAGCAGAAGCGTAAGATTATCGGTCGCGACTTCGTCGAGGTGTTCAATGCAGAGGCTCGTAAGATTACCGATGCCCGTTGGCTCGCTCAAGGCACCATCTATCCCGATCGCATCGAGTCGCTCAACATCACGGGTAAGGTCATCAAGAGTCACCACAACGTGGGTGGACTGCCTGAGGAGATGCACCTGCAGTTGTGCGAGCCCTTGAAGTGGCTGTTCAAGGACGAGGTACGTCGCGTAGGTCGTCAGATGGGCATGCCCGAACATCTCATCACCCGTCATCCCTTCCCCGGTCCTGGCTTGGCTGTCCGCATCCTGGGCGACATCACTCCCGAGAAGGTGCGCATCCTGCAGGACGCTGACGATATCTTCATCCGTGGACTCCGCGAATATGTCGATACCGATGGCGAGACCCTGTATAATAAGGTATGGCAGGCAGGCGCTATCCTGCTCTCCACCGTTCGCTCGGTGGGTGTCATGGGCGACGAGCGCACCTACGAACATCCCGTAGCCCTGCGTGCTGTCACCTCTACCGATGCCATGACTGCCGACTGGGCCCATCTGCCTTACGACTTCATGGCCAAGGTCAGCAACGAGATTATCAACAAGGTGCGTGGCGTCAACCGCGTCTGCTACGACATCTCATCAAAACCACCTGCAACTATCGAATGGGAATGATACGTATCAAGAACTGGGTGATGGCCGCCACCCTCATCTGCGGTCTGAGTGTATTGTCATCGTGTAAGACTGCACCTGCAGCAGCAGGGGTGTCTAGTACTGAACTCATCCGCACCTCGCAGAGCTGGGACGGTGTAGAGCTGCCCGACTACTTCAAGGGCCGTCCGGAACTGGTGGCCGTGAAGTATGTGTTTCCTGCTGGCAAGAAGCTGGGCTGGCACCACCACGTAGCTATGAACTACGGCGTACTGGTGCAGGGCGAGCTGACCATCATCGGACAGGATGGCAAGACGAAGGTGGTGCATGAGGGCGAGGCCGTCGTAGAGATGGTAGGCACCATCCACCATGGCGAGAACCGTGGCAAGAAGGACTGTATCCTCTACATGTTCTACCTCTCGCAGAAAGATCTGCCTCTGGCCGTACAGCATCCTGATATTCCTTTGGAATAATCATCGGGTCCCCGTAAAACCATAAAGGGAGCGTACCATCTTGATTGGTACGCCCCCATGATCCACGCCCCCATGATCCAAACGTACCAAAAAAGAGGATGTGCCTAACTGAAGGCACATCCTCCTGGACCTAGTAATATCATAAAAACGGTCAGTTGAAATAAGTGTTGGTCAGGAAGTAGGTGCGCTCCCAGTCAACTATCTTCAAGTCGGACTCCTTGGCCGGATGGATGTCGAACTCATCTAAGACCATTACTTTCTTTTCCCCTGTGTCATAGAGTGGCCACTCCTTGGCCTTGCCATCAGGAGACATGTCTGCAGTGAGCGACGGATTACCGGTCTTGGCGAACTGAATCCACATTTTGCGCACGGTCTTGCAGAAGGTTGCGTCGTATGTTCTACCCGTGAAGCCGTTCATCTCCGGATGGTTGAACACCACCGACAGTTCTGATGCATGTCCGGCTTTTATCAATGGCACTGCAGATTCCACTGTGTAGTAGTAGGTGTACGACTTTCCACCGCCTTTGGTCTGCTCCTCCGAAAGTCTGATTTGCGGTGCGATGAACATATATTGACTAAGGAGACGGACGGTAGGTTCGTAACTCTCTCCTGTGATCTCGCTGCAGTAGCTCTCTACCAATGCTCTTTCTTCTTCCGAATGCTTGGCGAGTTTCTCAGCCTTGCGCCCAGGGGCCCACTCATTCCAATGGTCCACTCCGATAGAGCCCAGGAAGGTGTTCATTTCGTCCTTGTTGCAGCCCTGAAGGAACTCAATGTCCTTGGCAGCGCCGTTGGCGTATGCCTCCCACGTATTCAGAGGCAGGAATTTTCCGTCCCTCTCTGGGAATGTACGTATGCCGAGTACTTGGTAGAAGCCGTACAACTTGGCCCACGTCTCCGCGAGTTTCTCTGCGCTGAGCTTCTGCAGGTCAGCAACGGTCTTGCAGCCGAGTTCCTCCATAAACTTGTTCGTGATTTCAATGGCCTGCTCCTCAGACCTTGTCTGTGTGGGGGCTCCACTCTGCGCGATGACACGCTTGAAATACTTATGGGAGCCTTTGACCAGTGGAAGCAGGGTACAGCTGGCACCACCGGCAGACTCACCCCAGATGGTCACATTGTCGGGCTCGCCGCCAAAGCCAGCAATATTCTCATTTACCCATTTCAATGCCATCAACTGGTCCATGAGTCCCAGATTCGCTGCGTCTTGATATTCTTTTCCGTCAGACAGGTGCGACAGATGCAGGAATCCGAGGAAGCTGACCCTGTAATTGATGGTGACGATGATGACCTCTGGGTTCTCTTTCACGAGGTTGGTGCAGTCGTACTGCGGGTCGGTTGCTCCGCCTACCTCAAATCCGCCACCATAAATCCACACGATGACTGGCTTCTTCTCTGTCGTGGTTTCGTCAGCCTTCCAGATGTTCAGGTACAGGCAATTCTCGTCCATTCCATTCTCGACAGCAGGGTCGCCTGGCGCCTGAACTGGGGCCTTACTATAGTTATAGGCCTCATAAACGTCGTTGCTCGGAGTCACGTCCACAGGTGCCTTCCAGCGCAGGTTACCGACAGGCTGCTGACCGACAAACGGAATGCCCTTATAGGAAATAATGTTCTCCGCCTTCTTGCCGACGAAGGTGCCGTTGACACACTTGACGGCCAACGCCTTGTCGTAGTTGCCGTTCGTAATCTTCTTGTTGGGATACTCTGTCTCGGGTTCTGTAGGAGCAGGGTTGTCCTTTTTGTCACTGCATGAAGTGAGTCCCATTGTTGTGACGCAGACGAGTGTGGCGGCAAGCATACTTTTTTTCAATTTTCTCATGATTACAATAATTTTGGGGTTAATATTACATAGAAAAGTATTGCAAAATTAGTAATATCCCCCTAAAAAAACATCACGGCCCATGCCCTGAGCCGTGATTTTTGATGATTACGTCACTTTTTTTGAAGATTTCGTCACTTGAGGGCTTGCTATGCCCTTCTAGTTGAGCCTTGCCCTCCAGCGAGCCTGCTCTCGCTCGGAAGAGTCAAGCTCGCTTGGACTCTGCTCTTGCTCACTCGCAGCCTTCATCCAGACAGTCACTGACTGTCCTGTCTTGCGCTTGAAAGCTTCACGGAAGGTGTTGTAACTTCGGTAGCCACTCTCCAGAGCCAACTGCTGGGCGGTGATGGAACGCTGGGAAGCAACAGCCTCGTGATAGAGACTGACGAAATGATTGATTCGTAAATCGTTAATATAGGCATTGTAGTTAATGCCTATACTGGAAAAATATTGGCTGAGATAGGAACGGTTGGTACCAATAGCTTTTGCAAGTTTGAGAAGGTTAAGTTCGTGCTGTAGGTAGAGCTGTTTGTCGATGCAATGCTGTTGTAGCAATAATTCAATGCTGTTGCGAATGGATAATGGAAGGTCGTTGTCTTCCACATTTTCTGTGGTGACAAATTCCTCTTCCTCATCATTAGTGGACATGCTCAGGTCGCTCAGCGTTTCCACGCGCCACAGGAGGTAGCAGATGAGAACAATGGCAAGCGCCTGAGAGACATATTCGTAAACAGGCAGCCCGTAGCCACCCACATAAAAGTCGGACGCAATAAAAATAACGGCCAACACCAGGAAGCTCTGCCACACCTCCTTATGCTCCAGGTCGGCATAGTTGTCGCGCAGCCAACGTCTGTATCGTCTGACCTCACGTACCATATATATAATCAAGCCTATACTCAATAGAAGGAAATAGATACGTATCAACGGCATCAAGGCATCGCTACGGCTGATAACACCCCATGCCATTCCGGCAATGGGTGGAGCTAACATTAAGGAAACAGGCCATAGCGGTCGATGACGGTCTTGCAGCATTGCCAACAATACGACAATCTCCAAGGGGAAAAACGTCAGACAGTCGAGCAAACTGCCAATAAGACCGAATAACAAGACGTCATCGCTTGAAGACAGGAAATAAGTCGGCAAATACCAAACATGACCCAAGGCTATGCAGGCAAAGAACACAGCAACCCAACGGCGCAGACGGACAGGTGGCGTGATGTCAGGAGCGAAAGCATTACCCCGACGCAGCAACAGATAACAGCTGGCTATCAAGGCCATCACTGTCACTCCCGCGTAAAACATAATAAAGAAAATATCTTCCCGTATCTGATCGTACATGATTGTTTTATTTCAACAGTTTCCTATCTTCATTCCCTTCCAGCACCTGCATCGTATTACAAACTTTGCGCTGCAAAGTTACTGAATTTTCATCAAAGTAGAGTAGGAATGACAGACTTTAACAGAGATCACGCGGTTCTTGAGAACAGGGGGTCCCTGTCTCATGGCTGTACAGCATCCTGACATTCCTTTGGAATAATCATTGGGTCCCCGTAAAACCATAAAGGGAGCGTACCATCTGATTGGTACGCCCCCTTTTCCTTTACGCTTCCCGTAGCGCTTAAAGTCCGATGCACGAACTAACTCCTACGCTGGTCGCGATTGCGGTGAGGATGCTTATCAGCACCTGAATCACCAACTTCCACGTCTCTTTCTTCATCATTCACCTCCTTCCTGGGTCTTCTTGGCATTGCCCTCAATCAGGTCCTTGGCATTCATGAACGAGGCTCGCTTCTTCAGCGTCTTCGAACTTAGGTCATTAATATCCTGACGACTGGGAGAGAAACGCAGGCGCAAGCCCTGGATGCTGGTTCCCATATTGAAGTCCTCTTCCTTCTCCTCGCCCTTGGTCTTCACGCTCAGGTAGAAGGTTCCCAAATCACCGAACTGGACTTTCTTTCCCTCCAGCAGCTGCTCCAACATACAGCTCTGCAACTTATTCGCAACTCCGAGGCAGACGTCCTCGCCATACACACTGTTGTGCTCCGCCATATGCTTACACAACTCTTGATAACTCATGGTCTTGGTGGTTACCACGTGACCGTAATGCTTTCCGTAGCCCAGTGACTTCGGGCTGGTTACTTTTGATACTTTGATTAATACTGGCATAATTCTAATTTTTGATTAAACATTAAATGGTTGATTAACTCTCGATTGTGGTCTTCGGAATTCTGTACGCGTCCATTGTTCTTTAGAACTGATGCAAAGGTAGTGCTTTTCTGAAGCCCCGTGGCGCACATTGGCGCACATCGCATCTTTTTAGATTTCCAAGCAAAGATTCTCGCATAACAACTTGACTCCTCTGGGAGGTAACAGTTGCGTTTTAGGCGATATGCCCAACTTCGTCAACTCCGCCTGTTGCTGTTGCACATAGCGGGAGAACGTTCTTCTGGAGAGCCCAGCAATAGCTGCAAGCTCTGATTTATACATAGCTCGATACATAATTGTAAGTATTGTTGATTTTGGTAAATGAATAGCCTTTCTATCGCATCGGATGAGCCTTTCAAACGCAGGGAATGAACAATTCAAACCTCCCGAATTATTTGCTAATTCCGATAGAATTCTTTGCTCATTCAACAACGCCCTGAAATCGCCCTGTTTGCGTATACAAAGGTAAGCAAAATAATTGGATTGTGCAAGTGAAAACGTAAATTAATTTGTTAAAATCGAAGCTCGTTGAAACGTTACGCGGTACGCGGTACGTCGGTACGTTTTGCCATTTTCAATTTTCCACGGACAGATAGCAATACTTATATATAATATATATATTATATATAAGTATTAAATATATTAACATTTAATAATGCTTTCTCCTTCACTTCCTCCAATCCATCCCCCCCGCACTTTAAAAACCACCAAAACGTACCGCGTACCGACGTACCGCGTACCGCTTATCATCTGTTCTGCACGTATGCTGTGCAAAGATAATGAAATTATGCATAATAACAAAGAAAAACAACCTAAAAGTTGTATAATTCGAATAAATTGTTTAACTTTGCCCCCAAAAGGAAGTGATTATGACTTATGATAGCATAACTGAGGACGGAAGGCTTTGGGCAGTCAAATACGATGATTGTCCTGATAATGCGCTCTACATGCTCTTTGAACAGTGGAATGATGTGGCATGGCTCTACCAATTCTTTAAGGAGAATATGGCAGACTTAATGTCGTATTTTAAGATCACAGATGTCAACGAGGCTATTTACGATACTATAGAGGACAGTGAACGACTGCAATGTCTGATTATGGACATCTCGCCAGAGGCGAACTTGGACAAACTATTCAGGCCCTTAGAGAATAGTCGTTTTGCTGATATGCTGCTTGGCAAGGAAAAAGCTCGGTTGAAGGATGTTTCTAAGCATGCCTCATGGCTAAGAATATACGCTATCAAGCTGGAACCAGGAATCTATGTCATTACGGGTGGAGCCATTAAGCTTACCCGTACCATGCAGGAGCGAGAACATACGCTTCGTGAGTTGGCTAAGATGGAGAAAGTGCGCTCCCATCTATTGACTAATAATATAGTTGATAAGGATTCCTTTGATGATTATATGAGTGAATTAATTTGATATAGAAAAGGAGGTTAATATGAAAGAAGTAATCGCACGACTGAAAGAACATCAGTCACCGACTCCTTCAAAATGGAGGGAAAGGGCAGAGTGGAGGCAGCAGAACAAATCGTGGTTGCGGCACTCCCAGCGTATTGCAGTGAAAATGCTTGAGAAGATGGATGAACTGGGATTAACTCAGAAACAATTGGCAGAACTGATGGGATGTAGCCAGCAATACGTTTCAAAGGTTCTGAAAGGTCAGGAGAATCTTTCTCTCGAAACCATGTCGAAGATAGAAGACTGTCTGCACATTTCTATTCTCAAAGAAGAGTTGGAGATGGCATAAGTAACCATAAGAAAAAGAAATACTATTATGAACATTCAGAACCATACAGCCTCGTAATGTTTAACCGAGACGGCATGAGACAACAATCCGTGTCGCGAGAAAGTGATTCGTGTAAAGAGTATAACTGCTGTTAGCATAATTGCATGGCTAACAGCAGTTATTGTTTGTTTTACCTTGTTCGTTTGTAAACAGAAGGAGTTTGGCTGTACCAGCAACTGTCATATTCTCTTCTTGATTGAGTGAAACAGATACCAGTCCCTGCGTCTCATGGGGTACAGACGAAGATAGGCTGGGGCACACCGGATCACCCAGTGACGAGCAATCTTAAAAACTTTAAAGAAAGTTAAATATTTAAAGGTATCTCGACTTTTGAGACACCTTCCTCTTTACTTTGCACCCAGAAGCATAAATGTTTAATTTTAAAAAACAAGTGAATTATGGAAGGTGCATTTTTATTTTTTGTGATGATTACATGTGTTGGAGGTCTGCTGAGTGCTTATCTTAAGACAATGCTTTAAAGTAAGTTTTGCAGAACTAGGGGGGTACCTGTCATATACATTCGTCTGTTTTTGATTCAACGATTATAGTGATAGACAGACCTCTGTTCTCGATAGAATAAAATGCCCTCCGAAGAGGGCATATAGGATTAAATCCTTCGGCATATAGCCTTATTGTGATAAGATGTAGAAATCTTACGTTGCAAAGGTAGGAAATAAAAACGAAATAACAAAATAATTTCGCAATAATAATTGTTTTCAATATTTTTTTGTATTTTTGTCCTTTGAAATCTAAAAGCTATAATTATGAAGAAAAGGATTCTTGGAATTGACACTGGAACAAATAGCCTTGGTTGGGCGGTAGTGAATAAGAATGAGGATGGGACATATTCCTTAATCCGTAAAGGTAGTCTTATCTTTCAAGAAGGTGTAAAGATAGAAAAGGGAATAGAATCATCTAAAGCTGCCGATAGAACATCTCATCGTGCGCTCAGAAAGCAATATTTCCGCAGAAGGCTCAGAAAAATTGAGGTTCTCAAGTTGCTTGTGAAATTGGGGTGGTGTCCATATCTGTCTCCTGAAGCTTTGCATCAGTGGCATGTGAAGAAAGCGTATCCAATGGATGAGGCATTCATTTCTTGGCAACGTACCAATGATAATTTTGAAGAGAATCCATATCATTATAGACATTTATGCCTGCATGAAAAGTTAGACTTAAACAAGGAGTCTGACAGATATATACTTGGAAGAGTTATGTATCATCTGGCCCAGCGAAGAGGTTTTCTTAGCAATCGCCTGGAGCAGGGTAATGATGATGAAACGGGTAAGGTAAAGGAAGCCATATCTTCATTGTCAAAGAGCATGACTGATGCTGGATGTGAGTATCTGGGTGACTACTTCTATAAGATATATAAGGAGAAAGGAAATACAGAAAGAATACGAACGCACTATACTGATCGTGAGGAGCATTACAAGAAAGAGTTCTATGCAATATGCAAGCAACAGAACCTTTCTGATGATCAGATATCATTATTGGAAAGAGCTTTGTACTTCCAGCGCCCTTTGAAGAGTCAGCGACAAGGTGTGGGCAAATGTACTTTCGAGCCTAAGAAACCTCGTGTAGCAGATTCTCATCCAGCATTTGAAATGTTTAGAATGTTGTCGTTTGTGAACAACATCAAAATAAAAGGTCCTCACGATGTAGAACTTCGCCCTCTTTCTCAAGAAGAATATGAAAAAGCAAAGCCCATGTTCTTCAGGAAGAGTAAACCCCAGTTTGACTTTGAAGACATTGCCAAGGCCATTGCAGGCAAAGGCAAGTATCAGTATATCAAAGATTTGGGCGACAAGGCGTATAAGTTTAACTACCGAATGACGCAGAGCGTAACAGGTTGCCCAACTATTGCCAGTCTTATGTCCGTATTTGGCGATGACTATGTTTCAGCCATTGCAGAGCGATATACCTTGTCAGTTGGCAAGACACCAAGTCAGATGGTTAACGATGTCTGGAATGTTCTCTATAGCTTCAGCGACAAAGACAAGGTGAAACAATGGGGAAAAGAGAAACTCCAATTAGACGATGAGGAAGCGGAGAAGTTCTCAAAGATCAAACTTACCCATAGCTTTGCATCGCTTAGTTTGTCGGCTGTCAATAAGATACTCCCTTGGCTGGAGCAAGGACTTATCTATTCTCATGCTGTACTAATGGCCAAAGTTCCAGATATTGTAGGTGAAGTAGTTTGGAAAAATAGAGGTGAGTCCATAACGAAAGAACTGCTTTCATTGATCGCGAATTTTAACCCCAAAGATATTACAATGCAGGGAACACTTGATCTCTGCATAAAGGATATCTTGAAGGACATGTGCGAATTGGAACCAGGTGCAGCAGAAAAACTATACCATCCCTCTATGTTAGAAACCTATCCTGATGCCAAGAAGAATGAGCAAGGTATATATCAGTTAGGATCACCAAGAACAAATGCTGTACGCAATCCAATGGCTATGCGTTCACTTCACCAATTAAGAAAGGTGATTAACACATTGCTTCGCGAAGGCATTATCGATAGTCAAACGGAAGTTCATATTGAGTACGCTCGTGAGCTGAATGATGCCAACAAGCGTAAGGCAATAGCTCAATGGAATAAAAACAGAGAGAATCTGCGAAAGAAATATGCTGAGGATATTCGCACACTATATAAACAAGATTGTGGAAAGGATATTAATCCAACAGATGATGAAATTGTGAAGTTCCAACTTTGGGAAGAGCAAAACCATATTTGTCTTTATACGGGTGATTCTATAGGTATCTGCGAGTTTATCGGTCCCAATCCCAGTTATGACATTGAGCATACCATCCCACGTAGTGTTGGTGGTGACAGCACGCTTGAGAACATGACACTATGTTCTAGCAAGTTTAATCGTAAGGAAAAAAAGGCCAAGCTCCCCACACAATTGTCAAACTATGATGCAATCATGTCGAGACTTGAAGAGTGGCGTACGAAAATTGAGAAGCTTCGTAAAGACGTGGATCATGTGAAAACTCATTCTGGCATGGACAAGGCTGTTAAAGACCGCCTGATACAAAAACGTCATCTGCTAAAGCTGGAACTCGACTATTGGCTTGGGAAATATAAGCGTTTCCAAATGGAAGAAGTTCCTGAGGGTTTCGCGCGCAGACAAGGTGCTGGCATAGGACTAGTAGGAAAATATGCAGGATTGTATCTGAAGTCTTTGTTCCATAAGGCGGATGACAGAAACAAGAGCAATGTGCGTGTCGTAAAAGGAACTACCACCGCCGAATATAGAAAGATGTGGGGTATACAAGATGAATACGAGAGAAAGTCTCGTGACAATCATGTTCATCATTGCATCGATGCTATTACGATTGCTTGCATAGAGCCAGGAGAATATAATGCCACTGCAAGATATTATCAGCAATTAGAGGAGTACGAAAGAACGAATGCAAACAAGCCTTCGTTCCCCAAGCCTTGGGCAACCTATACAGAGGATATAAAGGCTATCGCACAAGAAATGCTAGTAGTTCATAGTACGCCTGACAATATGCCTAAGCGTGCACGTAAATATGTTCAAACTTCTAACGGAAAGAAACTTGCTTTGGGTGACTCTGCACGTGGTTCGTTGCATAATGACACCTATTATGGAGCTATAGAACGCGATGGGGAGATAAAATATGTTGTTCGCAAGGAATTAAATAGCATCAAAGAAACTGATATTGAGAATATCGTAGATGATGTTGTAAAGGAGAAAGTTAAGCAAGCTATTGCAGAAAAAGGATTTAAGAAAGCAATGGAGGAAGATATCTTTATGAATGAAGAAAAAGGCATAAAGATAAAGAAGGTGAGATGCTATGCTCCGTCTGTAACGAATCCCTTGCATATTCGCACACATAGAGATGAATCACGAAAGGAATACAAACGTCAGTTCCATGTGACGCTGGATGGAAACTATTGCATGGCCATCTATGAGGGCGAGGTGAAGGGAAAGATGAAGCGTACTTACGAAATAGTAAACATGATAGACGCAGCCTCCTATTTCAAGAAGAGCGCAGATCTCACCAAGCATTACCCCATTGCACCTGAAACTAAGAACGGACTTAAGTATAGGTGTACTGTACGAACTGGAACGCAGATTATCCTATTACAATCTGACGATGAGGAACTAAACCTTGCAAACAAAGAAGATTTGGCAAGGCGCTTCTATTTTGTAGCCGTGATGCAAAAAGATGGTCGAATAGTATTGCGTTATAATCAAGATGCACGAGATGCAATGACATTGAAGAAAGAACGTAAATCGGGTGCATATAAAGTTGGTGAACAATACCGCTCTGAAATAATGCTGTCTCTATCAGACTTCCATGCTTTGGTTGAAGGTGTTGATTTCAAAATCAATGTTCTTGGTGAAATAGAAATACTAAAATAAAGAATCGATGTTGAAGCGTACACTTGTCTTTTCCAATCCAATGATTCTTTCTCTGAAGAATCAGCAATTGGTTGATTTGCCTGTTTTAATCAAGAAGAAACGGAAGGATGCGGCTTTGTTTCGCAAGAACTTGGAAAAAGATGGTTTTACGATGCATCAGTTTAGTGTTTATATAAGGTACTGTGGTTCGTTAGAAAGTGCCCAAGTACACATCAAGAGAGTCAGAAGTTATACCCCAGAAAAGGGGCATGTAAGCGTTCTTTCAATTACTGATAAACAATACTCTAACATCATTCATATTTGGGGTGCAATAGAGAAAAAGTCTAGGCCAACCCCATTGCAATTAGAATTTTTTTAGTATTTTTGCAGGGTAGTAAGTCTATTTCGACCACTTCGTATACATTGAATGTATAGTAAATGCTTATTAATTAGCAAAATACGAAGTATACGTTGTGGTTTGATGTAGAAAAGAGATATAAGACAATATGATGGTCTGCGCATCTATCATGGTCAAGTTGTGGTTTGATGTAGAAAAGAGATATAAGACAATATGATTAATTAACAAATACCACCGAGAACGTTGTGGTTTGATGTAGAAAAGAGATATAAGACAATATAGCTTGAGCCTCGGAAGCACTTTTCAAGTTGTGGTTTGATGTAGAAAAGAGATATAAGACAATTATGGCACTTTATCACATTGGAGCCTTTGGGTTGTGGTTTGATGTAGAAAAGAGATATAAGACAATGGACTCTACGCCTCGGTGGTTCATGCCGACGTTGTGGTTTGATGTAGAAAAGAGATATAAGACAATTGGAACTATGAGATCATCACGTGGGTAAAGTTGTGGTTTGATGTAGAAAAGAGATATAAGACAATCTTGCTCGGGTTTGCCATGTTGAATGCCTGTTGTGGTTTGATGTAGAAAAGAGATATAAGACAATCAGCTCCGTCTCCTCCTTGCAGTTCTTGCGTTGTGGTTTGATGTAGAAAAGAGATAAAAGGTGGCATCAGGTACTGGCACCGTGTCACCCTTGGGAAAATTATCGAGTATTATCAGAGATATTTAAAACGGAAAGGATTATAGATTATGGGAACATTAAAAGAGTATAAATGCAACGGTTGTGGCTATACCATAACTGGAACCAGGAAAGGTCGTACCTTGGGTATGATGGGTGAAATAGAAACGGAAAAGGTTCCGAAGAATTGTCCTAAGTGTGGAGATGACATGAAAGAAACGGGAACTGTCATCTTAATAGATTAGTAAAAGCTTTGGTAGATCGAAGGAAAAGTGCTACCTTTGCAAATTGAAAACATGTTGGGCATAACAATCGATTAAGATAAATGGCTGAGAAAGAAAACAAGCTTATACTATATAAGGATGACGAGGGGAAACTGATTGTTAACACTCTGTTTGCTGATGAGGATGTGTGGCTGACACAGGATCAATTAGCAGAGATTTATCAGACCACACAAGAGAACATCTCAATGCATATTTCCAATATCTATGCAGATGGAGAACTCGATAAAGAGGGAACTTATAAGAAATTCTTATTAGTTCGTCAGGAGGGTAAACGCCAAGTGCGTCGAAACATTGACCATTATAACCTTGATGTTATAATTGCTCTAGGATATAAGGTTCAATCGCCTATTGCCGTGCGTTTCCGTCGTTGGGCCACCAGATTGTTACATGAGTATATTCAGAAAGGCTTCACGATGGACGACGAGCGACTGAAGCAAGGCGGTAACCGCTATTTCAAGGAGTTGCTGCAACGCATTCGCGACATCCGTAGTAGTGAGCGTAACTTCTATCAGCAGGTAACTGATATCTATGCCACCTCTACCGATTATGACCCTCGCGCTCAAATCACTAAGCAATTCTTTGCCACCGTTCAAAATAAGATGCACTATGCCGTACATGAGCATACAGCTGCAGAGCTGATTTATGAGCGAGTAGACAATGAAAAGCCATTTGTCGGTATGACTAACTTTAAGGGAAACTATGTAACCCGCGACGATGTGAAAATAGCGAAAAACTACCTGACGGAGTTGGAGTTGCAACGTTTGAACCTGCTGACCTCTCAGTTCCTTGACTACGCAGAGTTTCAGGCATTAGATCAGAATCCTATGACGATGGCTGATTGGATAGCTGCACTCGACGACCAGATTCTGCGACTTCGTAAAAACATTCTCGAAGGCAGTGGAACCGTGTCGCATCAGGAAGCCATCGAGAAAGCAGAGCGTGAGTTTGAAATCTATCGCGAACGCGAAATGCGCATGCTTGAGAGTGACTTCGATAAGGCTGTAAAGGGCTTATTGGATAAGAATAACAATCCAGAACAGGAGGACGAAGCATGAACGCACAACAGTTACGCAACTTAATAGAGTAGGGGACTAACAGATTTCTGTCAGTCCCCACTTTCTTTATGCCATGCAACTTGTGACTCCCATCGTAGTTGCGATTGCCGTCAGTATGCTGATAAGCAACTGAACAATCCATTTCCATGTCTCTTTTTTCATAATTCCTCCTTTCCTTAAATCCTATTTCCGCTGAAGCGAAGCGCCCGAAGGCGCTATCGCTTAATCCCCAGTGCCTGCAGGCTTCTCCTCCTTAGGCGCTTCATAGTCCGTCGCCTCCTCGAAGGTGATATCGCCCAGCATGGCCACAGCAGCTCGCGTCACACCATTCTGCGTCGAGGTGGTATACTCAGGCTGGAACAGGATGCGGGGGCTCAGGGTGCTGGCGGTCAAGTCCTTCGCGTCCTCGAAACCACCGCGCTTGTTGCGCACGCCGCACTTGAAAATACCCACATTCTCAATCTTCACCTTCTCGCCCAGTCCGATGAAATGGCGCAGGGCGAAGCCCAGCTCATCCAGCACGGCGATGCAGTCACTTCGCTTCACCGAAGCCTGGGTCTGGATGAAGTCCGCCAGCTGTCGCGTGGTGATGTGCTTCTGGTTATAAACCGCTTTCGCGTAGAACTTGCCATAGCCAAGGGCCTTAGGACTTGTCTGCTTCTTCTTAATAAATTTCTGACTCATAGTACAATTTTTTGGTTAATTTAAAAGATTTGATTCTCACGTTTGCCACCTCCGTTCCGACCATCCTTGCTTCGAGCCTCTTCTCACCTTCTGCCGAGCCGCTCGGCTGCGCCTGCCGAGCCTTTCCGCATTGGGTTCCGAGCCTTTCCGCTGAGTGTGCCGATTGGCTGCGCGCCTGCCTTTCATCCACTCGGGAGGTCTTCCCTTCAAATGACAATGCAAAGGTACGAAAAAATCAAATGCAAACCAAGCCTTTTCAAGTTTTATCTTGGATTTATTTGAAATGTTAAAATCACCCATTCGAGTGCGCGGCAGAGCGGCACCGCGGCAGAGCGGCATTACGAAAATCACACTCCGCGGCACCCAGAACTATTATATTATATATAATTATTATATATTATAATATATAATAATTTAAATAGAGATATATGCCTCTACCTACATTATACAAATTCTAAATGCCGCGCTGCCGCACTGCCGCACTGCCGCGCTTTCCTGTCTTTTGTTGAATAGGCTCTGCGGAAAGCCCGAAGCCATTTGCACTTTATTCACAAATAAGTCAATAGATGATTTCCTGCTCAAAAATTTGTTTATATCAAAGATATCAATTATCTTTGCATTCAAGTACTGGCACATATGTAACGAGCTATGTCAGGAATAATATTTTGCTAATAAAAAGAACAATGATCAATATACGAAAACTCGAAGCAGAGTTGTGGGAATCAGCTGATTTACTGCGTCAGGGAAGTAAGCTGACCAGCAACCAGTATTGCATGCCTGTGCTGGCCTTGCTATTCCTGCGTTATGCTTATAGTAGATATAAGATGGTGGAGGCAGAGATATTGCAGAGTCGCCCCATGCGAGGTGGCAGGGTGATGCCTGTAGAACCCAGCGACTTCGCAGCCAAGAGTGCACTCTATCTCCCCAAAGAAGCCCAGTTTGACTATCTAGTGAATCTGCCAGACAATATCATCGCTGCAGGATTGAAGAGTAAGGACGGACACGATATTAATTCTTTGGGTGAGGCTGTGAACAATGCCATGCAATTGGTAGAAGACCAGAGTGAACAACTCACAGGCGTACTCCCCAAGACCTACACCAGTTTTGCTGACGACTTGCTTCGTGAACTCTTGCGTATCTTCAATAACAAGACCATTGACGAAGTGGGTGGCGATGTTATTGGACGTATCTACGAATATTTCCTCTCTAAGTTCGCCAAGGCAGTAGCCAGTGATGATGGCGTCTTTTTTACGCCAAAGTCGTTGGTAAAGATGCTGGTGAACGTGTTGGAACCCAAACAGGGTGTGATGCTCGACCCTGCCTGTGGCAGTGGTGGTATGTTCGTGCAGACAGGTGACTTCGTGAATGCAGCTGGCATGAATGCCAACACCAACATGACCTTCTTCGGACAGGAGAAGGTGGAATATAATGCCCAACTCTGTTTGATGAATATGGCCGTGCATGGGTTGAATGGCAAGATTGTTTCTGGCGACGAAGCCAACTCCTTCTATCATGATGCCCACAACCTTGCAGGTAAGTGTGACTATGTGATGGCCAATCCTCCGTTTAATGTCGATAAAGTAAAGGCTGAATCTGCTTCAGCTGCAGGGCGTCTGCCTTTTGGTTTGCCTGGAGTCAATGCTAAAACCAAGGAGATTGGCAATGCCAACTATCTGTGGATTAGCTATTTCTATGCCTACCTGAATGATCATGGTCGTGCTGGTTTCGTGATGGCCAGCTCTGCAACCGATAGTGCCAACAAAGACCGCGATATCCGTGAAAAACTAGTCCGTACAGACGATGTGGATGTGATGGTCAGCGTGGGCAATAACTTCTTCTATACGCTCTCATTGCCTTGCTCGCTGTGGTTCTTTGACCGCAACAAGAACACAGAGATTCGTGATAAGGTACTCTTCATCGATGCCCGCAACTACTACACTGTTGTTGACCGCACCCTCAACGAGTGGACCGAGTGGCAGCTGCGCAACCTGCAAGCTATCGTACATCTCTATCGTGGTGAGAAAGAGAAGTACCAGCAGTTGCTCTCCGATTACAAGGCTGTTCTTGGTGACACGACAGTAGCATCAGCACAGGAAGCACTCGACAAGCAGAAGGTAGCAGCGAAAGAGGCTATAGCCAATGCCCTGCGCAAGGACAAGAAACGCATTGAGGCAGAGCAGAATGACCTCATTGCCGACCTTGAAGACACCCTTGAAACGGCTCGCCAGTTTGAATGGCTTACAGAGAAATTTGGCGATGGTGAATACAAGGATGTGCTTGGCCTCTGTAAGATAGCCACCATTCAGGAGATAGAGGAAAAGAACTACTCGCTCACTCCAGGTGTCTATGTCGGCGTGGCCGAACAGGAGGACGACGGCGTAGATTTCCATGAGCGCATGAACGAGATTCATGCCGAGTTGGCGCAGCTGAACCAAGAAGCCAACGTGCTGATGGATGAGATACAAAAAGCATGGGAGGAACTGAAATGAGTAATCTGATACATATTAAATACGACACAAGCTGTGTCGCAATCTTTCTTTTTAGGAATCCAAAACAAAAGGAGGACGAGGCATGAGTGAGTGGAAGAAAGTGAAGTTAAAGGATGTTTCCATCAACATAACGGATGGAAAGCATGGTGATTGTAAAGGACAAGATAATTCTGGATATTATTTTGTCAGTTGCAAGGATGTTTACGATGGAGATATTCATTATGAAAATGCACGCCAAATAACAAAGGAAGATTTTGACGATGCTGATAAACGAACCAAACTCGCGCCTAATGATATTTTAATAACGAATAGTGGCACAATTGGCAGAATGGCTTTTGTCAAGGATCAATTCGAAACAAGAAAGACAACCTTTCAAAAAAGCGTTGCAATAGTAAAACCTGATAATTCTAAAGTATATCCACACTATTTATACTACTTGCTAAAAAGTAAAGTAAATGATTTTGTAAATAGTTCAAATGGTGCTGCTCAAAAGAACTTATTGTTATCAACGATGAGAGATTTTGATTTGCATATAGAAAATAATATCATAATTCAACGGCAAATTTCCACTATCCTCTCTCGCTACGACTCTTTGATAGAGAACTATCAGAAGCAGATAAAGCTATTGGAAGAAGCAGCGCAGCGACTTTATAAAGAATGGTTCGTTGACCTTCACTTCCCTGGCCACGAAAACACAAAGATTGTCGATGGCGTGCCAGAGGGGTGGGAGAAGAAAATAGTGGGCGACATTGTTCCAATAAAGACAGGAAAGAAAGATGCTAATTTTGGAACTCCCGACGGTGCATATCCTTTCTTTACATGTTCGCAAGAACCAATCAAGGCCCCATCGTATTCATTTGATGCAAATGCGGTTATTCTAGCAGGAAATGGAGATTTCAATGTTAAGTTGTATAGAGGTAAATTTGAGGCATACCAAAGAACATATGTTCTTGAACCAAATAATCCATCAATGCTCTATCTATTATACTTTTGTATTTCTGAAAATATGAATAAACTTGCTACAGGGGCTAGTGGTTCTACTATAAAGTTTTTAACCAAAGGTATGATTGATTCTCTTGAGATGTTTGTCCCAATAGAAACTATTGTGGTACGTTTCAATCAGTATATAGAGGCAAACCAAAGTGAGAAAGAAAAAATTCAATCTCAAATCCGCCTCCTTACTGAAGCCCGAGATCGCTTGCTGCCTAAACTGATGAGTGGCGAGATAGCAGTATAAACGAATAAAGATAAACAGAACGAAAAATGTACGTACCACCGTTTACTATAACAGAGAAGATGCTGCATCTAGTATCAGAGGTATCAGAGCAGATGGGTATTCTCAATGCAAGACTGGGAGAGAATGTCCCTTCACCCATGCTTCGCAAGAAAAACCAGATAAGGACCATTCATTCTTCGCTGGCTATAGAGAATAATACGCTATCGCTGAAGCAGGTGACTGATATAGTAGATGGTAAGCATGTGTTTGGTGCGCCTGACGAGATACAAGAGGTGAAGAATGCCATTGAAGCCTATCGCCTGATGCCAGAACTGGATGCCTTCAAGGAGAAGGATTTACTGAAGGCTCATGGGCTGATGATGAAAGACTTGGTACGTAATGCAGGACATTATCGTCAGGAAGGCGTGGGCGTATTTGATGGTAATGGCAACTGTCTGCACATGGCGCCTCCACCCCATCAGGTGCCACACCTGATGGGTGACTTGTTCCAATGGGTTAAGACCTGTAAGACGCATCCACTCATCTATTCGTGTGTGTTCCATTATGAGTTTGAGTTTATCCATCCGTTTATTGATGGTAATGGACGTATGGGGCGTTACTGGCAGACTATATTGCTGTCACGATGGAAGGGGATCTTTGCGTGGCTACCAGTAGAAACCATTGTCAAGGAACATCAGCAGGATTACTACAACGTTATAGCCCAATGCGATGCAGCAGGCAATAGCACCGCGTTTGTGGAGTTTATGCTGAAATGCTTGCTGGATGCAATGGAGAATTATGAAGATGATGAGAACGAGGTTCCTCATAAAGTGCAGGATAAAGTGCAGGATAAAGTGCAGGATAAATTTCCAGAGGTTTCACAATCTACATGGGATGTATTGGCCATTATCCAACAGAATCCAAAAGCAACGGTTACCGATATTTGCGCGAAAAAGGGTTTGAAGGAAAGACAAGTTTATAAGCATATTTCCATATTGAAGTCTTTGGGTGTTATTGTTCGTGTGGGCAGCAACAAGACTGGATATTGGAAAGTAAACATCTGACGATTATGGCAAAGGACTATAGCGAAGACCAACTGATACAACGGAGTACAGCCGAGCTACTGGAGAATGAACTGGGCTGGAAGAGCGTCTATGCTTTTGACCAAGAGACATTAGGCGTGAATGGTACGTTAGGTCGCACTGGTTACCATGAAGTGCTGCTGACACGTCATCTGGGTCAGGCCCTGAAGCGACTGAATCCTTGGTTGACGGATAAGCAGTTGCAGGAATGCATGGAGCGTATGACGGAGCACATGAGCAGTCAGACGCTGATGCAGATTAACGAGCAGAAATATCAGCTGATTCGTGATGGCATACCCGTGACTCGTGTTAAGACTAATGGCGAGACGGAGGAGGTACGCGCCAAGGTGATTGACTTTGTCTCACCAGACAAAAACGAGTTCCTTTGTGTCAGAGAGTTGCAGGTGCATGGTGCCTTATATCGTCGTAGGGCTGACATCGTGGGTTTCGTGAACGGTATTCCTTTGCTGTTTATGGAACTGAAGAATCACGATGTGGAGGTGGTGGATGCCTTCAACAAGAACTATCGTGACTATCTCGATACCATTCCCCAATTGTTCTATCACAATGCCTTCATCATGTTCAGTAACGGATTGGAGGCACGAGTGGGAACCATTGACTCAAAGTGGGAGTTCTTCCATGAGTGGAAACGACTGACTGAGCAAGAGGCAGGCAGCATAGAACTGCCAACGATGTTACGTGGTATCTGCAAGAAGGAAAACTTCCTCGACCTGCTGGAAAACTTCATCCTTTATGACCATAGTGGAGGAAAGACAGCGAAAATTATGGCCCGTAATCACCAATACCTGGGGGTAAACCAAGCCATAGAGATGTATCGCAATCGCCAGTATCTGAACGGAAAACTGGGCGTGTTCTGGCATACGCAAGGTAGCGGCAAGAGTTATTCGATGCTGTTCTTGGCACAGAAGATACGCCGTAAGTTTGAAGGCTCGCCAACGTTCTTAGTGCTGACAGACCGCGACGAATTGAACAAGCAGATTAGTGATACCTTCGAGAACTGTGGACTGCTGGGCAATGTGAAAGCCAAGAAGTTCATTGCCAGCAGTGGCGAGGACTTGAAGTCAAAGCTGAAGGGCAACCCTTCGTTCATCTTCTCGCTGATTCAGAAATTCAATGATGCCAATGCAGAGCCTATCTATCCTGACCACGACATCATTGTGATGAGCGACGAGGCACACCGTACGCAGAATGGCATCTTTGCAGATAACCTGATGCACATCCTGCCAACGGCCCATCGTATCGGCTTCACAGGTACACCGTTGCTGTCGAACGATAATATCACAGCCCGCACGTTTGGTGGTTATGTCAGTATTTACGACTTCAAACGGGCCGTAGAGGATAAGGCTACCGTTCCACTCTATTACGAGAATCGTGGTGAGAAATTGCAGGAACTGAAGAATCCGGAAATCAATGAAGAGATAGCTGCTGCATTGGAACAGGCAGGTGATCTGGATGCCTCGCAACTGGCCAAACTGGAACGCGAATTCGCCAAAGAAGTACATCTGCTGACAGCTAAGAAGCGTCTGCGCTTGGTAGCTCAGGATTTTGTTCGTCACTATAGCGACTTGTGGACTTCTGGCAAGGCGATGTTCGTCAGTTATAACAAGGTGACGTGTGTCCGCATGTATAACTATGTGCAAGAGTATTGGCAACGGGAAATCAAGCTATTGGAGCAAGCCATAGAGAAATGCGACTCGCAACAGGAAGTGCAGGAGATGAAGCGCAAGTTAGCGTGGATGCGAGAGACGGATATGGCTGTGGTGGTGTCGCAGGAGCAGAACGAGATACAGACTTTCCAGAAGTGGGACTTGGACATCAAACCCCATCGTGAGCGCATGGAGAAAGAGGAATTGGACAAGCAGTTCAAGGATGCTGACTCCAAGTTGCGTGTGGTCTTTGTCTGCGCTATGTGGTTGACTGGTTTCGACGTAAAGACGCTCTCTTGTCTTTACATCGACAAGCCCATGAAAGCCCATACACTGATGCAAACCATAGCCCGTGCCAATCGTGTAGCAGAAGGTAAGACCAACGGTTTGATTATTGACTATATCGGTATTGTGAAAGCCTTGCGCCAGGCATTGGCTGACTATACGGCTAATCCAGAAGGAGGAAATGGTGGTAATGATCCGACTGTCAACAAGGAAGAACTGATTAAGCACGTTCTTGAAGCGATTGCTGCTGCAACGGCATTCTTACAGGAGCATGATTTTGTATTGGACAGACTGATACGTGCCGAGAACTTTATGAAGTTGTTCCTGTTGAAGGAGGCTGCCAATGCGATGTGTGAAACAGCAGAGATACGCAAGACCTACTGTACTTATGCGACTACGCTGCTGAAGCTATGGAAATATCTCGACCGTGAGGACATCACTGCTGACATGAAACAGCAGAAGGATGCTATCGAGGCCATCTATAAAGAGTTGCAGAAGAAACGCCAACATGCAGATATCACTGACCTGAGTGTGGCTATTAATGAGATTGTAAATGATCATCTGGAAATAGAAGCGACCACGGCTGCAGATGATGGCCCAACACGTTTCGATATCAGTGGCATTAACTTTGAACTGCTACGTCGCGAATTTGCCAAGAGTCGCGAGAAAAATCTGGTATTGAAGGATATTCAGGAACTGCTTCAGGAGCGTATCGCCCAGATGTTAGCCCAGAATCCATCACGTATTAACTTCTACGAGAAGTACCAGCAGATTATACATGACTATAACAATGAGCAGAATCGTGTCACTATTGAAAAGACTTTCGAAGAACTGATGAAGCTGTCTAATGAATTGACAGAAGAAGAAAAGCGTTATGTCCGCGAAGGTTTTGAAAACAACGAACAGCTTTCCATGTATGATGTATTAATGAAAGATGACCTTTCGAAAGATGATATCAAAAAGTTGAAGACTGTTGCCAAAGAACTGCTTGAGAAGATTAAGGCCCTGTTGGCAACAATGGATCATCCGTTTGACAAGCAAGAAACAAAAGCGGCAATCATCATCACGATTCGTGACATTCTTTGGCAAGAACTCCCAGAAAGTTATAGTGAGGAAAACATCACGCAATATCGTGATGCAGTGTATAACTACGTCAGTCTGCATTATGGTGGCACAGCATAAATGGACATGCTATAATCGACAAATTATAAGATGAAAAGGCTCGTACTCATAGGCAATGGATTTGATTTGGCTCATGGTCTCAAAACCAGCTATAAAAACTTTATATTCTGGTATTGGGATCAGTGGGGAAAACGCTTATTGAGTTCACTTGAAAAGACTGACACAGATGGATTATGTTCATTTAAGATAAAAGATAATGTAGAAGTAACCAATTGGGCTTCTGTGTTTCAAGGATGGTATTATCAGAGGGAGAATCCTTTTATTCCATGGAAAACTAATGATGTCATAAATTTGGCAATGAAGGATAGGGATTTGTGTGATTTTACTATAACGAGTCCTTTACTTCAAAGAATATGTAGCCATTTAGCATATGGCTGGGTTGATATAGAAAATGAATACTATTCGTTACTTCGGCAACGGAATTCAAACCTTAGACCACCTACAGAACAGGATATTAAGGATTTGAATATTCATTTGAATACAATTCGAGATTATTTAATTATTTATCTCCGTACAGAGGAAGAGAAAGGAACAAAGATAAAAGAAGAGATAAAGGACAAGATATATCGTCCCATCATGAAAGAAGAAATTGCTGTGGCAAATCAGAAGTTTTCTGGTAATCGTCTTGGAGATTCGGTTCCTTCAAACATCATGTTGCTCAATTTTAACTATACCAAGACGCCAGAGCTATATTTGACAGACTCCTCCATTGCTAGAATCAACTATATTCATGGTAAGTTAGACAATCCAGAAAGTGTGATATTCGGCTATGGGGACGAACTGGATGAGGACTATAAAAAGCTTCAGGAACTAAATGAGAATGAGGTTTTGCGTCATATTAAGTCCATCCGCTATTTGGAATCAGATCATTATCGTAAGGTATTGGAGTTTATAGAGTCTGGCCCCTTCCAAATATGTGTCATGGGACATTCTTGTGGCAACTCTGATCGTACGTTACTTAACACGCTTTTTGAGCATCGTAATTGCGTGTCAGTAAAACCCTATTATTATATATATGGACAAGAAGATAATTACCTTGAACTTGTTCAGAACATCAGTAGAAACTTTACTGATATGAAACTGATGCGAGATAGGGTGGTGAACAAAGAATATTGCGAACCACTTACCAAAAGAAACAATAACTAAAAACTAAAATATATGGGAGGACAATTGCCTTGGATACCGTTATATGCGGAATTAACAAAAGCGCTTCTTTCGTGCAAGAATGACAGAAAACCGCTGGTAGATTGGATATATTCTGATATCTCGCAAATAGGAGATAAGTCACTGGTTGAGTATATCCATATGCGCGACGGCTCAAAAGTTAAAGACATCGATCCATTCTCTGTGTTCGCTATTTTCAATAGACCTTTGAGACCAGAGAATAGGATTGCCATGTTGCAGATGTTTAAGGAACGTTTCGCATTGAAATCAGATATACCAACAGACTTTAATGGCATTCCGACAGTGAATTCTCAAAGAGCATTCTTCTTTAGCTGGGATGATCATGGGGAGAGAATAAATGATCTTTGGGAAATTTATGAGAATGTGGTTCTTGACAAGGATATCAGCCAGTTGTTTGATAGGGTAATCGCTGATGGCTTACCCAAATACAGCCTAACGATGGTCTTATACTGGATTGCGCCTTATAAATATTTGAATCTTGATGGCAGAAATAGGTCTTATCTGAGAATGTTTGGCTTCCCAGATGCCTATCCTAATCTTACATATGCAGAATATAGCCAACTTATGCAGGATGTAAGAAAGAAGATGGAAGATAAAACAATTCCTTGTGAATCATTCCCAGAACTTTCACTTGCAGCATATAGCATCTCTTTAGAGAGCAAAGTATGGATGTATAAGCGTTTTGAAGATGCTTTCGCAAGAGACTATATAAGAATGGGGTCAGATGCCAAAGGAGAACTGGACTTTTCTTCATTTAAAACTAAAAAAGCTCTTGGTGATGCCTATAGAAAAGTAGTTGGTAATACGGATGTGGCTGTGCCTAATATGTATTGGCAACTTATAAAGGACGTGAAGCCTGGCGATATAGTTGTAGTGTTTGATTCTCAGAAGGAAAAGGGTAAGGTCTTCCATCAGTTATATGGATGGGGAAGAGTATCTTCTGAAGTAATATTTGATAAGAACGATGATAACCCAATACATAGAAAAGTAGAGTGGCATAAACCCTTGCCTCTGGAACCTATCAGAGAAAACATGACGAATAATACTCGCTATTTTCACGAAGTTGAGGGCATAGAGGCTGCTAACATTATGAATCTTTTAGGAATTGATGAAGAAATTATGAGCGTAAAAAAGAATTATTGGCTTGTTGGTTATTATATTGATGACAAATCGGAATTAGATGATTTCTATGCCAAGAATGAGTGGCGAGCATGGTTTGGTGAAAAAGATATTAATCAACTGAAACAGGCCAAGACCATTCAGAAAGGTGACATATTGATTATGAAATCTACCCTTACAAAAGGCAAAAAACACAATCTGCCCTGCATGAGAATAAAAGCTGTTGCAGTGGTAGAAAGTGATATGGAGTCCTTAGATGATAGACCAGGTATCGATGGCGTACGCTATAAAGTCAAATTTATCAGTAAAGAGGATAAGGATTTTGATGGTAGGTCATTTGGCTCATATCGGAGGACTATCCAATTGTGTAAAAACAAGGATATAATCGATTATGTAGACTCGTTATTATCAGACAATATAGAAGGTATAAAGCAGTACGAAGAGTATATTAATCTGTTGGAGGCTAATAAAAACCTGATATTGACAGGAGCTCCAGGAACTGGTAAAACCTATTTGGCAAAAGCCATTGCAGAAGAGATGGGGGCAGAGTGTGAGTTTGTGCAGTTCCATCCGTCTTATGATTATACGGATTTCGTAGAAGGTCTTAGGCCGATTCAGGAGAATGCTGGTGAAGTTGGTTTTGAGCGCAGAGATGGTGTGTTTAAAGCATTTTGTGGTAGCGCTTTAAATAACTTGCAAGATTCGAAGAAATCAATTCAGGCTTTACAACAGGAGTCGTCAGTTCGTGATTTGCTGGAGCACTTTATCGAAGAGGCTTTGGAAAATAATACGAATTTTGAAACAGCAGGTACTAAGAATACCTTCTATATAACAGAAAATAAGGAAAAATCTATTATTGTGAAAGTGCCTGCAAACGAGAAAGCCAGTGATGTGGTAGTATCAAAGTCGGAATTGACAACATTATTGGAAAACAATGTACCTATCACTGGTGGATGGGATATCCAGACGTATTTCCATCGTAAATACAGGACACAGCAGGATTCTTACGTTTATGTGCTTTACAATCTTCTAAAGAAGAAGGCGTCTACGAGTCGTAGTAATGTGAAAGTTGACTTGGTACCTGAAAAGAAGTTCGTCTTCGTCATTGACGAAATCAATCGTGGCGAGATATCGAAAATATTTGGTGAGTTGTTCTTCTCTATAGATCCCGGCTATCGTGGTATAGCAGGGCGTGTGAAGACGCAATATCAGAATCTGATAGAAGAAGGCGATGCTTTTAAAGATGGTTTCTATGTACCAGAGAACGTCTATATCATTGGTACGATGAACGATATTGATCGCAGTGTGGAGAGTATGGACTTTGCCATGCGTCGTCGCTTTGCATGGGCAGAGGTTACTGCGGAAGAGAGTATGCAGATGCTCAACGGAACACCTTATGAGGAAGAAGCTAAGGAGAGAATGCAGAATCTGAACAATGCCATATTGAAGGTTCGTGGCCTTGGTGAGGCTTATCAGATAGGAGCAGCTTACTTCAAGAAGATTGAGAAATATGATGGTGACTTCCAGAAACTATGGGATTTCCACTTGAAAGGTCTTCTTTTCGAGTACCTGCGTGGTAACATGAATGCAGAGGAACAACTGGAAGAACTTAAAAAAGCATACGATAACTAAGCGCCAGTAGATGGAGCAACCAATTAAAATAGCAGATAATAATTGGGATGGTTTGTCTATTGATGACCAACTGCATTTGGCTAATCTACAGAAGATAGCAGAGAAGCCTATAGGACAGTTAAGCCTTGAAGATCACCCCAATTTACTAATCTTTCCTCAGAATCTTGAAGAGTATGGGGATAAGATAGGTAAGCAGTATGTGTTTGAGGTGAAAGAAGGGAAGTTGTGCACCAAAAACATCATGGGCTTTATTGGATATCGTGACACCAAAGTAAGGATACACTCGCGCTTTGCTCAGGGCGATGATGATTATTTCCTGCACTATATGCTGCAGAAGGTGTTCTCCATCAATCTCTTTGACCTGAAGTATCACACTGACGATGAAAGTATTTTCGACTTCCTGATATATCTGTTCCCAGCATTTTTGAAACGGGCCATGAGGCAGGGGCTATATAAGGAGTATCAGACACGGGAAAATAATGATGCCAATATCAGAGGTAGAATAGATGTGCCCAGGCACATCCGGATGAATGTGCCATTTGCTGGTAAGGTGGCTTATTCTACACGAGAATATGCTTACGACAATCATGTTACCCAGCTGATACGTCATACAATAGAGTTCATAGCCAATCACCACTATGGTGGCAGTATCTTACAGAATAATGATCTGACAAAAGATTCTGTTTCGCTTATCAGGGAAGCTACCCCTACATATAGTCAGAATGAACGTAGAAAGATAGTTAATCAGAACCTTCGCCCTTTGAGTCATCCTTATTTTAGTGAGTATCGTCATCTGCAACGTCTATGCGTGCAGATACTTCGTTATGAGGAAATTAAGTATGGACGTAATGATGATGAGATTTATGGTGTTCTCTTCGATGGAGCGTGGCTCTGGGAGGAATATCTAAATACACTCCTGAGAGATTATGGCTATATGCATCCACAGAATAAAGTATACTCAGGGCGTATCCATCTCTTTACTGATAATAGTGGTGCACGCTATCCTGACTTCTATAAAAAAGATATTGTACTTGATGCTAAATATAAGCGCTATGCCGAACTAGAATTACAGAAAATAGATGGCGACGATTTGCATCAGGTAATTACCTATATGTATATACTTAGAGCCCAGCATGGTGGCTTCATTGTGCCGAAGCAACATGTTAATAATGGCATAAGTTCTCAGTCCAAGCTCCTTAAAGGTTATGGTGGCAGCATGAATATCTATGGCATCACAGTGGATACACCTGCTAAAGATTTCAAGGCGTATTGCCAGCAGATGAGTTATTATGAGAAAGAGTTCGTGAATATGTTACCTCAATTAGTTGGATAACTTGTATAGTATAATAATGTGACATATGGCAACAAAGATACCTCAAACAAAGAATGAAGCCTTTGCTCAGTTGGATGCAATGCTGAGTGAGAAGGAAAAGAATGAATTAAAACGGAAAGGGTTATAGACTATGGGAACATTAAAAGAGTATAAATGCAAAGGTTGCGGTTATACCTTAACTGGAACCAGGAAAGGGCGTACTTTGGGTATGATGGGTGAAATTGAAACTGAAAAGGTTCCGAGGAAATGCCCTAAGTGCGGAGGTGACATGAAAGAAACGGGAACTGTCATCATGATAGATTAGTGGACACATTGGGAGTGACACCTGAACTACCAAAGAGTCACCATTGTGTGGCTCTTTCCTTATTATAATAAGGTGGAAGGGGTAAGATGGAAGAAGGAAGAGGGAAGAAATTAAGGCTTACCCTCAGTCAGAGCAAGAGCAGTACTCTCAAAATCTGCAATAATGGTTTCGAGCAGAGGATTTCTGTTCTCAACGATAATAGCAGCATAGAAGCCTTTTCCCTCAACAATGGCGCTAGCGGTACGAATGGTGAAGCGCTCTGGTGCAGCATGTTTTTTGAACCATGCAAGAAACAGGCGATTACGATTGGCCTCGCGTCCATCACTATCGTCACACATATAGAGCAACACGTCAAGATGCTCTTCAAAAAACACGTTGAGTATGGCAAGTATGGCTTGCTCAACCTTTGCATCATGTGGCGAACGCTGCTGGTCAAGTTTCTGAATGACAAACTGAAAAGTGTCACAACCTCCCATCGGTGTTTCACTTTCAAAGGAAATAAGATAGTGGATACCAAGATTGGTGGAAAAAACAAAATCACCATTTGGGGCATAAGATACCTCATATGGCGATTGGATATTAATCTTCTCAAGTGAGAGTTCTATCATAGCGATACAATAGTTCCCGTTAATCCCATTGCTTTCCACTCTTCAGCCATGCGTTTTTCGGCATTTCGCTTGATTTCCAGCGAACGCTTAAAACGTGCAAGAGCCTCTTCGTATGTTACTTTCTTTATTTCCATTACTCTGATGTATTTAACATTTGACGCTGCAAAGTTACAAATTAAATCTGAAATAACAAGCAAAACGAAGGAAAAACGATAATACGTGGGGAGGAAATTTGGGAGGCTGGAGGAAATGTAGTAATTTTGTGACTCGTTTTTTTTAAAATTCAATTATTCAATTATAGTATGAATACTTACAACCCTTTTAACTGCCAGTTTGTTCCTGTGCAGTTGCACCTTGGTGCGCCCCAGTGTTGTTTATCGGGTAAGAGAGCCCTTGTCACGATGTTGGATGAGGTCTCTCGCAGTATTAACTGGACGTTTTTGACTGACCCGCAGACGAATATTAGCTATCTGCATGAATTCGTGAGAAGGACTCCGAAGGATGTTTTCATCATAAGGGTGGCCAACAAGCGAGTGTATGAAAAACCCGTCGACTTCGTTGAGGAAGAGACTCCGGTGTTGTTTCCTTATCTATACGTAATCGTGGACTGCAGGCAGGATATACCTGTTGTCATGATTGAGGACTACAGCGAGGTGCCATCATCGACAGATGAGGTGGTGAAGGTGCTTACCTATTCCTTCAACAGAGTGTTGAAAAAACAGGGGTGGAGCGTGAAGATGAGAAGAACGGAGAAGGTGCCAATAGATGTGCCTAACAGCTTGCAAAAGACCATGGCGCCTCTGATGAAGAAGCCCAGAACCTTTGAAGAATTGTATGACGCAAAGAACATCTGCGAAGTGTATTACAAGATAATAAACAGACCAAGGGATTTTAGCGAACTCATTGCGATAGAATACAAGGATAAGGCAAATGAAATAATCGCTATACTGCATGAGATGATAGATGGGTGTACAGAACCGAATCTTGTTGTGGAACCCATCAGGGCTGCCATGGAGGCTGGTATCATTGACAGACCTACATGGCCTGAATTTCATGAAGAGTTTCCTGGGGCGGTCTGCTCGATGCAGTCGTTTGAAAGACTAACAAAACCCGAAAACAATTTTTATTGGGTCAAACGTAAAACGTCGTTTGAATCATTAGTCAAGAATTTTACAAGCTTAAAGGCTTGCTAAAACGTTTAATTTTCTTAAATCCATGAGACTTTGTGAGAACTCATAAAGTCTCATATTTTTTATGCTTTCATCCCAACTTCTTTTAGTACTTTTGCGTCCGGAAATCAAAATTTAGTTTAACCGAGATAGTGGGAGTCTCATGAGTGAAAAGTGGCCCAATCTCCTCTCTCACAATTCTTGGAAAGAATGGAAAAAGATTTAAGTGAGTACATCTTTTTAGATGGAATGTGGCTTCAGGAGAAGCAGTTGTTGAAGTTGGCAATGAACGTGGGCAATTTCGTCCTAGCTGAACACTATCTGTGTGCGCTATTGGCTGACGCTGTGATTAAGGGAAGGCGTGAGGCAATAGTGGAAGTCAACAAAGTGAGGGAACACTATGGCGTAAATGCGATACCTTTAGGCAAGGACGATTTGCAGGAGGATGACAACCTGCAAGGCAAGACACGTCTGACTGCAGCTGACGAGCAGGCTAAAAGGCTGTTCCTGAAGATGACAGAAGAGGAACGCTTGGAAGTGCTTCGCAAGTGTATGTGCCAATTAATTAAGGACTACCACCTATTTATATATGCGCGTCATTGGCTGGCCATCTTCATGGTGGTGAGAGATCGTCTTGTGGGCGAGAGTCTGAACCAGTCGAACTTCATGACACTAGCCAATGAGATTACGCCAGAGAGTCTGCCGCTGAAACTACGCTTTGGCGAGAATACCAGAAAGAATCTGGGGCGTGAAATCAGTGAGGCAGATCGTGGCGAGGTGTACTACCGCATGAAGCGTAATCCTCAGAAACAATTGTGCGATACGTTTTGGGACATCGTGAAAGATACGATTTTGACGCAGGATTGACGCAGAATCGTAGTGAAAAGACGCAGGAGAATACGCAAAAACGGGTAATTGACGCATATCCCAAAACACGCTGATTTTTTGCCGAACTTTGCATCGTCAATCAGCGAGAGCTGTTTAAATCAAACAACTTAAAGGTCGCCTAAAGGGGGCGACGTTAAACAAAGAAAAGAATGAGATGAGAAGAATCAAGATGTATTCGTTAGACTTCCTCATGTACGCTCAGGAGGTGAGATTGGAGGAAGACGAATTAATGGACGAAGGCTACATAGACGACTATGAACGCTTGTCGGTAGCCGAAATAAGAAGAAGGTATGAAGAGTATCTGAGAGACATGGTAAATGAATAAAAGTAAAATGGAAACAACGATGAATGCTTATCACATCAAGGTGAACAAAATCTGTGCTTCGTGCAAACATAAGGAATGTACGAGTGATGGTACAAGGGTTTGCCAAAAGATGGGTCTGAAAGTAGAACAGAAGTACAAATGCCGCCAGTGGGAAATGGCCGATGGGCTAAAGAACGCTGGACTGCAAAACGGAGGAGTGTTTTGCCTGAAAGGAACACAAGAAATCATTATCAAATAACATTTTAAAAACAAACAATTATGAAAAAGAAAAGGATTACAATTGGTAACGGGTTAAACAAGATGGTTTACAATCGTGATGAAACCCCTGTTGATGGTATTAAACTCCCTTTTGATCAACTGGCAATATTGTATAACGAGGGTGAGAAACTGGGAGTGGAACTTGCTAAACTGATGATGGGTTATGGTTTCGACTACTATGGAACATTCGTCAGGACCTTTGCTCTGTCGCAGATGGTGGCATATCTGAAGGTCTTTGCTGGAGCAAAAGGCTTTGATGCGATGGCGATGTTCGATATGTTGACTCCTAAATTCACTAAGGAAGCCCAGCAGATGCTGGAAGAGATAACCAAGGAATATAAGTAAGTAATAACCGAGTCGAAGCGTAGTGGAGGAAGTCACGCGTGTGAAAATGGCCAAATTCCGACATGACCTTCACTCACAAATTCGAATCGATTATGAAAAATTCAATTAAGAGAGAGCAGAGTCAAACAGGTTTGAACTCTGCCGAACGTGAGAATTTTAGCACATCGTGCAAACAAGAAATGAAGATTTTCAGTCATGAGATGTTCGGAGAAATCCGCACCATGACAAACGAGAGTGGAGAAACCTATTTTGTAGGCAAGGATGTAGCAGAGGCTTTGGGTTATAAAAACCCATCGAATGCACTGCAAGTGCACGTTGACAAAGAGGACAAAACCTCATACCTGATTCAGGTATCAGGTTCTAACTACAAAGCAAACACACTGTTTGTAAATGAGAGCGGACTTTACTCGCTGGTACTCTCTTCGAAACTGCCACAGGCAAAGGTGTTCAAGCACTGGGTGACCTCAGAGGTATTGCCTCAGATTCGCAAGACGGGTGGTTATATTCCCACGAAGGATGCTGAGGGTCGTCAATTGTCGGACATGGAGATATTGGCACTGGCTCTGAAGATTCAGCAGAAGACCATCGAGGAGCAGCACAAGCAGATTGGCGAGATGGCTCCCAAGGCGGAATATTGTGACGAGGTGCTGGAGAGCGTAAGCTGTTTCACGACCACCCAGATTGCCAAGGAGTTGGACATGACGGTGTACGACCTGACACGACTGCTGATAGCCAAGAAGGTGATGTACAAGCAGAGTGGACAGTACCTGCTCTATGCGGAATTTGCCCGCAAGGGGTATGCTCGCAGTCGCACGCACAGCCACTACGACAGCGAGGGCGAGTTGCACACCCGCACCTATCTGGTATGGACGGAGAAAGGGCGCAAGTTCATCCATCGCATGTGCAAGACGGAGGAAATCATGATTCCTTTTCTGCTGAGTGTTGAAGTAACCAACGAGGAGGTGTAAGCTATGAAGAAGTATATTGAACTGTCTGATGAGGTTATTACACGCCTTGGTTGTGGAAAGTATGTCGAGGGTTCGCTGCATCGTGATGCATGGACTGGCAAGATTATCTTCAATGCTTATCAGCGCCATCCGCGCAAGCGCGAGAAAGACCAGCTGGTGAAGAAGTTGCCGTGGGGCTGGGTGAAGGAATCGGCGAAGAAGCTGAAGGTGTTCGGCAGTTTCCCCAAGGACATGGGAACAGCCCGTGTGATGGGACTGGTGGACGATCATACTCGCGATGCGAAGAACGCACTGATAGACCGTGAACTGATAGAATTTATGTAGAACTTAATAATGAAAAAACATGGAAACATTAGTTATGATTAAAGAGGTGGGCGCATACTCTGAGCGCCAGTATAAGCGACAGGACGGAAGTACGGAATACTTCAAGAGCCGTGGTGTGACGATGAAACACGGAGGCGACGAAGTGTATGGGGAAATGACGGGCGAATTGGCCTCGAAGAATCGCGACACGCAGTTTGTAGCCAACCAACCCTATGTGGTGAAAGGCTTCTGGAAGCATCGTACATGGATAGACCAGCAGGGTCAGCCACGTCATGAGAACACATTCTATATTACTGACATTCAAACACTTTAAGAGCTATGGGATTTTGTTATCAGAAGAATTTCAGTAATCCAACGTTGCCAGTAGACGAGCCCCAATTCTGGGGCCTCGTCAAGGCAACAAAGTGGAACGAGAACATCGATAAGTTTCGAGAGACAGGCGATGCTCAGTTGAAGCGCAAACTGCCAGCATTCATCTTCCAGGCTACGTTTGATGAAACGACATCGAAAAGTGGTAAGACAGGGGCTTGGCGAAAGCAAGCTGCAACACGATTGACGGGACTTGTGGTGATGGATGTTGACCACATTGAGAATCCTTTGACCATGTATCAAGGTTGGGTGGAGAAGGCGCTGGATTTCAAGGCTCTAGGCATCGTGCTTATCTACATCACACCCTCAGGGAAAGGTCTAAAGATTGTCTTTAAGGCTGATGTGGCAAAGGGCAACCTGATAGACAACCAGCATGCCATGGCGAAGGTGCTGGGCGTAGAGGTTGACGAGAGTTGCAAGGATGCATCGCGCATGAGTTTCATCTGCAAGGAAACGGATATTTTGTATTTGGATAAAGAACTGTTTACGTATGAGAACAAAGAATTTGGTGAGAAATACGACGCTGAGTATAGGGCTGGTCATAGTGCTGATACTAAGCCTGCTGCTGTGGCCAGTGCGAGTGTTAAACAAGTGTCTGCAGAAGGTGGGCAGGTGGACGTTGAGTCAGTACCGTTAAAGTGGAGGGGCTATGATGTACAGCGTATTATTGATGCTCGCTATGCAGACAAGCTGCCCTGCGCAGCCGACTCGAATCGCCATACAGAATCGCTCAAACTGGCAACAGACTTGCTGCTTATGCTCGATGGCGACAAGGCCCAAGTGCAGCGCATTGTGGAGGCGCAGTCGTGGGTCAAGGAAATCATCGACGAGCGCGACGAGAACGTGGGACAGACAGTGGAATCAGCAGCCAGTTGTATTGCTGAGAAGGAAAAGAAGTATGCTTCTGCTCTGCCCTCAAAGGCGATGCTCGCCGCGATTCAGGAGTCATGTGGTAAGACGTATCAGGAGATCACGAAAGCGCAGACGGCGGCGGTGACGCTAAAGGATGACGACATGAGCCGTTGGCTCTGGGAATGGGGCGCTGAGATTGAAGCATTGAGCGAGGAATATCCGCTGCTCAAGGACATCTGCAAGGGGCTTAAAAGGAACCAATATCCTGCAGCACTGTTCGTAGCTGGTGGACTGATGATGACGCTCATGACACGCTGCACCTATAGGTTTTACCATCGTCCAGAGGAACTTCGCAGGTTAAATAACTCGACGCTGATTATCGGCGACCCTGCAAGCGGTAAATCGTTCGCCACAAGGCTCTTTAAGCTGTTGGCTTCGCCCATCGTGGCAGCCGATAAGATTGGCAAGGATGCTATCAATGTCTATCGTGAACAGATGCGCACCAAAGGTGCGAATAAAGAGAAGCCCAAGAAGCCAAAGGTGGTGGTTCGCATCCACCCAGCACGAACCTCGAATGCGCAGTTTATTCAGGACATGGTGAACGCCGTAGAAGATGTGAATGGCGAGCCGATGCAGCTGCACATGCTGACGTTTGATACGGAGTTGGACAATACGTTGTCGCTACAAAAAGGTGGTTCGTACATCGACAAGCAGGCACTGCAGTTGAAAGCTTTCCACAATGAGGAAGACGGTCAGGCTTACAGCAATGTAGACAGCGTATTCCAGGAGTTCTACGTGATTTGGAATTTCATCTATACTGGTACGCCCATCGCGTTGAAGAAGATGGTGAATGAGCAGAACTTTGGTTCTGGACTGGCAACCCGCTTGACCTGCATCCCTCTGCCTGCCACGAACTTTGAGATGATGAGTCGCGAGAGTTTTGTGGACTATGATAGCGACGAGCGCTTGAAGGCTTGGGCCGAGAAGCTGGACAAGATGAAGGGCGAACTTTCTGTGCAGAAGATCGTGGATGAGCTCTACGACTGGACAGCACGACGAATGGAGGACGCCAAAGAGAACGACTCGAAGGCTGATGAGATGCTGCTGAAGCGTTGTGCCTATCATGGCTTGAACTTCGCTGCGCCATTCATTGTGATGCGCCACTGGGACAAGATGCACCAGGATGGCAACTACTGGTGTGGTGAGTTCGAAACAGATGAGGTAGACTGGAAATTGGCAGAACTGATAGTAAATATCCAATACGCTTGTCAGCGCCACTACTTTGGTGCCATGGCTGAGAACTACTTCGACAACAAGTTGAAGGATGCCAGTGTGAACGTTCAGCGCAAGCAGAAGACCTTTGAGGCTTTCGACCGTCTGCCTGATGAGTTTACCATCGAGGACGTGGTTCGCTGCTTCAATCTAGGCAGTTCAGCCTCCGCTCGCAAGAAGGTAACGCGCCTGTGTCGTGACCATCTGATAGAAAAGATTAGCGAAGAAAAGGGTGGTCAAAAGGCGTTGTTCCAAAAGACGGGTAACATCATGTTATAATCATTAACTCCTGATGCCGCGGCACTGCGGCAGCGCGGCGGCGCGGCATTGGGATTTTCACATTAAGCATTAAACTATGAAAGAAGTAAATAAAGATAATAACACACACTTGAGCGAGCATTTGACTTCGTCGAGTGTGGCTGCGCTCGGCAATTCAAGCAAGCTTGATTGCACTCGCTTAACGCCACACTTTACGCTCGGGGAGTTAACCAAGACGAAAACGGGAATAGATAACGTTCCGAATGAGGAACAAGTGAATAACCTTCGTAGAGTGTGCCGATGGTTGGAACAACTAAGGAGACGTTGGAATAACCTGTACGGCGAGGGGGACGACCCCATCATCATCAACTCGGGATTCCGTTCGCCCGAAGTGAACAAGGCCGTTGGAGGATGGGCACAGAGCAATCACTTGCATGGTTGTGCAGTTGATATTCGCTGCATGAACTTGGAACAGGCCTTCCGCTATGCATCGCTGTTGCTCGACATCTCAGACATCACCCATGAGGATTTCGACGAGCTGATCATCGAGCGCAGCAGGTTGGGTAATTACTGGATTCACTTCGCAGTCCGTCCGTTTGGCAATCGTAGGCGTACGAATTATAAGCGGTAAGAAAAGAGTGGCTGGGGATTGACCTCAGCCACTCTTTATACCTTATTATATATATGTCACGCTCCGACCAACTGGCGTGCACGAGCCAGGGCGAGGTCGATGTGATTGCAGATGTTATCTTCGCCAACGATTTGCTCGAAGTGGTTGCGCTTCAGCACGTCCTCGACCTTGGGATTAACACCAGAGAGTACGACGGTGACGCCTTCCTTCTGGCTCATGAGACACATGTTCTCGAGGTTGTGCAGACCGGTGGAGTCGATGAAGGGTACCTTACGCATGCGGATGATGCGAACCTTGGGATGGCTGCCGTAACGGGCCATGATGTCCTCGAAGCGGTTGCCGGCTCCAAAGAAGTAGGGACCGTTGATCTCGTAGACTTCTACATGCTCGGGGATGGTGAGGTGCTCCAAGTTACCACGTTCCATATCGGCATCTTCGTTGAGGTCGATCTCGTTGAGAACGGCATGTACATCAGTGGTCTCAGCCATACGGCGCATGAAGAGCAGACAGGCGCAGATGAGTCCGAACTCGATGGCGACGGTGAGGTCGAAGATGATGGTGAGGAAGAATGTTAACAAGAGTACGGTGACATCGCTCTTGGGATTGCGCAGCATGGCCAGGAACGAGCGCCAGCCACTCATGCCGTAAGAAACGACAACGAGTACACCAGCCAGACAGGCCATGGGGATGTACTGAGCCAGAGGCATGAGGAACAGGAAGATGAGCAACAGCACGACTGCATGCACAATGCCGGCAATGGGGGTGCGACCGCCGTTGTTGATATTGGTCATGGTGCGGGCAATGGCACCTGTGGCAGGAATACCGCCGAAGAGGGGCGATGCGAGGTTGGCAATGCCCTGTCCGATAAGCTCGGTATTGGAATTATGATGGTCGCCAATGACACCGTCGGCAACGGTGGCTGAGAGCAACGACTCGATGGCGCCTAGGACGGCAATGGTGACGGCAGGACCGACAAGACCCTTGATGGTTTCCCACGACAGCTCAGGAACGACAGCGCCGGGCAGCGTGGAATTGATGCTGAAACGGTCGCCAATGGTCTCGATGGTGGTGATGCCTGCATATTGCTTCAACAACAGGGCGGCAATGGTCATCAGCACGATGGCTGCCAAAGAACCGGGCAGTGCCTTGAGGGGCGACAGGTGGAACTTGCGTACCAGCATGGGCCATGAGGCGATGATGGCTACGGAGATGATGCCCACGAGGGCGCTCCACGGATCTATATTACCTATATTATATATATAGGCGCCCCACTTCTCCATGAAATCGCTGGGAAGGGGACCGTCGATGGTCATGCCCAGCAGGTCCTTGACCTGGGTGGTGAAGATGGTAACGGCAATACCTGAGGTGAAGCCCACCACAATGGGGTAGGGGATGTACTTGATGATGGTGCCCAGACGAAGCACGCCTAACAGGATGAGGAACACGCCCGCCATGAGGGTGGCAACGGTGAGTCCCTGGATGCCATACTGCTGGATGATGCCATAGACGATGACGATGAAAGCACCCGTAGGACCTCCAATCTGTACTTTTGAACCACCAAAGAGTGAGATGAATAAACCTGCCACGATGGCGGTGATGATACCCTTCTCGGGCGATACGCCGCTGGCGATACCAAAGGCGATGGCCAACGGAAGGGCTACGATGCCCACAATGACACCTGCCATGAGGTCGGCCATGAACGTCTGCTTGTTGTAATTCTTAAGCGCCGAAACCATTTTCGGCTTAAAATCTAATGTATTCAAATCTTTTCTTTTATTGGTTAAGAAAGAAATTATGGGAAATTATGGGAAATTTTAAACAGGCACGTTATGATGCGCAGCTTAATTTCCCTTAATTTCCCCTAATTTCTTTCCTTAAAACAGTTATTTCTGCTTCAGCAGGTCGCGAATCTCAGCCAACAGCTCTTCCTGAGTAGGTCCGGCAGGAGCAGCGGGAGCTTCGGGCTCTTCCTTCTTGCGGTTCATCTTGTTGATGGCCTTCAGCATGAGGAAGATACAGAATGCAACAATGACGAAGTCGACCGTGTTCTGGATGAAGGTGCCATACTTCAGTACAGCGGCTTCCTCGCCCTCGCCAATCTTGAACACCAGGTTGGTAAAGTCGATGTTGCCAGTAATCATACCAACCAGAGGCATGAGTACATCGTCAACCAGACTAGACACAATCTTACCAAAGGCACCACCGATGATTACACCGACTGCCATGTCCAATACGTTGCCCTTCATGGCAAACTCTTTGAATTCACTGATAAATCCCATAATACTAAAATTTAATGTTTAATATTTAATGTTTAATGTATGAATTGCTATCTGCATTTTACAATCTCAGACTACAGTCCTTGATTTATCTCATTTTTCACTTGTTGCTTTTAACTTTTCACTTAAATTAAGATTGAAATCGAATGCAAATATAGATATTTTTTTGTAACTTTGCGCTCGAAATCAAGAAAAAGTGATGTAAAACATCAAAATTTAGGGAAAGAAAGTATATTTATCATTCAATTTAATAAGTTATTTAGTAATTATGACAAAAGTAGCAATTAACGGTTTCGGCCGTATCGGTCGCCTCGCTTTCCGTCAGATGTTCGAGGCTGAAGGTTATGAGGTAGTAGCAATCAACGACTTGACCAGCCCAAAGATGCTGGCTCATCTGCTGAAGTATGACACCGCTCAGGGTGGTTTCTGTGGCAAGTTCGGTGAGAACAAGCACACTGTAGAGGCTGGTGAGGACTACATCGTTGTTGATGGCAAGAAGATCACTATCTACGCTATTCCTAACGCTGCTGAGCTTCCTTGGGGTAAGCTGGACGTAGACGTTGTTCTGGAGTGCACAGGTTTCTACACATCTAAGGAGAAGGCTTCTGCTCACCTGACAGCTGGTGCTAAGAAGGTTGTTATCTCTGCTCCTGCTGGTAACGATCTGCCCACCATCGTTTACAACGTTAACCACAAGACTCTGACTCCTGCTGACACTGTTATCAGCGCTGCTTCTTGTACAACTAACTGCTTGGCTCCTATGACCAAGGCTCTGAACGATTTCGCTCCTATCCAGAGCGGTATCATGACAACTGTACACGCTTACACTGGCGACCAGATGATTCTGGACGGTCCTCAGCGCAAGGGTGATGTTCAGCGCGCTCGTGCTGGTGCTCAGAACATCGTTCCTAACTCAACTGGTGCTGCTAAGGCTATCGGTCTCGTTATCCCCGAGCTGAACGGTAAGCTGATCGGTGCTGCTCAGCGCGTTCCAACTCCTACAGGTTCTACCACTATCCTGCACGCTGTTGTTAAGGGTGAGGTAACTGTTGAGGGTATCAACGCTGCCATGAAGGCTGCTACCAACGAGAGCTTCGGTTACACTGAGGAGAAGCTGGTTTCTAGCGACATCATCGGTATGAAGTTCGGTTCACTGTTCGACGCTAACCAGACCATGGTTTCTAAGATCGGTGACGGCAACTCTCTCGTACAGGTTGTTGCTTGGTACGACAATGAGAACTCTTACACTTCTCAGATGGTTCGCACCATTAAGTACCTCGCTGAGTTGAAATAATATCAGACAGAGATAATAAAAAAGGCCATTCAGCATTGCTGGATGGCTTTTTTTGTTTATCTTTGCAAACGGATATGAAACAGATGATTACCATACTCGGACCTACTGCCAGCGGAAAGACTCCGTTGGCTGCAGCCTTGGCGTATGAGATTGGAGGGGAAATCATCTCTGCAGATTCGCGACAGGTGTATCGCAGGATGGACATCGGAACGGGTAAAGACCTTGCGGATTATACAATAACCAATAACCGTGAACCAATAACCAATAACCGTGAACCAATAAAGATTCCCTATCACCTCATCGATATCTGCGAGCCAGGAACGAAATATAACCTGTTTCAATATCAGCAGGACTTCTTCGATGCCTATCATGATATAATTGGTAGAGGGGTGACTCCGATACTCTGTGGAGGAACGGGCCTGTATATCGAGGCTGTGCTGAAAGGATATCAGTTGTCGCCTGTACCTCAGAACCCGGAGCTGCGCCAACGACTGGAGGGCAAGTCGCTGGAGGAACTGACGCAGATGCTGGTAGAGCTGAAAGCCAGGAATGGTTCGACGATGCACAACAAGACGGACGTGGACTCTTGTCAAAGAGCTATCCGTGCCATCGAGATAGAGGAGTATAACCTGCATACCCCCACACCCAAGCGTGAACTGCCTCCTATTGACTCGTTGATTATAGGGGTCGACATTGATCGTGAGGCACGACGTGAGAAGATTACGCGCCGTCTGAAGGCTCGTCTGGAAGAAGGTATGATAGATGAGGTCAAGGGGCTGATGGCTGAGGGAATACCTGCAGAGGACTTGATATACTACGGACTGGAATACAAGTTCGTGACAGAGTATATCACAGGACAGTTGACCTACGACGAGATGTTCAGTCGTCTGGAGATAGCTATCCACCAGTTTGCCAAGCGACAGATGACATGGTTCCGAGGCATGGAGCGTCGTGGATTCACCATCCACTGGATAAATGCCCTGCAACCCATGGAAGAGAAAGTGGCCCAAATTCTTAAAATGAAAAAATAATAAAATAAATAGTAAATTGTAAATTGTCCAATTGTAAATGAAAGACGAACGATGGGGTATCCTATATTGCCCAAAGGCACATGCCAGTAAACAGCGCGAGAAGATACAGCGTGCGCTGGATGAGCGTAACGTGGTTTACGACTTTGTGCAGAGCGAGTCGACAGACAGTGTGGAGCGACTGATGAACATGCTGATCCACAATGGGTATAAGACCATTATCATTGTGGGGGGCGACTCTGCCTTGAACGATGCAGTGAACTGTCTGATGGGCGTGGAGAAACAGGTGCGCGACCAGATAGCGCTGGGCGTGATTCCCAATGGGGTGATGAACGACTTTGCCCGCTATTGGGACTTCAAGGAGGGAAACTTGGAACAGACCATAGACTGGCTGGTGAAGCGTCGTATCCGTAAGGTGGACCTGGGATGCATCCGTTATACGAACAAGAAAGGGGAGGCATGTCATCGGTATTTCCTGAACTGCGTCAACGTAGGACTGATTGCTGACGTGATGAACCTGCGTCACCAGGCACGTTCACTGTTGGGTTCACGTACCCTCTCTTTCATCGTCTCCATCTTCCTCATGATTTTCCATCGCATGGACTATAAGATGCATGTCCGCATTAATAGTGACACGATAAACCGAAAGGTGATGAATATGTGTGTGGGCAGTGGACCAGGCTATGGACAAACACCTAGCGCCGTGCCTTATAACGGTATGCTGGATGTGTCAGTGGTCTATCATCCGGAACTGCTCCAGCTCTTGGCTGGCTTCTGGCTTCTGCTGACGGGCCGGTTCCTGAACCATCGCAGCGTACACCCCTATCGTACGAGAGAGGTAATCGTGGAGGAATCGCAGAAGGCACTGGTGGGTGTGGATGGACGTCTGCTGGGAACACCGGAGGGTCCCTACCGCATTAATGTGGAACTGGAGGTCATCAACTTCCTGATACCCGATTAACCGAGTTCTGACACTTTTGCTAGTTGTTGCTCATCCAAAATGGTGATGTTGCGACGATTGATCTTGACGAGACCTTCCTGCGCAAAGGCAGAGAGGGTGCGAATGGCATTGCTGGTGGTCATGTTGGAGAGATTGGCCAAATCTTCCCGACTGACCTTGATGGCCAGCGTCTGTCCATTCTCCGTCGTTCCAAAGTTGTTCTTTAAACGCAACAATGCTTCTGCCAATCGTCCACGGACATGTTTCTGAGTCAGACTGACGGTTGTTTCTCCAGCAGTGCCCAGATAGTAGGCGAGCTCTTTCAGGAAATAGATGGAAACAGCATTGTTCTGGGTGATAATCTTCTTGGCAACAGGCAGGGGGATGCGAAGAAGAGTGGTCTCCTCAAAAGCACCTGCTTCGGTGATGTAACGCTGACCCACAAACGAAGCACGATAGCCAAAGAACTCTTTGGGCTTGACCATGCGCATGATCTGATGTCTGCCTCCAACACCTTCCTTGTAAATCTTAACCTTTCCTTTGACAACACAGAAAAGACAATTAGGCTCATCACCCTCGTGGTAGATGACCTCGTTTTTCTGATAACGTCTTATCTTGATAAAATTCTGCAATAGCTGTTGCTCTTCTGCTGTAAGAAGTTCCCAGACATCAGACAGCGTTTGCTTCATCCGTTGTATGTCGTTTCCTTTTTCTGATAACATCCTTGCTTTTAAAGTAAGTTTGATTCGCGAGTGCAAAAATACAAAATATCTTCAAAATATCCGCTGATTTGTCGTGAAATATATCCCACAGGCAACAAAAATGCACCTTTTCTTAAAAAAAATCTAAATTTATTTTGTCATCACAATGAAAATTCGTACTTTTGAGGAAAATATAAATCTAAAACAAAATGTAAAACCTTAAAATAGGAACTATGAGTTATTTACGATTAGAAAAAGCGGTAATGACCAACTTGGAGGAATCCCTCCGTCGTGAATTGCTTCGAACAAACCGTTCGGGTGCCTATAGTGCATCGACTTTGGTGGACTGTAATACTCGAAAATATCATGGTTTGCTCGTTGTTCCCGTACCAGAACTTGACGATGAGAACCACGTCTTGCTTTCGTCGCTCGACTGTACGGTAGTTCAACACGGTGCTGAGTTTAACCTTGGACTCCACAAGTATCAGGGTAATAATTACAGCCCCAAGGGTCATAAGTACATCCGCGAATTTACGTGTGACGTTGTGCCTACCACGCTGTATCGCGTTGGTGGCGTGTTATTGAAGAGGGAGACTATCTTCCAGGCTTATGAGGACCGCATCCTCATTCGCTACACCTTGGAGGATGCCCATTCTGCTACTACGCTGCGCTTCCGTCCTTTCCTGGCTTTCCGTTCTGTTCGCCAGTTTACCCATGAGAACTCGACAGCAAGTCGTGAGTATCATGAAGTGGACAATGGTATCAAGACGTGTATGTATGCAGGCTATCCTGACTTGTACATGCAGTTCAACAAGAAGAACGAATTCATTTTCCAGCCAGACTGGTATCGTGGCATAGAATATCCTAAGGAACAGGAGCGTGGCTATGCCTCCAATGAGGACCTGTATGTGCCCGGATACTTCGAGATGAGCATCAAGAAGGGCGAGAGCATTATCTTCGCCGCATCGACGTCACCTATCAAGAGCAACACGCTGAAGACGGTGTTCCAGAAGGAGCTCGATCTCCGTCAGCCGCGTGACAACTTCTACCACTGTCTGGTGGCTGCTGCTCACCAGTTCCACTTCCGCGATCGTCGTAGCGGCAGTTCGCCAGAACACCTTGACGACAGTGACGACCGTTACCTGTTGGCAGGCTATCCCTGGTTCAAAGCCCGTGCTCGCGATACGTTTATCGCACTGCCTGGATTGACACTGGCTATCGGCGAACAGGACTATTTCGAACACGTGATGAAGACCTCAGAGAAGGGCTTGCGCGAGTTCATGGAAGGCAAGCCGCTGAGTGTCAAGCTCTATGAGATAGAACATCCCGACGTACCCCTGTGGGCCGTCTGGGCTATCCAGCAATATGCCAAGGATGCCGGACGCGAGAAAGGTTACAAGATGTACGGAAAACTCGTGAAGGACATCGTGAAGTATGTCATGGCTGGTGGTCATCCAAACCTGCGTCTCGACGACAACGGACTGCTCTATGCCAACGGTCGCGACAAGGCTATCACCTGGATGAACTCAACCGCCAACGGACGTCCCGTCGTTCCGCGCTCAGGCTATATCGTAGAGTTCAATGCGCTGTGGTACAATGCCATCAAGTTCTGTGCTTCCCTGGAGGCTGAGTTTGGCGATAAGAAGCTGGCTGACAAGCTCGAGAAGTTGTCAGAGGTTTGTAAGACATCGTTTGTGGACACCTTCATGAACGAGTACGGCTATCTGCTCGACTATGTAGACGGCAACATGATGGACTGGAGCGTTCGCCCCAACATGATATTCCCAGTAGCATTCGACTACTCTCCGCTGTCGCAAGACCAGAAGAAGAACGTGCTCGATATCTGTACGCGTGAGTTGCTGACCCCGAAGGGACTGCGTTCGCTGTCACCCAAGAGCGGTGGTTACAACCCGATGTATGTAGGTCCGCAGGCACAGCGTGACTATGCCTACCATCAGGGAACAGCTTGGCCTTGGCTGGGTGGTTTCTACATGGAGGCCTGCTTGAAACTCTATAAGCGCACCCGTCTGTCGTTCATCGAGCGTCAGCTGGTGGGTTATGAGGATGAGATGATGTATCACGCATTGGGCACCATCAGCGAACTGTTTGACGGTAACCCGCCATTCCACGGACGTGGTGCTATGGCCTTTGCCATGAATGTGGCAGAGATCTTGCGTACGCTGAAACTTATGGAGAAATATACATATCAAAAATAAATAAGGAGGAGAAGCTATGAAAGTTTTAATGTTTGGATGGGAGTATCCTCCTCACGTGTTTGGTGGACTGGCCACTGCAAACTATGGTATCTCACAGGGTCTGCACGCGCAGGGTGATATGGACATCACGCTCTGTCTGCCCAAGCCTTTTGGTGATGAAGACCGTTCGGCTTGTCAGATTGTAGCCATGAACGCTGTACCTATTGCCTATCGCGACGTTACAGCTGATTATGTTCGTGAGCGTGTAGGTAACATCATGGATCCTGACCTTTATTTCCGTCTGCGCGACCATTTGTATGCCGACTTTAACTACATGCATGTCAATGACCTTGGCGCTATGGAGTTTGCTGGAGGTTATCCTGGTAACCTGCATGAGGAGATAAACAACTACTCAATTATTGCTGGTGTGGTAGCTCGCACACTGGATTACGACATTATTCATGCCCATGACTGGCTGACCTATCCTGCGGGTATTCATGCCAAGCAGGTAAGTGGCAAGCCACTGTGTATCCACGTGCATGCAACAGACTTCGACCGTTCTCGTGGTAAGGTGAACCCCACCGTTTACTCCATCGAGAAGAATGGTATGGACAATGCTGACTGCATCATGTGTGTATCGGAGCTGACGCGTCAGACCGTTATCAACCAGTATCATCAGGATCCACGTAAGTGCTTCACTGTTCACAATGCAGTATATCCATTGCCTGACGAGTATCAGGCCATTCCGCGTCCAGACCATACGGGCAAGGATAAGGTGGTGACCTTCCTCGGACGTATCACCATGCAGAAGGGTCCTGAATACTTCGTGGAGGCTGCCAATATGGTGATTCGTCGTACGCGCAACGTTCGCTTCTGTATGGCAGGTTCGGGCGATATGATGGATGCGATGATTTATCTGGCTGCAGAGCGCGGCATTGCCGACCGTTTCCACTTCCCAGGCTTCATGCGTGGTAAGCAGGTATATGAATGTTTGAAAGACTCTGATGTCTATGTGATGCCTTCTGTCTCTGAACCGTTTGGTATCTCGCCACTGGAGGCTATGCAGTGTGGTACGCCCTCTATCATCTCGAAACAGTCGGGATGTGCCGAGATTCTGACCAACTGTATCAAGGTAGACTATTGGGACATCCATGCCTTGGCTGATGCCATCTATTCTATCTGTGCCAACGAGTCGCTCTTCAAGTACCTCAAGGAAGAGGGTAAGAACGAGGTTGACCAGATAACATGGGAGAAGGTTGGCGCATGGATTGCAACACTCTACAAACGCACCCTTGGTTGGGAACAGTAATCATAAAAATCAAAGTTCAAAATTCAAAGTTCAAAGTATATGAAAACAATTTGTTTATATTTCGAGATACATCAGATTATCCATCTGAAGCGCTATCGTTTCTTCGATATCGGTACCGATCATTACTATTATGACGACTACGAGAACGAGCGCAGCATCACCGACATCGCCAACCGTTCTTATATGCCTGCCCTGACAGCTATCGGCGACATGATTAAGGAACATGGCCAGTATTTCAAAGTTGCCTTCTCTCTGTCTGGTACAGGCATTGAGCAGTTGGAGTATCATGCTCCACAGGTGATTGAGAAGCTGCAGGAACTGAACCAGACAGGATGTGTGGAGTTCCTGGCAGAGCCTTATTCTCATGGCCTCTCATCTCTGGCTAACGAGGAGACCTTCGCCCTGGATGTGAAGAAACAGTGCGCCAAGATAGAAGAGCTGTTTGGCAAGAAGCCTACCGTAGCACGTAACTCATCACTGATCTATTCTGACGACATTGGTGGTCAGATTGCAGCCATGGGCTTCAAGGGTATGCTGACTGAGGGTGCCAAGCACGTGCTGGGATGGAAGAGCCCACACTATGTTTACAACTGTAACATCGCTCCAAACCTGAAGCTGTTGCTTCGCGACGTTGAGCTGTCAGACGATATCTCACTTCGTTTCAACAATCCGGACTGGGAGGGCTATCCTCTGTTTGCTGATGCTTATATCGATCGTATTGCCCGCTTCCCAGAAGAGGAGCAGATCATCAATATCTTCATGGAGCTCTCTGCTCTGGGTATTGCCCAGCCCCTCAGCTCCAACATTCTTGACTTCCTCAAGGCATTACCCGCATGTGCTAAGGAGAAAGGTATTACCTTCTCTACACCTACGGAAATCTGCATGAAGGTGAAGAGTGTAGGCAACCTCGATGTGCCCGACACCTTGTCATGGGTTGACGAGGAGCGCGACTGCTCTTGCTGGTTGGGTAACGCTATGCAGCGTGAGGCCTTCAACAAGCTCTACAGTGTAGCTGATCGTCTGCGCATTGCGGATGATCCACGTATCAATCAGGACTGGGACTATCTGCAGGCTTCCAACAACTTCCGCTTCATGACCACCAAGCCTTCTAATGTAGGATTGGATCGTGGTATCTATAGTGGTCCATTTGATGCTTTCACCAACTACATGAATATCCTGGGCGACTTCATCAACAGAGTGAATGCGCTCTATCCTCCCGAAATCGAGAACGATGAGCTGAATGCACTGCTTACCACCATCCGTAACCAGGGTGATGAGATTGAGATGAAGGATGCTGAGATTACACGTCTGAAGGCTCGTCTGGCAAAGCTGGAGCCCGAGAAGGAAGAGAAGCCCGTGAAGAAGGCTGCTCCCAAAAAGCCCGCAGCCAAGAAACCCGCTGCTAAAAAGCCAGCCGCCAAGAAAGCTCCTGCTAAGAAGGTAGAAGAGAAGAAAGCAGAAGAAGTGAAAGAATAAGAGTAATTCTTAATAACCAAAAGAATAGGGGCGAGCTCATGATGAGTTTCGCCCCTATATTCTTTATTGTATCCTTATTTATTTGATTCCTACAATCTTGGTGGGAGCCTGTTCGCGGTTACGCTTGTTGACAACAGTAACAACAGATTGGGCCAGGTTGATGAAGGCCAGTCCTGTGGCAGTCTCGCTGCTAAGCGCTGCAGGTTCACCACGATCGCCACTGTCGCAGATGCCTTGAACAAGTGGAATCTGTGCCAAAAGGGGTACGTTCATCTCCTCTGCAAGTTTCTTACAACCTTCCTTGCCAAAGATGTAGTATTTGTTCTCAGGCAGTTCGGCGGGTGTGAACCATGCCATGTTCTCAATGAGTCCGAGGATGGGTACATTCACTTTTTCATTGCGGTACATATCGATACCCTTGCGAGCATCTGCCAAAGCTACCTGTTGAGGGGTGGAAACAATGACAGCACCTGTGATGGCGAGGGTCTGCAGAAGGGTCAGATGAATGTCGGAAGTGCCTGGAGGAGTGTCGAGAATGAAATAGTCGAGCTCGCCCCAGTTGGCATCAGCAATGAGCTGTTTCAAGGCATTGGTAGCCATTCCACCTCGCCAAAGCGTAGCTGTTTCGGGAGATACGAAGAAACCAATGGAGAGCAACTTGACACCATAGGCCTCGACGGGTTCGATGAGTTGACGTCCGTCTACCTCAACAGCATAAGGACGGGCATCCTCCACGTTGAACATCTTGGGCATGGAAGGACCAAAGATATCGGTATCAAGCAGACCAACTTTGTAACCCAAGCGAGCAAGGGCGATGGCCAGATTGGCAGAAACAGTGCTCTTGCCCACGCCACCTTTGCCAGAGCTGACAGCGATAACATTCTTCACCTGAGGCAATAGTTTGCCAACCTCAGGACGGGGCTTGGACTTGAATTCGGTCTGGATTTCCACCTCCACGTCCTGACCGCAATGATATTTGATGGCTGCCTCAGCAGCCTTGACAGTAGACTTGAGGAAAGGATCAGTGTCGCGAGGGAACTCGAGTACCACCGTCACCTTATTGCCATTGATGGCAGGCTGATCAGCCACCATCTGACTATCTACCAGATTCTTCTTCGTGCCAGCATACGTTACCGTAGCCAGCGCATCCATGATGAGTTTAGGATATAATTGCATTTTACCGTTTTACTTTTATTTTGCTTTGTCCTTACTGCTTCGCTTGTCGCGATGATAGGAACGATAGTCATCCAGTTCGATTTCTACATCAGGCTCAACAAGTTCTCCTTCGCGAGGCAGGCAGAACTTCATGTATTTGATGTTCAGGCCACGGGCTATCCACATCGATTCATAATAGGTCTGGATAGAGGCTGCCTCTTGAATGTCAGCAGATGAATCGCTGACCTCAGGATGATAGAGATCGGTGGTTTTTACCAGCAAGGGCAGATGGTTCTTTTCTACAAGATAGGTTGTGTAGGTGAAGAGGAAGTTCGAGTCCGTCTTCAAATGAATGAAGCCACCATCCGATAAGAACTTACGATAGCGATTAAGAAACCATGTAGAGGTAAGGCGTTTGCGAGGATTCTTCATCTGCGGGTCGCTGAATGTCAACCAGATTTCCTGTACCTCATCAGGCGAGAAGAATCGCTCAATGACCTCGATATTGGTGCGCAGAAAGGCTACATTCTTCAAACCCTCTTGGAGAGCCTGTGTTGCTCCCGTCCACATTCGTGCTCCCTTGATGTCGACACCGATGAAGTTGACATGAGGATATTTCTTGGCCAGTCCTACGGTATATTCTCCCTTGCCACAACCCAACTCCAATACGATAGGGTTGTTGTTCTTGAAATACTGCTCGCGCCAATGCCCTTGCATGTCAAAAGGAACATGTTCCACTACCGAATAAGGGTATTGGAACACGTTCTCATAAGTTTCCATGTCGGCGAATTTCGCCAGCTTGCCTTTTCCCATATTATTGTTATGGAAAAGAAATTAAGGGAAATTGGGGGAAATTCTTTGCAATACTTTAGAAGTCATCGTTTAAATTATCCTTAATTTCCCATAATTTCTTTCTTATATTAATCAATGACTACAGTTGTCCAACCGTGCTTGTCCTCGATTTCGCCATACTGGATGCCACGCAGGGTGTCGAAGAGCTTCTTCGACATGGGGCCTGGCTTGTCGCCAAACGAGTAGCGTTTGCCAGTGTCAAGGTCGTCGATATAAGAGATAGGTGAGATAACAGCTGCTGTTCCGCAAGCACCTGCCTCCTCGAAAGTCTCGAGTTCCTCCTCAGGAATAGGACGACGCTCTACCTTCATACCCAGATCCTCGGCTACCTGCATCAATGACTTGTTGGTGATAGAGGGGAGGATAGAGGTAGACTTTGGTGTGATATAGGTGTTGTCCTTAATACCGAAGAAGTTGGCAGCACCACATTCATCCATGTATTTCTTCTCCTTAGCATCGAGATAGAACTCGCAGGCATAGCCCTTCTCGTGAGCCAGATTGTTGGCAAAGAGCGAAGCGGCATAGTTGCCACCTACCTTATATTTACCTGTGCCAAGAGGTGCAGAACGGTCGTAGTCGCGAATGATTACGTATGGATTAGCAGCAAAGCCACCCTTGAAGTATGGACCTACAGGTGTCACGAAAATCAGGAAACAATACTCCTTGGCAGGATGAACACCTACCTGAGCACTGGTACCGATAAGCAGAGGACGGATGTACAGGGTGGCACCACTCTCATAGGTGGGAATCCACTCCTGGTTCAGACGAACCACCTTCTTAACCATCTCAGTGAACAGTTCTGTAGATACCTCGGGCATCATGATGCCACGACAGGTGGACTGCAGACGAGCTGCATTCTCGTCAACACGGAAGATGCGCACCTTGCCATCTTTGCAACGATAGGCCTTCAGACCTTCGAAGGCTTCCTGACCATAATGCAGACAGGTTGCAGCCATGTGCAGATTCAAATACTCGTCAGAGCAAACTTCAATTTCACCCCACTTGCCGTCACGATAGTAACAGCGTACGTTGTAGTCGGTTTTCATGTAACCGAATGACAGGTTTCCCCAGTCTAAGTTCTTCATATTGCTTATGTTTTTATGTCCTTTGTTCTCTTTTCCGCGACAAAAGTAATCAAAATCTTGCGTTTAAGCAATTATTTCGCTGAAAAAATGCCAAAATGTAGAATTAAAAGGTCCAAAGTTCCAGTCACTCACCTTTGGTTTCCTCTTCTATGAGCTCGGCTTCTGTCTTCGTGAGTTTGTCACGACAGAACTTGATAAGTCGTTGTGCGGTTTTCAACTGCGCAGCGATTTCGTCTATATCCAACTCGTTCGATTCCATCTTACGGACAATGGCTTCCAACTGAGCCATCGCCTCCTCATATTTCATTGTCTCATTCATTGTACAGTTGATTTAATGATACCTTTTTCTACTCTTGTCTCAATCTCATCACCCGCTTTCAATTGCTTGGGGTCACGTACAGCCCGTCCGTTATGGAGTGTGATGCTGAACCCTTTTTGGAGTTGCAGTTGTGGGTCGTGACTCTGCAATTTCAGTTCAATCAGTTCTATCTGATGTCTGGCATTGGTCAATGTGCGTTGGACCAAGACGGGAATGAGTGTCTGAAGACTGTCAAGTCGTGCCTTTTGGGTTGAAAACCGTTGGCTTATAGCCATCGTGATACGCTGCTGGGCCTCGTTAATCCTTTCCAGAACCTGCCTGAGATTGTCAATCAGCAAGGCTGCAGCAGCTGTTGGCGTCTTTACCCGTGTATTTGCCACCATGTCGAGAATACTCTCGTCGCGATCGTGGCCTATACCAGTAATGATAGGTATGGGGAATTGTGCCACGTTCTCTGCCAATGCTAACGTATCGAAACCACTAAGGTCGGAAGTGGCACCGCCACCACGGATGATGACTACCACATCGAAATCACGGATGCAATCGTATATGCTGTTTAAGGCTGCAACGACAGATGATTCAACCTGTTCGCCCTGCATGATGGCAGGAAACAAGGTGACTTCGAACTTGAAACCATATTCATTATCCTCCAGTTGTCTACAGAAGTCACCATAGCCTGCTGCTCCTTCTGCTGAGATGACAGCAATACGTTTGGCAAAGCGCGGAATGCATAGTTCACGCTGAAGGTCGAAAACACCCTCTTCCTTTAGTTGGCGAATGATCTCCTGGCGTTTGCGGGCCATATCGCCCAACGTATAGGTGGGGTCAATGTCCGTGACAATCCATGAGAAGCCATAAGCCTCGTGAAACTGGGCATAAACTTTCAGGAGCACTTTCATTCCCGTTCGCAGGGGTTGACCTGTCGTTCGCTCAAAATAAGGTTGTAGCATCAGCCATGTCTGGCGCCAACATTTGGCTGAGGCTTTGGCTACAGGCGTATTGGTGGTGTCCTCCTTCTCTATCAGTTCCAAATAGCAATGTCCTCCCCGCTCACGACATTCTGCCAGTTCGGCCTCCACCCAATATTCATCAGGCAGTTGCATCTCGATGGCATCTTTCACCATCAGATTCAGTTGGCGGAGTGTGAGTCTGTTATCTTGCATTGGCATTTGCTTTTCCCAGCATATAGGCACGCCAGAATTTTGGAATGCCATAACCATAGATGTTGTCGGGATGTTCGTAGTTGTTGCTTGAGATACGAATCAACTCGATGATTTCCTTCGCAGTCTTTTCTGGCAGAGCTTCCCAAAGACAAGCTGCCAGTCCGCAGACAATAGGGGCAGCAAAGGAGGTTCCCATGTCTTGCATGATGTTTCCGCGCCCATTAACCAAGAAGGCTGGTGCTCCCACAGCTACGACATCCGGTTTTACCCTTCCGTCTTGTGAAGGACCGATAGAACTGAATGGGGCAATACGATAGGGCGCATCAGGTGTTACAGCACCTACCGTCAGTATGTTTTCTGCATCAGCAGGAACGGTAATCTTCTTCCAGGGACCCATACCAGAATTTCCTGCAGAGTTGATAAGAATGATACCTTTGTCTGCCAACATAGAGGCTGCTTGTGAGATGAAAGCCGTATGACCGTTGAGGTGCCACAAAGGATGACTCATGGAGGCATGGTCATATTCATTATAGCCCAGTGAAGAGTTAATCAGGTCGCACCCCACAGAGTCCGCAAACTCTGCAGCCATCACCCAATAGTCTTCCTCTGCCTCTTGCTCTGTCTGCTGGTCTTCCGAGCGTAAGAGCCAATAGGCACTCTTAGGAGCCGAACCAACATAATAGAAAGGTTCGTTAAGTGCCATCGCAGAAAGCACTTTTGTTCCATGATCGGTTTCTGCAAAGACAGAAGGCGATGGAGGACATACAAAGTCTTTAAAACCACGGATGTCTGTACGCTGGAAAGCTGGAATACGGTCAACATTGCGGAAACCTCCGTCAATGATGGCAATCATCATACCTGCTCCTTTCATATCAATGTCATGCAACCTTTGTCCTTGCAAAAGACGAATCTGTTCATGACTGCGACCATATTTCCTGGTAGGTATGTGGTCGTGCTCATCAAATCGGTCGAGATGCTTTACCCGTTCGGCAGTCTGTGTGATGGAGTCAGGCGAGAGCCACACCTGTTTGCGCTTTGTGACAAAAGGCAATTGGTCAAGGTTGTGCATCAGGGTAGTGTCCTTTACCCTGACAAGGAGCGTGTTCTGCCATCGACTTTGTCCAATAACACTAACTCCTTCAGCCTTTTCTATCTGTCGGATATATCGTGGACTGACAGGCAGGTCTGTAGAGTCGAGTTCCAGATGCTGACGCTTGCGACGAGCCAGGGAACGATGGGAAAGGAAACGGGAGGGATGAGCCAAGGAATAAGGAGAGTCCTTCTTGTCGGAAAGATAGATGCGATAGATATAGTTTACCCCATGCTTATACTTCTGCCGCTGAGACCCATCGGGCTTCGTGGCAGATGATGATACTGTCGCTAAAAACAGACAGAAAAGCATGCAGATTTGTCGTAACATCTCTTATTCTCTTAGCTATCGGGCTACAAAGGTATATAATTTTCTGCTAATATCTATCATAATAAAGCCTAAAAGATTTGGCAGTTCAAGCAATAAGCAGTAATTTTGCACATTATTTAATATAAAATGGATAATAAACAAGCTGCTCTTGAACTGGGGACGAAGCCCGTAGGACAGTTGCTGTGGCAATATGCCCTGCCTGCTATCGTGGCTATGTCGGCCTCCAGTCTTTATAACATCATCGATCGTGCGATGATTGGACAAATTGTGGGTCCAGAGGCTATTGCGGGTCTCGGCATCACATTCCCCTTTATGAACTTAAGTGCTGCCTTTGGTGCAGCGGTAGGTGTAGGTTCTTCTGCATGTATTAGTGTGAAGTTAGGTCAGAAAGACTATCAGACAGCAGGTCACTTGCTGGGTAATACCATTACGCTGAACCTGATTATCGGTCTTTCGTTCATGCTGATCTGTCTGTTGTTCCTGGATCCTATCCTGCTCTTCTTTGGTGCCAGCGATGTCACATTGCCTTATGCCCGTTCGTTTATGACGATTATCTTGTTGGGTAATGTGATAACCCATATGTATTTTGGTTTGAATGCTGTTTTGCGAGCAGCAGGCAAACCCAAGCACGCCATGTATTCCGTGCTGTTTACGGTGGCAATGAATATTGTACTGGTCATCCTGTTTGTATGGTGGTTCCGTTGGGGCATCCAAGGTGCTGCGTTGGCTACAGTGACCTCGCAAACAATGGCGATGTGCTGGCAAATCAAACTCTTCTCAAACAAGAACGAGATTCTGCATCTGAAGCGTGGTATCTACAAACTTAAGAAACAGTTGGTTACCAATATCGTAGCCATTGGTATATCGCCTTTCCTGATGAACGTGACCAGCTGTGTCATCGTTATCTTTATGAACAATCAGTTTGTGCACTATGGTGGCGATATGGCCGTAGGTGCCTATTCTATAGCCAACTCCGTGGTGATGATGTTCTTCATGTTCGTGATGGGTATGTGTCAGGGAATGCAACCTATTGTGGGCTATAACTATGGAGCTGAGAAGTACGACCGCATGCTGCGCTGTCTGTTCTTGGCTATCGGCTGTGCTACAGCCATCCTATTGGTAGGCTGGGGTCTCTCAATGCTGTTCCCACGTCAGATTGCCCGTATCTTCACCACCGATGCCACATTGATAGACTTGGCAGCACGAGGCATCCGACTGGATATGTTGGTATTCTTCGTGGTGGGTTCGCAGGCTACTATCACCCACTTCTTCCAGAGCATTGGAAAAGTTAAGGTGTCGATATTCCTGTCGCTGTCACGTCAGCTGTTCTTGCTGTTGCCGATGGCTTACGTGTTCCCGTTGTTCTGGGAATTGGATGGCGTGTGGTACTCGATGCCAGCCAGCGACTTCCTCTCGTTTGCTATGACGATACCGATGCTGATGTGGTATATGAAGAAGTTTAAAGCTAGTGAAAAGTGATTAACCTAAAGAGTTATGAAACATATAATTATTAATGTAGGCAGACAGGTTGGTGCTGGCGGACAAGAGATTGGAAGGATGCTGGCAAAGGATTTTGAGGCGCAGTACTATGATAGGGAACTGCTGAATCTGGCTGCTAAGGAGAGTGGTTTCTCAGAGAAGTTCTTCAAGCAGAACGACGAGAAGAAAGGCTTTTTGCGTGGATTGTTTAATGTTCAGGCTCCACACATCATAGGTGGTAGTCTGTATGGCTCTAACTTCTCGCAAGAGGGTTTATTCCAGTTTCAGAGCGATGCCATTCGCAAGGCTGCCAGTGAGGGTAGTTGTGTCTTTTTGGGTAGATGTGCTGATTATATATTGAGGGATTTCGACAATGTGGTCAATGTGTTTATCACAGCTTCGATGGACTTCCGTGTAGATGTCGTATCGAAAGTAAAGCAGTTGGATGATGAGCATGCCCGCAAGCTGATAGAGCATGTGGAGAGTCGTAGGGCACAGTACTACAACTACTATACAGGTAAGAGATGGGGAGCTGCTGAGAGCTACGACCTTTGTATAGATGCCAGCATACTGGGCCTGGAAGAAACAGAAAAGCTTATTGCTGACTATATCCGCAAACGTTTTGGACTATGAAGAAGATAGGCATCATCAGCGATACGCATAGCTATTGGGACGATAAGTACTTGCACTACTTCGAACCCTGCGACGAGATATGGCACGCTGGCGATATCGGTAGTGTGGAAGTGGCTGAAAAACTGGCTGCCTTCCGTCCGTTCCGTGCCGTCTGCGGCAACTGCGACGGTGGCGACCTGCGGTTGATGTACCCGGAGGTGCTGCGGTGGAAATGTGAGGATGTGGATGTGCTGATGAAGCACATCGGCGGCTATCCCGGCAACTATGACTACTCGGTTCGTGGACAGCTTTATGCCAATCCTCCCCAGCTCTTTATTGCCGGGCACTCGCATATACTGAAGGTGAAGTATGACAAGACGCTGAACCTGCTGCACATCAACCCTGGTGCCGCCGGACTGCAAGGGTGGCACAAGGAGCGCACCTTGGTAAGACTGACAGTCGAGGGCAATAAATTCAGCGATTGTGAGGTTATAACATTAGGGAGATAAATACAACAAATTGGAATTATGACAAGAGATAAACTTTTCGTTTTTTTTGCAAAGGCCACAGGGATGGTCGTGCTTGCCGCTATCTTTGACATGGCTTTTCAATATTTTACGAAACCAGAGATCAACTTTTATAGAACGGCTATTTTTGCCCTCGTGTTTGGACTTGGCAACTTTATTTATGATTGGAAGAAGAAAAAACAATAAATTATAGATATATGAAACGTACAATTGTAATTACCGGTGGCGCAGGCTTTATAGGAAGCCATGTGGTGCGCCTGTTTGTGAACAAGTATCCTGAGTATCGCATCATCAACCTCGACAAGTTGACGTATGCTGGCAACCTCGCTAACCTGAAGGACATCGAGGACAAACCCAACTATGAGTTTGTGAAGATGGACATCTGTGATTTCGATGCTTTCTACAAGCTGATGCAGGACAAGAAGGTAGATGGTATCATCCACCTTGCTGCAGAGAGTCATGTGGACCGTTCTATCAAAGACCCCTTCACCTTTGCCAAGACCAACGTGATGGGAACTCTCTCATTGCTGCAGGCTGCTAAGCTCTATTGGGAGAGCCTGCCAGAGAAATATGAGGGCAAGCGCTTCTACCACATCTCTACCGATGAGGTGTATGGCGCTTTGGAGTTGACACACCCTGAGGGTATTGAGCCTCCTTTCACCACTACCGCTTCTTCTGCTGAGCATCACTTGGCTTATGGTGATAAGTTCTTCTTGGAGACTACGAAGTACAATCCTCATTCACCCTATTCAGCTGCCAAGGCCTCCAGTGATCACTTCGTTCGTGCTTATCACGACACTTATGGCATGCCCGTTGTTGTTACCAACTGCTCGAACAACTACGGTCCTTATCAGTTCCCTGAGAAGCTCATCCCATTGTTCATCAACAACATCCGTCATCGCAAGCCATTGCCCGTTTATGGCAAGGGTGAGAATGTTCGCGACTGGCTGTTCGTAGAGGATCATGCCCGTGCCATCGACCTGATTTTCCACAAGGGTAAGATTGCTGATACCTATAACATTGGTGGCTTCAACGAGTGGAAGAACATCGACATCATCAAGGTGGTCATCAAGACCGTTGACCGTCTGCTGGGGCGTCCTGAGGGTGCTGACGAAGATTTGATTACTTTCGTAACCGATCGTGCTGGTCACGACCTGCGCTATGCCATCGATTCAACCAAACTTCAGAAGGAGTTGGGTTGGGAACCTTCCTTGCAGTTTGAGGAGGGCATTGAGAAGACTGTTCGCTGGTATCTTGACAACCAGGAGTGGCTCGACAATGTGACGAGTGGCGACTACCAGAAGTATTATGATAACATGTATAAGGACAGATGAAGAAGATATTATTGTTAGGCTCAGGTGAACTGGGCAAGGAGTTTGTGATTGCTGCCATGCGTGCTGGTCAGTATGTCATTGCTTGCGACCGTTACGATAATGCCCCCGCTATGCAGGTGGCTGACGAGCGCGAGGTGTTCTCCATGTTGGATGGCGATGCACTCGAGGCAGTCGTTAACAAACACAAGCCAGACATCATTGTGCCTGAGATTGAAGCTATCCGTACGGAGCGCTTGTTTAAGTTTGAGGAACAGGGCATTCAGGTGGTTCCTTCGGCTCGTGCCGTCAACTACACGATGAATCGTCGTGCCATCCGTGACCTTGCTGCCAAGGAGTTGGGCTTACGCACAGCTAAGTATTTCTATGCCAAGACCTTCGATGAGTTCAAGAAGGCTTCTGAGGAAATTGGTTTCCCCTGTGTGGTTAAGCCCCTGATGTCTTCTTCTGGTCATGGTCAGAGCTATGTACACAACGAAGGCGAATTGGAGCAGGCTTTCCGCGAGGCTATGGAAGGCAGTCGTGGCGACGTGAAGGAAGTGATTATCGAGGAATTCATCGACTTCGATTCAGAGTTCACCTTGCTCACCGTTACCCAGCAACATGGATGGCCCACGCTGTTCTGTCCTCCCATAGGACATGTGCAGAAGGCTGGCGACTATCGCGAGTCGTGGCAACCCTATAAGATTAGTGATGAGGCTTTGAAGCAGGCGCAGACGATGGCCGACAAGGTGACCAAGGCCCTGACGGGTGCTGGCATCTGGGGTGTCGAGTTCTTCCTGACCAAGCAGGGTGAGGTTATCTTCAGCGAACTGAGTCCTCGTCCACACGATACAGGTATGGTGACACTGGGTCATACCACCAATCTCTCTGAGTTCGAGCTCCACTTCCGTGCCGTCATGGGCTTGCCCATTGCTGGCATCCATCTGGAGCATGCTGGTGCCAGTGCCGTTATCCTCTCTCCGCAAGAGGCTAAGACACCCGTTGACCGTTCCTTGTTGCCTTACAACTTTGTTGATGCTTTGAAGGAAGACCGTACTCGTATCCGTATCTTCGGCAAGCCCGAGGCTCACAAGGGTCGTCGCATGGGTGTCGTTCTTTGCTATGGCGAGGTGGGCGACGATGTCAATGCCCTGCGCGATAAAGCTAAGCGCTTGGCAAAGACCGTTCTGGGCACAGACCCCTATACCAAGTTTGAACACTAATGGATATCAAGATAGTCGATCTTCCCAAGATTACCGATCCTCGTGGCAACCTGACGTTTGCAGAGGCTCAGTCGATGGTCCCGTTTGAAATCAAGCGTGCCTATTGGGTTTATGATGTTCCTGGGGGCGAGAGTCGTGGAGGACATGCCCATAAGCGACTCCGACAATTTGTCGTTGCCCTAAGTGGTTCGTTCCATGTGACGCTGGACAATGGACACGAGCGCAAGACGGTATTGCTGAACCATCCTTGGCAAGGCTTGCTGATAGATACTCGTGTCTGGCGTACGCTTGACGATTTCTCATCGGGTGCCGTATGTCTTGTCTTGGCATCAGAACATTACGAGGAGGATGACTATATCTATGATTACGATGAATTCCTGAAATACGTAGGATGTTCGAAATAAGACGATACACCAAGGATATGGCTGATTCGTGGAATCAGTTTGTTGAGACGTCGAAGAATGGTACGTTTCTGCTGAACCGTCAGTATATGGACTACCATTCTGACCGTTTCTGTGATCATTCCTTGATGGTGTATCGTCGTGGAAGACTGTATGCGCTATTGCCAGGAAATGTCAGCGGCGACACTTTCTATTCTCACCAAGGACTGACTTATGGGGGCCTTATCATGAACGATAAGGTGACAGCCGCCGATGTGGTGCAAATCTTCAAACTGCTCAACGCTCAGTTGCAGTCAGAGGGTTTGCATCATGTCGTCTATAAACCTGTTCCTTGGATTTATGGTCGTCAGCCTTCAGAAGAAGACCTTTATGCTTTGGTGGAAGTCTGTGGAGCCCGCATTTCCAGAGGTCTTTCGTCTGCTATCTGTCGCGAACATCAGAACCAGTGGTATCGTATTCGTGAGTGTGGTGCAAGGCATGCCCGTCAGGCGGGTGTTACCATTCAGGAAACGGACGATTATCGTGCCTTCTGGCAAATCCTCTCGACAAATCTGCAAACCCGTTATGGCTTGAATCCTGTGCATACCGTTGACGAGATAGAGCTCCTGCATCGTCGTTTCCTAGAGAATATCCAATTGTTTGTGGCTTTATATCAAGGTGAAGTTGTGGGAGGCACCGTTTTGTATATTTCCGATTGTGTGGTGCATTCGCAGTACATCGCTGCAAGTCCTCTTGGTAAACAGCTTCATGCGCTCGATTTGCTCTTCCAGGTGGTTGTCTCCACGGCTTTGGAAACCCATGCCTATTTTGATTTTGGCATCTCCACAGAGAAACATGGTACTTATCTCAACGAAAGTCTTATCTATCAGAAAGAAGGTTTCGGAGGTCGTGGCATTTGTTACGATTGGTACGAATACGACCTTTAAAATGAACCCTTATTTCTCATAATTCGTTGAGATATATTCCCTTATCTTGTTGATATACTCCTCCCGATGGTTCTTGTACGATTGGGCATGACCTGTGTTCTTGGTAATCCACAATTGCTTGGGCTCTGACTTGGCTTTGTAGAGTCGATGCACCATTTCCGTAGGCACAAAGGTGTCATTGTCGCCATGAATGAAGAACATGGGGTAGGGACATTTCTTCACTTGGCTGATGGCTGAGGCTTCGTCGAAGTTCCACCCATAGCGCAACTGACAAAGAAGGCTGGTGGTGTGCATCAGTGGGAAGGCAGGCAAGTTAAACTGATTTTTTAGTTCGCCTTCAAACTCGTCCCACACGGAGGTGTAGCCACAATCGTCGACGAAGCGGATGTCCTTGATGCCATCAGGCACTGGTTCGCCAGAAAGCATCATCGTGGTGGCACCTCCCATCGATACTCCATGCACCACCATTGTGTCTGTCTTAAACAGGTTAAGCCATTGAAGCACATCCAGTCTGTCGAGCCATCCCATTTGAAGGACATCGCCCTCGCTCTTTCCACTGGCGTGGAGGTCGGGCACTACGACATTATAGCCAAACTCGCGTTCGTACATTCGTGCAAGGTAGAAGAACTCGATGGCCTGATCGCGCCAACCGTGAATGACGAAGGCCGTCCTCTTTCCACCTTTCTTAATATAATAGGCGTGATGTCGGTTCCCCTCGTCGTCTGTCATAAATGTATCTCGCAAAGCTTTATGCTGATTCAGACTATCTATCCACGCCACCGTCTCTGGATATTCAGCAAACAACTCCTTGTATTTCAAATCAGTGTTCGCCCGATGAGGGTCTGGCGACAGGGAATAATCGAGCATATAGAAACCACCCGCTATCAGGGCAACGATGCATATAACCACCACGACAACAAGTGTCCACACTATCTTTTTTGCCATATTCTTGTTCTTCATGGTTGCAAAGATACGATGAAGCGAGCAAAAAGCCAAATTTTCTGTTCTGTTTTGCGCATCTAAAATGCTACGCTCAAAAAAGATTAAATTATTTTGGCTTTTTGCTCGCATAATTGTACCTTTGTAGCAGATTTAAGAATGTTATGAAAGAGGATCAGAAAAAGAATGTGGCTTTGGTGCTGTCAAGTGGGGGCGCCAGAGGATTGGCACATATAGGGGCTATCGAGGAACTGGAAGCCAACGGCTACAAGATTAGTTCGATAGCGGGATGTTCTATGGGCGCACTCATCGGTGGGGTGTATGCTGCAGGGAAATTGGAGAAGTTTCGCGAATGGATGAAAACGGTGGATAGGAAGAAGATGCTGGAGTTGACGGACTTCTCGCTGTCGCTGAACCATCTGGTAAAAGGAAAGCGTATTATCGAGGCTATCATGGAGTTTGTGCCCGATGTGGCTATTGAGGACTTGCCCATACCTTACTGTGCAGTAGCTACCGACTTGATAGCAGGCAAAGAGGTGGTGTTCAACAAAGGCAGTCTGTTTGAGGCTATCCGTGCCAGCATTTCATTGCCATCGTTCTATGAACCCGTTCAACGTGACGGCATGATATTGATAGACGGAGGTGTGATAAACCCCATTCCGCTGAACAGGGTAAAAAGAAACGCCGGCGACATCTTGGTGGGCGTGGACGTGAGTGGACACGACTATAAGTCGCAATGGGAGGAAGAGCGAAGGCTGACGGAAATGCAAAAGAGCGACCGTTCGCTGAAAGCAAGGATATTAGACAAACTGATACCTGACAACTTGGATTTCAATCATTACACGTTGTTGTCACGTACCAGTTCGTTGATGATTCGTCAGAACTCCATTCTAATGACTAAGCTCATGAAACCCGATATGCTGGTGGACATCCAGATGAGCCGCTATGGAAGTTTTGATTATGACAAATCAGAGAAAATAATAGCCATCGGCAGACAGAAAACACTGCAGACTATCAACAAACTTCTTACTCGTCCATCAGCAACACAGTAGCTGAACGGGCTGCTTGGGCACCCATAACCAGCACTTGTGCAATGTCTGCGGTCTTGGAAGGTCCACTGATAAAGGTGCCATAGCCGTAGTCGGACAATCCGGCAGCGGAATCGCTGGAAGCACTCAGGCGTTTATAGGCCTCGTGCATGTTGTTCACAATCTCCGACTTCTTCAGCAGGATGACCAGATTCTCAGAGATAAAGCAGACGGCTTTTTCCTTCATGGTCTGGGGAATCCACACGCAAGCATTTTCAGCCACGCCAAAACTGCCACGAATAACACCCACATCAGTGCCGTTCAAGTCGCGAGCACGACCTACCTCATCAGGATTGCGCGTGGCGATGGTAATCTCAGGCAAGTTGGAGGCAATTTCCTTGGCATCGGGATAGAGTTCGCGAATGAGATCGTTCACATCGCGCCCTTTGTCCACCTCGATGGCATTACCACCCACGCTCTTGGTCATGTTCATAAACTGCAACAGTGGGTCTGGGTAGGTGATGGCTTTGATGTCGCTCAAGTCGGGCATGTCGAATTGCTGACGGATGTTAGCCCTGTATTTTTTCAGAATATCTTCTTTGCTACTCATAGTCTTTAATCATTTCGTGGAACGGTTTCTTGGGGAACTCCATCATCTTATGACCTTCGGCCCAAGGATTCAGACCGCAGTTCATGACGGGTGAGGGAATGAGGTTAGCCCAATGGGCAAGTCCTGTGGCAAAATTGTAGAGCCCAGGTGAGCCGTAGAGCACGGACATGCCTTGGCACATGAATTGTTTCTGCGGATTGGCAGTGCCGAACTCACTGAGCTGCTGGCGCCACAGATAAATCTGGTCGCCCAGATTAACCTTGGCAGGACAGACGGTCTGACAAGAGTTGCAGAGCGTGCAGGCTGATACATTGCCCGAGTGTTTCTGTGGGTCGCGAAGCATACCCAGATTGATGCCGATAGGGCCAGGGATAAAGTAGCTGTAGGAATAGCCTCCCGAACGACGATAAACAGGACAGGTGTTCATACAAGAGCCACAACGGATGCACTTCAACGATTCCCAGTGTTCTGAATTGCCTATCCACTCAGAGCGCCCGTTGTCCACCAGAATGATGTGCATGTGGTGAGCCGTGGGACGTGCCTTGCGGAAATGCGAGGTGTAAGTGGTGGTGGGTTGACCAGTTCCTGCACGACACAGCATACGTTGGAAGACGGCAAGACACTCGTAGTTGGGGATGACCTTCTCCAGTCCGATGGCTGCAATGTGCAGTCGTGGACAGCTAGTTGACATATCAGCATTGCCCTCGTTGGTGCATACCACGATGTCGCCCGTTGCAGCAATACCGAAGTTGGCACCCGTCATGCCTGCATCGGCAGTAAGAAACTCGTTGCGCAAACTGAGTCGGGCACGATAAGTAAGGTACGTGGGGTCGTGGTTGCCCTTCTCATTCGAAATACCTTTCTCCTCGAAAAGTTCGCCCACATCGTCGTGGTTCAGGTGGATGGCTGGCATCACGATATGGCTGGGCGCTTGCCCCTTCAACTGGATGATGCGCTCGCCAAGGTCGGTCTCTACCACTTCGATGCCTCTTTCCTCAAGATAGGGATTCATGCCACATTCCTCCGTGAGCATCGACTTCGACTTTACCATCTTCTTCACGTTATGGTTTTTCAGGATGCCATAGACGATTTCGTTGAACTCGGCTGCATCCTTGGCCCAGTGAACCTCCACACCGTTCTTCTCGGCATTGGTGGCAAACTGGTCCAGATATTCGTCAAGATGGGTAATGGTATGACGCTTAATCTGCGAGGCTTTCTCACGCAGTTGTTCCCACTCGTCCAAGCCATAGGCCATATTGTCGCGCTTGGTGCGAACAGCCCAGAAAGTGGCATCGTGCCAATGGGCGTATTGCTGGTTCTTTAAGAACGCTTTGGCTGCTTTGCTATGTCCTGTACTCATAATCCACTTGCTAAAATTTCAACTACATGTTTAAACGCAATCTTCTTGCCTTGCTTGCGGGCTACACCAGCCATGTGCATCAGACAAGAGCAGTCTGGACCAGTGATATATTCAGCACCCGTTTGGATGTGGCGCTCCACCTTGTCGAGTCCCATCTGGGCAGATACAGCCGTTTCCTCTACAGAGAACATGCCACCAAAGCCACAGCACTCGTCAGGACGCTCAGGTTCGACGACATCGATGCCATCAACCAATTGCAACAAGTCCCTGATCTTATTGAACTTGTCAACATGCTCCTCAGAAGGGGAGGAGAGTCCTAACTCGCGAACACCATGACAGGAATTGTGCAGGCTGACCTTATGGGCAAAGGTGCCAAGACGACGATCGACCTTCACCACATCGTGCAAGAACTCGACAACGTCCATGCATTTCTTGGCGCTCTTGCACTCATGATTTAGCAGTCGCGGATAGTTCAGGCGGATAAATGCCGTACAGCTGACACTGGGTGACACTACATAGTCGAAGCCTTTGAATAATTCGTCGAACTTTTCAGCCAAAGGAATGGCTTGCTTCTCGAATCCTGCATTGGCCATAGGCTGGCCACAGCAGGTCTGTTTCTCTGGATAGGTCACGTCCAAGCCCAGATGCTTCAGCAACTTGTAGGTTGCCAAACCCACTTCAGGGAAGACGGCATCCACATAACAGGGAATGAATAATCCAACTTTCATATCAATTGTAATTTGTAAATAGTCAAATGGTAAATTAGATCACATGTAAACCGAGGAATACCATGAGGCCGTTCATGAGTATCCAGAAGATGGCAAACGGCATGGTCTTACGCATGATGTCACCATCCTGACCCTCCATGTCGCAGGCAGCAGTAGCAATGGCGATGGATTGCGGTGAAAGCAGTTTACCTCCCTCAGAACCGGCACAGTTGGCAGCTGCGAGCCAGTTGGTCTCACTACCTGTGACGCCAAAGAAGGTGCCTTGGTTCACCAACCCGAGGTCGCTGGCCGCTGTAGCCTGCAACTTACCAAACAGGATGTTTGCATTGGTGGCTGAACCCGTTACAAAGGTGCCGATAGAACCAATCAGAGGAGCGAAGAATGGGAAGGCTGCACCTGTCAGCAGGACGAGTCCTTTGGCAATGTCGTTAGTCATACCGGTGTTGTTCATCAGCATAGCCATAGCTACAAGACAACAGATGGTAACAACGGTTTTCTGCAGGTTGAGAGTGGTCTTTGCCAGCAACTTTATCAGACGGGCAATGCTCATGCCCTGAATCAATCCACCGATGACGGCACCCAGGAAAATCATCAGTCCGGCATTTGACAGCCATCCGAACTTAAAGGTGTTGCCAATGACGGGCAACTCGAACTTGGTCACCAATGTGTTGTTCAACAGCTCATTGACAGAAGGAACAATCTTGCTCGATATCAGAATGAAGAAGATGATGAGGCCATAGACACTCCATGCTCGGAGCGTTTTGGCAACACCAAACTTCTGATGTTCTACTTGTACCGTATCCTTTTCTGCCTCGTGGCGCAAGAAAAGCTTATCGTATAGCAACATGGCAGCGATGGCTGCTACAGATCCCAGAATAGCCGGTGTCTCAGGACCGATAAAATGGGCACAGCAGAATTGTACAGTGATGGAACAAGTACCTACGAAGAGGGCGATAGTGATGTTCTTCAGAATCTTCGTCTTATCTGTCATCATCAGGATAAGGAACGGGGTGATGTAGAACATCAGAGAGAGCTGTAATATAATAAAGGTAGCAACCTCGCACAGTTCCTCAGGAGTGGCTACACCGCTGGCAGCAACCTGATTAGCCAGAGTGGTGGCTGGAAGACCTACTGCTCCGAAACCTACGGCAACAGTGTTTGCCACCAAACAGATAACGGCTGAGAACATGGGCTTGAAGCCTAATCCTATCAAAATGGCTGCAGGAATAGCTACTGCGGTGCCAAAGCCTGCCATACCCTCGAGCACACCACCAAGACCCCACGTCAGAAGCAGTACGAGTAATCCTTTGTCGGAAGTCATCTGGATGAACTGTGTCTTGATAGTCTCAATTTCCTTAGTCTCACAAAGGATGTTGTAGCTGAAGATGGCACATATAATAATAAGGATAATAGGGAAGCAAGCCTTCAGGAATCCTTCGATGACAGACCATAACGTGATGCCGTATATCGATGCTTCAGCATACTTCTCCGGAATAATGCCTAAATAGGGGGTGACAAACAATGCCAGAAGTATTGTAACGATGAGCGTGACGATAGCACTCCTGTAACCAGATACTTTAAATCCCATCATCAAGACAATGAGTAGTAGGATGGGAATGGCAGATATTAATGCTGACATAACAAAGGGTTTTTAGTTATTATTATATTAAGAATTGTTGCAAATTTACGAAAAAAAATATAATAATGGAAGAAATAAAGGATTAAAAAAAACAAATATGACAATTTTTTCGTATATTTGCCGAAAATAATGCACGTATAACTAAAAATCCAACAACGATTATGCTGAACAATTTCCTAAACGACCTGAAACAGTTCCTGCCAACTGAACGTATTTATACCGATGAGCTTCGTACCCTTGGATGGGGAACGGATGCCAGTTTCTATCGCCAGATTCCAAAGGTCGTCATCCGAAGTGATGGCGAAGAGGAGATAAGCCGGATAGTCCAACTGTGTCAGAAACATAAGATGCCCTTCACCTTCCGTGCTGCAGGTACATCGCTCTCTGGACAGAGCTGTACAGACAGCGTGCTCATTGTAGCAGGCAAGCATTGGGAGAAGTATGAAATAGGTGAGGGACAGGATACTATCAAGCTCCAGCCTGGTATCGTGGGGGCTAGGGTAAATGATATCCTGAAGCCTTACGGACGGGTATTCCCACCTGATCCTGCTTCAATAGGAAGTGCAATGGTGGGTGGTATTGTTATTAACAATGCCTCAGGAATGAACTGTGGCGTACATGCCAACAGCGACCGTATGATGGTTTCCGCTCGCATCATCCTAACGGATGGTACGGTGCTGGATACTGGCTCGAAAGAGAGTCGCGAGGCCTTCCGCAAGTCGCATCCAGAGTTCCTGAAGAAGATTGAGGATTTACGTGACAAGGTTCGGGCTGACAAAGAATTGGTCGACCGTATCAGTAAGAAGTACTCTATTAAGAATGTGACAGGTCTGAATCTTCGTCCACTTATAGCTTACGATGATCCTTTTGATATCATTGCCCATTCGATGGTAGGCAGTGAGGGAACGCTTGCTTTCCTCTCGGAGGTGACGATGAAGACACTTTATGACTACAAGTTCAAGGCTTCTGCGATGGTTTACTTCCTAACGATGAAGGAGAGTTGTGAGGCGGTAGTAGCCATGAAGAAGTTGAAGGCAGGCGAGGAGGACCTGAAGATGAGTGCCGAGAATTTGATGGTGAAATCGGCTGAGATGCTGGATTATATGTCGCTCAATAGTGTTGATGACCCCGTATTCCTGCAGTATAAGAAAGATGTGGATGCGGGTAAGATTGAGGGTGTGCAGCCTGGTGATTACCATAACTTGACAGCAATACTGACAGAGACCAAGGGCGTGACTCATGAGCAGTTGCTGGAGAAGATAGAGAAGATAAAGGAGTGCTTGGGCCGGTTCCGACTTTATATTCCTGCAGAATTTACGGAGGATCCAGCTGTCTTTGGCAAGTATTGGGCAATCCGAAGCGGTATCTTCCCCAGTGTGGGTGGTACGCGTCCTGTGGGCACATCGTGTCTTATCGAAGATGTGGCATTCCCCATCGAATCATTGCCTGAAGCTACCGTAAAACTTCAGAAGCTCATCGCCGATCATGGATACAACGATGCTTGTATATATGGTCATGCCTTCGAAGGTAACTACCACTTTATTCTGAACCAGAGTTTTGCTGACGAACACGAGGTGGCTCGTTATGCAGAGATGATGCGCGATGTTGCTAAGTTGGTGGTTGAAGGTTATGATGGCTCACTGAAAGCAGAACATGGAACGGGCCGAAATATGGCTCCCTTCGTGAAATACGAGTGGGGTGAAAAGGCCTATGAGACCATGAAGGAACTGAAAACTATTTTCGATCCAGAGGGATTGTTGAATCAAGGTGTTATCTTCAATGATGATCCTGACTGTTTTATCAAGTGTCTGAAACCGTTGCCTGTGCTCAGCTATGACTATGCCAGTGTGCCCGATGGTGGCAGGTATCTCATGGAACCTGGACTCTCGACTGCAGAAGAAACGGTAGAACAGGTAAAACGTGCCAACAAGTGTATAGAATGCGGATTCTGTGAAGTGAACTGTATGTCGTGTGGCTTAACATTGTCGAGTCGTATGCGTATTGCCGTTCAACGTGAAATATGTGATTTGGAGGCTACGGGTCGGGACCCAAGGCGATTAGCAACGCTTCGTCGTCAATATAAATATTATGGCGATCAGACTTGTGCAACAGATGGATTATGCTCTACCTCTTGTCCAATGAAGATTAATACGGGCGAATTGACGCATCTGATTCGTCAGTTGGATATGAATAATTCAAAACTGGGTTATCAGGTGGGCGAGTTTGCTGCCAACCACATGGCAGGCATCAAGTCGGGATTGCGTGTGGTTCTTGATGTGGCGCATTTGGCTCATGTTACGCTAGGTCCATCCCTGATGACCAGTGTGTGTCGAGGCATGAACAAGATGGGCTTGCCATTGTGGACAACAGCAATGCCAAAGAAGAAGCGTCAGCCAAAACCATCAGATTTGACGCAGTTCATCATTGAACGCTCTATACCCAAACATGAGGAAGAGCACAAGGACTTGAAAGTGGTTTACTTCCCGAGCTGTATCAATCAGACGATGGGATTGTCAAAAGAGTCTAAGGTAAAACATGCTCTTGTTGATGAGGTTATCCAATTGATGGCGAAGGCGGGTTATGAGGTCATCTTCCCTGAAGGTATGGACAGAATGTGTTGTGGACAGATTTGGGAGTCGAAAGGTATGCTCGACATAGCCGACCGCAAGAGTGCCGAGTTGGAAGCTGCGCTCTGGAAGGCTTCAGAACAGGGAAAATATCCAGTGCTTTGTGCCCAGAGTCCTTGTTTGCATCGCATGAAGAAGGTAATGCAGAAGATGAAGCTTTATGAACCTGCCGAGTTTATCATGACTTACCTTGTAGACCGGCTTGATTTCCATCCAACCGATAAGCGTATAGCATTGCATCTTACTTGCTCTACCCGTCAAATGGGGGTTGATAAGGATATGATAGCCCTTGCCAAACTATGTTCTAACAATGTGTTCCTGCCGGAGGGTGTTGGCTGCTGCGGTTTTGCTGGTGATCGCGGCTTTACCTTCCCAGAGCTGAACAAGTACGGTTTGCGTAAGCTTCGTCCGCAGATAGAGGCCAACCATATTGAAGTAGGCTACTCCAATAGTCGTACTTGCGAGATTGGCTTGGAACATCATGCAGGCATTCCTTACATGAACATTGTCTATTTGGTCAACATCTGCACAACGGCAAAGAAACCAAAGGATAATTAGAAAGTGCAGGGTAGGGCACTGAGCTGATAATAAAGGGTGCGAGCCATGCGTTCGTGCCCTTTGTCATTTGGGTGAAGCCGGTCGTTCTCTGGGTCTGCAAAGAATTGCGCATATTCGTCCATCATCGGATAGAGACCACTGACGGCATTCATGTCGATGACGGGAATGGCCCAAATGTTACCAGCCTCTTTCACTGCATTAATATATTCTTCCAGATAGATGCCACACTGGTTCGTGTAGTCTTCCGTACACTGCCAGTTTTTCTCGCTTCTATAGAACTGTGCACGATGAATAGGCGTGAGCAAGACAATCTGTTTGGTAGGATACATCCGTTTCACCTTGTCGATAGCGGTATTGATACGTCCGCGGTAGGTGTTACCGTCCATATTCATGTAGCGACGTTTTCGATCTACCAATTTCTTGGGCTGTCCGTGACCGTACATCACTTGCTCTTCTTTCTCATCATACCACTGACCGATGGGAACTCCATTGTTGTAATCATTGGTACCGATGAATATTAGGATGGCATCAACAGAGTCGCCGTGTTCTTCTTTCAACTTGTCTGCTTGTCTGGGAATATCGTTCCATTGACGCCCACTGACAGCATAGACATACGGAGTGATGCCTAACCATTCCTGCAGGAAGTTCCAGTATTTCTTCTTCGAACCACTGTTGCGTGGGTCGGTAATTGAATCTCCAAAGTAAGCAACGCGCTTCTGCATCCAAGGATGTACAAAGGTGGCTTGTGCTTGGACAGTGCCGCAAAGCAATGCTGCCCATATCAGCAAAATAATCTTTTTCTTCATAGTTTTTAAGTAATATCTCGGCAAAAGTACGAATAAATATTCTTGTTAACAAGTTTTTTATTCTTTTTTAATAATAACATTTGCACGCACCTAAAATAATGTGTATCTTTGCCCCCGTTAAACAATAAAAAGAAAGGAAATAACATGAATTATAACGATTTCGAATTGAAAAATCTGTCTGTTGACGAGCAGTTGTCTATGTCTTCTGCTTTTCCTGTACTGATGCGTAAGGTTTATGTATGGATGACCCTTGCTCTGGTAATTACTGGCTTTACGGCTTATGGCGTAGCTACAAGTCCTGGTGTACTGCAACTTATTTTCGGTAATCAGATACTCTTTTGGGGAATGATTATTGCCGAGCTTGCATTGGTCATCGGTGTCAGCGCTGCCATTAATCGCTTGTCGTTGACTACGGCTACATTGATGTTTATTCTCTATTCTGTCATCAATGGCGCATTGTTCTCTTCTATCTTCTTGATTTATACAGCGTCATCAATTGCTACCGTATTCTTTATTACCGCAGGTACATTTGGAGTAATGGCACTGATTGGATATACGACCAAAACAGACCTTACCTCTATTGGCAAGTATCTATTCATGGCTTTGATAGGCTTGATTATTGCCACACTTGTTAACATGTTCATCAAGAGTGAAGGCTTTACCTATATCCTTAGTTATATTGGTGTGCTCATTTTCGTAGGACTTACCGCTTATGATTCCCAGAAAATCAAGCAGATGCTCCTCCAGGCTCCTGATGCCGGCGAGGGCGCTCAGAAGCTTGCTCTCCTCGGAGCTCTCACGCTCTATCTCGACTTCATCAACCTCTTCATCTACCTCCTCCGCATCTTCGGCCGTAGGGAGTAAGATAAGATGTTGCCGCATTATTGAGGCGACAGGTACGGTGCCTCTGTCAGTCCGCCATAGCTCTTGGCGGACTTTTTCATTGCCTCCTCTGTGGTGTACTGCTTATAGAACGTACAGCGGGTGACAATGGTTTGCGCAGAACAGCGCTCACCAATTACCTGTACTAGTGCCCAGCCTTTCTTGTCGTCGCTGAACTCCTCACCCTTCAGCACAAAGTGTCCGCCCACCGGCGTCATCTTAGTTCGCAAAATCTCGCGCATACTAAAACGTACTCGCGGAATAGTGTCCTCTCCAGTCTGCTCGGCAGTATAGAGGAATAACTTCTCCTGATAGCAGTGCTTGTCCTTCTCGAGGTCGGTCAGCAGGGCGGGTTCACCGTCCACCTCTCCTAACTCCAGTTTGATAGTCGGCAACGTGCCGTCGCTTATCGGTATGCCGGGCATCAGAAATGATGCCTCAGTCATGTGTATTCGTTCCACAAATACCGTTGGCAACCTGTTTGCCAGCGATGCAAAGTTCTGATAGGCTGTCTTACGTTGGGTAAACATCATTTCCTTACAGCCGTATTTCATCATCTTCCACAACGCAGTGGTGTGACGCATTTTCTGGCGTTGGTTGAACTGGCCCAGCGTATTGCTGCGTTTCTCGTCCGAGTTCGATACGCGCGTAATCACTTGTCCTTGCTTCACGTAGGTTGTAACACCGGCCTTACGCAGGCTGCCTATCATGATCAGCCCCTTAGCTGCATACTTCTGTTTCATAGTCAAAATCTCCTATCTTATTTTAATTATACATTCATTCATTGTTCCTTCGTCATTCTCTCCTCGCTCTTCCTTCGCTCTAGCCTTGTCCTTCCTTCGATACACCTTCTATCTTCCACCTATTGTTGTCCGGTTGTTACTCTGTTGCTATCCACTTTTTCTTCATTTGTTATTCAGTATATTACCGGACATCAACCGGACAACAACCGAACAACAACCGAATAACAAGCGGACAAGAGTTAGCGCAACTCACTTGCAGTATCCTTGCAACTTGGGTGGAACACCGAACTTGAAGTCTTGGCTTTTTCGGGGACAAAGATACAAAAAAGCCTCGAACCCCCAACAAGTTTCGAGAATTTTTATGGTGTTAGTGTGTGCCCGACAAATTCCGGATTTGTCGGACGATAGATGGCTCTCATTTTGCAACACACGGCTGGTGTTTATAGGTGTTCTTATATAATATAATAAGGTGTAATTTCCGGTATTGTCAAAGAATGCGAAAACTTTTATATTTTGGATAAAATTCTTCCTGAAAAGTTTTGGTGTTTCGGAAAATAGTCGTACCTTTGCATCCGCTTTCGCCTCAAAAATGAGGTGCGGCATGAAAGAAAAGAGTTCTT
>Ga0256404_1000829_pt1 | contig 79235 bp, 70 predicted proteins | sample RumenRJG_01DNA_FD_185990 | JGI IMG/M metagenome (GOLD analysis project Ga0256404, IMG submission 185990) | Bovine rumen microbial communities from Lethbridge, Alberta, Canada - RJG_01 | ecosystem: Host-associated > Mammals > Digestive system > Stomach > Rumen | place: Canada: Alberta | collected...
GTTCTATGTGTTCTACGTGCTTGACTTCCCCCATGCCGGCGGTCCGTGGATGCTGATATTGCTGGGACTGATGCAGGTGCTGGGTTCTCAGGGCTTCGGCATCTTTGCCTTCGGCCTCCTGCCTTCGCTCCGCTTGTCCATGAGTATCTGCTCCCTGTGGGCTGTGCTCAGCTTCTCTATGGCAGGCTCCGCCTTCCCTGTCATGGGAATGGACGCTCCGTTGCAGTCGCTCTCGTGGCTGTTCCCGCTGCGCCATTATTGGATGATTTACCAGACCTGCGTCTTCAACGGCTTCCCGCTCATCAATGCCTGGTTCCATTTTGCAGCCCTGGCGGCTTTCATGCTGTTGCCTTGGCTGGTACTGAAGAAAATAAAGAATGCAATGCTGACTTATGTATATATTCCGTAAAGCATACGACTATCTGCAAGACCTGTGCTTCGTCTGGTTCGAAGAGTTGAAGCAGCTTGTCAAGGACGAGGGAGTTATCATCTTCTTCGTCGTTGTTCCGCTGGTCTATCCGTTGCTCTATTCGTGGATTTATAATAATGAACAGGTGCGCGATGTGCCAGTGGTGGTGGTCGATATGTCCCATTCCAGTCTCTCACGTCAGTTCATCCGCATGTGCGATGCCTCGCCTGATGTCAAGATAGCCTATTACGCCCAGGACCTTGACGAGGCACAGTCGTTAGTGAGCCGTCAGCTGGCGAAGGGTGTCTATTTCATTCCCTCTGATTTCGACGATAACCTGAACCGCATGCAGCAGGGTGTCATCAGCGTCTATTGCGACATGAGCCTCATGCTGACGTATAAGGCGGTGTTCCAGACGGCGCAGGCTGTTTCTTCCGAAATGGGTACCAAGCTGAAGACCAAGCTGGCCGGACTCTATACGGTACGCGAAGAAGTGATAAGCGCCAAGCCGCTCGACTTTGACGATGTTCCCATGTATAATCCTGCCGGTGGCTATGGTTCTGGTATACTGCCTGCCGTGCTGGTACTCATTTTGCAGCAGACGCTGGTGTTAGGCATAGGCCTGTCGGCAGGTACAGCGCGTGACAGTAACCGTTTCCGTCATCTTATTCCTGTCAATGCACCCCATTACAGCCGTACGCTGCCCATTGTCTTTGGCAAGGCGTTATGCTATTTCATGGTCTATGCCATCATGGGCACTTGGCTGCTCATCGTCGTTCCGCGTATTTTCCATTTCCCCCATCTGGCCTCGTGGCAGTCGTTGCTTACCGTCATGCTGCCTTACGTTCTTGCCTGCATCTTCTTCGGCATGATCATGTCGTGTATGGTGAAATATCGTGAGAATGTGATGCTGATTATGGTGTTTGTCAGTGTCCCGTTGCTGTTCATGACGGGTGTCAGCTGGCCGCAGAGTAACATTCCCGGCATTTGGCAGGGTGTCAGCTGGCTGTTCCCCAGCACGTTTGGAGCCCGTGCCTTTGTGCGTCTGAACTCTATGGGGGCAACGCCTGCCGACGTACTGCCCGAGTTCCGCATCCTTTGGATTCAGACGGGTGCTTATTTCCTCATCACCTGTCTGGTCTATCGCTTCCAGTTCTTCATGGCCAAGCGTGACCTTAAGAAATACGGGGATTCGGAAAATTAGTTCCGAACCCCCGCTTTTGTTTTGCTATAAAAGCGCAAATTCTTATTTCTTGATGCCCACAATCTTTGTGGCAGCCAGTTCGCGGTTGCGCCTGTTCGTTACCGTTACCACGCTTTGTGCCAGGTTGATGAAGGCCAGTCCCGTCATGGTCTCGCTGTTCAGGGCGGCAGGCTGTCCCTTGTCGCCGCTCTCGCAGATGCCCTGCACCAGCGGAATCTGGGCGAGTAGGGGGATGTTCATCTCCTCAGCCAGCTGTTTGCAGCCCTCCTTGCCGAAGATGTAGTACTTGTTCCCGGGCAGTTCGGCAGGCGTAAACCATGCCATGTTCTCAATGAGTCCCAGAATGGGCACGTTGACCTTCTCGTTACGGTACATGTCAATACCCTTGCGGGCATCGGCCAGTGCCACTTGCTGGGGAGTGGAGACAATCACGGCACCCGTAATGGCCAGCGTCTGCAGTAGCGTCAGGTGAATGTCGCTGGTGCCGGGAGGCGTGTCCAGAATGAAGTAGTCCAGTTCGCCCCAGTCAGCGTCGCCGATGAGCTGCTTCAGCGCGTTGGTAGCCATACCGCCGCGCCACAGGGTGGCCGTCTCAGGCGAGACGAAGAAGCCGATGCTGAGCAGCTTCACACCGTATTTCTCTATGGGCTCAATCAGGTCGCGGCCATCCACGTTGACAGCATAGGGACGGGCATCTTCCACCTCGAACATCTTAGGCACTGACGGGCCGAAGATGTCGCAGTCCAGCAGTCCTACCTTATAGCCCAGCCGGGCCAGTGCGATGGCGAGGTTGGCAGCTACGGTCGATTTGCCAACGCCGCCCTTGCCGGAGCTGACGGCAATGATGTTCTTCACGTCGGGCAGCAGCTTGCCCACCTCGGGGCGCGGCTTCGACTTAAACTCCGTCTCAATCTCCACCTCCACGTCCTTGCCGCAGTGGTACTTGATGGCAGCCTCGGCGGCCTTAACTGTTGACTTGAGGAAAGGGTCGGTGTCTCGTGGAAACTCCAGCACCACCTTCACCTTCTGTCCGTTAATGGCTGGTGTGTCGGCCACCATTCCGCTCTCTACCAGGTTCTTCTTCGTGCCGGCATAGGTAACGGTAGCCAGCGCGTCCATAATCATTTTGGGGTATAGTGTCATGACCTTATTGTTAATTTATTGTTTGGTCGGCAAAGGTAATCATTTCTTCTGAATTGCCCAAATATCTGCGCCTCATATTTTACCCGGCTGCCGCCCAATCCCTACGTGACAAAATGCGTTTGTAACAATTTTTGCGCTTTTTTGTAAAATTTCTTGCAAATTGTTTGTTCAGTTCGTAAAAATGTTTTACTTTTGCAGCCGAATAAATCGAAAATCAGTAAATCGAAAATAAATATGAAGTTGAATGCATCTTACTTTTACGGCTATTACTTTTACTTTGCAGCGACCTGTGAAGCGGAAGACCGTAAGTAGTATTAAAAGATAAAAGATAAAGAAAAAGAAATAAATAAGGTCCCGCTTCACAAAAGAGTGAAAGCGGGATTTCTTTTAAATAGAAGTAAGTCAGATGAAACGAATAGCAATACAAGGACTCATAGGGTCGTTCCACGACATCGCGGCACACCTGTACTTCGAGGGCGAGCAGATACAGCTCATCTGCTGCTCCACGTTCGAAGAGGTGTTCCAGAGCCTCAGTAACGACCCCACGGCCATAGGAATGGTAGCCATCGAGAACACCATAGCCGGTTCGTTGCTGCATAACTACGAACTGCTGCGCGACTCGGGGACGACGGTGGTGGGCGAGCATAAGCTCCACATCTCACATTGCATCTGCTGTCTGCCCGACGACGACTGGGACACCATCGACGAGGTACACTCTCACCCCGTGGCACTCATGCAGTGCCGCCACTTCCTGGCTAACCATCCGCAGCTGAAGAACGTGGAGAGTGATGACACGGCCGGAGCCGCCAAGATGATAGCCGAGGGACAGAAGCGCGGCTGGGCTGCCATCTGCCATGCCGAGGCAGCACGGCTCTACGGGCTGAAGGTGCTGGAGGACCACATCGAGGACAACAAGCACAATTTTACCCGCTTCCTCGTGGTCAGCAATCCTAACAAAGCCGACATGCTGCGTCCGCTGACCGAGGCCAACAAGTCGAGCATCGTCTTCTCGCTGCCTCACGAGGAAGGGTCGCTCAGTCATGTGTTGGCCATCCTGTCGTTCTACAAGATCAACCTGACGAAGATTCAGTCGCTGCCCATCATCGGTCATGAGTGGGAATACCTGTTCTATGTAGATGTGATGTACGATGACCTGACGCGCTACCGCCAGTCCATTGACGCTATTATTCCACTGACGAAGGACTTAAAAATATTAGGAGAATATAAGGATGGAAAGCAGACAAATTAAACCTGCCGAAAGACTGAACTTAGTGCAGGAGTACTACTTCAGCCGTAAACTGAAGGAAGTGGCGCAGCTGAACGCCGAGGGAAAGGACATCATCAGCCTGGCCATTGGCAGCCCCGACATGCCACCCTCGGAACAGACGATAGAGAAACTCTGTGAGGTGGCACGACAGCCCGGTGCCCACGGCTATCAGCCCACCATGGGCACGCCGGAGCTGCGCCAGGCCATGGCCGGCTTCTATAAGCGCTGGTATGACGTTGAGCTCGACCCGAAGAGCGAGTTGCTGCCGCTGATCGGCTCGAAGGAAGGCATCCTGCACGTGACGCTGGCCTTCGTCAACCCAGGCGACAGCGTGTTGGTGCCCAATCCGGGGTATCCCACTTACACGTCGCTCTCGAAGCTGTTAGGAGCCAACATCGTCAACTACGACCTGCTGGAGGACAACGGCTGGCAGCCCGACTTTGAGCAGTTGGAGGCAATAGTCAGCGACAAGACTACGAACTGCCGACTGCTCTGGACGAACTACCCCAACATGCCCACCGGCGGAAGAGCCCGCAGGGAGACTTACGAGCGGCTGGTACGCTTCGCCAAGGAACACGGCGTGGTGGTGGTCAACGACAATCCTTACTCCTTCATCTTGAGTGAGGAACACCTGAGCATTCTCCAGGTGCCGGGGGCCAAGGACTGCTGCATAGAGTTCAACTCCATGTCGAAGAGCCACAACATGCCCGGATGGCGCGTGGGACTCTGTGCCACCAATGCGGAGTTCATTTCGTGGATTCTCAAGGTGCAGTCGAACATTGAGAGCGGCACCTTCCGCGGCATACAGCTGGCAGCTGCCGAGGCTTACGACAACAGCGACGAGTGGCACCGTGAAGCCAACATCGAGACCTATCGCCGTCGTCGCCAGCTGGCCGAGCAGATCATGGACACCCTGGGCTGTACTTACGACCCTGACCAGGCGGGCATGTTCCTTTGGGGTAAGATACCTTCTATATATAATAATGTAGAAGACCTCACCGAGCGTGTGCTCCACGAGGCCCGTGTCTTCATCACACCCGGCTTCATCTTCGGCAGCAACGGCGAGCGTTACATCCGCATCTCCCTTTGTGCCAAGGAGGAGAAAATCAAGGAAGCGTTGGAAAGAATCAAGGAGACCCTCCCCCCGCCCTCCCTGTGAGGGAGGGAGTGGTAACTTCTTACGGTAGAAAAATCATCAACAAAAAACAATATCAGTAGAATACCCCCAACAAGCATTCTACTCCCCTCCCTTGGGGAGGGGTAGGGGGTGGGCTTTTTATGGAATTAGAATTAGCACCCTTAAACTTACCGAGTGACAACGAACGTCCCTTCGTCATTGCCGGACCGTGTAGTGCCGAGACTGAGGAACAAGTAATCAATACTGCCAAGCAGCTGGCCTCGTATGGCTGTCATAACTTCCGTGCAGGTGTCTGGAAACCCCGCACCAAGCCCGGAGGCTTCGAGGGCAACGGCGAGAAGGCGCTGCCCTGGATGCAGGCCGTGAAGCGTGAGACGGGCATGCTCGTCTCTACCGAGGTGGCCACGCCCCACCATGTGGAGCTCGCCCTGAAGTACGGCATCGACATTCTGTGGATAGGAGCCCGCACGTCGGCCAACCCCTTTGCCATGCAGGCTCTGGCCGACGCGCTGAAAGGTGTTGACGTGCCCGTCTTCGTGAAGAACCCCGTCAACCCCGACCTCGAGCTGTGGATAGGTGCCATGGAGCGCATCAACCAGGCAGGCGTCAAGCGCATGGCGGCCATACACCGTGGCTTCTCCAGCTACGACAAGAAGATTTACCGCAACCTGCCCATGTGGCAGATACCCATTGAGCTGAAACGCCGCATTCCTGACCTGCCCATCATCTGCGACCCCAGCCACATAGGTGGCCGACGCGAGCTCATCGCCCCGCTCTGCCAGCAGGCCATGGACCTCGGTTTCGAAGGACTCATCGTCGAGAGCCATTGCGACCCCGACAAGGCATGGAGCGACGCCAAGCAGCAGGTGACGCCCGACGTGCTCGACTACATTCTCTCGTTGCTCGTCATTCGCGACGAACACGTTACCACCGAGGGCATAACCCAGCTGCGTAAGCAGATTGACGAACTCGACAATCAGCTCATGGACCTGCTCTCCAAGCGCATGCGCGTCTGCCGAGAGATAGGCCAGTACAAGAAGGAGCACAACATGACCGTGCTGCAGACCTCGCGTTACAACGAGATTCTGGACAAGCGCGGTGCCCAGGGAGCCCTTTGCGGCATGGGCCCGGAGTTCGTCGCCAAGGTCTTCGAGAGCATTCATGAAGAGAGTGTCCGTCAACAAATTGAGATAGTGAACCAGTAAGAGACCCACCCCCAGCCCCTCCCTGTGAGGGAGGGGAGTGGTTGCTCTGCTATGGATATTATTAATAAGAAACAGTAGATGTCCCCCTCTAAGCATTCTACGCCCCTCCCTCGCAGGGAGGGGGTGGGGGAGAGTCTTTATGAAAATATTAGTTATGGGAGCAGGCAAGATGGGAAGTTTCTTCATCGACCTGCTAAGTTTTGACCACGAAGTGGCCGTGTTCGAGAAAGACCCGAAGCGCATGCGCTTCACTTATAACTGTCAGCGCTTCACGCAGATGGAGGAGATACGCCAGTTCCGCCCCGAGCTGCTCATCAATGCCGTAACGCTGAAATACACCATCCCCGTGTTCGAGGAGGTGCTGCCCTACCTGCCCGAGGAGTGCATCATCAGCGACATCGCCTCTGTAAAGACCGACCTCAAGGAGTTCTACGAGAAGACGGGCCGTCGCTACGTCTCCACGCACCCCATGTTCGGCCCCACGTTCGCCAACCTGCAACAGTTGTCCGAGGAGAACGCCATCATCATCAGCGAGGGCGACTACATGGGGCGCATCTTCTTCAAGGACCTCTACCAGCGGCTTGGGCTGAACATCTACGAATACACGTTCGAGGAGCACGACAAGACGGTGGCCTACTCGCTCTCCATCCCCTTCGTATCCACCTTCGTCTTTGCCGCCGTCATGAAGCATCAGGACGCGCCGGGCACCACCTTCAAGCGCCACATGCGAATTGCCAAGGGCGTGCTCAACGAAGACGACTACCTACTGCAGGAAATACTCTTCAATCCCTACACCCACGACCAGGTCAGCCAGATTCGCACCGAGTTGAAAGAGCTGCTCGAAATCATCGACCAGAAGAATGGCGACGGCATGAAGGCCTACCTGCAGAAGATTCGCAACAACGTCAGGCGCGATATTGAGGTAAAGAAATAACGTCCCCCTTCTGGTCTCTCTCTGCTGCAACACTGTTGCAGCTATGCTGGCCAAAGGCCGTCGGGGGGCGGTGCTCGTCTCGCCCGCCATCTCTAAAGGCGAGCAGGCGGTGATGCGTGCAGCACTCGATGCCCATCTGCCCATCATCTTTCTTACGCCTTGGGGCTTCAATGAGTTTTCTAAACCAGGACATCAGTATTTTGAGGCGTGTGCTGAAGGACGCTTCCTCATCCTTGCACCCTGGCCCCACGAGAACCAGCGCATTTGATTTCAAATTCTTGCCGTTTTCCTTGCATTTGTCAAGAAAATTTTGTATCTTTGCATTGTCGTTCCGTTAGCTCGCCGCGGCCGTCCGTTTGCTGAAGTTTTAGCAACACGGACACAACGGGGAGTTGAGCGGGCGGTCAACTTAACTTGAGCGGGCGGTACAATTAATTGCGGCGGGCGGTGCAATCAAGTGTACCGCCCGCTGTAGTTGCTGAAGTCGGCACCTTTGCACCCCAAAGTCGGCACCTTTGCACCCTCAACTCGGCACCTTTGTACCTTCAACTCGGCCACTTCCCGTTCCAAAGTCGGCCTCTTCTACCTGCAAAGTCGCCCTCTTCCCATGCCAAGCGGGGCTGTTGCACCATTATGGGAGCGCAGCAGCGTACCTGATTGGGGCTATAGTGCCATACCATTGCGGCACCCACCGCAACGTGGTTTCAACAAACTATAGCTTTGAACCCCTAAAATGCAGAAACCGCCGACCCTCTCGGGCCAGCGGCAACAAAACTAATTATTACTTTAACTAATAATAATCCCGCAATCAGAGCGGAACTAATTAAAACAAAATTTACTAACATCCGCCTCACGGCGTTTCTTTCTTCGCTAAATTGAACCACGTTACAGTTATGTAACAGTAACGTCGCTTGTCCTTCTTTCTTCGCTATTGGTTGTTAGCTAATTGAAGTTTCCCTCCCTTTTGACCCCCTCTCGCTCCCCCTGTAGGGGGAGGACAGATACCTTGCAAGCCCTTGGGCGGTAATTATCCCCCTCCTACAGGAGGGGATGGGGGAGGTCACTTCGGGCTTAATTTTGGACCTATAGCTGTGTTACCAGTCCTCTTCGTTCTCGTCGTCGAAGAACTCGGAAGCAAGACCATCATTGACTTCTTCTCCACTCTTTGTCAGGGATTCTGTCAACAATGCACCCTTTGATTTCAACACTATTTCCTCTAACTGAGGAATCATATTCCTGCGTACACATTATTATATATATACAACAAAAGCGTGAAACTGTATTAGCTCCACATCTCTTCGTGAGGTCCTGAGAAAACCTGAATAGAAAGATATAGATATAACAGCCCACGCATACGCGTGAACCATTGCCACTCCATCTTGTCTATTCTTGAAATTTCTCAGGTTTCACGAACAAGATAGAAGCACAACGCTTCAATAATTCCCATAAAATCAGGAGAATAGACTCTCCAGCCCTTGCCGCCCGCAATGCCACGAAAGGGCACGGAGCGCACAAACTCCGTTGCAAAGGTAAAAAGAATTAATGAACTGACCAAACGTTTAACGGAAAAACTTATGAAAATCCGTGTTCATCCGTGTTCATCCGTGGCTATAAACGTTCTTTTGTTAGTGAGTTCTTAAATAGTGTTAACAATCGCGGCCTCGATGCAAGGTTTTACGTATTATTTGTGTTATTGTTATAAACAAGAACAAAATGGTGGATATGATGAAGAAGATTATTTGGATGTTGCTTGCGCTGCTGGTGTCAGTGACAGGATTTGAGAGTTGCAGCAAGAGTGATGACGTGACAGCAGATGGCACAACGGCAGATGGTGGCGGTACTACTCGCGCTGCTGACCTGATGGACGTTGTATGGGAATCGAGGACGGAGAGTGAGCTGATTTATCTCTCGTTCCAGTCAGACGGGAGTGTCATGCAGACCGGTTTTTGGTTAGAAGATGGTCGTGTGGTTGGTCAGTTGGATTTTGTTGCTCTTCGCTATAGCATTTCCGGCAATCGTATCAGCCTGACGGCGGTCCATGACGGCAGCGACGCCGGTACTTTTACCTATGCCATTGTTGACGGCAAACTCTTCCTGACCAATGAAAACGGCGTTGTTGAAGTGTATTCGGTGAGAGCTTAGACCTTTGCCCCTAAGCCTTTGACCTTTGACCTTAGACCTTAGACCATAGAAGACCTTTGACCTTTGACCCCAAAAAGCCTTTGACCTTCGACCGCTTAAAGAAGGTTAAGAAATTTGGCTGTTACAGAATAAATGCCTAATTTTGCAGCCCATTTCGTGTAAGCCTGATGGTTTAATAACTAAAAAACTTGAAACTTGAAGATATGAAGAGAACATTACTTACTTGTGTGCTTATGATGGCACTTGGCGTTGTGTGGGCACAAGGCCCGAACAACTCGGGAACTTATTATCGGAGTGCTAACGGACTGAAGGGCAGAGCCCTGAAGACGAAGCTGTCCGGCATCATTGAGAACCCCAGGAACGTGGGCTACACTGGTTTATATGAGGCCTATAAGAAGACCGACACGCGTCCCGACGGCTATGTGCGCGACTGGTATTCGAACGTCACCAACTTCCGGCACTGCATAGACAACAAGGGCAGCTACTCGAAGGAGGGCGACATGTACAACCGTGAGCACTCGGTGCCTCAGAGCTGGTTCAGCGGCTCGGGCATCAAGTCGGACATTGTACATGTGCTGCCTACCGACGGCTACGTCAACAACCGCCGCTCCAACTACCCCTTTGGTGAGGTGAGGAGTGCCACCTACACGTCGGCCAATGGCTACAGCAAGCTCGGCTCGTGTGCTACCGAGGGCTATTCGGGCACCGTGTTTGAGCCTAACGACGAGATAAAGGGTGACATTGCCCGTATATACTTCTATATGATTACGCGCTACGAGAGCACTTGCGGCTCGTGGGGGCACGACGTGTTCACCAACACCTATCCCGGACTGACCCGGTGGACGCTCAACATGATGATGCGCTGGTCGAAGCAGGACCCTGTGGATGAGCGCGAGATTGAGCGTAACAACGCGGTCTATGAGGTGCAGGGCAACCGTAACCCCTACGTCGATTACCCCGGACTGGAGGAATACACCTGGGGCGACAAGGTGGACGTGGCCTTCAGCTACGACAACTTCGAGGGTGCAGAGATTGACCCGAGCTATGTGCACGAGCCGGTATTCTCGCATACGGGCGGTACGTTTGTGCAGTCGGTAGAGGTGACGATGAGCACCAATACTGCCGGTGCCGACATCTATTACACGACCGACGGCAGCGATGCCACGCCTCGTGCCACGCATTACACCGGAGCCATCACCATAACGGAGACGACGACGCTGAAGGCTGTTGCCGTGAAGGGTGACAACATGAGCCGTCAGACTTCGGCCACGTTCACCATCGTGGAGGAAGATCCCACCCAGCCTGTTGAAACGGGCGACGTGGTGTTCTACGAGTCGTTCGACGAGTGCGACGGCGTGGGCGGCAGTGGTACCAACTGGCAGGATGCCAGCGGCACGTTTGAAGCCGACAACGACGGATGGCAGTACAGCGGAGCCTTTGCCGGCAACCAGTGTGCCCGCTTCGGTTCCGGCAGCAAGTCGGGCATTGTCTCTACTCCGCAGATTACGTTGACATCGGCTACCTCGACGCTGACCTTCATGGCAGCTCCTTACAACAACGACGGCACGTCGCTGAAGTTAGAGGTGGAAGGCTCGGGCGTGACGCTCAGTGAGAGCGACCTGACGATGACGACAGGGCAGTGGACTCCCTTTACCATTACGCTGACGGGTAGGGGTACCATCCGCCTGAAGTTCACGCCTGCCAAGCGTTTCTTCCTCGACGAGGTGCTGATTGTGCCCAACAACGGACCGGAAACGGGGATTGACAATGTTAACGTTAACCCTAACGCTAACTTTAACGCTCAACCCTCAACCCTCAACGCTCAACACTACTTCACCCTGGACGGCCGCATGCTGCCAGGCGTGCCGACGAAGAAGGGAGTCTATATTGTGAATGGTAAAAAAGTAATTGTAAAATAACACAATCAAAAAGAATAGTAATGAAGAAACTTTTAATGGCATTATCGCTGCTGTTGGTGACAACGGCAGCGATGGCTGTGCCTGCCAAGCCGGGCTTATGGCGAACAATAACACTCAGTAACGGCACCCAGGTCAGGGTGCAGATGGTTGGTGACGAACACGGTCACTGGCTGCAGGACGCTCAGGGCGCTTGCTATGTAAATAATAATGGTACCTATGAGACGGCCGACCTGCAGGAACTGCAGGAGCGGCGAATGGCTCGCATGGCAGCCAGGAAGGCACCGCGTCAGGCCATTACCGCCTCTACGGCCGACGGCTTGGGAGCCTTCGGCACGATGAGCATGGGTGCCGTGCCCAGCATTGGTGAATACACCATCCCCGTGGTGATGGTGCAGTTCTCTGACCTGAAGTTCAAGAACACTACGACGGTGGAGAAGATGATGCGCTACTACAACGAGGAGGGCTACCACGACGAGGAGCTCAGCGTGGGTTCCGTTCGCGACTACTTCATAGAGCAGAGCGGCGGTCAGTTTGTCCCCACCTTCGAGGTGGTGGGCATTGTGACGCTCTCTAAGTCGTACAAGTACTATGGACAGAACGACTACCAAGGCAGTGACAAGAACGTCGATGAGCTGCCGAAGGATGTCATAGCGGCTGCCGTCGAGCAGTTAGGCGCTGACTTCAGTCCCTATGTGGTGCCTGCCGGCGACAGCAACCATCACGACGGCGTGCCTCTGCTGGCCATGTTCTATGCCGGACGTGGCGAGGCTACCGAGAATTATGGTGGTGATAACTACCTCTGGCCCTGCGAATGGGATGCCGAGGAAGACCCCATCGGCGGTGGCGACTATGCCGGCGTACACTTCAACTCGTTCTTCATTGGCAACGAGCTGGCCAGTGGTGGCGGCAGCCTCATGGGCATGGGCGTGTTCTGTCATGAGTTCGGTCATGCGCTGGGTCTGCCCGACTTCTATTGTACTAATGGCTCTTACACCAATGACGACCCCTTCGGACTCTGGTCAATCATGGACTCGGGTGCTTACGCTGACGACGACTCGCGTGCTCCCTCGGCCTACAACGCCTACGAAAAGAGCTACTTAGGTTGGTTAGACCTGCCCGAGCTGAACTACGAGGAGAGCGAGGTGGTGCTGGCATCGCCTGAAGGACTGGGCGTGGGCTCAGCCGTCATCGTGCGCAATAGTAACACGGAGACGTTCATCCTTTCGAACCATCAGCCAAGCACCTTCTTCTCTGAGTATTACGGTGCTGGTGTGCTGGTCATCAGAGTGGCCTACAGCCAGAGCGCCTGGAACAACAACACGCTGAACAACACGAAGTCGAAGAAGCGTGCCTGTGTGCTGACGGCCGACGGTAAGACGATGTATTACTCTGCCAGCAGAACGAACCTCTACGGCGTTTCAAAGACGGCTATCGGTTCGCTGAAGACCTACAGCGGCTCAACGCTGGACATGGGCATCAAGAAGGTGACGGTCAATGACGACGGCACCATTACGCTGGCGCTGAACGAACAGAGCGGCGACGATCCCGATGACCCTGACGACCCCACACCCGTTGAGCCGACACCGGAAGGTGCCCTGTTCCATGAGTCGTTTAACGACTGTAGCGGAAAGGGCGGTAACGACGGACAGTGGAGCGGCAACATAGCCAACGCAACGCTTACGACTGACAACACTGGCTGGGAGTCGGAGAATGCTTACGGAGCCTATAAGTGTGCAAAATTTGGAACAGGTAGAAAGGATGGCCTGGCCACCTCGCCTGCATTCACCGTCAACGGCGAGGCTACGCTCACGTTCCGTGCCGGTGCGTGGTATGCTGCTGGCGACGGCAACGTCCTCACCGTCTCGGTGCCTGAAGGCTTCACCGTTACTGCTGAAGATGTGACGCGTGGCAGTGCCACCAACGAGGTGGAGCTGACGATGGTGAAGGGTGAGTTTACTGACTACAAGCTGACCATTTCGGGTACGGGTAACCCACGCCTCACCTTTGCTGCCCAGAAGGGCCGCTTCTTCCTCGACGAAGTGCTGGTAATGCCTGTCGGCGGAACGGAAACGGGGATTTCTAACGTTAACGCTAACGCTAACGTTAACCCTAACGCTCAACACTCAACCCTCAACGCTCAACACTGGTTCACCCTCGACGGCCGCATGCTGCCAGGCGAGCCCACGCAGAAGGGTGTCTATATTTATAAAGGTAAAAAGGTAAAAAAGTAAAAAGGTAAAAAAGAGAGGAACCCTGCACGGCGAGGTTCCTCTCTTTCACTTTTTCACCTTTTCACCTTTTCACCTTTTCACTTTTTCACTTTTTCACCTTTTCGCCAACCGTTCCAACAGTTCCTGCACTACTTGCCAGATGTCCTCGATGGTCTTCAGCTCCACACGCTCGCTGGTGGAGTGGGGCTCCACGATGCGCGGGCCGATGCTCGCCATCTCGATGCCCGGGAACTTCTGCACGAAGAAGCCTGCCTCTAATACGAAGTGCATGGCCACCATGCGCGGACGCCAGCCTAAGACGTCCTGGAACGTGTCGCTGGTCAGCTGCAGGAAGTCCGAATGCTGGTTCTCCTGCCAGGCGGGGGCCGACATGATGACCTCCGACGTGGCTCCCTGACTGGTGAACACGTCGGCTATCTCCTTGCGCAGCGCCTCCATGTCAGCATCAATAAAACTGCGGGTGTGCGTCGAGACGAAGATATGGTCCTCTTCGGTCACGATGCGCCCCACGTTGTTCGATGTCTCGACGGTGTCCTTCATTGCCTCGCTCATCTTCACCACGCCCTGTGGCGTCTGCTCCAGACAGTTCATCAGCGTCTCGAAGGCCTCACGGTCGATGACCGTTTCCTGGGGCTCACACTTGGTGATGGTGCAATGAATGTTGGGGTCGTTCTGCCCGTATTCCTCACGCAGCCATTCGTTCATGCTGGCCTCCTGCTCCTTCACAAACTCTGACGCTTCGCCCGACGGCACGCAGATTGTCATGTCGGCCGTCGAGGCAATGGAGGCGTTGGCTTCGCCGATGTGGAGGTCGGCCACGTCGAAGTCGTACTCATTATACACGGCAGCCAACAGGGCCCACGCTGCCACTACGGCACTGCAACGGCCCTTGTTGATGTCAACGCCGGAGTGGCCGCCCAGTCCGCCTTCAAAGCGAATGTGGAACCAGCGGTGCTTGCCTGCGGGGGCGGGCACCCGCTTCATGGGAATGCGGTGGAACTGCAGACAGGCACCGGCAGCGCCGGTGGTGATGGTGTCGTAGTCCTCTGAGTCAAGGTTGATGACCTTACGCCCGCGGATGAAGTCGGTGGAGAGGTTCGAGGCGCCCGACATGCCGTCTTCCTCGTTGGTGGTGGTCATCACCTCTATGGGGCCGTGTACGATGCTGTCGTCCTCGAGTATGGCCAGTGCCATGGAGAGGCCGATGCCGTTGTCGGCTCCTAACGACGTGCCGCGGGCCTTCATCCATCCGTCTTCCACGTAGGCCTGGATGGGGTCGGAGAGGGGGTCCTTCATGCCCACGCAGACCATGTCCATGTGGTTCAGCAGCACGATGGGCTCTGCCGCCTCATGCCCCGGTGTGGCCGCTTTGCGTATCACCACGCAGTTTTGTTCGTCACGCTCATAGTCCAGGTTCAGCCTTTTGGCAAACTGGCAGAGATAGTCAGCCACGCGCTCCTCGTGGTGCGAGGGCCGTGGTATCTGGTTCAGCTCCTTGAAGATGCTGAACACCCGCTGGGTTGTTGCTCTTTGTTTCATCGTTCAATGGGTTTTGTTTGCAAAGTTACGAAAAATCCTCAATTGCACAACAATTCAAGCAGATTTTCCATGAAAAAGTTTGATAGTATAGAAAAAGTCGTTAACTTTGTAGCCATATATGTCTATTTATATTAAACGAGTCATTGTGAATCCCAGTAAATGAAAGATACAGACTTCGCAGAAATAGAAGAGTTGGTTAGAATTGTTTTGAGTGATATACACTCGAAAGGTTATTCTTCTATACAACCATTCGACATCGGTGAAGTTGAAAGTCGTATGATAAAGTTTGTAGAGCGAAACAATATAACTTTGGGCAGTACCCGGCTTTATATGAGTGCCAAGCAATTACAGCACAGCATGCGACAGTCAAAGAACGCCAAAGGACTTGTTGTGTCCGACGAGGAACTTATCAGTTTTCCTCGCAAACGATTCAGAATGGATTTATATTACGATGGTGAATGTTTTATCTATACTGACGGTTGCTCGAAATATATCGTTCACCCAAACTATAAGATGAAGGTAAGCCGTGAAGTGGTTAAACTCGTAAACTTTATTACGGCCACAAAAATTAAAGATCCGATGGAATTCACCTTACCAAAGTACATAAAAATAAAAACCGACATCATTATGTAATGCTGTCGGCTTAATATAGGTGAAAGAAACCAAGCGGCAAGGTCGAATTGCTCATCATCTCCAAAAGTTTCCCTTTGGCCATGCCACCGTTCCGCACATCGTGGCTCTACCTGATTTCTCCTTTCACGTTGCAAAGATACAAACTTTCCTTGAATCCTCCAAATTTTCCTTCCTTTTTCTTTGCTGTTTCGGAAATATTGTTTAATTTTGTGCCGTGCATTTAGGTGCTCGTACATTTTATTTGCTCAATTGCTTCTCAAACTTCCACAACAGACAAGCCAAGAGCATAAATTCCATTACCTGTTGGAATCCGCTACAAGCGTGGATTTCCTCATAAGGTAATGGAGGCTGTGGAAGGCCTGAGAAGCGTATGACGGAAATCTGCGCTTTTCCACTTTAATAAGATGAATGCAGAATGTTCACGAATATTGTACTAACCTAAAAAATAATGAGAAAATGAAAAGTAGAAAGAAATGTTTATTGACTCTCATACTCCTGCTTGCTTTGTTTAGCAGTAGTGTGACTAAAGCACAGACGTTAGTGCTCCATCATGCTGACGGCACAACAACTGACGTGCAACTCTACACCCAGCCGCAGGTGAAGTTCCAGAACGACAAGGTGCTCATTACCTCAACGGTGCTCAACATGGAGTACCCCAAAGAGAACATTCTGCGCTTTACTTACAAGGGTAGCTTTACGGGTATTAGCGGCCCCACGGACAAGGCCAACTACTCTGAATATGACGGCCAGCTCGTCTTTAACGGCGTGAAGCCGCAGGACATAATTACTGTCTATTCCGTTAGCGGCATCCGCGTACCTGTTACCATTCAGCGCAGCGGCGACACCGCCGTACTACCCCTCTCAGCCATTCCTTCTGGAGTGTATCTGCTTAACGTCAACGGTAAAACCTCTAAATTCACGAAGCCATGAAACGCAGACTATACCTTATTATAATGTTAGCCGCCGTAACGCTCAGCGGAATGGCACAAAACATTGGTGAAGCATTCTACATCTACCGTAACGATGGAGAGTTTAATGCCTTCTTCCGCGACGAAGTACAGAGCATTGAGTACTCTTACGAGGATGCCGACGGCAATACCTACGACGAGATTGTGACGCAGATAGTGACCACCGCTGATAGCATCTATCGTATTCCCATTGCCGCCATTGACAGCCTCAGTTTCGTACAGCCGGAAACTATTTTCCAGCCCAATGTCATACAAATGGAGCAGAAGGGACTTTCAGCCTACCTTCAATCAATTGACGGCATGACGCTACTGTTCAATACTTCCATTCCACAAAGTCTGCAACCAAAAACAGGTGACATTCTCTTGAGCACAAACTTTGGAAGCAGCCTTCTTCCTGACGGTTTTGTTGGCAAAGTGGTGAGCACGCAGATGCAGTCTGGAGCTTTCAAGGTTAATTGTGAAATGGTCAACGATATATTTGACATATTCGAGCAACTAATCTCGATTGAGCAGATTCACGATGAAAGTAGCTCAGCCCCTGGCCTGCGTAAGGTAAGCGGAGAGTGGATTTCGAGTCGTAATCCTATTAATTTTAATTTGGGTTACTCTCACCCGTTGTCAGATGGTGAAGTGTCGTTGTCTGGCTCTATAGATGGCACTTACATTGCCACTGTAGCCTACAACATTACGCGTAAGGAACAGCATATCACGATGCGTATCAACCATGATTGGCAGTATGGTGCACATCTGAACTTCAAGTCTGATGCAAGTTTCGGAACGGTAAAAGGCCCTGTAACCTCTTTGCCTGCCATCAGGTTTCCTGCTGTTGCTCCAGTCTTTAAGTTCCAGATTGCCGGAGTACCGTTTGCAAAAGGAGAGGGTAACATGGAACTTGATTTCTCACTGAATAGCCCGGTTCATACTTATCTTACTGAAGTTGCATACCATAATGGCCGTTTCAGCGGTAGTAATAACGAATTGCCAGTTCAGGGAGTTAACAATCCAAGTATCGACGCAGCATTTTCACTGAATGGCAGTCTTCAGCTTGGCTACATGGTTGATTTCTGGTTGGGACTTGACATCTTCGGCAGTGTCTTCAAACTTGGTACTGGTCTTGACTTCTACGTTGGGCCGAAGCTTACGGGTGACTTCTCCATGAAGATAGGCACAGGAAGTCCTGTCAATTACTATTCGACTTATAAGGATAGCAAGCTGGGTCTTTCTCTTGTTACTATCGACTATGAGTTTTTCGGTGAGGCTGCTCTGGCTGGGTTTACCACGCCCAAAGCCATGTTCTGCAATGGCACGATACAGACCCCGCTCTACCATGAATGGTATATACTGCCGGAATTCTCCGACTTGACTGTTAACAAGGATGCTGAGAATAAAAAGGCAACCATAAATACTACTCCGACGCGTGACATTCTTGTACCGCTAAATGTAGGTGTTGGTCTTTATAATTCGGAGGGGGACTTGCTTTCCACAAAATATGAGTCACAGAAATATAAGCGGGAGAATGAAGGCTATCAAATTAGTCAGACCTTCACATCCTTGGAAATGGGCAAAGACTATACCGTCAAGCCAATGATAAAGATTCTCGGCGGTGAAGTTCCTGCTCTCCCCACTGAAACCTTTAAACTTGATGGCGAGACCACCTGCCCCGACGCTAACCACCCGCACATGATTGACCTTGGTCTGCCTTCAGGCACGAAGTGGGCGTGTTGTAATGTGGGTGCTTCTACGCCAGAGGGTTACGGCAACTACTACGCCTGGGGCGAGACAAGCCCGAAGAGTGTGTATGATTGGGATACGTACCAGTATGGCTATTATAATTATGATGATGATTTCAGCCACTTAGTTAACATTGGCTCCGACATCGCCGGCACGCAGTACGATGCCGCCACCGCCAACTGGGGCTCACCTTGGCGTATGCCGTCATGGACTCAGATTCAGGAGCTGCTGAATAACTGCACTTCGGTTTGGACGACACAGAATGGTGTGAACGGTAGTAAGTTCACTGGTCCGAACGGCGGCACGATATTCCTTCCTGTTGCGGGCCGCCGTTGGCCTGGCGAGTTGTACGACCTCGGCTCTTGGGGCTACTACTGGTCTTCGACGCTCAACGAGGGCTACCCGGACATCGCCTACTACCTGGGCTTCGGTTCGGTCGGTGCGCACTGGGACGACGGCGGCCGCTACTTCGGTCAGTCTGTGCGCCCCGTGCGTTAGAACTGTCAGTGCATCCTTGACGCAACGCGAAAAGTGAAACCCAAATCATCATCTGCTCGCAGGTCTGCGGTGGGGCCAGGCCCCAAGGCCTGAGCAAGCCCCACTGCAGGCCTGTGAGCAGATGATGATGATTGTGGAAAGAACAATCAGCATAAAAGCAAATTAAAGTGAACAAACGCCAGTTCAAGGGAATTGATGAGCCCGTGACCTACATCGGCTTTCCCGAGACAAGCCTGCAAAAGTGGACGCCCGAGGGTGCTGTCACTGCCTAAAAAACTTCGCATATTATTTGGTATTGTGCTAAATATTTAGTAATTTTGCAACGTAAAGGAGATGAACGCATTACATACCTTTAGGATAAGGGGAAGGGTCTTACACGACCGTGTATTTATTTTACCACGCCCGCGGTAACGTTTTTCCACGGGCGTGGTAATGTTTTTCCCCGGCCGCGTAATTCTCGCTACCCTGCCAGAAACTCCCTGTTTGGTACGGAGAAACTCCCCGTTTGGTACGGGGTTTCTCCCTGTCCTCCCGGCACTGTCTTTTGCTTTTTTCCATAATAATTATCAATTATCAGTTGTTAATTGTCAATTATTTCTTATCTTTGCACCAAAATTAAGAAAAATAGCGTATGGCATTTGGTAGTTGGATAGGAGGATTTATCGGATACATCTTCGGCGGCACATTAGGGTCGCTGGCAGGTTTTATATTGGGTGGACTGTTTGATGCGGTGACTGGAAGCAACGGCGGACAGTCGCGCATTGGGTCGTTCTCGACGGACGAGGACAACAGCGTTAACTATGGCCGGCGGAGGCCTAACGTGAACGAGCGCGGCTCGTTTCTCTTCTCGCTGTTGGTGCTGACGGCCTACATCATCAAGGCAGACGGACGGGTGATGCACTCGGAAATGGAAATAGTGCGCCAGATGCTCCGCCAGAACTTTGGTGAGGAGGCAGTCCGCGAGGGTGAGCAGATACTGCTTCGCCTGTTTGACGAACAGAAGCGGCAGGGTAGTGGCGGTTTCCGTCGTACCGTGCAGCAATGCTGTAGCGAAATGGCGGTGGGCATGAACTACGGTCAGCGCCTGCAACTGCTGAACTTCTTGGTGATGGTGGCGAAGGCTGACGGCAGCGTGCCCCAGTCGGAGATTCAGGCCCTGCGCGATGTGTCCGGCTGGATGCGCCTACAGCCCTCAGAGGTCGATTCCATGCTCAACCTGGGCGGCGACTCGTTGGAGGAGGCCTACAAGGTGCTGGGTGTCAGCCCGCAGGCAACGGACGACGAAGTGAAAAAGGCATTCCGTCGCCTGGCCCTTGAGCACCATCCCGACAAGGTGGCTGCGCTGGGCGAGGACGTCCGCCGTGCTGCCGAGAAAAAGTTCCAGCAGATTAACGCTGCTAAGGACAAGATATGGAAAGCAAGGGGACTTTGAGCGGCCTTCGGCCTAAATGAGAAATGAGAAATAGTAGTGCTTCAGCACAGATGAAGCCCGACCAGTCTATACGTGGGACGGCCAGAAACATGTGTATGGATACGACAGAAAAGTCAAGCATTAACCGCGTGCTGCTGCACGCCTGCTGTGCGCCCTGTTCGTCAGCCATCGTAGAGTGGATGCTGCAGAACGGGGTGCGCCCCACCATTTTTTATTATAACCCGAACATCTTCCCCCGCGAGGAGTACGAGATACGCAAGCAGGAGAGCAAAAGACACGCTGAGGGCCTGGGCATTGAGTGGATAGACGGTGACTACGACCACGCCGAGTGGCTGCAGGGCGTGTGCGGACTGGAGCAGGAACCCGAGCGCGGACTCCGCTGTGAACAGTGCTTCACGCTGCGGCTGACGGCTGCGGCACGCAAGGCCAAGGAACTGGGCATAGAGTGGTTTGCCACCACGCTGGCCTCCAGTCGGTGGAAGAGTTTGGAGCAGATAGAACGTGCAGGCCTCGCGGCCGAACAAACCGTCAATGCCGAACCCTCCACGCTCAACGCTCAACGCTCCACGCTCAACGCTCCCCGCTCCCCGCTCCCCGTCCACTTCTGGGCCCGAAACTGGCGCAAGGGCGGCCTGCAGGAGCGCCGCAACCAGCTGCTCCGCGAGTACGGATTCTACAATCAGCAGTACTGCGGCTGTGAGTTTTCCATGCCCAAAGATAAAAAAGTGGAAGAAAGTTGCGGTATTTAATAATAATTTTGTATCTTTGCGGGCAGAAAGAGAAAAAACTGAATAACCCATAAAAACGGAAAGACTATGAAACATTTTGTACTTATGTTGGCGGCAGTTGCCGTGTTGGGCAGCCAGAGTGTGATGGCCCAGAACAAAGTGAAGAACATTTCAGCAGAGTCGGCCAAGATGGACGTGGCCAAGATAGAGAACGTGGAGCAGCCCGTCAAGCTCTCGCGCTACCTCTACGCAGGCTATAACACGCTGTGCCTGCCCATGTCGTTGAGTGCCGAGCAGCTGGAGCAGGCTGTGCCGGGAGCCAGAATAGAGCGCCTCGTGGCCATTGGCCAGGAAGGGGCGACGCTGAACCTGTACTTTGCCGACTGCACCACAGAGGGCATAGAGGCTGGCATGCCTTACCTCATCTTCTCGCCCACGAAGAAGTATATGCGGGTGAAGAATACCGACGCCACACACTTCAGCACCGAGGCCAGCGTGGTACGCATGTCGGACGCTGAGGGCAACGAGCTGCTGTTCGGCAGCAGCTGGGAGATGCGCCAGCGCGATGGACTCTACGGCATTCCCGCCAAGCAGAACGTAGAGATACTGGAGAGCGTACTGATGCGCACCACCGGTGACCAGGCTTTCTATCCCACCCGTTGCAGCTTCAACTGGGAGCGCCAGTCGTCAACGGCCTCGCAGATAGAGATTCAGCACATTGGCAGCTTGTCGGAAACCACTGGCATACAGCAGCTGAACAAGCTTGGAGCCGCCCGTGTTGACGTTTATGACCTGAAGGGCAACGTCGTCATGCAGCAGGTGAAGGCCAGCGAAGCACAGTCGTTACTGCCCGCCGGCATCTATGTAGTAGGTGGCAAAAAGGTCATTGTCAGATAACCCTGTTGACCGTCAAGAGATAAAAAATGAGGCGTAATGTTTGTACGTCTCATTTTTTTTGATTATTTTTGCACCCCAATAGAAGAAAGTAAATGTTTAAATCGTAAATTATTAAGAGGTGTTTGAGAATTTATCAGAGAGACTTGAACGGTCGTTCAAGATACTGAAAGGTGAGGGAAAAATCACCGAGATTAACGTGGCGGAGACCATGAAGGACGTTCGCCGCGCATTGTTGGATGCCGACGTTAACTACAAGGTAGCCAAGCAGTTTACTGATACGGTGAAGCAGAAGGCTATGGGCATGAACGTGCTGACCGCCGTGAAGCCCAGCCAGCTGATGGTGAAGATTGTACACGACGAGCTGACCGAGCTGATGGGCGGCAAGGCCGTCGAGCTGAAGTTGGAGAACCGTCCGTCCATCATCCTGATGTCGGGTCTGCAGGGTTCCGGTAAGACCACGTTCAGCGGTAAGCTGGCCAACATGCTGAAGAAACAGCAGCACAAGAAGCCGCTGCTCGTAGCCTGCGACGTCTATCGTCCGGCTGCCATTGAGCAGTTGAAGGTAGTCGGCCAGACCGTCGGTGTGGATGTCTATACCGAGGAAGGCAACAAGAACGTGGTGGAGATAGCCCAGAACGCCATCCGCAAGGCCAAGCAGGAGAGCTACACCGTCGTCATCGTGGATACGGCAGGCCGACTGGCTGTTGACGAGGAGATGATGCAGGAGATTGAGACCCTGAAGAAGGCCATTCAGCCTGACGAGACGCTCTTTGTGGTTGACTCCATGACGGGTCAGGATGCCGTGAACACCGCCAAGGAATTCAACGACCGTTTGGACTTCGACGGCGTGGTGCTGACCAAACTGGACGGCGACACCCGTGGTGGTGCTGCCCTCAGCATACGTACCGTTGTTACCAAGCCCATCAAGTTCGTGGGAACGGGCGAGAAGATGGAGGCCATCGACGTGTTCCACCCGGAGCGCATGGCAGACCGCATCCTCGGCATGGGCGACATCGTCAGCCTTGTGGAGCGTGCACAGCAGCAGTTCGACGAAGAGGAGGCCAAGCGCTTAGAGAAGAAAATCCGTAAGAACAAGTTTGACTTCAACGACTTCATGGGACAGATACAGCAGATCAAGAAGATGGGTAACATCAAGGACCTGGCTGCCATGATTCCCGGTATGGGCAAGGCCCTGAAGGACGTGGATATTGACGATAACGCCTTCAAGGGCATTGAGGCTATCATTAACTCGATGACGCCGAAGGAGCGCGAGAATCCTGACATCATCAACCAGAGCCGCCGCCTGCGCATTGCCAAGGGCTCCGGCACGAAGATTGAGGAGGTGAACCGTCTGATGAAGCAGTTTGACCAGACGCGCAAGATGATGCGTATGGTGACCGGTGCCGACAAATCGAAAATGGCTCAAATGGCAGCAGCCATGAAGAATATGAGGAGGTAAGCCCACCCCAACCCTCCCAAAGGGAGGGGGCTTCGGTATGCACGAGGAAATGAGATACAAGTACCAGACGGCTACATCGAACTATACGCTGTTGGAGGAGTTTGCAAGAGAAAACAGGAACAACCCGACAGAGGCAGAACGAGCATTATGGGAGTATCTGCGAGGTGGCAGAATGGGTGCTCATTTCAGACGTCAACATGTGATGATGGACTATATTCCGGACTTTGTGAGTCTTGCCGAAAAACTGGTAATAGAGGTAGATGGAGGTTATCATCATGAGGGAGAACAACCTCAATTGGATGCAGAGAGGACAGCTGAGTTTGTTAAGCAAGGTTTCAAGGTGCTCAGGTTTTCCAATGAGGAAGTTCTTTGTAATTTAGATAATGTGTTAGAAACAATAAAAAAAGAGATACGACATGAATAAAACAGAAGTCACCAGTCACTCCTCCCTTGAGAATGGGCAGGGTTCTGTAGCAAGCGCAGCTGGTCACCCAAGCGCAGCTGGTCACCCCTCCCTTGGGGAGGGGCCGGGGGTGGGCTTGATTGACGGCAAAGCCACAGCCACTCAGATTAAGGCGGAGATAGCCAAGGAGGTGAAAGAAATCATGGCCGCCGGTGGCAAACGGCCCCACTTGGCCGCTGTGCTCGTCGGCCACGACGGCGGTTCAGAAACCTACGTGAAGAACAAGGTGCTGGCCTGCGAACAGTGCGGCTTCAAGTCAACGCTGATACGCTATGAGGCTGACGTCACCGAAGAGGAGCTGCTGTCCTGTGTATCGAGGTTAAACCTCGACGACGACATTGACGGCTTCATCGTGCAACTGCCTCTGCCCAAGCATATTAACGAACAGAATATCATTGAGGCCATTAACTACCGCAAGGATGTTGACGGTTTCCACCCCATCAACGTGGGCCGCATGGCCATCGGACTGCCGTGCTTCATTTCGGCTACGCCGTTAGGCATACTGACCCTGCTGAAACGCTACAACGTGGAGACCAGCGGCAAGAAGTGCGTCATCTTGGGCCGTTCGAACATCGTGGGCAAGCCGATGGCTCAGCTCATGCTGCAGAAACAGTATGGCGACGCTACGGTCACCGTGTGCCACTCGCGTTCGAAGACGCTGAAGGAGGAGTGCCGACAGGCTGACATCATCATTGCCGCCATCGGTCAGCCTAACTTCGTGACGGCTGACATGGTGAAGGAGGGTGCCGTCGTCATCGACGTGGGTACCACCCGCGTGCCAGACAGCAGCCGTAAGAGCGGCTTCCGCCTGAATGGTGACGTGAAGTTCGACGAGGTGGCTCCCAAGTGCAGCTATATCACGCCTGTGCCGGGTGGAGTAGGGCCCATGACCATCTGCTCGCTGATGCTGAACACGCTCAAGGCCGGCAAGAAGGAGTATTATAAGTGAAGAGTGAAGAGTGAAGAGTGAAGAGTGAAGAGTAAAGAGTGAAGAGTGATGAGTGAACAATTTGCTACCGCTCAGCAATGGTATGAGCGGGGAAACGAATACCGTAGGCAGAGCCAGTGGCACGAAGCCATTAACTGCTACATTCGGGCCATAGAGCTGGACCCCGACAGTCCGGCTGTCGAGGCCAAGCAGATGCTCGACGACATCATGGCATTCTATTGTAAAGATATGTATAATCCGTAAGTGGAGAAATAAGAAAATGACGTTTTTGTTTTGTGTTGTGCGCGGGTTTTATTATCTTTGCACTCAGATAACAGGAAGTTGAATTAAAATACTAAACAAGTATGGCTAAAATGAAAGGTGCCATAGTAATCAACACGGAACGTTGCAAGGGGTGTTCGCTCTGCGTCATTGCTTGCAAACAGGACGTGATTGCTTTGGCTAACAAAGTGAACCTGCACGGTTATCCGTATGTGGAGGCCGTCAACGAGGAGGCCTGCATAGGCTGTGCCTCGTGTGGCATCGTCTGCCCGGATGGGTGTATTACTGTGTATCGTAAAAAGATGGAGGAGTAAACCATGGCAGAAGAACGTGAAGTAGTATTGATGAAAGGCAACGAGGCGATTGCCCGTGCTGCCATTCGTTGCGGCGTTGACGGATACTTTGGCTATCCCATTACTCCGCAGAGTGAAGTGATTGAGACGCTGGCTGAGCTGAAGCCTTGGGAGACCACCGGTATGCAGGTGGTACAGGCTGAGAGCGAGGTGGCTTCGGTCTATATGTTATATGGCGCTGCCGGTGCCGGCAAACGGGCTATGACGTCCTCGTCGTCGCCGGGTGTGGCCCTCATGCAGGAAGGCATTACCTATCTGGCTGGTGCTGAGCTGCCTGCACTCATTGTCAACGTGCAGCGTGGCGGCCCTGGTCTGGGCACCATTCAGCCTTCGCAGGGTGACTATTTCCAGGCTACCCGTGGCGGCGGTAATGGTGACTATAACGTCATCGTGCTGGCTCCGGCCTCGGTGCAGGAGATGGCCGACTTTGTGGATCTGGCCTTCGAACTGGCCTTTAAGTATCGTAACCCGGCCATGATCCTGTCTGACGGTGTAATCGGCCAGATGATGGAGAAGGTGGTGCTGCCGCCATTCAAGCCCCGCAGAACCGACGAGGAGGTCATCGCACAGTGCCCCTGGGCTTCTACGGGCAAGACGAAGAATCGCCAGCGCAACGTCATTACGTCGTTAGAGCTGAAACCGGAGATTATGGAGCAGCGTAACCTGCATCTGCAGGAGAAATATGCGCAGATCAAGGCTAACGAGGTGCGTTACGAGACACAGCAGTGCGACGACGCAGAATACGTCATCGTGGCCTTTGGCTCGGCTGCCCGCATAGCCGAGAAGTCTGTTGAGCTGGCCCGTCAGGAGGGCATCAAGGTCGGACTGTTCCGTCCCATCACGCTATGGCCGTTCCCGGAGAAGGAGATTGCCGCTATGGCAAAGGGCAAGAAGGGCATTCTGGTGGCAGAAATCAATGCGGGCCAGATGGTGCAGGACGTGCGCCTGAGTGTCAACGGTGCCGTGCCCGTGGAGCACTTCGGTCGTCTGGGCGGCATCGTGCCCGATCCAGAAGAGATAGTAAGCGCTCTCCGCTCAAAACTCATTGACGCGTAAGTGTAATCATAATTCTTGCTTAGGCAAGCGAGCAAAGCTCGAGTCCTAATAACAAATTTCCAATTACTAATTAAAAAAATATGGAAGAGAATAAGATTATTTCACCTGAGAATATCGTCTATAAGAAGCCAACGCTTCTGAACGATAATAACATGCACTACTGCCCGGGCTGCTCGCACGGTGTGGTGCATAAGCTCATTGCCGAGGTCATCGAGGAAATGGGACTGGAAGAGAAGGCCGTCGGTGTCAGCCCCGTGGGCTGTGCCGTGTTTGCCTACAACTATATTGACATAGACTGGCAGGAGGCAGCCCACGGACGTGCTCCCGCACTGGCCACGGGCATCAAGCGCTGCTGGCCTGACCGCCTCGTCTTCACCTATCAGGGTGACGGCGACCTGGCCTGCATCGGAACGTGTGAGACCATTCACGCCCTGAACCGTGGCGAGAACATCGTCATCATCTTCGTCAATAACGCCATCTACGGCATGACGGGCGGACAGATGGCTCCCACTACGCTCATCGGACAGAAGACGGCCACCTGTCCCTACGGACGTGACCCGAAGCTGCACGGATTCCCCTTGAAGATGGCCGACATTGCCGCCCAGCTGGAAGGCACGTGCTACGTGACCCGCCAGTCGGTAGAGAGCGTGGGAAGCATCCTCAAGGCCAAGAAAGCCCTCCGCAAGGCCTTCCAGGCTTCTATGGACGGCAAGGGCTCCAGTCTCGTGGAGTTCGTCTCTACGTGTAACAGCGGCTGGAAACTCTCTCCCGCAAAGGCTAACGAGTGGATGAAGGAGAACATGTTCCCCTACTACCCGAAGGGTGACCTTAAGGACACGACAGAGTAGCCCACCCCCAACCCCTCCCCAAAGGAGGGGAGTCTGCATAGACAAGAGGTGGGTATTATAAAAAAAGTAACAATTGGAACCCCCGACAGTAACCAAGCTCCCCTCCCATGGGGAGGGGCAGGGGGTGGGCTTTATGAAGAAAGAAATAATCATATCAGGTTTTGGCGGTCAGGGCGTGCTCTCAATGGGAAAGATTCTGGCCTACTCAGGATTGATGGAAGACAAGGAAGTGACGTGGATGCCCGCTTACGGCCCAGAGCAGCGTGGCGGAACGGCCAACGTAACGGTCATTGTCAGTGATGAGCGCATTTCGTCGCCCATCCTCAGCAAGTATGACATTGCCATCGTGCTCAATCAGCCATCGTTAGAGAAGTTTGAACCCAAGCTGAAGCCCGGCGGCATCCTTATCTACGACGGCTTCGGCATCATCAACCCGCCGACGCGTAAGGACATCACCGTCTATCGCATCGACGCTATGGACAAAGCCGCCGAGATGAAGAACGGCAAGGTGTTCAACATGATTGTGCTGGGCGGACTGCTGAAGGTAGCTCCTGTGGTCAGCAACAAGGGCGTAGAGAAAGCCCTCAGGAAGACCCTGCCCGAGCGTCACCACGACCTCATTCCCCTGAACATGCAGGCTATTGAGGAAGGTGGAAAAATCATAGAACAAGTTTAGCCTATGATTTAGGCAAGTTGTATTTTTGTCTTGGCCCTCTCTGACTCATCCTCAGAGAGGGCCTTCTTTTATCTCCCTGCTCCCCCGCTCCTCGGAATGTCATAGAGCCTGTCACGTGCTTTCTGGAAGGCCTCTCCCTTGCGTAAGGCTTCGGCTTCAGCTGCCATCTGGGCAAGCGTCCAGTCCTCCTCTTCGATGGGTTCGCCGCGATAGGCACGGTCTATGTCGCGACAGAAGATTTGGAGCGAGGTGGCAAGCCATCTCGGACGCACTATATGTTTGGAGTACAATGTTGGCTGTTAATTGGGCGATTTTGTTGCTTTAATCCATCCTTGACATAGAATTTTATGCCAAAATTATACTAAAATGCTTACAAATTCACGTTAAACTCTCCAAATCTTATCGTTAATTGAAATAAAAGTTATACCTTTGCAGCGGAAAGGCTGCGAGAACGATAAGACAGGAGGCATGGAGCAAGCGCTGTTCTCCTTTCGCAATATCGGTCAATATAAATTGATAAATTAATAATTCGAAAGATAGATAACTATGGCAACAGCAATCAGAGCTATACCGACACTCTACGGTGAGACAGCTAAGTCGTTTGAGTGTGAAGCAAAGCGAACGGAACAGAATCCGGGTACGCAAGACTATCGCCACGAGGCGAAAGTCGTTTCTGATTTTCTGAAGACCACCAACGTGCTATGACTGTAGAAGAACTGCTGGCACGATGTGAACTTGTACGCGCTTCAGAGAAAAGGCTGACTGAATGTCAGCCTTTCAGTTGTGGTGAAAGCGACCTTGACGAGTTTTTCGCCAAGGATTGTCTTGTCAACCAGAGCCGTCTGCTTGGTAAGACCTATCTGTTCTGCCTTAAAGAGCAACCAGACACCATTGTCACCGCCTTCTCGCTATCTAATGACAGCATACGCCTTACTAACCGCATCACCGACGAATATAAAGAGCAGTTTCTTGATGATACTGACTTGCACGATAAATCGTTAAAGCGTTTCCCTGCCGTGTTGATTGGTCGTTTGGGTACCAACAAAGACTTTGCAGGACAAGGCTACGGCACCGCTATCATGGACTTCATCAAAGTGCTTTTCCGCACCAACAACCGCACTGGCTGTCGCTTCCTTATTGTAGATGCGCTGAACCGTCCTGAGACACTTCACTATTACGAAAAGAACGGTTTTCACTATCTTATTGATGACGAACGACTCGAAGCCAAGTATATGGGTATTGGCATTGGACGTTTGCCGCTCAATACTCGTCTTATGTACTTCGATTTACTGAAGATTAAAGTAAATGAAGAATGATATTCTAACAGATATATCACCATACATCAAGGATTTATGTACCGCAGAGAGTTAAATAATGCAAAAGCAGTGTTCTTGTACCGACATTAACTTTGTATTCTTCCATCGCGAAAGGCAACGGAGTTTTGCTCGGGAATCTCGGCAAAATGAACCAGCTCTTTTGCTTTCGCTGCTTCGTCAGTTGTACCTCCCTCTTACGTTTTGGGAGGAAAAAATGTAGTTTCTTACAAAAACTCTTAACCTGGGTAAAGACTTTTGCCCTCGGCGGCCGATTTCCGGTCCATGCCGAGGGCTTTTTCGTGCCTTTATGTGTAACTTCGCATGCGTGATGGCTCTCTGTCCGGTGCCTCTCATGCAGAATTATATAATTAAATCGGTAAAAATGACTAAAAAAAGCATCTTCCGTGACCACTTTTCATGGAAAGTTCGTACCTTTGCACTTGAAATCGTTTTAAACATCATCAGTCATGACAACCGTTGAACTCAGAACCTCCATTGTGGCAGAACTCGATCAGATGAGCGTCGAGATGCTGGAGAGCGTGCAGCACTACGTGCGACGCCTGCGCCGTCACGCCCGTCCCACCAGACGAGCTTCTGCAACAAAGGCCGAAGCCAAAGCAGAGACGAAAGAATTCACCCCGAGAGTGATGCGCTTCAAGCGTGGCAACCCTTGGTATGCCACCGACGAGGAAGTGGATCGCCTGCGTTACGAATTCCTAACTGAGAAATTCAAATGAAGCGCGTATTCGTTGATGCAAACATCGTCGTAGATCTGCTCTGCGAACGCTATCCGTGGTTCCCAAAAGTGATGAGCATCTTCAACATGGGCGACTGCGGACAGATAGAACTCTACTGCTCGTCGCTCTCGCTTGGTACTGCCAGCTATCTGATGGAGGCACGCAAGATGAACCCGCAGGACATCTTCGAAGGCATTGACCTGCTCTGCCAGATGTGTACGCCTACCGTGGTAGATGCTTCTGTGGTAAGGGAGGCGCTCGACTCCGATTTTACCGATTTCGAGGATGCCTTGCAGCATTTCTCTGCCAAGACCGTTGATGCCGACTGTATCGTGACGCGCAACAAGAAGGACTTCGGTACCTCCGAGATTCCCGTCTATGAGTTAGACGAATTCATGACTCTCATGGATAACGATGAATGACCGATAACCAATGCCGCGACATCACGTTCGACGGCAAAGATTAGACGCAGATTTAACAATAACTCTTTAACTACTTTAAGACTTTTACCCTCGGCAGCCGTTTTTGGGGCTTCGCCGAGGGCTTTTTCGTGCCTTTATGTGTAACTTCGCATGCGTGAAGGCACTCTGTCCGGTGCCTCTCATGCAGAATTATATAATTAAATCGGTAAAAATGACTAAAAAAAGCATCTTCCGTAAACACTTTTCATGGAAAGTTAGTATCTTTGCAACGCAATTAACAATTGCGCCTTTTTGTTGCTCAATCTCTCTACCGAACTTGCACCTCGAACGAGATTTTTATGAGCAAAACCAATACTACATTGAAGCTGTGCCTTATGGCGCAGACTTCAACCATAGTAGTATTGGGGCAGTGCAAGGCCCGGTAGAGAGTATGGGACGGGGCCTGCGCTTTCTTTATGCCCATACCGATAGTGTTTCCCCCTTACCAGACTTTGATGAGAGAATTATAAAGTAACCATTATACAAGAACAACTAAAAAGAAACAAAATGAGTATGAAAACAAGAGTTAAACTATCATTCCATCTCATCCTCACCCTCGCCGCGATGCTCACGATGGCGCAGACGGCGATGGCAGCAATAACGGGTAGCGGAACTGCCGACGACCCTTATCTTATCAGTTCGACAGAGGACTGGAACACATTCGCCAACAACGTGAACAACGGCACGTCATACAGCGGACAGACAGTAAAACTGAATGCTGACATCAGCGTTACGACGATGGTGGGCACCTATGACAATCCTTTCAATGGCACGTTCGACGGCGGCGGTCACACGCTGAGCGTCACGCTGAACAATGACAGCGAATATGGAGATAATGATGCTTATTACGGCGTGGCTCCTTTCCGCTTCACCAACGGGGCCACCTTCCAGTTCCTGGTCGTTACGGGTATCGTTACCACCTCTACGCGAAAGTATGCCGCTGGTCTTATCGGAATGACAAAGGGTGGCACGAACACGATTTTGAACTGTATTTCCAGTGTTGAAATCTACAGCACCATCAACAACAAGTGGGGCGACAACGACGGCACACATGGTGGTTTCATTGGCAAGGCAAGCGGCACGGTCACCATCAACAACAGCCTGTTTAATGGACAGTTGACCACTACAAGCGATAATCCCACTATCAATTGTGGCGGCTTTGTCGGCTGGAAAGGTGGCACGCTCAGTATTGCCAACTGCCTCTATGCACCGAACACCACCATCCCCAGCGGTAAGACTGCCGTTAACGTTGGCGCAACTTTCTCGCGCAATGACGTAACACCTACCAACAGTTATTATACGCAGACGTTGGGCGCCGCTCAGGGTACGGCTGTCGGCTCAATGACGGCAACACAACTTGTCGCAGCTCTCGGCAGCGCTTGGAGAGTCAGTAGCGGCAGGGCTGTCCCAAAGCTCCTTCTGTCTTCTAAATCCTTTACCATAGCCAATGCGAGCAATCAGGGCAGCGGCGTAACCACCATCCTATACGACGAGAATGATTTTCTCGTTCCCATAAGTGGTATGCAGACAAACAGGAAAGAGGGAAGCGGACTCACTTTGAGAAGTAGCGTCGGCGCGGAGGGCATAGTAAGACTATATCCTCGCATCAGCGGCAATGTGAAGTCCATATTGTTCAGCAGTGCAGAAGTTAATTATTCATCTACTGTTGGTGAGGGAAGTTACTTGAAAATCGGAAAGAACGGTGTCTGGACAAATTCCTATTCAGAGACTATGAGCAGTTACACCAGCATGCTCTTCTCCAGCGAGAACGGAATGCAACTTGCAAACGAGGACGACTATCTCGAAATAAGGATGAAGAACACCAATACCACCAGACAGGCCTCTTTCTTCATACAAGGCACACTTACCATTACTTATGAGCCGACAGAGGCCACTGAAACGCACAGGCACAACTTTACATTCAGCAAGAATGCAGAGGGCAACACGCTGACCGCCACCTGCGCCCACGACGACGGCAAGGATTGCGAACTTGCAAGTTCCAACTATCAGATATCTACGACGCTGACTCCGCCGACTCACGCCACCTATGCGCAAGGTGTGTATCACCCTGCCACACTGTCGAATATTGCAAGTTTCTCGAATGCGACAAAAGCCAAGGCTGGCGACATCACCTATGTAAACAATACGACTGGTGCAAGTCTCGGCACTTCAATGCCCCATGACGTAGGAGCCTACACTGCCAGTGTCACCATCAATGCCGACAATTATCCCTATACGCTGACGACGAGTTACCGCGTGGGAACTTTCAGCGGTATCAACATCAACTATCCGCAGTTCACTACCGACAAGGATGGCAATTATGCCATTGACGGCGAGACGGTCACCCTCACCTTCACGTCGAAGTTCGGCGAGACATTGACAGGAGTGACCGCGACGGGCGCAACCTCGGGAAGTGACATCACGTTGACTGCGGCGGGTGCCAACACCTATACATTCACCATGCCCGCCGAGGGAGTCAACATCGGCGCTACGTTCTCAGCACCCGACGCCAGCCACTTCGAGCAGACTGGCGAAAACGAGTACACCATCAAGACCGCCAACGGCTGGGGCTGGTTCTGCTTTGTCACAAACTATAACTTGGCTCCCGAGGGCTTCAGCGGCAAAACCGTGAAACTCGCCACAAGCGTCGGTTCGTCGGAGATGGCAGGCAAGAGCGGTCACCCGTTCAAGGGTACGTTTGACGGGCAGAACTACACGCTGACCTTCAACCGCACTGCCGCCGAGGACTTCTGCGCCCCGTTCCACTACATCAATGGCGCCACCATCAGCAACCTCCACGTAGAGGGCACCATCACGGGTGGCACCTATGAGAACTTGGGCGGTCTGGTGGGCCATTCCGAGGGCAATATCACCATCAATAACTGCCACGTGAGCACCGAAATCAGCACCATAGTCAGCGGCAGCGCCCTTCACGGCGGTGTCATTGGCACGTGGAATGGCACTAATGCCATCTGCACCGTCACGGGCTGCGTCTATGACGGACTGATTTACAACCCGAACGAGGCTGGTGTGACCACCTCCTGCCACGGATTCATAGGATGGGACTATGGAAATTACGGGACCATCAAGTTCACCGACTGCCTATCCGCTCCCGCCGCATACGGCACGGGCAAATACGCACTGGGCGGCAACTGCTTCACGTTCGTCTATCCAAACAGTGAGCCGACCCTGACCTACAACATGACGAACTGCTACTACACCAGCATCCTCGGCAACAGGCAGGGACGCCCCGCAGCCACGGTGACCGTCGCACCCGGCAACCTCGGTAATGCGACCACCGACCACGGAATGGTGGATGGCTACGAGAACGGCTTCCTCTACGACGGCAACTACTACACGTCAAAGTACGGCGACGCAGTGGTTGAATACCGCTTCAATGACTGGAATGAGAGGGCCGACGTGACCATCAACGGCACGGGCAACAACCTCGTGGGCGTGAACATCACGGAGGAGGTAGGCAATATCAAGAGCGTGACCTACAACCGCCCGTTCAACGAAGCACAGGCCGCAACGGTGATACTGCCGTTCAACTATATATGCAACGGCAACGAGGGCGGCAAGTTCTACGGCTTCAAGGAAGTGGTGTACGACGAAGGCCAGCACAAGTGGGTCTGCACGATGCAGGAGCCAGGCGAAGAAGGCTCTAATAACGTGACCACGCTGACGGCCAACACGCCGTATGTATTCATGCCGGATGATGCGACGACGATGACGTTCCCGAACATCTCGAGCATGACGGGCGGAGTCGTGACGCTGCAGACCACGACGGCTAACGATGGCCTCTATGGCGGTGATACGACGGATGCAGCCTGGAAATTCCATGGCACGTACAAAGGGAAGAGTTGGGCAGTTGCCAGCAATGACTACGGCTTTGCAGCCCAAAGTGGCACCGAGGCTGGCGGCGCGGCAACCGTTGAGGCTGGGCAGTTCGTCCGCTTCACTACAGGTGCCTTCATCAAGCCCATGCGCTGCTATCTGTCGTATGTCGGCACGGAGGCCCCGGCCCCGGCTCCCGGCTTGACTCGCGCAGCCGCCACCGACGACCTGCCCCAGAGCATCACCGTGCGCCTCGTCAGCCGCAACGGCGAGACTACCGCCATCGGCGAGATTGACACCACGACGGGAGAAGTGACCTTCGACAGCGAGGCATGGTACACGCTCGACGGTGTACGTCTTAGTGGCAAGCCCTCGAAGAAGGGATTGTATATTAACAACGGTAAAAAGGTAATTGTAAAGTAAAGGAGGACATAGCAATGAAAAAGAAATATGAGAAGCCATCTGTGAGAGTAATCGAACTGCAACACAAGTGCCAGTTACTGGCTGGCAGCGGCGACCCCACAAAAAACGTCCCCTGGTGGGACGGCGAGGGCGATGCTCCCGCATATCATGGCGGCAAAGGCCAAAACGGCTATGAGGACTACGAGGAGGACGAAGAAGACTGGTAAGTTATCTTGCGGCGTCGAGTAGCAGCTCGGAGATCATGGGAGGGCTTACAGTTCGCTGTAGTCGGGAATGTCCTGCAGGAAGTGGTAGGTGTGCTGCTCGTAGTCCATGCGGCAGCAGTAATGCTGCAGGCCGTTGCTCACCACGAGGTAATCCACGTGCAACAGAAGGTTGTACGTGGATATTTGATTAAATACCTTCTGAGTCAGGGCAATGCTGGGCGCCTTATACTCCAGAATCATGCGCGGCTGCAGCTCCTTATTATATAATATGGAGTCGCAGCGCAGCTTCTTCTCGCCCACTGTCAGCTCAATTTCATTGCCTAACAGCGCCTGGGGGTAGCCTTTGTGCCCGACGAGCCAATGGGTGAAGTGCTGGCGCACCCATTCCTCGGGCGTCAGGGCTACGAAGCGGCGGCGCAGAAAGTCGAAAATCTGCGGTCTCTCGCGCGTTCCTCCTAATTTGATGTCGTAGGGTGGCAGATTGAGTGAGGTCATTCCATTATAGCTTTTTCAGCTGCAAAAATACAAAGAATTTATGAAATAAGGCACTTCTCTTGCCTTATTTCTTCTATTTCGTCGAAACACGGGGTTAAAGTCGTCGAAACTGATTTTGAACCTGCGGGTTTTCGCCGTATCTTTGCATCAGAAAAAATAACAAACCAAGTATTAACAAATAAAAAACAAACAATTATGAAAAAGATGATTTTAGCCCTCGTGGCAATGTTGATGATGACAACAGCCGTTATGGCACAGAGTGAGAACAATAATACCGCTGACGACGGTGCACTGAAGATGGAGCGCATCAGCAGCTATCTGGATCTGACAAGCAGTCAGCTGGAACCCGTGCAGAGCAGCCTGGCACAGATGGGCGAGTCATTGAAAGCCTTAGGCCAGATTCAGGAGCAAGAGAAGGTGCAGACGGCCTGGGTGCGCATCAGGGACCGCCATCTGAAGCAGATGAGAAACACGCTGAACGACCGCCAGTACGACAAATACATGGAGCTGTTCACCACTACCACACAGAACACGGCGGAGCGTCTGCTGAGCCAGAAATAGGCTAAAAGAGGGTATTTACTTTGTTTCTCTCCTGCAATTATTCGTTGCAGGAGAGATTTTTTTGTGGGAAAAGCTGTGGTATGTCGTTTTTTTTGATTACTTTTGCGCTTGTTATGGCAGCAACCTACGAATCAATCATGCGCGACCTGAAGGCGCGGCAGTTTGCCCCAGTGTATTACCTGATGGGCAACGAGGCATATTATATTGACAAAATAAGTGACTGGATAGCTGAAAACGTGCTACAGCCAGAGGAACGGGACTTCAACCAGACCGTTCTCTTTGGCTCTGACGTGACGATGGCACAGGTGGTTGACGTTGCCAAGCGCTACCCCATGATGGCCGAACGGCAGGTCATCATCGTGAAAGAGGCTCAGAACATACGCAATACCGAGGCCTTGGATGCCTATCTGCAGAAGCCGATGCCATCGACGGTGCTCGTCTTCTGCCATAAAAACGGCGCCTTGGACAAAAGAAAGAAGCTGGCCGGCCTGATTGACAAGGCTGGCGTGCTCTTTGAGAGTGCCAAACTGCGCGACCGTGACCTTCCGCACTTCATTGAGAACTACCTGAAGGCAAAGAATGTGTCTATTGATACTAAATCGACGCAGATTATTGCCGACAGCATTGGGGCAGACCTGAGCCGGTTGGCCAGCGAACTGGATAAAATCATTATTTCGCTGCCTGAGAACGACAGGAGGGTGACGCCGCAGGTGGTGGAGGACCAGATAGGGGTGAGCAAGGACTTCAACGGTTTTGAGTTGCGCGATGCCGTGGTCAACAGAAATGTCTTCAAGGCGAACCAGATTATCGACTATTTCGACAAGAACCCGAAGGCGGGGAGCATCTATGCTTTTCTGCCCCTGCTCTTCAATTATTTCCAGAATTTGATGGTTGCCTATTATTGTCCGAAACGAAACGACCCGAATGAGGTGGCACGCTATCTTGATTTTAAAAGTTCGTGGCAGGCGCAACAGTATATGGCTGGTATGAGAAACTATACCGGAACGAAAACCATGCAGATTATTGACAAGATGAGAGAGATAGATGCCAAGAGTAAAGGACTGGACAACCCGAATACTCCTCCAGGAGAATTGATGAAAGAGCTCATTTTTTTCATTCTTCACTAATTTTTGACGCCATTTTTGGTCTTCCAGAAATCATTTCTGACCCTCAAAATTTGGTTTTGAGGGTCTTTTTTTAGCCAGAAAAATCTATTTCGTTCATTTTTCCTGACAGAAAAAATCAGGGTCTGAGCCTTTGTACATCGGGGGTTTTGCCTAAAAAAAGGCCCTGAAAATTCGCGTATTTTTAAATGAAAAGCCGCTCGTCCGTAATTCTTCAAGGAATCGATTTTTTCGAAAATTTCTCAACCCAGATTTTGCGTTTCACATTTCTTTGCATTTAATAATTGCGAATTCGGAATTATAAAGTTTAAAATTCCGGGCTCGGATTTACGGTTTAATAATGTAAATATTTATGGTTGTGTGTAAATTTAAAAACATAATACATGTAAATATAAATGTAAAGTTTTAGATTTCAAACACTGAATTAATAAATATACAATGCGCAATTCGTGGTTGTAATTCACTGAAAACCTGCGTTTTATTCCGATTCCATATAAAAATGTGCAAGAAAACGGGGCGTTTTACCATACTAAATTCTGCATACAGCCCATAATAGGGATGTCTTCCCGTAAATACCACATTTATACTCATGTAATTACGCAAATTCCTTGTATTAATCATTATAAACGGATTTCGGGACATAAATTTATATTTATAATTTTAAATCCAAATTAAGTTCCCTGCCGCTTTAGAATTTAGAAGTTTAAAAACATAAACTTAAAATTTAAATAACAAAATTGTCTTTATATTTGTTGGTGGTTTAAAAAAAATGTTTTACCTTTGTAAAGTCAAACGAAAACCGGGTGAAACCACCCCAAATTAGAGTTAAGCAAGATGAAAGACAGAATTAGAGAGGTCATGGAGAGCCTCCACATGACACAACAGGAATTTGCTGAACGTACCCAAATCGGTGCAGCAACATTGAGTAATATTTTCAATGATCGTACCCGTCCTACCCTCAATGTGGTAGAACTGATAAAAAAGAATATCCCAGACATCAGCACCGATTGGTTGTTGTTAGGTGCTGGGCCTATGTATGTGGAAGACAAGAGTGCAAGTAATGAAGTACAACCTGAAGCATCATCTGACCGTAACCCTTCGCTTCCTTTTGCTGAGAACGCTGCTCCTACCCCAGCATACGGTCGTGCAGGAGCTGTAAATGGGTACTCGCAGAAAATTGTCCCAAACAAACCTAACGAAATGGTTGCCCTTCTTGCTGAGAAGCCCCAACGGAAGGTTACGGAAATCCGTGTCTATTACGATGACCAGACATGGGAAAGTTTCGCTCCTTCGAAGTCGAAGTAGCATTATGTAGAGAGATTAATGATGGAATATGCTCCGTTAAAGGACGGTCAATCCTCTAACGGGGCATTTTTTAGTTGCTCAAGTGCCCGGCAAAGCTGGTCGGGACACGATGTGTTCTTCGTCCCGCAGCGTATGCCGTCTATTTTGTGGATAACATCGTCGATGTGCTGGCCACGAACCAGCTGACTTACTCCCTGCAGGTTGCCATTGCAGCCTCCCAGAAAGAAAACCTGCTGAATAATGTTGTTTTCGTCGGCCGTCACGTCAATAAGGCGTGAGCAAGTGCCTTTTGTCTCGTATTGTATATGTTTTGTCTTCATTGTAATTACCTTTTTTATATGTTATTTCCTGACGATGAAGTTGGCACTGGCCTGATGAGTAGCCAGAATGAGCACTTCGGCTATCTGGACATGCTCTGGCGCATTCGCCGCATAGACGGCCACGTCAGCAATGTCGTCGCCCGTGAGTGGCGTAATACCCTGATACGTTTTGGCAGCACGCACGGTGTCACCACGGAAGCGGACATTGCTGAAATTCGTTTCCACCAGTCCTGGCTTCAGGTTGGTGACGCGTATGGCCGTGTCTGCCACATCGATGCGCAAACCGTCGGTCAGCGCCTTTACTGCAGCTTTCGTAGCACAATACACATTGCCGCCAGCGTACGCAGCATCACCGGCTACCGAACCGATGTTAATAACATGTCCGCTGTTTCTTTCCACCATGTGTGGCACGATGAGGCGCGTCATCAGGAGCAGTCCTTTGACGTTCGTGTCAATCACCGTATCCCATTCATCCGGGTCGCCCTTGTATTCCGGTTCCAGTCCCAGCGCCAGTCCGGCGTTGTTGACCAGCACGTCAATGTCCTGCCAGTCGGCGGGCAGGCTGTTGACGGCCTTTGTGGCGGCTGCGCGGTCTCTCACGTCGAAGGGCAGAATCAGCACTTCCGTGCCATTAGCCTTCAGTTCGTCACGGATTTCCTCCAGTCGCTGTTGGTTACGTGCAGTCAGGATCAGACGATCCCCGTTGGCTGCGAATTTGCGGGCGCACCCCAGGCCGATGCCGCTTGTAGCGCCAGTTATCAGTACAGTTTTCTTCATCGTTCTTCTTTTTCAATTATTTTCCGCCGCCAAAGGTACGAATAAGTGAGAAAAGTACAAAAAGAAAAATGCATTTATTTGCCCAGCCCAATAAAAATACGTAACTTTGCGCCTTCATTAGAGACGACTTTACTACAATGAAAGATAATCAACAAGAACGATTCCCGATAGTAGATGAGGAAGGACGGGTAATTGGAACGGCCACACGGGGCGAATGCCACAACGGTTCGCGCCTTTTACATCCGGTGGTTCACCTGCATGTGTTTAATTCGAGGGGCGAGGTGTATTTGCAGAAACGTCCTGAGTGGAAGGATATTCAGCCGGGTAAGTGGGACACGGCGGTTGGAGGGCATGTTGATTATGGAGAAACACCAGAGAGGGCCTTAAGCCGTGAGGTACGCGAGGAGCTGGGTATTACCGATTTCCAACCCGAGCCGTTGGGACATTATGTTTTCGAGAGCCGTCGTGAACGTGAACTGGTCTATTTATTTCGGACGACCTATGACGGGGCGGTAAATCCGTCGGCCGAGGAACTGGACGGTGGCCGGTTCTGGAGCATGGACGAAATACGTGCAGCGATAGGGCAGAACGTGCTGACTCCGAATTTTGAAAGCGAGTTCCAACGGTTCTTCCTGCAAAAATAAGGTCGGTTGATGGTGCTTATTTGCAAGATTTTTAGTACTTTTGCAGGCAAATATATATAATAAGGTATATGAAGAAGCAAATAATAGACTTAACGGTGCGTCAGACGGTACATGTTCACGAGCGTTATGTGTTGCTGAAGCTGACCCATGAGGAACCGCTTCCTGAAATGCTCCCTGGCCAGTTTGTAGAGGTACGCGTTGACGATGTGCCTTCTACTTTTTTGCGCCGTCCCATTTCCATTCACTTTGTCGATAGGGAGAAAAACGAGCTGTGGCTTCTCGTGGCCGCTGTTGGTGACGGCACACGGCGACTGGCCCGTTTACAGCCAGGCGACACGCTGAACTGTGTGCTGCCGTTGGGTAATGGATTCACGATGCCTCAGTCGGCTGACGAGCGCCTGTTGCTGGTTGGCGGTGGCGTTGGTGTGGCTCCGTTGCTCTATATGGGTGCTGAAATGCAGCAACAGGGCTGTGAGCCGACGTTTCTGCTGGGTGCCCGCAGTCAGAAAGACCTGCTGATGCTTGACGAGTTCCGCAAGTATGGCCGTGTGCTGGTTACTACCGAGGATGGTTCTGAGGGTGAGCGTGGCTTTGTGACGAATCATAGCATACTGGCGAAAGAGCAGTTTACGCGCATTGCCACTTGTGGTCCCAAGCCGATGATGGTGGCTGTGGCGCGCATGGCCGACAAGCTGGGCATTGCCTGTGAGGCATCGCTCGAGAACATGATGGCTTGTGGGGTAGGGGCGTGCCTCTGCTGTGTGGAGAAGACAATGGAAGGCAACCTTTGCGTCTGTAAGGAGGGCCCGGTGTTTGACACGAAGAGACTGCTTTGGTAAAGGTGAAAAGGTGAAAAAGTGAAAAGGTTAAAAACTCGACAAGAAGATGGCAAATCTACAAGTAAATATAGGAAATCTGCGTTTGAAGAATCCTGTCATGACGGCCTCGGGCACGTTTGGCTACGGACTGGAGTTCCAGGACTTTGTGCCCCTGCATGAGCTGGGCGGCATCATTGTGAAAGGTACGACGCTGCATCCCCGTGAAGGCAACGACTATCCGCGCATGGCTGAGACCGCCAGTGGTATGCTTAATTGTGTGGGGCTACAAAACAAAGGCGTGGATTACTTCTGCGAACACATCTATCCGCAGATTAAGGACATTGACACGAACATGATTGTCAATGTCAGCGGCTCATCGCCAGAGGACTATGCCGAGTGTGCAGCCCGTATTGATGCGCTCGACCGCATTCCGGCCATTGAGCTGAACATTTCGTGTCCCAACGTGAAGGACGGCGGCATGGCTTTCGGTGTCACCTGCAGTGGTGCTGAGAGTGTGGTGCGGGCTGTGCGTCAGGCTTACCATAAGACACTCATCGTAAAACTCTCGCCTAACGTTACGAACATTGCTGACATTGCCCGGACTTGTGAGGCGGAGGGAGCAGACAGCGTTTCGCTCATCAATACGCTGATGGGCATGGCCATTGATGTAGAGAAGCGCCGCCCCGTGCTGAGCATCAATACTGGCGGACTCTCGGGACCCGCTGTCAAGCCCGTTGCCCTGCGCATGGTGTGGCAGGTGGCTCAGGCTGTCAAGATTCCTATAGTCGGTCTGGGTGGTATTATGAATGCCCGCGACGCAATAGAGTTCTTCATGGCTGGTGCTACGGCAATAGAGATAGGCACGGCCAACTTCATTGACCCTGCTGTCACCGTGAAGGTGCGTGACGGCATCAACGAGTGGCTCGACCAGCACGGCTGTCATTCCGTTCAGGAAATCATCGGGGCTTTAGAGTAAATACAGTTATGTCGTTCATTCCGTTCATCGTACTCATCCTGCTCATTACGTGTTGTGTTGCCGTCTTTGGTAACGCGACATTAGAGGGTGCCAGTCAGGTCTCGCTGCTGGTGGCATCGGCCGTGAGCGTGCTGATAGGCCATTTCTCGAAACGGCTGAAGTGGGAAGTGCTGGAACAGGAGATAACGAATAAGGTAGCGAGCTGCACACCTGCCATTATTATCCTTCTACTGATAGGAGCCATAGGCGGTACATGGATGGTGTCGGGCATTGTGCCGACGATGATATACTACGGTATGCAGATGATACGGCCGGAGGTGTTCCTTGTCAGCAGCAGCCTGCTTTGTGCCCTTGTCAGCCTGATGATTGGCTCTTCGTGGACGACGATAGCCACCATCGGTCTGGCACTCATGGGAATAGGCAAGGCGCATGGTTTTGACGACGGGTGGATAGCAGGCTCCATCATTACCGGTGCCTATTTCGGTGACAAGCTCTCTCCGCTCTCTGACACCACGGTGCTGGCATCCAGTGTGTCGGGGGTTCCGCTCTTCAGCCATATACGTTACATGCTTTATACCACAGTCCCCACGTTCTGCCTGTCGCTCATTATTTTCTTTGTGGCAGGTTTCGTAATGAACGTGTCAGGGCAGGGTAATGTGCTGGAGTTCATGGAGGGCTTGGAGCGTACGTTTGTCATCAGTCCTTGGTTACTGCTTGTGCCAGTGCTAACGGGTATCATGATTGTCCGCCGCTGGCCGTCTATGGTCGTGCTTTTCCTCGCTATACTGCTGGCGGCCGTTGTCGGGCTGTTGGTGCAGCCGGAGCTGGTGCGCCATATAGCCGGTGAAGAAGGGCAGGGGCTGTTGGCTTCTTACAAAGGGATGATGCAGGTATGTTATGCCAGTACCGATATTGATACAGGTATTCCCATGCTTAATCAGCTTGTACATACCAACGGCATGAGCGGCATGATGCCCACCATCTGGCTGATTATCTGTGCCCAGACCTTTGGAGGTACCCTTACTGCCACTGGACAGCTGCAGGACCTGATGCATTATATTTTGCGCTTAGTGCGGGGCACAGTATCGTTAGTGGCCTCTACCGTCGGCACGGCTTTCTTCTGTAATGTTGCCCTTGCCGACCAGTATTTGTCTATTATGCTTGCCAGTCAGATGTTCAGAGAAACCTACAAAGAGCGTGGGTATGAGTCTCGCTTGCTGAGCCGCAGTTGTGAAGACGGTGCCACTGTCACTTCCGTCCTCGTTCCTTGGAACACCTGTGGTCTCACGCAGAGCACCGTCCTTGGTGTTCCCACTTTGGTTTATCTGCCTTATTGCTTCTTCAACATCCTTTCGCCCCTCACCAGCATCGTCGTCGCCTTTATTGGCTGGAAGATTGTTCGCAGGAAGTGAACATCATCTGATAAACAGCAATTCCCGGTACTTAGGCAGCGTCCAGAGACCGTCTTCGACAATGAGTTCCAGCTTGTCAGTCTCGTGGCGAATGGCTTCCATCTTGGGGCAGACGGTGTCATGATACTGAATGGCACGCTCGTGGATGCTCTCAATGCGGTTGGCCACACGACGGGCATCAGTCAGTTCTTCAACCAGTTGCTCTATCTTCTCTGTGCGCTCGGCTATTTCCTCAATGAGCTGCATGTTGCGGGCAGAGAGACGTTCGGCCTTCTCCGTAGGGAAGATGTCCTTCATGCCCTGCACGTTCTTAATCAGCTTTGACTGGTAGTGGGTGGCCACAGGAATAATGTGGTTCATGGCCATGTCGCCCAGCACGCGGGCCTCAATCTGAACGGTCTTGACGTAGGTTTCCCATTTTACCTCGTTGCGGGCTTCGAGTTCTTTGCGGTTCATCACCTTCATGCGCTCGAACATACAGACTGACGACTCATCAAGGTAATGCTCAATGACTACAGGACATGACTTCTCGGTGTCGAGTCCGCGGCGTTGGGCTTCCTTGACCCATTCGTCAGAATATCCGTTACCATCGAAGCGTACGGGTTTGCAGGTCTTGATGTCCTCACGCAGCACGTCGAGTATGGCATGCATTGTGGCGCTATGACCACCCTCGGTGAACTCTGTATTCTCAGAAATCTCGGATATTCTCTTGTCAACGCGTTCTTTAAACGACGTCAAGGCTTCGGCCATTGCGCTGTTCAGGGCAATCATGGCACTGGCACAGTTGACACTGGAACCAGGAGCACGGAATTCGAAACGGTTACCCGTGAAGGCGAAGGGGCTGGTACGGTTACGGTCCGTATTATCGACTATGAGGTCTGGTATTTGTGGAATATCAATCTCCATGCCCTTCTTGCCTTTCAGGGTGAAAAGCTCGTTAGTGTCAGATTCTTCTATATGGTTTAGCAACTCAGTGAGCTGTGTGCCGAGGAAGCTCGATATGATGGAGGGAGGTGCCTCGTTGCCGCCCAGACGGTGTGCATTGGTGGCACTCATGATGCTGGCCTTGAGCAGTCCGTTATGCCGATAGACAGCCATTAACGTTTCTACAATAAAGGTGATGAAGCGCAGGTTCTCTTCCACCGTTGTGCCCGGTGAATGTAAGAGGGTAGAATGTTGAGTGTTGAGCGTGGAGTGTTGAGCGTTGAGTGTTGAGTGTTGTGCTGTGAGGCTCCAGTTGTTATGCTTGCCGCTGCCATTAATACCGTCAAAAGGTTTTTCGTGCAGCAGAACGCGGAACCCGTGCTTGCGTGCCACCTTCTTCATAAGTGACATGAGCAGCATGTTGTGATCGACTGCCAGGTTACATTCCTCGAAGATGGGAGCCAGCTCAAACTGGTTGGGAGCCACTTCGTTATGGCGCGTCTTACAGGGAATGGCGAGTTCGAGGGCCTGAATTTCCAAGTCTTTCATGAAAGCCTGCACACGGTCGGGAATGGTGCCGAAGTAGTGGTCGTCCATCTGCTGGTTCTTGGCACTTTCGTGTCCCATCAGCGTGCGGCCTGTCATCAGCAGGTCGGGGCGGGCAGAGTAGAGCCCTTCGTCAACAAGAAAATACTCCTGCTCCCAGCCGAGGTTAACCTTCACCTTCTTCACGTCCGGGTAGAAAAGCTTACAAACGTCGGTGGCAGCTTTGTCAACGGCATGCAGCGAGCGCAACAGCGGGGCCTTGTAGTCGAGTGCTTCGCCTGTGTAGGCAATAAAGATGGTGGGAATACAAAGTGTGTCGTCGATAATGAAGACGGGTGAAGTGGGATCCCAGGCTGAATAGCCTCGTGCTTCGAACGTGTTACGTATGCCGCCATTGGGAAAGCTCGATGCGTCAGGTTCCTGCTGAACGAGCAATTTCCCAGAGAATTTCTCTATCATGCCGCCCTTACCGTCGTGTTCCACAAAGGCATCGTGTTTCTCGGCTGTGCCTTCGGTCAGTGGCTGAAACCAGTGGGTATAATGTGTTGCGCCCATCTCCATAGCCCACTTTTTCATACCGTCGGCCACGGCATCGGCTATTGAACGGTCAAGGTGTGCACCGTTGTCCATCACGTCAATCATCTTTGCATAGATGTCAGCGGGCAGGTAGCGGTACATCTTCTCGCGGTTGAATACGTATTTACCGAAATATTCTGACGGTCGTTCGTCAGGGGTTGCTACGTCGAGTGGCTTCTTCTTGAATGCCTCTTCAACGACCTGAAATCTTAAGTTATTTGACATAGTTTTTGGGGTGTTGGATGATGAGCGTTGAGTGTTGGGTTCTTTAGAAAGCCACTATGCCTACACCCACCAGGAAGTTAGCTTTCTGCAGGTAGGGGTTGGTGTGCAGTTCCGCGAAGATGGGGAATTGGAAGCTACGATAGTGGAACGTCTTAGTGGCACGCACCGAAATCAAGTTACACGTAAAGTTCTCACCATAGAAATACACAGGTTCTGCGTATGGCTTGCCCAAGTCGTCGGTCTTGCCTTTATACTCGCGCTTTCCTGCACTCTCGAAGGGTGTTATGCCAACCTTTGCCTCAATGTTAATGTCACTAATGTGGAACGGCACAGAGAGTTCGACATAGGTTGAGTATGCGCGCTTGCCGTCAAGTTTGTAGTCATTTCCCCAGAACTTGGTGTATGCCTGCAGACTGAAATATTCGCACGTATAGCCTAAGTTGCCTTCCAAAGAGTGGGCCGTGTCGGTCTTGTCGAAGTGGAAGTAGCGGTTCTCAGGGTCCAGACCAGTCTGCCAGTAATTGGTCACGCCGATGTTGAAGCCGAATTTCTCATAGCCTAAAGTCAGGTTGATTTCCTGTTCATCGTCCTTATCGAAGCCTACGTTTCCGGTAGCCAGGAAAGAGAAGTCCCAGAACTTCAGTCCCAGTTGCGGTTGTATGCTGATGCTGCCTCGGTCTTGTCCGCGCCACATGTAATGGCTTACAAGGTCCGCCTCTACGTATGCACTGAATACTTTCTCTTCTTCTTCATCAGAGTTATATTGTGCCAATGCAGTCTGGGGCAGTAACGTTATGGCCAGTAGGGCCAGTGTTAGAATCTTTTTCATTTTTAGTTTTATTCTTGTTGATCAATATATCTTTTTGTTATTTCCGTGTATTCATCGATGCGGCGGTCGCGCAGGAACGGCCACCAACGGCGTACTTGTTCCGAACGATTCATGTCCAACTCCACAACGATGCTTTCCTCCTCATCGGCTGATGCCTCATAGATCAGCTCGCCTTGTGGTCCTGCCACGAACGAGGTGCCCCAGAAACGTTGAGTGTTGAGCGTTCTTGCTCTGGCAAGCGTCCCTGCGGGCCGAGCGGAGTGTTGAGTGTCTTCAGCTCTTTCTTCTCCAACTCTGTTAACCGTCACCACGTGCAGGCCGTTGGCCACGGCATGTCCACGCTGCACCGTCTGCCATGCACGTCTTTGGCGTTCCTGCTCTTCGGGGGTGTCGTTCGGATCGTAACCTATGGCAGTGGGGTAGATGAGCAGTTCTGCCCCTTGCAATGCCATGAGTCGAGCTGCCTCGGGATACCATTGGTCCCAGCAGACCAACACGCCCAATCGTCCTACACTGGTGTCAATGGGATGGAATCCCAGGTCGCCGGGTGTGAAATAGAATTTCTCGTAGTAGCCAGGGTCGTCAGGGATGTGCATCTTCCTGTACTTTCCTGCTATGCTGCCGTCACGCTCAATGACTACAGCGGTGTTGTGGTACAGTCCTGCTGCCCTGCGTTCAAACAATGAGGTAACGATAACTACACCCAGTTGTTTGGCCAGTTCGCCGAAGAATGCCGTTGAAGGGCCGGGGATGGGCTCGGCCAAATCGAAGTTGTTGACATCCTCAACCTGACAGAAGTAAAGAGAGTTATGCAACTCTTGCAGCACGACGAGTTCAGCACCGCGCTTAGCCAGGTCGCTGATGCCTTCTGCCAGCCGCAGCAGGTTCTGCTTTGTGTCAGCCACATTGTGTTGTTGTAGAAATCCTATTTTCATTTTTGTCTTCTAATAATATTGCATGGTACAACAGTGCAGACTGCCGTGCTGACGAATGACGGGGCGACAGTCAATGCCCACCAGCTCGCGGTCAGGGTATGCCTCGCCAATAATGCGCATGGCTTCTGCGTCAAGGTCGGGCTGGTTGTAGGTTGGCACGAGCACGGCCCCATTGATAACCAAATAGTTGGCATACGTTGCAGGCAGGCGGTCACCTTCATCATAGATGGGGCGGGGCATCGGCAAGCGGAGCAATCGGTAGGGGCGTCCATCCATAGTCCTCAGTTGTTGAAGCTCCTGCTCCATGAGCAGCAGGTCCGGGTGTTCGTCATCTGCACCTGAATATAATAAGGTGTCATTAGGACAGATACGTACCAATGTGTCAATATGCCCGTCTGTGTCATCACCTATCAGACCGCCGTGATTAATCCAAACTATGCGCTCGGCTCCTAACCATGCTTTTAGCCGGTCCTCAATCTGCTGCTGTGTCAGCGGCTGGTTGCGGTGGGGAGCAAGCAGACAACCTGTAGTGGTGAAAATGGTGCCGCGCCCGTCACTCTCAATGCTTCCGCCTTCGAGCACGAAGTCCAGATGCGGCTCGTAGTTTCCCTTCACAAAGCCTTGTTCGTAGAGTTGCCGGTTGATGGCGTTGTCAAGCTCAGCAGGAAACTTCTCTCCCCAGCCATTGAACTTGAAGTCGAGAAGAATAATTTGCCCGTCTTCCTCCACAGTGATGAACCCATGGTCGCGTGCCCAGGTGTCGTTAGTGGGAATAAAATCAACCTTGATAAGCTCTTCGCGCCTGCTGATTTCATGGGCCATCTGCTCATAGACTTTAGTAATGTCGCTGAGCATGGGAGCCCAGTCGGTGTCCTTGTGTGGCCACGTTAACTGTACTGCCTTCTGCCTTTCCCACTCGGCTGGCATACGTCTGTATATGTTAATTTTCTCAGTCACGATTAAAAAATACGGTGCAAAGGTACAAAATAATTGTGAACCGAAGGTCGTGAACTCCGTTAAAAATGAATAATGGTGAACAATTGTGCATTGTGAATTGTGCATTATTTTGTATCTTTGCAACAAAAAAGTAATGTTAGAGCTTCACGATGTTATCTTAAAACAGCGGCAGCAAGCCGTTTCACTGACCGTCGATGACGGTAAGCTGGCCTGCATTACCGGACCAGAAGGAGCCGGGAAAACCACACTGCTGCGTACCATTCTGGGGTTACAGCCATTCCAGAGTGGTTATATTAGCTTCGATGGTGAGTTGCTCACTCCGCTGTCGGCTTCGTGGTTTCGTCGGTTCATGGGCTATGTTCCCAGTCGCTTGGTGCCCATTGAGGGACAGGACCGTGTTGCCGATGTACGTCGTCTGCTGTTTGGGCTGTCCGTCAACCACCAGCTAAAACAGGAGAAGCCCTCTGAGGACATGCGCCAATGGAGTCAGTTGACGCCAGCAGAACAATACTTGGAGTTATTGGATTGTGTAGCAGTCCAGCAGCGTAAGCTGGTGCTGGTTGATGAGCCTGCCCACGAACTCGACAGCTTGTCGCTTGAGAACGTGGGTAATGCCCTACGCCGTATGACGGCCAGCGGCTCGTCAGTGCTGGTAGTGAGCCGTTCACCGCAAATTATCGAATTGACTAACAACGTAATTCATTTATAGCAATGAGAATTTCAGCAATCAATAGCCGTATTCTGCTCCCGCTGGTTATCTGTGCCATCCTGTTGGTGTCAGTGGCGGGCATCGTCGATTATCTTCTGTTCAAGTGGCTCCTGACAGCGTTCCATCCGCTGCTCATGCTGCCTGTATTGCTCTTCCTGGCTGATGAGGTCTTTGTCGTTGGCCGTACAGGTATGCTTGTTCATTATCATGCCCGCCATACGCAAGCAGGCCTTCGGGAGTTTCTTGTAGGTAACGGTGCCAAGCAGTTTGAGGCGCTCTTGCCTTACTATCGGCATGTCATTGCCCGCACGCTCAAGCTTTCAGCCTGGCGCTGGTGCCTGCTGACGGTTATTGCCTTCTTTGCGATGTGCATAGTCCTGCTGTTCGGTGGTCTTTCGGTAGCTTCGGTCGTAGGCTTATTCGTGGGTACGATGCTGTCAATGGTGATTTGCTCCGTCCTTACGCTGCTGTTTTCTGCCTTCATGTACGACCGTATAAACCGGTAAACAAATATAAAAATTTGAGGGCGGCTAATCAGCCACCCTCAACCAACACAAAAACTAAACTAGACTTAACTAAAGCTAATTAGGATTTTCACAAACCCTGAATTGCAGGGCAAAGATACGAATAATATTTTAAATAACCAATATCTTTTTGATTTTTTTTCGTATTTTGTTGCAAAAATCACAATTTTACCGTCTTATTTAACAAATAATGGTCTAAAATAACCATAGCAGCCATCGATTCTACCACAGGAACGGCGCGAGGCAGAACACACGGGTCGTGGCGTCCTTTTGCGGTCAGGGTAGTGGTTTTCCCTTCTACATCTACCGTTTCCTGCTCACGGAGTAGGGTTGCAACGGGTTTGAATGCCACGCGGAAATAAATGTCTTGTCCATTACTGATGCCGCCCTGTATGCCTCCGCTATGGTTGGTCAGGGTGGTGATGGGGGTTGAGGGTTGAGTGTTGAGCGTTGAGGGTTGAGGGTTGAGCGTTGATGCGGGAGTCCATACATCGTTTTGTTCGCTTCCTCGTTGGGTTACTCCGGCAAATCCGGCACCGTATTCAAATCCCTTCACGGCATTAATGCTCAGCATGGCAGCCCCCAGGTCAGCATGCAGCTTGCCAAATTCCGGCTCACCTAATCCGGCAGGACAGCCCATGATAACACAGCTGATAATGCCGCCAATGGTGTCGCCGTCGGCCTTTACCTCCTTGATGAGCTGTTGCATGGCGGCAGCCTTCTCTGCGTCAGGGCAGCGTACGGCGTTCGTTTCGGCTAAAGACAGGTCGTAGTGGCTGTAGTCATGTTCCAGCGCAATATCGCCAACTTGCGAAGTGTAGGCCTTGATGCTGATGCCCAGCTGGCGTAAGGCCAGCTTGGCCAGTGCTCCGGCTACACAACGGCTAATGGTAATGCGAGCTGACGAGCGTCCGCCTCCGCGATGATCACGCAGGCCGTACTTCTGGTAATAGGTGTAGTCGGCATGCGACGGACGGAACAGCTGGCGCATGTTCTCGTAGTCCTGTGAGTGCTGGTTCTCGTTATGTACCACGAAACCGATAGGGGTGCCCGTAGAACGTCCCTCGAACACACCGCTAAGCAGTTCCACGCTATCTGCCTCCTTGCGGCTGGTGGTGATGTCGCTCTGACCTGGCCGACGGCGGTTCAGCTCCTGCTGAATGAAGTCCATGTCGATTTCTATGCCGGCAGGCATGCCGTCAACCACACCGCCTATGGCCTCTCCGTGACTCTCGCCAAACGTGGTCAGCGTAAAAATGTTGCCAAACGTATTCCTCATCTCATTCCCTCATTGGTGATTTCAATGACCGCAGTGTCCGCAGCCACTTTCACAGCCGCCTTCACAGTCATCGCAGTTGCAGCCGCAGCCCTCACCGCTCATGTGGTTGATCAGCTGCTGTATCTCCTCCTTGGTGGCCTCGCGGTTCTCTGTTACCAAGCCGCTGAAGAGCAGTGTCTCGCCGGCCAGCGGGTGGTTCAGGTCAACCTTCACCTTGTCGTCGCCTATTTCCAGTACGCGGCCCAGGAAGTGGTTGCCGTCCTCATTCTGCAGGGGGATGACGGCTCCCTTATAGATGTGCTCCTTGTCAAACTCGCCGTTTATAATGAATATCTCACGTTCCAGTTCAATGACGCGTGCTTCAACGTACTCGCCGTAAGCCTCCTCCGGGCTCAGCTGAAAGGTAAAAGTCTTGCCTTTTTCCAGGTCCTTGACGTTGTTTTCAAACGCTTCGAGGGCAAAGCCGAAGCCGCTAATGAAGTTGAACGGACGTTCGTGCGTAGTCTGTTCTACGAGGTGTTCTCCTTTTTCATCTACGGTATAGAGTTTGTACTGCACCGAGATGTACTTGTTGATGATTTCTGCCATTTTACTCTTCTGTTTATTGTTTTGGCCGCAAAGGTACAAAATAATTATGAATTATGCGTTGTGCTTTGTGCATTATTTTAATTATTCTTCTTCGATGTTTATGAAATAGAGATACGGTTCCCTGCTGACAGGTAGGGCGCTTGTATATTTTGTCGCGTAAGCATGACTGAGGGTTTTCCCGTTGAGCGTGGCTTCCGACAGTTCGCCCGCTATCTCCAGTTTGTTGAAACGCTCCACCACCTGGCTGTTCTTGATGGCAAAGAGCTGTGTGTAGATGGAAGGTCCGCCAGCAGAACCGGCAATGCGCACGTAGCCCTTCCCCTTTTGGGTCTGAAGGAACGACACCTTCAGCTTCTCGGTCTCCACGCCAATCAGCTCCACCTTGCCGTTCTTGTTGGTAAAGAGTGCCCCGTGCTCGCCGTCCTTGTCGCGTAACCAAATCTCATCGTAATGGTCATTGTCAATGTCAATGGGCATGTATTTGGTCAGTTTGTAGTCCTTGTTTTCGTGGGGGTCGTCAGCCAGATAGAGCTTGCGCATCTCTGCCAAGTCCTTTTTCCAGAGTGGAGCCTGTTCGTCTATCAGGCTGTGATAGCAGGCATATTCCTCTTTCACGAGTTTTCCGTCGCGAATGAACATCATGCCGACGGTCTGACTCTCAGGTGCCCCGTGGTTGAAACAGAGCTCCAGACCGTCAGGACCTTCAAAGGCTGCACAGACGCTGCTCACGATGTATGTCCCTTCGTCATCAACGTTCCATCCGTAATCCTGGTCCGACTCGTAGTAGCCTTCCTCCGCCACTGAGTACGTCTTGTCTCCGTCGGTCACCACCTCCAGTGCTATCACCTTCTTGTTCTTAGGTTTAAACTGCACCACGCCATACGTGTAGCGATTGCCCAGCCTGTAGGCCATTTCCGACCATTTGGCCGTCATGCCATATTCCTTCTCCAGCTGTTTCACAACACTTTGCGGGAAGGGCTTGCCGATATCAAAGGGTGACAGCAGCTCACGTTTCAGCAACTTTCGGGTCTGCAGATAGCTGTCGGTTACAATGGCGCTCATGCCCCACCAGTCTTTCTTGTTCTCAGGGTTCACAAAGGCATATTTCAGTCCGGGTGAGGGCAGGGTAGGACGGCTGTGCAGCTCACCCACAAACAACTTCTCTCCGTCAGGGTTTGTAAGCACTTCACCTGTGAATTTGATGTCCTTCAGCTGGTCATCCTCCATCACTATCTTAGTGTAGTCTTTGGCACGACTGCTCAGCTCTGCCTGCAGTTCCTCGTCCCAATAGACCATCGTCATGTAGTCAGTTGAGAGGTGGTAGAGGAACAGGGGCCGCGGGGGCTCGTCCTTCTTCGTGGTCAGCTCAGCTTTCTCTGTTACGGCAGTGGAGTCGCTTTCTGGCTCTGTTGGCGTCTGGTTTTTGTTCTTGCAGCCGACAGCCATCATGAGCAGGCAGAGCATCGGCAAAAGCATTCTTTCCATGTTTTTCAGTCTTTTATGGTTCTGTTCCTTCATTAATGTAACGTTCCATCTCTTCCAACTCGCTCAGTTCGTGCCGCCCTTCATCGTTTTCGTAGAAGAAATGGAAGTCATTCACGTACCAGTCATCGCGTTCAAAGCAGAGATACAGCACCACGTCCTGGTCAGAGAAGTTGTGCACGGTCAGCTTGGCTTTTGCCGTATGGTCGGTAATGTCCGAAATCTCGTCAATACGGTAGCTCCATTCTTCGTCAATGTCCTGTCCTGCCACCCAGTGGTCTCCGTCAATGTAGATAGTGCCTGTCCGCTGACTAATCTTCCTGGCTTCCGCATCTAATTGCAGGTAGGCTTCAGAACAGCAGGTCTTGTCGTTCTGTAGTTCGTAGATGGTCTGCAGGCGCTTGCGGATGTAGGCCTCGTTGTGCTTACCGTCATCAGCCTGTGTCGTCACTACTGTTTCTATTGCAGCATTCGTTGAGTCAGCGCTTTCTGCTGTCTGCTGGGTTTTGTTCTTACAGCCGACTGCCATCATGAGCAGGCAAAGCATCGGCAAAAGCATTTTTTTCATGTTCTATGGTCTGTTTATTGTTGTAATCTTGGTGCAAAGGTAATAAAAATCGTGAGAAACACCAAGAATAATTCATATTTTTATTGGGAGAGAAACGGCACTTCTCTTGGAGAGAAACGGCACTTCTCTTGGAGAGAAACGGTACTTCTCTTGAAGAGAAACGGCACTTCTCTTGGAGGGGAGTTTTTTCTTTATATGGACAGTAAGACAGTAGGACAGTAGAAAATATAAAGTTTTACGCGTACGTACGCATGGCTTTTTCCATTTTGTGAAACTCGAATTTTAGTTAAAATGATGTGTTACCTTTGTCGTTTTGTTTTTTTTTTCGTACCTTTGTACCCGTTGTGGTATCTTTAAAGATATTTGGGAAATTATCAGCTGTAATCAAATGAGAAAGTACAAAATATTCGTATCATTGTTGGCCCTACTGGCATTCATGTCAGTAGGCATGGTGCTGACAGCCTGCTCGGGGCACGATGATGACCCGATAGCAGAAGTCATAGTGCAGCCCCAGGACGACAATAATACAGGTACTGAAGAAGATAACGGTGGCGATGCTGACGATGGTGACCATGAAGACGAGCCGGGCACCGACGAGGAACCCGGTAATGAAGAGCCTGCAAAAGCTTATTTCACGGGGGAGGTGAACTACCCGAAGTACCCGCTGCTGAAGAACCTGAACTTTGTGTATCCCTCAAAGGGACCCAAGGGTGAGCCCGTCATGCTTTCCGGCACCATCACCATGAGTCACGACATGACGCCGGAGAAGAAGGCGCAAGGGTTCATCTTGTATAACCACTACACCGTCTGCAGGGCTGATGAATGTCCGTCAAAAGGTAAGCTCGACATGCAGAACATTATCTACCTGACGGCACCCCGCAGAAACTTCATCACCGTGTCGGCCGACTATTACGGCTTTGGTGAGACGGCAGACCAGATGCAAGCCTACTGCATAGCCAGTGCCAATGCGAGGGCTTCTATTGATGCCCTGTTAGCCGCCAAGCAACTATTGGCAGAAAAAGGCTACACATGGGGTGACGTGCTGCTGAACGTGGGCTATTCGCAGGGTGGACAGACGGCCATAGGCGTGCTGAAGATGGGCACCGAAGAGTACCCCGACCTGCATTTCACGCGTACGCTGGCAGGCGGCGGGCCGTACGACCTTGAGGAGACCTACCGTCAGTATCTGGCAGATGGCAGTGCAAAGCTTCCGTCGGCTGTGGTCAGCATTCTCATGGCCTACAACGAATACTTCCAGTTGGGCATCCCTGACGACAGCATGTTCCAGGGGCCGACGCTCGATCATCTTGACGACTGGTGGCTGAGCAAGCAGTACAGCAGCACCGAGATAGACCGACTGATGGGGAGCGGCGACATTACCCAGTTTATTGCTTCACCGTTGTGCGATCTCGATTCCGAAGTGTCGCGCCGTATGATGGAGGCACTGGCCGCAGAGAGTCTTTGTCGGGGATGGACACCACGCAGGGATGAAGACATCTTCCTGTTGCACCATAATGCTGACGATATTTCACCGTCGGTGAACACACAGCACCTCTATGAATTCCTGAAGGCACAGGGCGTGGAGCATGTGGAACTGCAAATGGCCGACTTCCTCTCTTTAGGAATTTCTGAGCACATCAGCGGTGCAGTTGCCTTCTTGACGATAGTGGGGGAATGGATACGTTATAAATATGAGATTCAAAATTAGTACTAACTTAAACAATTAAAAGCGATGAAGAAAATTCTTTTTACTTTACTGACGTTGTTACCTTTAGCAGCCAGCGCCCAGAAAGTTTGGGACTTTGGCGACTATAAGGTTACAAAGATTTCCAACCCCGAGAACGGTGAGCGTCAGGTTGACGGACTCATTCCGGGGGGCGACCGTGAGAACAGCTACACGTGGCGACTGGCCGCACTCGGTGACGAAATTTACATTGCCACCGCACGCAACATTGCCAGCGCACTGGTCAATATCTATGGCTCTCAGATTACTGCGGCCTCAGGTATGTCGATGGACACGTTCTGGGCAATGATTGATGCCGTTGCCAATGGTGACATTTTGCGCAACGATGTCACCGAGGGTGCCAACATCATCTCCTATAACAGAAAGACGGGTGAGTTCAAGGTTGTATGGACTGGCGGACCAGGCGAGTATCAGCGCATGGCAGTCACCTTTGGCGACAACGTCTATTTCGGTTCTTATTCAGCTGACCAGACCATCTCGCAGTACATTCTGAAAATGGATGCCGAGGGCAACTTTACCAAGGTGTTTGAAAGCAAGGGAACTACAGCCATGCGTGCCAACTGCGTGTATGACGACCACCTGTTTTTTGCCAGTGTAGATGAACGTTCCGAGATAGCTGCCGGAGACCCTGAACCACTGGTCAAGTTGGCCGTATTGCGTAAAAGCAACGACGATGATACGCAATGGGACCGCGTGGCTGACTACAAGGACTTTGGTGACATTCCTTATGACCCCATTCATAGTAGCTGGGCTGGTGCCCCCTTCTGGGAAATGGCCTCTCACAATGGCTATATCTACGCTACGGCCCCCAGCACGGCAGGTTTTGTTATCTTCAAAGGCCGTCCTGCTGAAGGAGGTGAGAGTGCCAACGAGTATGGCTGGCACTGGGAAGAAGTGGCTGGTGTTACGAATGGCTTGAATAATCCTGGTCTGAGCAATGTGTCAGGTGGAGAGCCTGGCACCATGCGTTCACTCATTGGCTCTGTCTATGAGTTTAACGGCGAGCTCTATGCCTATAACTTCGACCATGCTTTTGGTGGTGAGGCACAGGCTTTCGTTGGTATGCTACAGCAGCTGACAGGATCTCCGGTGAAGGCCAGCAACTACCTGAGCTATATGTACAACTCGCTTCACAACCCCCAAAAGGTGTGGAAGCTCAACGATGCTACAGGAAAGTTTGAGGAGCTCACCGCCTTTACGGCATTGATGGAGGGCACCACCAACGAGTACATCTGGCGTATGGGTGAGCATAATGGAAAGCTCTATGTGGCCACGATGGATGCAGGCATCTTCTATAATTACCTGACGCAGCTCACCAATGGCAGTTTCTTCAATATGTCATCAGAAGAGAAGGCTGCTAAGTTGCAGTACATCTCCGCCGTCATCAAGCTGCTGGCACTGGCCAAGGGTAACGAGAAGGCTGACGAACTGCGTGAGAAGCTGGAGCAGCTGAAGACGCTGCTGGAGCAGTATGTGGAGACCAATCAGATTGATGACGAAAACATGGAAATCATCATCGACATAGAGGGCCTGACTCAGGAAATTCGTACGCTTATCACTAATTTCCTGCAACAGCAGGGTCAGCAGCAGTTGGCCACTCTTACAGCCATCCTGACCCAGGCTCTCCAGAACCTCCAGAACTTCAGCGATGCGGAGAAAGCTGCCATTCAGGACCTGATTAGCCATCTGCAAAGCGGTGACGTGATGGAGTATCTCCTCGGACAGCTACAGACGCTTGCGTCTGACGTTTATAACCGTGTTGACGGACAGGGCATCGAGATGTATCTCTACATTAACAATGCCGTAAAGAATAACGAGTGGGGATTCGACTTGCTGCGTACCAGCGACGGTGGCAACAGCTTTGAGGTGATTACCCGCACAGGTTTTGACGATAAGTACAACTACGGTTGTCCCTCATTCCTCAGTACAGAGGAGGGCCTCTATTTCGGTACTTGCAACCCCTTCTACGGTGGTCAGCTCTTCCTGCTGAGCGAGTACGAGACAACAGGCATTGCTGAGGTTAAGAACCTGAAGGACGTTCACGCTGACAGTCCTTACTATAAACTCGACGGTCAGGTGGTGAAGGGCACACCTACTGCTCCGGGCATCTACATCAAGGACGGTCGCAAGGTTGTCATAGACTTCTAAACTATTAGATACATTTATTAATAATAAGAGGCGGCTGTTGAGTCGCCTCTTATTATTAGGTGTTTAATGTTACAAAGTTACATTGTTAGGTTGTGACAAAACGCAGCAAATGTTAAAAAACTCCAAAGAGAAAACGAATAGGGCATCGTTGACGTATTTTTTTGCTAACTTTGCAGCGTGAAAATAAAAGAAGTGCTGAACGCCCTTGAACGATTCGCGCCTCTGCCCTTGCAGGAAAGCTGGGATAATGCTGGCTTGCAAGTTGGAGTGACAGAGACGGAGGTTTCAGGGGCATTATTGTGTTTGGACGTCAACGAGCGTATTGTTGACGAGGCCATAGCGAAAGGGTGTAACCTCATTGTGAGTCATCACCCGTTGCTGTTCCGCAGTCTGAAGCAGATTAGCGGCGAGAATGATGTGCAGCGTAGTGTGATGAAGGTCATTAAGAACGACATTTGCGTCGTGTCCATGCACACCAATATGGATAATGCCGTCGGTGGCGTGAACTTCAAGATTGCAGAGAAGATGGGAGCAAATGTCTGCCGACAGACAATTGTGTCCCCCTCGGGGGACGAAGGGGGGGCTGTGAAGGTTCCCATGGTGGTTGCCGAACTGCCAGAGCCAATGGCTGCCCGTGACTTTGTGCAGATGGTGAAAGAGCGTTTTGGCGTGGCTTGTGCCATGTGTAACGAGCTGCTGGAGCGGCCCATCAGGAAGGTGGCCATTTGTGGCGGCGCAGGTGACTTCATGCTGCCCGACGCCGTTGCCAAAGGTGCTGATGCCTTTGTGACGGGCGAGATGCACTACCACGTGTTCTTCGGCTATGAACAGCAGATACAGATTTGCGTCATCGGACATTACCAGAGTGAGCAATACACCAGTGAGGTGTTCCGTGAGATTATTAATAAGGAGTGTCCTGGTGTGCCCACGTTCATCGCGAAAACGAATACGAACCCGATAAGATATATTTAAACCAAGGCCCATGCCCCCGGTTATGGCCTCCCCCCGTAGGGGGATAAGAGGGGGGCTCGATTATGGCAAAGAAAGATCCTATGGACTTGACGGTGGAGGAGCGCTTGAAGACCCTCTACCAGATGCAGACGGCACTCTCGGCAATTGACGAGAAACGTGCGTTAAGAGGCGAACTGCCCCTTGAGGTTCAAGACCTTGAAGACGAAATTGAAGGACTCTCTACACGTATTGAGAAGATTCAGCGTGACATTGACGAGTTCCAGAAGGCTGTCACCATGAAGAAAGGTGAGATTGTTGAAGCTCAGGCCAGCGTGGAGCGTTACCAGAAACAGTTGAACGATGTGAAGAACAACCGTGAATACGACACGCTGTCAAAGGAGATAGAGTTCCAGACGCTGGAGATTGAGCTCTGCAACAAGAAGATTAAGGAGGCTCAGAACCGCATTGCCGAGAAGCAGGAAGAGCTTCGTGTGAACCAGGAGAACATCGAAGGTCGTCGGAATGACCTGGAGGTCAAGAAGAACGAGCTTGACGAGATTATGGAAGAGACGCGTGCCGAGGAGGACAAGCTGAAGTCAAAGGTGAAGGACTACGAGGCAAAGATTGAGCCTCGCCTGCTGGCATCGTTCAAGCGAATCCGTAAGAATGCCCGCAACGGTCTGGGTATTGTCTATGTGCAGCGCGATGCCTGTGGCGGTTGCTTCAACAAGATTCCGCCCCAGCGACAGCTCGACATCAAGATGCACAAGAAGATTATTGTCTGCGAATACTGCGGACGTATCATGATTGACCCAGAGCTGGCCGGCGTTAAGCTCGACAAGCCGAAGACTGAGGAGAAGAAGACGCGCAAGCGCTCTATCCGCAAGACGGTCAAGAAGTCTGAAGAAGAGACGTCAGAACAATAATCGTCAGATAAATGCTGAGTTCAATCAGCAGGAACACAGCTCCGCAGCAATCACCAGTATAGCTGCGGAGCTTTTTGTTGATGAACATATAGAGGAAATACATGACCAGGCAGGGAACGAAGACCACGTACTGCCAGTCTATGAGGTCGCGAAAATAGTAGAGGTAAAGGCCAATGGGCAGCATGCCTTGCAGCGACAAACCGATGGCAGCAGGGATGGACATGCGGCGATAGACCGTGTGAGACTTCGCTGTCTGTTCGTTGCGGGCATAGGGCAACATCATGATAAGCTGCGAGGCAATCATCTTGGCGTAGGGGTCGGCGGCCAGAATGGTGAGTGCGGCCAGCTTGGGTGGCAGCGCACTCAGCGTGAGGTAGAGCAACAGCACGTAGAACACCAGCCCAAGCACACCATAGGTGCCTATGCGTGAGTCTTTCATGATTTCAAGAATACGCTGACGGTCATTGCCATTACCTCCAAACGCATCGAAGAAATCAGCCAGCCCGTCTTCGTGCAGGGCTCCTGTCAGCAGAACCCTTGCCGCTATGGCCAGCAGCACAGCAACAGAGTAGGGGAGACAAAGCGAGCCGAACCAAAGGGTGGCAGCCATGATGCCACCTGTCAGCCAGCCTACCAGAGGCCAGAATTCAACAACGGTCTGATAAGCATCACGATGAGGCTCGTGCAGCCGCCAAAGCGGCAGACGGGTGAAGAAGAGGAAAGCCGCCCAGATGCGGTCATACCATTTAGAAGTATTTAGTGATGTTTGCATGTTCAAAATCGTTCATTTCGTTAATCATTCTTACGGCACTATCGATGATGGGGTAGGCACACAGAGCACCGGTTCCTTCGCCTAACCGCAGCCCCAATGAGAGCAGCGGCTCGGCGCCAAGGTGGTCAAGCATCATTTGGTGGGCGTGTTCGTCGCCACAATGGGTGAAAATCATATAGTCCTTGGCGGCAGGGTAGAGTTGCACGGCAGCCAGCGAACATGCTGTCATGATGAAGCCGTCAATTAACACGATAAGGTGCTGTTCGGCAGCTCTCAGCATGGCTCCGATAGCGGCCACCATCTCAAAACCGCCGAAATAGCGGAGAGGCTCAATAGGCTTATGGGCCTTATTGGCCATATAGGCCTTATAGGCCCTGGTGAGCACTTCACGCTTATGCTGGATGCCTTCGTTGTTGAGGCCTGCTCCGGCACCGATGCAGTCATCGAGTGGAATGTTGCAAAACAAACTTAGCCAGATGCTGGAGGGGGAGGTGTTGGCAATGCCCATCTCGCCAATGCTGATGATGTTGCATCCCTTACTGATGCAGTCATCTACCAGCTCTGAGCCTGTCAGTATGGCCTGCTCGTATTCAGTTTCGCTCATAGCAGGCTCGTAGAGGAAGTTCTTGGTGCCACGGGCAATCTTGCGATGTATGATGCCAGGATAGGGCGTCAGGTCATAGTCAACACCCACATCTACAATGCTCAGGTCAAAGCCATGCTGACGGCAGAACATGTTGACCCCGCCTCCGCCACGGGTGAAGTTAATCATCTGCTGCCACGTAACCTCACGAGGACTGACGCTGACGCCTTCACGCTCAATGCCGTGATCGCCGCCAAACAGCAAATGGCAAGGGTGAGACAGGCGGGGGGTGAGTGTCTGCTGGATGAGGCAGACCTGCAAAGCCAGCGTTTCCAGCCTGCCCAGCGAATGTTTGGGCTTGTTCAGGTTGTCTATTTTAGCCTGTATGGCAGCTGACAACTCCTTATTCGTGTGTTGTATGTCAAATGTTTTCATTGCTCTTAATCTTAACAGGAATGCCTGACACCATGAGGACAACCTCGTCAGCCTGTTGGGCTACGTATTGGTTCATCCAGCCTTGAAGGTCAGTAAACCGTCGTTGCACGGCATTCTCGCTGACGCCCCCGCTGCCTATCTCGTTAGTAACAAAGATGAAGGTGCCCTCCTGACAGGTAAAGGCATCAAACTCAGCTTTCAGCACCTCAAGGGTCTTGGCGACTGGTTGTTCTTCAGAGCCGTCGAAGAAGAAGTTTGTGGCCCATAGTGTCATGCAGTCAATGACGGCAACGCGTCCTTCCAGCTGAATACGGCTCAGGTGTTTCTCTTCTTCAATGTTCGTCCATTGGGGGCCACGCCGTTGCTGGTGCTTCAGTATGCGCTGACGGAACTCGTCATCCCAAACGTGTGCCGTAGCAATATAAATAGGTGTAGGAGTAAGGCTCAGAGCCAGCTTCTCGGCATATTGGCTCTTTCCTGAGCGCTGACCTCCTGTGATTAGTATAATACGCTTCATTTGCATGCAAAGGTACAAAAAAACTTGATTTATTTCGCTAAATAGGTGGAATTTGTCAAAAAAACTTGTCGTTTAATGCACTTTTTTACGAATTTTCTTGGTACTTATGTTTTTTTTTATTTATTTTGCACGCGATTTGGAAGATAAAAGATAATTATTAATAATGTCACAAACAAATTTATTAAACATGAAAAAGTTATTTTTGATGCTCGCTGTAGCTGCATTCTCAGCACAGACGATGACAGCTCAGACTGTTGAAGAGAGCAAGAATTTTGACAACTGGTACATTGGTATCAACGCTGGTGTTCAGGCACCTGCCAAGCATGCCAAGGTACTGAAGAACCTGAACCCCGCAGTAGGTATCCGCGTTGGCCGCTGGTTTACTCCTGCATTCGGACTCGCTTTGGAAGGCCAGGGATTCCTTGGTGACAAGCCTATGAAGGGCACGACTGGTACTCTTAAGGGCTTCAATCTGGAAGGTATGGGTACCGTTAACTTCAGCAACTGGCTGGGTGGTTATCCTGGTGAGCCCCGTTCATTCGAGGTATATGGACTCGTTGGTATGGGTTGGGCTCATGCATTTGGTTTGAAGAGCGGTTATGCAGTTAGCTCTCACGATGGCAAGAACGGTCTCACTTCTAAGATTGCTCTTGACTTCACCTTCAACCTAGGTGCTGCAAAGGCTTGGCAGCTCTACATTGAGCCTTACATGCTGTACGATCTTACACGACAGCAGCACACTGAGTTCAATATCAACTCTGCCGTTATTGGTGGTTTAGTTGGTGTTAACTACAAGTTCGGAAACAGCAACGGTACTCACAACTTCAAGATTGCCGAGCTCCGCGACCAGGCTGAGATTGACGGTCTGAACTCTAAGATCAACGAGCTCCGCGCTAACCTGAACGACAAGGATGCTATCATCTCTGCTAAGGATGGTCAGATTCGCGACCTGCAGGCTGCTCTCGACGCTTGCAACAACCGTCCCGTTGAGCCCGTTTATGTAAAGCCCGCTACTGCTACTAACCTCCAGCCCACCGTTCTCTTCCGCAAGGGTAAGAGCTCTATCGACGCTGCTCAGTATGCTCCTATCGAGCTGATTGCTTCTTACATGAAGAATCATCCTGAGGCAAGGGTTGAGATTAAGGGTTATGCTTCTCCCGAGGGTAGCCTCGAGCTGAACCAGAAGCTCTCTGAGGATCGTGCAAATGCCGTTAAGAACGCTCTCATCAAGAAGTATAAGATTGCTGCTAACCGTCTGACTGCTGTTGGTTGCGGTCCTACGGATCAGCTCTTCGAGGAGATTGAGTTCAACCGCGTTGCTACTTTCAACGACATTGCTAAATAATTTCCGAAAGACATTTCTTAAGATAAGGAATCTCCGCAGCCCGAGTGGTTGCGGAGATTTTTTTTGCAATGATTTCCAGAATTGTTTGCAGGAGTAAAGGAAAATGATTACCTTTGCGCAGGAAATCTAAAACAAGCGATAACACTACTATGAACAAAAGAAGACTACAAGCAATTCTGCTGCTGTTGGCTGTCACGATGTGCGTAGCAGCTCAACGGAAAGTAATAAACCTGCGTGACTGGGAATTTTCAAGAGATGGAGCAACTTGGCAACAGGTCAGAATACCTCACGACTGGGCCATCAGCGGACCTTTTGACAAGAAATGGGACTTGCAGCGCGTGGCTATTGAACAGAATGGCGAGACTGAGGCCACGGAGAAGAGCGGTCGTAGCGGTGCCCTTCCCTGGATTGGGAAAGGACACTACCGCACCAAATTTAAGATGACAGAGCCTCCCAATCATGTTGAGCTGGTGTTTGACGGAGCAATGAGTGAACCGGTAGTGAAGGTGAATGGCACGAAGCTGGCGTATTGGGCTTATGGCTACAATGCTTTCCGGGTGGATATCACGACGAGTCTCGTGCCTGGCGAGAATGTCATCGAGGTCGATTTGAACAACGTGGAGGAAAGCTCACGCTGGTATCCTGGTGGTGGACTGTATCGCCCAGTGGAGTTGGTTTTCTATCCTCATGGCTATATTGATGACTGGCAGACCTGCATTCGCACTTTGTCAATACAAGACGGGAAAGCCATGCTGAGCATATCGGCGCTGATTCCCTTTGTGAATAACGGAGAGACGCTAACAGCAAAGATTCTGGACAAGAGTGGTGAGTGCCTGATGCAGCAGAGCCAGCCGATAGGCGAAAGCGGAAGCGTTGTTTTCACTATGGAGATGAACAACCCTCAACTTTGGACACCAGAGACACCTTATTTATATAATATGGTGCTCGAAACAAGCACCGGTGACTGTACTAAGACCCATTTCGGCATTCGCACTATCGAAGTGTCAAAAGAAAAGGGTTTCCAGTTGAATGGCGTGACGCGCAAGCTGAAGGGCGTCTGTATGCATCACGACTTAGGCCCGTTGGGTGCTGCCATTAACAAAGCAGCCCTTATTCGTCAGATAAAGATGATGAAGGAGATGGGTGCCGATGCCATCCGTACGGCTCATAACATGCCAAGCCAGTGGCAGATGGACATTTGCGACTCGCTGGGTATGATGGTGATGGCAGAGTCGTTTGATATGTGGATATATCCGAAGTGCAAGAACGGCTATGCGCGCTTCTTCAAGGAATGGGCTGACCGTGACATTACAAACCTGGTGTTGCGTAACCGTAATCATCCCAGCATTGTGATGTGGAGCATTGGCAACGAGATTCCCGAACAATGGAGCGATGAGGGACGCGAGATTGCCCGTCATTTACAGGACCTCTGTCACCAGTTAGACCCCACACGTCCTGTGACGCAGGGCATGGACAGGGCAGAAGACGCCCTGAAGAGCGGGTTTGCTCAGGTGATGGACGTGCCGGGCTTTAACTACCGCGTGCATAAGTACGACAATAACATTCGCCAGCTGCCCAAGGGTTTCCTGTTGGGTAGTGAGACGGCTTCTACCGTTTCATCGCGAGGCGTCTATAAGTTCCCGGTAGTGGTTGACGATAATTCGCGCTTTGCTTCCTATTCGCCCAATTATGACCCGACAGCCATTGAGAAGGCTGACGGGCAATGCTCGTCGTACGACGTGGAGTACTGCTCGTGGTCGAATTTGCCAGACGATGACTGGGTTTGGCAGGACGATAAACCGTGGGTCATCGGCGAGTTTGTATGGACGGGTTACGACTATCTGGGTGAGCCTACGCCTTACGATGAATACTGGCCCAGCCGCAGCAGTTACTTCGGCATTTGCGACCTGGCTGGCTTGCCCAAGGACCGTTACTACCTCTACCGCAGCCATTGGAACAAGAACGAGCATACGCTCCACATGCTGCCTCACTGGACTTGGCCTGGCCGTGAGGGAGAGGTGACGCCTGTCTATGTCTATACAGACTACCCGGAGGCAGAACTCTTTGTAAACGGTAAGAGTCAAGGCCGCCTGAAGAAGAACAGGGCTGAGCGGCTTGACCGCTATCGCTTGCGTTGGAATAACGTGAAGTACGAGCCAGGCACTATTGAGGTGGTGGCCTACGATGCCGATGGCCGTGAGGCAGACCGCACTCGTCAGGTGACGGCAGGTGAGCCTGTGGCCCTGAAGCTGGAGGCGGACCGCACGCTGCTGAAGGCCGACGGTGACGATATGGCCTTCATTACCATTTCCATGGTTGACAAGAACGGCACGTTCTGCCCAACGGCCGACGATGAGCTGACGTTCGAGGTGTCGGGTGCTGGCGTTTATCAGGCAGCTTGTAATGGTGATGCCACGAGCCTGGAGCCCTTTACCCAGCCGCAGATGAAGCTCTTTAGCGGCCAGCTCGTAGTCATTGTCCGCACAACGGAAACGGCAGGAAACATCACTCTGACCGTACGCGACAGCAGTAGGGGAAGCCTCAGTAAGACCTTGACTCTGACCAGTCGTTAACTTTGCTTACGGCAAACTCCTTCTTTGCTTACGGCAAACTACCACTTTGCTTACGGCAAACTCTAAGTCCGTCCTGATGAAAAGTTCAGGGCGGATTATTTTTGCTTTTTCGTTTTTTCTTTGTACCTTTGCAGCGGTATGAGTGATAATGACAAAAAACGACTGCTCGGAATGACGTTGGCAGAGCTGAAGGAGGCTGTGCAAGAGCTTGATATGCCTGCCTTTACGTCGAAGCAGGTGGCTCAATGGCTGTACGGGAAGCATGTTACGTCGATAGACGATATGACTAACATCTCGAAGCAGAACCGTGAGCGGCTTGCCGAGCATTACGAGGTTGGCCTCATGGCTCCCATCGATTGTCAACGCTCGAAGGACGGGACGGTGAAGTACCTCTTTCCGGTGGAAACCACCCAACCCTCCGCTCAACGCTCAACGCTCAACGCTCAACGCTTCGTGGAGACGGTGTTCATACCTGACGGCGAGCGTGCCACGTTGTGTGTCTCTTGCCAGGTGGGCTGTAAGATGAACTGTCTCTTTTGCCAGACGGGCAAGCAGGGGTGGGAAGGCAACCTGACGGCAGCCGACATTCTGAACCAGATATACGCGCTGCCGGAGGCTGAGCAGCTGACCAACATTGTGTTCATGGGACAGGGCGAGCCGATGGACAATCTTGACAACGTGCTGCGGGCTACTGAGGTGCTGACAGCCGACTGGGGCTACGCCTGGAGCCCGAAGCGCATCACGGTGAGCTCTGTTGGAGTGCCGCACAAGCTGAAACGCTTTTTGGACGAGAGCCAGTGCCATGTGGCTATTTCCATGCACTCGCCCATTCACGAACAGCGCCAGCAGCTGATGCCCGCCGAACGTGCCCAAAGCATAGCTGCAACGGTGGAGTTGCTGAAGCAGTACGACTTCACGCACCAGCGCCGCTGCTCGTTTGAGTACATCTGTTTCGGTGGGCTGAATGACCAGCCGTTGCATGCCCGTGAGATTGTCAAACTCCTTGACGGTCTGGAGTGTAGGGTGAACTTGATTCGCTTCCACGAGATTCCGGCTGTTGACTTGCCGGCCTCTGACGAGAAACGCATGGAGTCGTTGCGTGACTATCTGACGAAGCACGGTGTGTTTACCACCATTCGTGCCAGTCGTGGGCAGGACATCTTTGCTGCCTGTGGACTGTTGAGCACGGCTAAACGCCAGGAGCAGTTATGAGGGCAGGGTGGGGAAGTGTATTGTTACTGCTGCTCTGCGCCTGTAGTACTGACATGAGGAAGGAGGAAGGAGGAGAGAGCAGGGAGTGGCCGGTTGCTGACTTGATGAGTCATGTCAGCGTAGAACGGCCTGTTGACATGCAGACAGTTAAGACCGACAGCAGTTTCCTGTGGCTGTCGAATGGTGATGCACATCGTCAGCGTCACTTCTGCCTGTACAGCTATGCGGGCCGTGTACTCGACCCTATGCAGCTGTTGCAGAAACGCGACTCCGTGATGCGCCGTCACGTAAAGGGTGCGTCAGACAGCATTTGGCAGGCGACAGTACGAGAAAGCGTGAGCTACGCCCTGCTGACGTCTGACGGAACAAAGAAACTGGAAATGAAGGGACTGTGGCAAATGGCCGGTGACGCTATGGGAGGTCCCTTCGTATGCTGTGCAGTACTGGATTCTGCCCGTAGCCGTATAGTTGTTGCCGACGGCTTCATCTATGCCCCGGGAAAGAAGAAAGAGCAGCTGATGCAGCGGATGGAACAAGTAGTGAAAACTATCAATATAAAATAAATACATACATATTATTATCATGGGAGATAAAAAAATTCGTGTGGCAATCACACATGGAGATACGAACGGTATCGGTTACGAAGTGATACTGAAAACTTTTGCCGACCAGGCCATGTTTGACCTGTGTACGCCAATAGTGTATGGCTCACCCAAGGTGGCCGCCTATCATCGTAAGGCGTTAGACCTGCCTACCAACTTCAGCATTATTGAGAAGGCAGAGGACGCTCAGGATGGGCGTCTGAACATGCTGGCAACGTTCGAGGAAGAGGTGAAGGTTGATCTGGGACAGCCCTCAAAGGAGGCAGGCGATGCAGCGTTGAAGGCCTTAGACCGTGCAATGTCTGACTACCGTAGCGGTCTTTACGATGTGCTTGTTACTGCACCCATTAACAAGAACACCATACAGAGTGACTTGTTCCATTTTCATGGTCATACGGAGTACATCGAGCAGTCGTTAGGCGAGGGCAAGAAGGCGCTCATGATTCTGATGAACGACACCTTGCGCGTAGCGTTGGTAACCACCCATCTGGCTATCAAGGACGTGGCAGATGCCATTACGCAGGAGGCCATTATTGAGAAGGCTACCATTTTCCACCAGTCGCTGAAGCGTGACCTGAGCATATCCAACCCGCGCATTGCCGTTCTGGCTCTTAACCCTCATGCCGGTGACGGTGGCGTTATTGGTACTGAAGAGGAAACCATTATCAAACCGGCCATCAGCGAACTGGAGAAGGCTGGCATTCAGGCCTTTGGCCCTTATCCTGCTGACGGTTTCTTCGGCAGCGGCATGTATTTCCGTTTCGATGGTGTGCTGGCTATGTATCACGACCAGGGCCTGGCTCCCTTCAAGACGCTGGCCTTGGAGAACGGTGTGAACTTCACGGCAGGACTGCCCATTGTCAGAACCTCTCCTGATCATGGTACGGCTTACGACATTGCCGGTAAGGGCATTGCCGACGAGAGCTCGTTCCGTCAGGCCATTTATGCAGCCATCGACATTTGGCGTAACCGCCAGAACTATGACGAGCCATTGGCCAATCCGCTGCCAAAACTCTATCACGAGAAGCGTGAGGATGGTGAAAAAGCCCGTTTTACGGTCAAGAAAGAGCTGCCGAAATCTTAAAAACTGTCATTTCTGCCATTATGTCAGAAATTCTTTGTAACTTTGCACGCTAAAATGAATAGTTCGGAACTGCAAAGTGTCAAGAACCGGTACAGCATCGTAGGAAATTGCGATGCGTTGAACCGTGCGATTGATGTCGCCTTACAGGTGGCACCAACCGATTTGTCGGTGCTGATAGTCGGTGAGAGCGGTGTGGGTAAGGAGATAATTCCCCGCATTATTCACGACAAGTCGCCACGCCGCCGGGAGAAATATTTTGCCATTAACTGTGGCTCCATTCCTGAAGGTACTATCGACAGCGAGTTGTTCGGTCATGTAAAGGGCTCTTTCACGGGTGCCATTAATGACTCGCCAGGCTACTTTGGCGTTGCCCATAAGGGTACGCTGTTCCTGGACGAAGTGGGCGAACTGCCGATGGCAACGCAGGCACGGCTACTGCGTGTGCTGGAAACGGGCGAGTACATACCCGTAGGAGCTACTGAAGTAAGGAAGACCGATGTGCGCATAGTGGCTGCTACCAACGTTAACATTCAGCAGGCCATCAGCGAGGGACGTTTCCGTGAGGACTTGTATTACCGACTGAACCAGGTGCCTGTTCAGATGCCTCCGCTGCGTGACCGTGGCGAGGATATTGTGCTGCTGTTCCGTCTCTTTGCCATGCAGATGGCCGAGAAGTACCGTATGGACAAGGTGGTGCTGACCGACGAGGCCAAGCAACTGCTCATGCATTACAAATGGCCGGGCAATGTTCGCCAGCTGAAGAACATTACTGAGCAGATTTCCATACTCAGCACCGAGCGCATGATTACCCCTGACATTCTGCTGAAGTTTATTCCGCAGGACCAGGAGAGCACCCAGCTGGCTACCATTCGCCGTGAAGGTGAGCACTCGTTCGAGAGCGAGCGTGAAATACTGTATAAGATACTCTTCGAGCTGCGGGATAATGTCAATGATTTGCGTCGTGACATGGGGATGCTGAAAAAGCGTCTGGAGGACATGCAGGACAAACCGTTGGTGAGTAGCGGCAGTAGTGACACCTCACTGCCTGTGCCGGCTGCGCCTCCCGCTATGGCCCAGCAGCCCATCTATATTCAGCAGGAGGAGCCTTTGACCGACGCCGAATACGTTGAGTTGGAGCATGAACAGGAGAAGGAGAACCTGAACCTGACCGACGTTGGCCGTCAGATGCTGGAGAAGGCACTCGAGCGTAATGGCGGTAATCGTAAGAAGGCAGCCAAGGAGCTCGGCATTAGTGACCGCACGCTCTATCGCAGGCTGAAGCAGTTCGGGCTCGATAAGACGCTGCAGGTTCTCTTGCCAGTATTCATCTTCCTCCAGCTGCTGCTGTCGTCCTGTTCCGTGAGCTATAAGTTCAATGGAGCCAGTATCGACTACACACAGGTGAAAACCATTCAAATAGAGAACTTCCCCGTCCGTTCCGCCTACGTCTGGGGCCCGATGGGACCTATGTTCAATGAGAAACTGAGGGATAAATTCCTCAATCAAACCCGTCTGACAGAGGTCAAACGTAATGGCGACTGGAAAATTGACGGTGAGATAACCCGCTACGACCAGCGTAACAAGTCTGTATCGAGCGAAGGCTATTCAGCTCAGACCGAGCTCTCCATCACGGTGAATGTTCGTTTTACAAACAACAAGAACCATCAGGAGGACTTTGAGCGGCAGTTTACTTCTACATCGTTCTACGAGACGACTCAGTCGTTGAGTGCTGTTCAGGAAGAGAAGGTGACAGAGATGTTTGACGACATCTGCGACCAGATTTTCAATGCAACAGCCGCTAACTGGTAACTGCGTAAACAGGTGAGACTATGGAAATAAGTGAATACATCAGCCATCCTGAGCGCCTTGACAAGGACACCTTGTACGAGCTGCGCTCGCTTCTGGCACTCTATCCCTATTTCCAGACAGCCCGGCTGCTGCTGTTGCATAATCTCTACCTGTTGCATGACTCCACGTTCGACGAAGAGCTGCGCCGTGCCTCCATCTACATCACCGACCGGAAGGTCATCTTCCAGTTAGTAGAGGCAGCCCACTACAAGATACCTGCCCGCCAGCAGGTCGTGGAGAGCAGGCAGCCGGCAGGCAACCGGACCATGTCGCTCATCGAGAACTTCCTCGACTCTATACCAAAGGACGAGGAGGCAGAGCAGCAGAAGCATCACCGCAAGCCAACCCCTGCCGATGCAGCCGTTGACTATGTGGCCTACCTGCTGGAGAGCGAAATGGGGCAGGCGGAGCAGCAGCAGGAGGAAACGCCCCAGCTTCGCGGTCAGGAACTGATTGATAACTTCATCATGCAGGATACCGGGCGCATTGTGCTGAACGAGACACCGGAATATACTCCGTCCGTTTCTTCTGAAGAAGAAAAAGAGGGCGAGGAAGAGTATTTTACCGAGACTTTAGCCCGAATTTATGTTAAACAGGGCAGATATTCGAAGGCTTTGGAAATAATTCGGCGATTAAGTTTGGCATATCCAAAAAAAAATGCTTACTTTGCAGACCAAATTCGATTCTTAGAGAAATTAATTATAAATAACAATAAAAAAACAACAAAAAAATGACACTTTACGCATTATTCGTAATTCTTATCGTGATTGCCGCTCTGCTCATGATCGGCATTGTATTAATTCAAGAGTCTAAGGGAGGCGGTTTGGCTTCAAACTTCGCTTCTTATAACCAGATTGGCGGTGTTCGCAAGACTACCGATTTCATCGAGAAGACCACTTGGGGCCTGGCTGTAGCAATGGTGGTTATCAGCATTGTGTGTGCTTATGTAGCTCCGAAACCTACGGTTGGACGTTCTGTAACTGAGGGTATTGAGGCTCCTGCCGCTAATCCCAACACGCTGCCTGGTTTCGATGCCAGCCAGCAGAAGAAGCAGGATGCTGCAGCTCCCGCAGCTGCTGAGAAGCCCGCTGCTGAAGCTCCTGCTGCTGAGAAACCCGCCGCAGCCAAATAAAAAAAGTCCGTTGAGAGTCTATGAAGTCGGTTAAAATACTGTTATTATCGGTAGTAGCCGCAATTCTTACCAGTTGTGGAACTACCTCTACAGTTCCCATCACAGGACGTAAGCAGAACCTCCTTGTGAGTGATGAGCAAGTGCTGAGCCTGAGCAACCAGCAGTATCAGGAGTATATGGCTTCTGCAAAAAAATCGACGAATGCCACGAATACTGCTTTGGTGAAGCGGGTGGGCCAGAACCTGGCTAACGCAGTGGTGAGCTACCTTAATGCCAACGGACTGGGGGCAGAAGTCTCTCAGTATCAATGGGAGTTCAATCTTGTTCAGGACACGCAGATCAATGCTTTTTGCATGCCTGGAGGAAAAATTGTAGTCTATGAAGGCCTGCTTCCTGTTACGCAGGACGAAGCCTCGCTGGCCATCGTCTTAGGTCATGAGATTGCCCACGCCGTAGCCAAGCACTCGGCTGAGCGATTGAGTAATGCCTACCGCCAGCAATACGGCATTCAGGTGCTGGGTGCCGTAGCATCAGGCATGGGAGCCAGCAGCAGCATGGTTCAGTTAGGGCAGATTGTAGCCGGGGCCGGAGGGCAGTTCTTTACGGCTGGCTTCTCTCGTAAACAGGAGAGCGAGGCTGACCACATGGGACTCGTCTTTGCCGCTATGGCTGGCTATGACCCCTCGGTGGCTGTTGGCTTCTGGCAGCGTATGTCGCAGGCTACAGGTGGAGGCTCTTCATCGCTGCTGAGCGACCACCCGTCGGATGCTGAGCGCATTAGTGACATCCAGAAATGGATTCCCGAGGCCAAGAAGTATTACAGGCCGGCAAATGCTGCTACAACGACTACAACAACTACTTCTTCGAAGAAGAAAAAGACGACGAAGACCATTAAGATTAAGTAAAAAGGTAAAGGCGGGCCAATTGCTCGCTTTTACTTTTCAGACTAAAAAACAAACGACAGATAAATATGAACAGACCGACCTTACTGTTATCGTTGGCACTCCTGCTGCCAGCGTTTGCCACTGCCCAAAACAGGGCAGGGGGCATCTCTGCTGAAATGTTGCAGCAGATAAAGCAGCAGCAGACCACTACGGCTGCCGACCGTGCCCTGCACAATGCCATAGCTGCCAACGCCATAGACAACCTGGCGCAGAACCACCAGAATGCAGGCGACATTGACGGGTATTTCAGCATCGAGACGAAGAAACAGTCCATTACCGACCAGAAGTCGAGCGGCCGTTGCTGGATGTTCAGCGGACTTAACGTGCTGCGGGCAAACTTTGCCAAGCGTACTGACTCGCTGACTGTTGAGTTCTCGCAGGACTATCTCTTCTTCTGGGACCAGTTAGAGAAGTCAAACCTCTTCCTGCAGGGCATCATCGACACAGCCAAGAAACCCATTGACGACCAGCGCGTGCAGTTCTTCTTCAAGAATCCGCTCAGCGATGGCGGCACCTTCTGTGGCGTTGCTGACCTGACTGAGAAGTACGGCCTCGTGCCTAAGGCTGTCATGCCCGAGACGTTCTCAAGCGACAACACGTCAAAGATGTCGCGTCTCATTGATTCCAAGTTGCGTGAGTTCGGCTTGCAACTGCGTGAAATGGTGGCACAGGGCAGGAAAGCTGCTGACATTGAGAAGAGTAAGACAGAAATGCTGGGCGTCATCTACCACATGCTGGTGCTGACCCTTGGTGAGCCGCCCACGCAGTTCACCTACGCCTTCCGCGACAAGAACGGAAAAGCCATTGGCCAGCCTAAGCAGTACACGCCACAGACGTTCTATGAGGAAGTAGTCGGTCAGCCGCTCAACGGCACATTCATCATGGTCATGAACGACCCGCGCCGCCTCTACCATAAGACCTACGAAGTAGAGTACGACCGGCACACCTATGACGGTCACAACTGGAAATACCTGAACCTGCCTATGGACGAGATAGAGCAGCTGGCCATTGCCTCCCTCAAGGACGGCCGCAAGCTCTACAGCTCTTATGACGTTGGCAAGTTCCTGGATCGTAAGCGCGGGCTGTGCGACATTAATAACTTCGACTACGAGTCGCTCTTCTCCACCACCTTCGGCATGAACAAGGCGCAGCGCATCTCAACCTTCGATAGCGGCTCAACCCACGCCATGACGCTGACGGCTGTTGACCTTGATGCTGACGACAAGCCACTCAAGTGGAAAGTCGAGAACTCGTGGGGTGCCACTTATGGTCACGAGGGGTGTCTCATCATGACCGCAGAGTGGTTCCGTGAATACATGTTCCGCCTGGTTGTTGACAAGCAGTATGTCCCCGAGAACCTGCTGAAACTCAGCGAGCAGGCCCCCATCATGGTGATGCCCGAAGACCCGCTCTTTGTAGCTGACGAATAAAAATTCCACAAGCCAATGAAGAAAGCATCTCTCTTACTACTTTCCCTGCTGCTGTGGTGGGCTTGCAGGCCAGCAACGTCACCTGCCGATGCAAATCAGCAGGAGGACAGCCCCACAAACTCTTCCACCTTCTACGACAATTCCAAACCTGCAGACCCCTCAGGGCTGGAGATTCCCCTGACAGTAAAGGGCAGCAAAGGCAAAATTCTGAGCAGGGTGGGCTATACCACCTCCTACAATGCCCAGAACCGCATTCCAAACTGGGTAGCCTGGCACCTGACGGCCAGTCATGTTGACGGTAGGTACAAACGTAATACTCAGGTGTTCCACGAAGACGAAGAAGTCAGCAGCCCGCGTGCCTATGATGCTGACTATCGCAGTTCCGGCTACGACCGGGGACACATGTGTCCCGCTGGCGATAATAAGTGGGACAAGAAGGCACAGGAGCAGTCGTTCCTCTTCACCAACATCTGCCCCCAGCGCCATAATCTCAACACCGGGGCATGGAACGATGTTGAGCTGCAGTGCCGAGCCTGGGCAGAGCGTTACGGAGACCTCTATATCGTCTGTGGCCCAGTACTTTACAACCAGCAGCATAAGACCATCGGCCGCAACAAAGTGGTAGTGCCCGAAGCCTTCTTCAAGGTCGTCCTGCGCCGGGAGAGCCGCCCCAAGGGCAAGGGCTATTACAAGGCCATCGGCTTCGTGTACGAGAATCGCGGGGCTTCGCGCGACATGAGCCGCTACGTCAAGTCAGTCGATGAAATAGAAGAGCTGACCGGCCTCGATTTCTTCTCGTCGCTGCCTGATAATATTGAAAACACGATAGAAAAGAGCGGAAATTTGCGCGACTGGTACCCCCTTCGTGAAATAAAATAGAAAAAAGTAGAGGAAATCTTTGGTCGTTCCAAATAAAAGCATTACCTTTGCAACCGCAATTTAGATGGTGCCCGTAGTTCAGTTGGTTAGAGCGTCAGATTGTGGTTCTGAATGTCGACGGTTCGAGTCCGTCCGGGCACCCAAAGGAGACATCGCCGAAAGGCAATGTCTTTTTTGTGAGAAGTCACAAGCAAGAGAACAAAGGAAATTTCCGAGAATCCCAGTAAATAAAGGGGTTCTCGGAATTTCAATTTAAAGAGGACGAGTTCCAACTTTTTGGTCTGAGACCAACTTTTAGGGTCGAAAATCGACGCAAAATCGGCGCAAAAATCGGCGCAAAAATCGGCGCAGAAAAGTGACACTAAAATCGGCGTAAGAGTCAAATGCGAGATTCAAGCTGAAAGCAACGCTCAGTTAGTAAAAAATTTGTTATTATGGCAACAATTACAACTGAGTTTGGTGTAAAGATTGTGAAACAATATAGAAATATCCAATTGCTTATTAGGATATTTCCATATTGTTGTATGATTGTATTTGTGTATTAGAGTATTGCGCTAAACATTGCCCAAATACACATGCTTTAAGCTTTCTTCGAGCGCGATTTGCTTGGCAGCCTTTAGCGTATGGACGGGAGTCGGAGGAATGTCCTGCATCTTGTAGCGAGGGAAGAAACGGCTGAAATGCAGGGGATTGTCGGCGAAGCCGTTGCTCACGATCCACTGGCACATCCGGCGAATCATCTGCATATCATCGTTGATGCCAGGAATAAGCAGGTTCGTCAGTTCTATCCACACGCCAGCATCGCGCATGGCGAGGATGGTGTCGAGCACTGGCTGCAGATGGCCTCCGCTGACCTTCACGTAGATGTCGTCGGAAAATGATTTCAGGTCGATGTTGGCAGCATCGAGATACGGCAGCAGGTCACTGAGCGACTCCTGACAGACATAGCCCGCCGTGACGAGGATGTTCCATAGTCCTGCCTCGTGAGCCAACCGAGCCGTGTCCGTGATGTATTCGAGGTATGTCAGCGGCTCCGTATAGGTGTAGGCAATACCTGGACAATGGTGTTCTATACAGAGTTCTACAACGGCTTCAGGCGAGAGATCATAATGCCCGACCTCCGATGGCGCGACCTGCGAAATCTCATGGTTCTGACAGTTCAGGCAGCGGAAGTTGCAGCCCGTACAGGCGATGGAAAGGCACTTGGTGCCTGGGTGAAAGTGGTAGAGCGGCTTCTTCTCGATGGGGTCGATGGCCAGCGAACAAGGCCGTCCATACACCTCACTGACCAGCACACCGCCCTCATTGCGTCGGCTCTGGCAGATGCCTGTCCTGCCCTCGCTGATGTGGCAATGGCGTGGGCAGAGCAGACACTCTACCCTGCCATCATCCAACTTATGATAATACCTGCATTCGCGCATTTCCTGTGGCGGTAGCAAATTCTTCATTCTTCACTCTTCATTCTTCACTTAAAACACAATGGCTTCATAAACGTATAGTTCTGTCTCCGCATCCTTCCAGCCATCCCATCCGATGCCCGCCTTATCCTGTGCGCAATGCGAGACGAACTCCTCCTTCGTCCAGCTCACCTCATCGGCCACTTGCGGCAGATACGTCCCACTGCGATAGCCCTTGCGGATGTAGATACCGTGCCGATGCAACTCAAACTCGTCCAGACTCTGAATGCGGCGCATGGGTGTGAGCACCGAAATCTCAATATCGATGTCCGCGAGTTCATCAGCAGTGACAGGCATGAATCGCGGGTCTTCGAAAGCAGCCGCACGCGCCATCTCTGCCACAATCTCATGCAGAGGCACATCCTCGCCAAAATGTCCGATGCAACCACGTAGCCGTCCATGCTTATGCAGCGACACGAACGCACCGCACTTTTGTTTAAGTGAAGAGTGAAGAGTGAAGAGTGAAGAATTTGCTACCGCTATCCCTCTTCCGTTCAGTGAGTCCTTGATACTCGTCAGTGCAATATCCTTCAGCATCCGCTTCTCATCCTCCGACAGAGAAAAGTCCGTGTCCGTCCGTGCCTGTCCGTTGCGCACGATGGCAAACGCATGATAGCCTACCACTCGGCTGTGATCCGACTCCTCGGCATCCCCAGAGTTCTGATACATCAGGTGCTTCACCTCATACGTGCTGTCTATCATCATCAGCAGCGTCGCGATGGCCAGTTCTCCGCAGGCACTCGTAGCCAAATTACGCACGCCACTCCTTGCATTCTCTTCCAGCGCAGCGATAAACTGCTCCACGTCGCCACTCTCCACGGCCTTGCCCGTCCGAGCATCCACCTTGCAGGCATCCTCATACTTCGGATAGTGCGAGAAGTCGCTGCTGACGATGAACAGATTTTCCTCCGTCAGATACGGCTTCAGTGCCTCCGCTATCCGCTTCAACTTCTGGAAGTCGTTCGTGGAAATGATAATCGGCACGATAGGCGGCACGTCTTTAGTGAAGAGTGAAGAGTGAATAGTGAAGAATCGCTGCAGGAATGGCAGTTGCACCTCCAGACAATGCTCTCTGTCGTGCGCTTTCGGCTCATATCGGAACACACTGTCGGCAGCCGTCAGAGCCAGAGCCGTCTCAGAATCCACCTTCACCTGCCCCAACGGTGTGGCATAGTAGTCAGCCTCCGTGTTTACCGATGCCCCGTCGAGCCATTCGTGGTGACTCGGCCCCAACAGGAATATCCGCTTATACTGCTTATCCTTCGGTATCGCCATATAAGCCGCTGCCGCCACATTGCCCGAGAAATAATAGCCCGCATGAGGCACTATCAGCGCAGCCACATTATCACATATGGTCTCACCTCGATGCAGTGCCAGCAGGCTGTCCACCTCCTTGCTCAGTTCCTTAGCATCGCCCGTATAGAATCGGTTCGCCTGCGTCGCTGGTCTCACCACCGGCTCCTTTGCTATCTGTCCGTTACACATATTCATCATCATCATAGTTGTTAAAATCGTCAGTACAGTCTTCATTGAACCACTGCATTAGCATTTATCCAAAATCATACACCTCATTCATAGCCGCAAAGTTATTCATATCTGCCATGAAAACGGTGCTCATGATAACTTGTTTCATAACCATATCTATTTTACAATATTTTTTCTTACCCTGCTTTACAAGGGCACGTAAGTAACAGAGAATTAGCATCCATACATTTACAATATCAAATGTTTCATTTCATGTCCTCCCCAACGGCTGTCATTCATGTATTTGAAGCCAACAGAGGAATACAGTGCCTCCCCATCCGGTTGCCTTTATCCACCAAGAGTCCGACACAGGGCAGATGCATTTTATCAGCCTTTTCTTTCGTAGTCAGGATCAACCGTTTGGCAATGCCCAGTCTGCGATATTCGGGCAGTACTGCCAACGAGTCGAGGTAGAGTTCTCCAGCCTGCGTCTCGTCGTCCATGCCGGAATTGTCTTTGCCGACATACTCCTTGGCTGTCTCGATGAAGACGCGTCGCAACTCACGAAGCATGCCGCCGTCATAACTCACCGAGATGCCAACTACCTTTTCGCCATCCATTGCCACCAGCGTGTTACGATAACTGTACTGCGAATCTTCACGATTCACAAGATAGGTCATCATTTTGCGGAAAGCCCCCAGACCGCATCCGTCAGCACAATAGTACAGGCAGCACTCATCCGTCATGGCCATCATGATCAGTCGTGCTATCTCTTGGGCGTGCTTCTTCTCAGCCTGCCTAATCCTAATCCCAACCTTCTTCATCGTTATTCTCCATATATCGGCTCATCCCGTTATCCTCCATGTCATCCTCAGATGCTGGGTCAAAGCCGCGTCCGTCTGGTGGTGGAGGTGGCATGTGTATGCCATAATGTATATTTATTTCGGGACTTTGTTGCAAAGATACGACATTTTTGTTATAATTATACAGGTTGTTTTGGAAATTATGAATAATTTGCAAAAATAAGTCCGCAACCTCTTGTGGGGAGATTGCGGACGCGAAGAGATTAACAAGTTTCTGTTCAGAGTGCTATCGGGCCGTAGCCCATGCACGAGGTGGTGCCGAGGGCAGTCAGGGCTGCCGTGAGGATTGAGACGATGAGCTGGAGGATGACCCTCCACGTTTCCTTGTTCTTCATGGTAACTTTTTTTAATTAGTAATTAGTAATTAGTAATGAGTAATTATGATTACCTCCTGGGTGGTAGCAAATTCTTCACTCTTCACTCTTCACTCTTCATTTAGGGCTCAGGCTGCGGCGTTTCCTCCTCCTTGCCGTTGACCCAGGTGTCGGCGTTGATGAACTCGGCTCGCTTGATGAACTGCCGGCTCGAAATGTCCATCTCGGCGGTCTGTTCGGGCAGGAACCGGATGTGCAGTGCCTTGATGTCCTGCGTGACGAACTTCTCCTTCGATTCTGCTCCGCCCTTCTTGTTCTCGCAGGTGGTGTAGAAGGTTCCCAGGCCCTCAATCTTCACCTTCCGGGAGTTGAGCA